>Ga0315906_10002484_pt1 | contig 25679 bp, 19 predicted proteins | sample LakEriMetagenome_4_FD_203526 | JGI IMG/M metagenome (GOLD analysis project Ga0315906, IMG submission 203526) | Freshwater fungal communities from buoy surface, Lake Erie, Ohio, United States - Buoy 2 MA122 | ecosystem: Environmental > Aquatic > Freshwater > Lake > Lake biofilm | place: USA...
TTTTCATTTCAATCTTCCAAAAACCCAATTATTCAAAAGATATTCATTTATTTTAGATTTCATAACTTGTGATTCTATTATAGTATTATTCATCCATTTAGAACCAATATGTGATTCACTCATTTTTTTTATAGATTCTTTTGATGGACTTTTGCCTATAAGTTTTGATGGTTTTCCCAATTTTGCATTTCTCATTTTTTCTTTAGATTCTTTTGAAACTATTTTTCCAGAATGAGCCATTCCAATTTTACTACGTGTTTCTGCCGATACAATACGACCCTTATTGCCAATACCTATGTTTTTTCTATGTTCAATTGATAATTTTTTCCCACGGTTAGCTTCTGACAATTTTTTTTTAGTTTCTTCTGTTCTTGGCTTGCCATATAGCGGATGTTTGTCCCCAGCTTGTATACCTATATGTGATTTTCTTAAATTTTCTCTGTATTTTTCTGTGTAAATTTTACCAATTACACCTTCTCCGCCATCTGTCATATTTACTAATTTACCTTCACCCAAATCCATTCGTCCATATTTTTTTATAAATTCTATTTCTTTTTTACCCGCTAAAACCCAAGCTTCCTCTTTTGTCATATTTGCATTAGATTCCCATAATATTTCCACTCTATATCCATATTTGTTGACTATATTATGCCAATATTTATTTCGATTAGTACGAGATACTGGTCTTTTATAGTCAATACCACGACCTATGTAAAAAATATCGTTAGTATCTAATCGTATATGTGCATAAATAATTGCCATTTTAGCAATCAAACCTTATAACAATATTAATGTCCACATCTTTTCTTTTTTTAATTGGTGTTGCTAATTTTGCAACCGCTAATAAATTACCAAAATCGTCATATAGACCTATCGTTGTAAAATACGGTCTAAATTCTCTATTAGATAAATATTGTTTTGGTTTCTGTTTTCTATCATATTTTATAATAGTTGAAGCATTTTGTGTGATATTAAAATCAGTTTTTGGTATTCTACAAACTACCTCGTGTTCATAAAATCGTGTAGAAGTTTTAAATTGAGCATTAAATCCATATTCGTTATTTTCATAGTCTAATATTCCAGTCTTACCCAATAAAGCATTAGAATATTTAGGCCTAAAATCCGATATGATCAATATGCCTTGATCATATAATATAGATCCTATTTTATTAGATTGATAAGCATAGCCATGGCTATAGCTGTTGTCACTTAATTTATTAATTTCATTAGAGTTTAAAGCTTTACTAAAGACTTTTATTTCATCTAATGATCCTGAGAAGTGATTAGATCTACCATCACTGCCTATTAAGAAATGTCTGTTATTCTGAACATTATCTGAAATCACAAAGCTTTGACTAACGTCTAATGTCCCATTAATCCAAATTTCATATTGGCTTCCACTCTTTTGACACAAAACATGAGTCCATTCATTCGGTGTTAGTCCCGATGAAATTAAATCAACTCGTTCTATATTTGAACTTTGTGCAAAAACAATTGAATATGGGTTTGCATCCGTTCTATTTGTTATGCTTATATTGAATGGGAATTGTTCAATATCCGAATATTCTCGTAAAGATACTATTCCTGTTTTAGAAGAAAATTTATCTTGCATATTGATAGATTTTTTATTAAATAACGGATTCACACTTACATATTCAACTGATTGTGTTTCAGGTGTTTTTACCCAAAAACTGAAAGCAAAGTCTAACTCTCCTGAAAAATTGAAAGCAACATCATCTGTTACTTCTAAGTAAGCACCATCAAAATTTGCGCATACACCAGTTGACTGTTCCGTTCCATTTACGTTTATGCCAGGTGAGTATGATATACCTCTAACATTATTGACAACAACTGAATTTAATCTATTTGATGTATCTATTACGTATGGTTTCTTTTTATTTACAAACCCGTATTCTCTGTATTTTTCATTGAAACCGATTGAAAGGATTTGAGCTCTGTAATCAACAAACTCTGATTGGTTAAAAGATGTATCCAATATATTACCTTTACCGTCATCAATTATTTTATATTCCATTGATGTTTCGGGATTTACCATTGTCATATTAAATGTTCCTGGTCTTATTCCTTCGCCATAAAGGTTTCTCGGTAAAACTAAAATCGATCCTGTGTCAGCCAATAGGTTACTTTGATCATCATCAATAGCTGTTGATGCGAACTTATCAGGGAAATAATCTTTGTAAAAATTATGGTCTAAATAATACCATAATATTTTTGGGTCTATTGGTTGGTGTGGATAATCATTTGAATACAATGATGATGATATATTAATAACATTACCAAAATATTTGTGGTTTTCTGGATAGAAGAATCTATAAGCGTTTATATGTATATCATCAACTGAGTTTAATTTTTGTATGGTTACGTTTTGCGTTCCTAAATTTAATATCCAACGCTTTACCATATCTATCCAACTTGTATTTATATTTCCCCAAACTAATTCGTCTCCCGAAGCAGAACGTCTCATGTCTATATTATTTGACGAAAAGTTCCATGTCTTATTAGCACTAAATGGGCGTACAGAGTAGTCACCGTTTCTAAGATTTTTGAAAAATATATTTATAGTATTAGATTGCATTTAGTATTAAATCCTTCTTAACTTTACATTAACAACGTATTCATAACTACTGTCTTTGAGTAAAGGTTTTTTAAATTTACCAACCGCTAATAGATTATTTGAATCATCATACAAACCGATGCCTGTGACATAAGTTTTTGTTGTATTATTTACTTTATCGGTAAAAACCTTCATTGTAGAACCCGATGTATATGTATAATTATTTGAGTAGTTAAATTCATTTCTATTTATTCTACAAAAATAATTTTCGTCAGCATACATTTCAGCAGAACGCATATACCAATATTCATGTTCCGTTCTTGAATTATTTGGTGAACAAGATCCACTTATTGACAAGAATAATTTTTTTGCATTGTCACCATCAATTGAAGCTGTTACCGTATTGAAGTTACAATACTTATTCAGCATATCTGCATCAAATAGTATAATACCTTTATTCGGAAACACATAACCCCAACCGTCCGCTACTTCATAGTCTATTGGACCGTCTTGTAAAGTACCTTCTACTATATTATAATATTCATCAAGTGCCCTTGGTTGATCTGAGTATATCGTTGATACCAAACTATCATCTATTAATTTAAATATAGTATCGTTTTCCTGATCAAATTCAAAGTTACTTCCAGTATTTATCAACTGATTTGAACTTGATGATATTGGAGCTAATGATATTTGAAAATGTCCATTATTTATTTTATCTTTAAACAATTCCCGATTAAATTGTAAGATATAAAAATGATCACTTCTCTTACCATTCTTAAATACTATGGAGTCATCTCCAGAAAAACATTCTGCCATGTATTTTTTATACAATCCTTTTGATGGGTATTGGTCTATGTCATATCCTAAATCACTAACGATATAAGATGAACCCGAACCTGATATATGTGCATAAGCTATGCTGAAAACGGATTCAGCAGAAACGCTTTGGTTGGTATCTGTTTTAACATTCAAATAGTATTTTGATTGTGGAAACTGTGGGTATTCCAAATAAAATACAGAATTTCTATCACTACCATTTGAAAATAATGGTTTTGTTTTGTAGAATAAATCTGATATTGCAAAATCACTGTTGTAGTCTAATCTCTTGTAAGCAAATTGCGGTAAATCGAAATTTGCAAATATAGATACAGGATTTAAAGGGGTTTCAGTTTGTGGTGGTGTTGTGGGCGTTACTGTTGTTGGTGTAACAGTAACATTAGTAAGAGTAAATGGTGACTCAAAATTTATTATACCATAACTTCCACTAACAGTTGATATATCATTTAGACTTGGGTAATTATTTTCTGCCTGAAATTGTGTGTATTTTTGTAGTAAATTATAAATTTTTTGATTTACCACATCTATTGCAGAAGAACTATTTGGCGTATTAATTTCAAATGCATTGTTTATTGAAGATGCTGTTTCACTTATTACATCTAATTCATCACCTATATCAACATCTTCAGTTCCATCATTTTGTATATTTGAAACAATTGATTCTATATTAAATATGTCTTGAACCTCTGTAAATATTTCAGAGACAATCATATCTTGAACTAATTGTAAATCTGTTATGTCAGATTTAGCCGTGTATAGTTTCTTGGTAGATATTGTGTTTATAACCGATTCTGCATTTGGTCTATTTATTGGTTCGGTTACAAAAGATATTAGTCTTTTAAAGTTAGGTTCTTCAACTCTTGGTGGTATAGTTGTTAACGGGTTATGTACTATAGAATTTTGAAATACTGTTCTTTTTTCTATGTTAGAAGAAAAATAATCCTTTATTACCTTTAGCATATGGTCTGAAACTAAAAATACAAAGTTAGCATATACGGCACCATCCATTTTATAGTAATCCGAATATACTAAATTGTTAGCATCATTTTCATCTATTGAAAAACCGTCCCACTCATAGCTTAATTTTATTTTACTGAAGTCTATATCATTTGGGTATTCACTATCGAACAGGAATAGTACATCAAATCTTTTTAAGAAGTCAGCTGATACTCCGGTATCCTCTTGTATTTGCATCAAATGATTGTGTGATAATTTACCCAATCTATAATATTTTTTTGAAAACCCAATATCGTATGGTATCTTTCTACTGAGATCCTCCAACATATTGTTGGTTTGTAGTGGTGTTGGCCATTGCAATTTGTTGTTAGATGTGAAGAATATAGACTTTTCACAAGACATATACTCTTTTGGAAAATTACTTGGGTTATATGTGAAGTCTGAAATTCCGTATGTATCGGTAACGCAAAATTCTGTGCTTGTTGCATTTGTTATTTTAACAGTTTGACCTATAGTTTTTATAACCAAGTCGGTAGTTGGAGCAGTTGGCTTTGTTCCGTTGAATTGAACGAATTGAGGATCGTTTTTATCACCCATAGATATACGGCTTTCCAATATACCTGTGAGTGGATTTATTACCCATATATTATTGTCGGGAACACCTAGGGTTATACTTTTTTTTATATCATCGCCGTCATTATCGGCCCTTTCTTCTATAAAAGATCCTAAGTAACCAACATCGAGTGCCTCAAATTCTTTAGCCATATTACCAATTCAATCTTATTTTTATTAAAATATCTTTGTCTGGAGTTTTCATTATTGGTTTACTTACTTTAGCAACAGCCAACAATTCATTAGCATCGTTATACAAACCAACAGTCGTTATGTATGTTGTTGGTCTTAATTTAAAATATTCATTTTTTATAAAGTTACCGTCAGTCGTGGGTTTATTATCCATCAATTGTAAAATCAAATCCACCTTGTCTTCACAATCATCCAAATTTTTAATTTCATCCAAACTTCTTACAAAATTTGGAGGATTAACCATAGTTGGATTATTTGTATAATTTGAAGCATTCGTATTTACACGTATGTAATAATAATTCGATTTCTTAGTTGTTGAATTTCTTGCCTTCATTGGATAACCCAAAGCAGCTGCTCCACTTATAGCTGTAAACAGTTTATAAGCATTATCACCATCTACATTACTTGCACGATTAGTATTAAATCCCAATTCGTCATCCAACTTTTTCGCATCAAAAATTATTATACCTAATGTCGGATATACCTTACCGTATGATGTAAAGGTTGTATTTGTTGATATATCTCCAGATCCGGATGGATGTGCTCCTTTAGTCAAACTTCCACTTACAATATCGAATGAAGTATATTGATAATCCGTTGAAAATTCTGTTTCTAACAAATCATTTGAATTATCTATAAACGTCATAATATCTGAATTTGTGAAATCTTTCAGTGATATTTCAAAGTTTCCTGGATCTATCCTGTCTATTAGTGAATCACGATTAAACGATATTATGTAAACATCTTTTTCGTTTGATGATAATATACCGTTATTGTATACTTGAAATTCTGTTTCAAATGGTTCTAACGTTAATAATCTATGTTGTGAATATATTGCACGTGTCGGTGAATCATTTAATTCGTAACCCTCATATAATGATCCAGAACCAGCCTTAGATCCATATGCAACTGAGAAATATGAAATTGGTAGTCCGTTTATTACTCGTGTTTCATCAACAATATCGTAGTGATATTTTTTAGTTTCAACAGACTGAATAGAACTTGTACTGTATGAAAGAAGTGATTGGGTGAAATTGAATAGACCTCGTGTTTCTATTGAATCTCTTCCAGCAATTATATCTCTACCAACAGCAAGTGGATGATATACTTTTATTGGAGTATCTATGCAATCAGCTCTTTGTATTTTTCTATTGAGCTTAATTCCAGGACCCAATCCACTATAATCTTGTGTTGTTAATACTTCAGGTCCTTTTATGTAATCATCCATACCTTGTATTTTATAATCAGGGTATTTGTGGAAAATCTTTGATGTGTGTAATTGATAACATCCTCTAATATCAGAAGCTTCAATATAAGGATCCTGTTCCTTAGCAACTTCTTTTGGATTACATACATCATTAAATCCGATTTCTGTTCCAGCAAATTCTACGTCTTCCCATACTTCAAAATGAGTTCCATTTGCTTCAAATAACGCATCATCTATACGCCATTCATACTCAGGGTATAAATCACCTAAACAATTTAATTGCACTTCCCAATATTGTTCCCACACAGTACCGCTTATGTATTTTGTTCTATATCCACGATAGCAGGGATCACTTGGTATTTGTTCTGGTAATGGTGATCTACCATTTTTTGCCAATTTAACTATAATGTCACCAACAGGACGTGTTTGATTTGGTATTGCTGTCTGCGATACTATAAAACATCCTGATTTCGGTGATAGACACTCCAATCTACCATAACCTCCGTTTGAAAAATAAGCATAGTTTATAGTTCTTTCCGGAAATCCTGATATTGGTGATACCAAATCAGGTCTATTTCTATTGGTTATTGTAGTTGAACGTGTTTGTCTTTGGTCATTTCTACCATCATATACTTTAACCATAGATTTGCCATAGAAAGTAGGCCGGTCTTTATCATTGTCTTTATTGTTTAAAAGTTCTGTAATATATTTGTTGGTATTACCATCAAATTTTTCACAAGGTGATGTATTCTTACCCCAAAACGCATTACCGTCTTCTATTTCATCAGCAACAGCTTTCAGTTTATTTATGACAGTACGTGCGTCTTCTCTTCCAGCTAATATAGCATCCGCTACTGCATTTGGATTGTCTAAGGTGTTAATGCCTACATTTTGATTTATTCCCGTGGCATCTACCATATTGGTATTTGCCTTCCAAGTTCTAATATCAATTATTTTGGATAAATCATAGTAGTATTGGTATACTGGTAATAATCCACCTATAAAATCTTGACAGTTTTCATACCAAAAAGAACCGATGCCTTCACCTATAACAACATTTTCCAACACCTTTTTTTGTGTTGTTGTTGTTTTATTTGGTTCTGTATAACATTGGTAAATATCTGCAACTAATTTTACATTATTTTTAGTTGGTCTTGCATCAAAAAATTGTGAATTTATTTGTGGATTATTTCTTGATTCCATGATGCTTTCACGGAGATTTTTTAAAACAAAAGTACGAGTACTACCTGTTTTTTTCTTACCCAATACAATTGAACCATCTCCTGGATCTTGTGGTTGTGTACCTATACCAACCAAATTCACAATATTAGCCCCATTTGTGGCCGTTACATTGGTATAGAATTCTAAAGGAAATGTGTAAAGTTGATCGGACTGTGGTATGAATTTGATTGGTAATGGTAATTTATCGCCGGCCTTCAACACATACGGATTAGTAACAGTCATTGTTGGCCAAGTACCAATTGGTATAAATGACGCATTAGTTAATTGTGTGTATTGATATATTTTTAAGTCAGCAGATCCATTATTTTCTATTTCTATAACACCATCTGCAAAACCATTGGTAGGCACGGAGCCAAAATCTAATGTATTCACACCATTATTAATACGTATGCCTGGTTGTGGGGTAATCGGACCACCACCCGTTTGAACACAATTTTCTGCAACACTTGCTTGTTGCAAGATACCCAAATCGGCTTCAAGGTCTTGTAGTTCATTTCTTAGAAATTCAGTAGGAATTCCTAAAGCATTATTTGATTGTATTTGTGAGTTGAGTTGAAATATCTCACCACCTTGACCATCTAATCCGCCTATTCTAAATATTTCTGATAATATTATGGGGCAGCCTAATGCTCTAGCTTGGTCTACTGTGTCATAAATACGGGCCATGGTTTACCTTAATAATCTAATTTAATTTTAATAATCATTTCGGAGTTAGATGTTTTTCTAACTGGTTTACTCAACTTAGCAACTGCCAATAAATCATTTTGGTCATTATACAAACCAACCATAGTTGTGTATGTAACATTTCTAAATGTATCGTTTGCTGTTCCCGATAAACGTAAATTATCTTTTATTCTATAGGAATCCGTTGCACTTGATGTATAGTAACTTATATTATTACTATAATTAAACTCACCATTACCAACTCTTGCGAAATATATCGTAGAATTTATGCTTTCCAACGTTCTACCTTGAAAAGCATATGTTGGTGAAGATGCCATAGAAGCACTTATAGAATTAAATAATCTTAAAGAATTATATGAACTTTCATTAATAGCCTCAGACCTATCAGTATTCATTGAACCTGAAGCATCTAATGCCTTACCATTTAAAACTATTATTCCCGCATCGGGATATACTACCCCATATGGTGTTGCTGAATTTGGACCAGTATAAAGACCTGATGTTAAACTGCCACTATAAACAAAGTAGTATTGACCACCTGGTCCAGTTCTCACATAATTAGTATCTGTTAAGTAAACTTGATCTAAAGTTTCATCAACTAAAGTTATTATATCACTGCCGATTGGTTGTCCTGAAGAATCCATTTGGTGTAATGATAATTGCCAAGAACCTGGTGCTAATTTTTCTTTATATCTATTTCTATTAACGGATACAGTGTAAATGTATTCGGATGTTTCGGTATATTGAGAAACCAATTCGTTATCATTATTATAACCGTTAAATTTTGAAACAAATTCAAATAAATTTTGTTCAGGTTCTAATAACAGTTGTTTAAATTGTGAATACATAGCCTTAGATTCTAATGCTAAACTATTAACACCATTGTAAACAGTACCACCCGAAGATCCACTATTTAAAAAATCACAGTAAGTTATTGAAAACTGCTTCTCAGACTTTGAACCCATACTATCATATACGTCTAAGTAGTATAGTTTTTGCAAATCGGATTGCACAGAACTTGTGTAAACAGTTTCTAATGACGCACTATTTTTTGACCACAGTGCTCTTGATATAAAATCACGTCTATCAAATGCAATAGAACCTGGTTCAAATCTTTTATAGATATTAGCCATATTTTAGTACTCTAATTTTACAGTTATGGATAATTCACTGTTAAATGATTTCTGTAATGGTTTACTTAATTTAGCAACTGCCAATAATTCATTAGCATCATTGTACAAACCTATGGTGGTAACGTATGTATATGGATTGTATACAAAGCTATCAAATATTAATTTACCACCTTTATCGTAGTCATTTGTAATAATGGTTGGATTATTACTATAATTCATTTCTGTACTGTTAACCCTTACAAATATAGTTTGTTGACTTTTAACCTCAACTGCTCTCGCTGTAAAACCGTTGTTCGTCTCAGCGGCTGAACCGCTGATTGACTTGAATAGTTTCTCAACATTTTGTCCATCTATATTACTTCCTGTTACCGTATTAAATGAAGCGGATGCATTAAGCATAGCTGCATCTACGATCACAACACCTTGTTCAGGATATACCAAACCATAATAGTGTGGATTTGTTGGGTTATAAATACCATTTTCCAAACTACCACTCACTAAATTACGAACAACCGATGGTTTAATTGAATATTCAAATTTATCCATTGAATCTTGTGAATCATCTATCAAAGATATTGTTTCATTTGAACCATCTAATTGAACATTACTTCCAGTAAATAAATTATTAGCGAAACTACCACCATTTAATTTAGCTAAATTTATTTCAAAATTACCTGGATCTAACTTATCACCAAATTTATTTCTATTTAAACTTATTGCATAGAAATGTGTAATCAAATCACCTTTGTCAGTGTTAAAGTTGCCCATTTTATGATAGAAGGTTTTCGTTGAAAAATCAACGGACATGTTTTCATCTAAACATGATAAAGCATATTGGGAATAAATAGCCCTTGAAGGAGTATCATCTAACTGACCATATATTTCAGTAGCTTCATCTAAGAATTTAGATCCATGACCAAAAACATTACCATAAGCAATAGAAAACATTTCATTATCAGGTGTGTCTTTCGATGCAGACATCCAAACTGTTGTATAATATTTTTTAGAGCTGTCTGTTTGTGCAGAACTCGTATGGAATGTTTTTAAAGTACCCACACCAGGTGCCCATAAACCTCTCGTATAAAGAGACGTAAAAATATCACTTGCTAATAGATTGTCTTCATTCTTAAAGACTGGTTTAAATACGTTTGACATAAGTTAATCCACAGATAATTTGTTAGAATATTACACTGTTCTTTGTGTTACGGTAACAGGTATTACGAAACGAGCACCTGTTTGATCACCCGTAATTATAAGTTTTGTTGTTGCAGTTGTTCCTTGTGGTAATTGTTCACCTGTTGCAACTAATATGACACCAACGGAATTTGATATTCCTGATTTTGCAATTGATCTACCTTTTGGACGTGACATCTCATCTGAAAATGTAGCGTATGTATTATCCAAAATATGATATGAATATGTTAAATTAACATCTTCTGCTGCCGCTGTACCTGTATTGTTTAGATGTATGGTTTTTGGCATTATCTGTCTTCCAGACTGTGGTGATGTTTCATTTGTTTTCAAATCAATAACACCTGATCCTAAACCCGTTGAATCTGGATTGATATATGGAACATGGGTAGTTCCAGGAGGAAGTGTAATGAGTTTATATTTCAATGATTGTGTTTCATCAGGAACAGCCTGAAGTATTGGTAGGTTTTCGATTGTTGAACCATAATAGTCAGTTCCACCTGGGTGTGATGGATTCCATAAATCGTAATCAATTTCATCGTCTGCTAAAGCAAACTTTGTTATGTTAAAAGCACTTCTACCTTGTGCTAATAACTCACGACCTTTTTTTGTAAGTATCGCATCAACAGTTATTGTAGCGTTATTCAAATAAGACATAAGATACTCCTTCTTGAAAAAATTATCTAAACTAATAAATTTGTAATTAAAATCAGTTCATAGATATAAATATGAACATAAATAAAATTACATTAAATTGTGAAATTATTTTTGTATTTGTGGGTTTCTTGGATCAGTTGCTGATATAGCAGAACCTATTATCGCTTGTGATGTTGTGAAACCTAAGTCAGGTCCTAAATTTGGTACATTTGCATTTGAGCCTGACCAAGCTAAAACCCAAGGAAAAGACCTAATAAACTGTGATGAAACAGGGTAATTTAAATACTTGTTTGTACCCGTTATTTTACCTTCTTGTAAATATTTAGGTGAAAATAATTTTCTATTGGCCATATATGGTGCAGCTGTATCCAATTTTATAATTCTTGGTGCAGTGTCTTTCATACCATACATATTTTTTGACATTGCATCTGGTTGAGCTATAGAGCCAGTTAAAAAGTTATTTCTAATAAATGTTTTGTAATATTCACTTTCAGGGAAAACTCCATTGTATTTCAAATAATTTAAATCATTGTATTCATATGTTGGATCTTCGTAATTTTCATGTATGTTTTGATATTCAGAATCACTTGTGTTTGAATTATAAAAAGATATGGCCATATTATTAACTTTTTTGTATGGATATGGGTAATCATTACATCCTACAAATTCACGATTTCTTTTTGCACTTTCAAATGCGGTTGGTGGTTTATAAAAAGCACCTTCTTTGGTATTGACTAATACCTTATCTGCAAATTTTGGATTTGCATATTTTATTACAGTGTTGTAATAATAATCAGTTTCGTAGTTTGACACTTGATTATACGTAGTATCTTCTATAAATGCCCCATTATTACCTCTGTCAAATTTTGTATTTAATTCTGGGAAATTTCCAAATAGTATAGTTTTTGATTTTATAGATTTATTTTTATTAGCATTTATATTTGCATCATACATAGATGATTTCATTTTCAACCCATCTTTTGATAATTCAGACTTTACCAAAGTTGTATATGACCTATAATACATCTTGGTATCTCTCGGTGCAACTGCTTTCAATTTCATATTTTTTGACGTAAATTTAGCAGATGAATCGGGTAAAGCGTTTATATCACCTATTTTTATTTTTTCATCCGTATCTGTCTGTATTTGTGGTTCTATATCAGTCTCACCCCCATACATATTTACTTCTAACGCATCACCTTCTTCAAAACCTATAAACAATACAGTATTTTTTGAATTATATTGTGCATTTGTTTTAGGCATAGTATCTATGACATCGGTTTCGGAAACATAATCTTTCGTTTCAGCTGTCATACCTTTTACTGAAAGGACTTTTGATCTTTCCAATATATTTGGTTCTATTACCAATCCCAATAATTCATTGACCCTTGCTGGAAGAGTCTGTGCTATTTGCTCAAATACACTTAAATCGAATTGTGATACTATGCTTATGTATGCATTGAAATCGTTTTTATTATCATATTTTTTCCAATATTCCTCAGCGAATCGATTTAATTCAACATATTCATCTGATTCTATTGTGGAATAATCTCCAATATATTCACTTAAATCAACATCACCAATTGCTTCATATATGTCTTCATTTATTATATTTTGTGGGGAAAAGGCAACCATCAATTTATTTGAATCCGAAGCATTCATCTGTAAGGATGTCTGCTCATATGAACTGTTCATACTTAGAGCACCACTTAAAGTTGAATTATCTATCCTAACTTTTTGTGAATAATCCGTATTGGCACCCAAATTTGCAGTGTCCATATTGTAAACTTCAGTTATAGATTCAAACGAATTTATTGTAAATCCACTTAAATTAGCATCCTTTGGTGAGTTATAGAACGTATTTTCTTTTTGATTTGGATGTGAGCTTGATATAATCTGTGTTTTCTGTAAATCTATAGGCTGCCAAAATTTCCATTGTGCTTGTAAGTCATAGAATGAAGACGTTGGTGTATTACCATTATAAGCTCTTGCAGCTAAAACATGGTTGTTAAATGATTCTTCACTTAATTGATTACTCCAATATCGCAATTCAAATACAGATCCAAATAAATTATTACTTGTTTCTACGTTTGAACCATTTCCTATGTATAATTTACCATCAGATGACCATGACTGATTATAGTTTGATTCCGATGAACCACTTATGAATATACTTGCACTTCTTTCTACGGATAATTTTCCATATTTTTCAGTCTTTACTATGAAGTCATATTGTTGATTTAATGATATATTATCATTTGTAGAACTTCTTCTTATCATTAAATTTATAGGAACATCATCATAAAAGTATTCATCGTATATTGAGGCTGATTTATACGTTGTGCCATCACCCAAATAAAATGTTAAACTCCCTTTTCCAACATCAGTTCCATTTTTATTTACAGTTACAAACCAATCTACGTTTGAATCGGATTCTTTTTGTAGTAATGTTTGATTTTCGTATCCAGCATAACTGTATAGTTTTTCTGGATTCATTTTAAATCTGAATGTTAGTGTGTCGGGATAAACCCATGATTCATTGTATTTAACTTTTTCCCAAGGAGTTTCTATGAATTGAGTAGCAGTTAAATCGGTATATCCTAAAAAGTTTAGATAATATGTTGCCTTTTCATAAACGTTTTTGCCTAATTCCAAAGAATTAGGATTGTATGCACCACCATATTCTCTTATGGATATTAATGTTTGTGGTATGCCATATGCTGCCAAAAGAGCCTTTATACCACGAGAAGTTCCTTTTGTTTTTTGAATATATGGTAGATTATTTAATATTCTACGCCAAACTTCTTTGGTTCTTTCTTCCTCTGTCTTATTGTATTTTTGACCTAAGATATTAAAAGAAGGATCATATTCAGAAGTTACCCCCAAAGCGTATGACCACAAATCTTTATCTTGTATATTACTTGATAATTTCCAACCAAAATTATTTGTGACAGCTTGAACTAAATCTTGTGACATTTCATTTTTGGGGTTTTCATCCCGTATATTTTTCTTTAAAATATGATTTATGTATGTATAAATTACATCAAAATGATGTCCAATCATATTTACAAAAGTTTGAAATTGCTCGTTTTGAGCATCAGATTTTACGTGCTCAGGTAATACAGCATACAACGAACTTCTATTGTTTCTATCATAATCTTCAGCTAAAGTTGATAGTTTGTTATACCATTCAATCGTAATAGCATCTGTTGTTTTAGCTAACCTAAATTTACCAGCCTTTGATGTAAAATCTGCTAAATCAAATACTGATGTCTTTGGGTATGGATTTATGAAAGTTTCAATGTCTGTATATTCTTCGTAATATAACCACTTTTCCCAATCATCAAAACCACCTAATAACTTATCACGTAAATTTGTTATGGTTATAACATTGGTTTCTAATTCTTGAGCAGAACCTATTATTCCAGCTAAACTATCCAATTGTTCTTTATATTTTTCCAACAATTGCATTTTATAGAAAAAGTTTTCTACTCGTTCTTTAGCTGAAGAATAAAATACAAAGTTTTGGAACGCTGTATAGTCTATGTTCAATCTTACTGAAGCATTATCACCATATATGTATTTATTTAGAATTTCCTGTGAGGTGTTTACATTTTCGGATAGTAGTTCATTCCAAGATTTTAGTTCTGTATCGGATGTTATATTGTAAGTACTTTCAACTCTATAATTAGGACCCCTAAGTTTATTTGGATTTTCACCCATGTCTAACGGTACATCAACCAATTCAAGTTGGTCAATGTATGGTTTTAGTATTTGTGATTGTACCCAACATTCCGATCTTAGGTCTAAATAATCAGGTAATCGAGTAAATAATTTAACGTAAAAATAATTTAAACTACCATCGGATGTTACGTTTATTATGTCTATTAATCTATTTTGACCAAAATTCAATACAGTACTTGGCAGATATTTTTTTGGTCTCATATAGTCCAATACAAATTCTGCTAAGTTGGTTTGTTGTAAGCTGTCATTTGGATTAGTTAAAGACAAAACCAATTCTTGTCTATTTCTAGATATTTCTGCTATGAATAATTTAGTATCCGCTGTTCTTGACGATACCAAATTTCTCAAGAAATTATAAGCAAATCTATAAGATCCAATGGGTAAATTAAAAGGTTTTATATCGTTAATTACATCTAAGTATATTTCGGATGGATCATTAAGATTATCAACATTCCATGTTTTAATATCATACAGAGAACCTATGTAAGCTGTATTTCTATAATACATGTGAAGTTCTAATGAATCCTTTTCTACTAAATTTATTGGATCATCGAAAGTATAGAGTAACGGTACTATAACTCTACGTGATTTATTTATAGAATAACGAGAACCACGTATTCCACCCGTAGATGCGAGTATATCATTTATATTTTGATACAAAAAACTCATCAGATATTGCTTCCAGTATTATTTGTTATTATATTCATAGTGTTCACTAATTGAGCGGTTTGTTGTCTTGTTAATTCTTCTAATTGTCTCATACTAGAAGTTGTTGCTGTTGCCAAAGATTGCAATGATTGTCTTAATTGTTGTATTTCTGCATCTTTTTGTGCTATTAAGGAGTCTTTCAATTCCATTTCAATAAATTGTTCATCTATCTGTGCATCACGTTCTCTTCCAGCTGAATCGTAGAATTCATTTTCTTCTGTTAATCTTTGTATTTGAGAACGCAATCCTGCTAATGAATTTTGATTTTGATTTATTAGATTATTCAAACTACTAAAAAATGAGTTTGCAGTTATACTTGCTACCTCTTCTTCGGATACATCATTTTCTGTTCTTGTAGCATCTAATGAATTAGCATATGCTCTCAATACATAATCCTCAGCGGCTGTGGCTGATGGTAAATCTTTGAATCCAATATCAACAACATATGAAAAATCATCCATAGTATAACGTTCATCGAAGACTGGTAACTTTACATTACCTGTTACTGTTTCGGTTTTATTTATTACAACTCTACCTAACTTATTACGTCCTAATTTATCATTCATCGTGTAACCTTAAAGTAGTGGTTGTTATCAAATATTTGTACGTTGTCACCATTATCAGATTCTACTTTAACAACCACTCTATAAAATCTCTCAGGTTGAAAAGAATTCATCCAAATATTAAAGTAACTACTATTACCATCACAACTTATCTTAGTGCCTTCTTTTGAAAATGGCACATATATCTCATCTGTGTGAGCATCTCTTATTTCATAGTAAGATGTTTCTGGAAGGTAGTAATTAACCGTGTAGTATGATTCTGTTGTATATGTTTTTAATGGATAACGTGTGTTTGCATATATTCTTATTTTAGCCTTTTCATTTATTGAATAATACTTCTTTAATTTAACGTTTAAATTCATATTATCCAAATTAACTACACTTAAACTACCCGTATCGAAGTTGGAATCATCCCAAACAACATGTAGTTTTGGAACATATATCGTATTACTATCTGTACTAAAGAATTTTATGGTTGACGTGTCCTCCAATAAATCCTCAATATCTTCACTGAATTTTACCAAAAATCCTTCATTTGGTATCGTTGATGAACCACTAATCCATGAATTAACTATATTTGTGACATCCATATAAACATCGGAAGTTTGATATGAAAATGATTCTGAAGCTACGAGATTTTGTGTGTTCCACCATGTGCCACCACCATACTTTGAATCATATTCCCCTATCACATCGGGATTCAAACTTTGTGTAACATTCCATTGTAATCCGATTTGCTTTGATGATCTGTATTTCCACGATACACCATCCGTTGTTGTCCTTCTGTTTGCCTTATGTCCAGTCCCATTTGTCCATGATTCGCTAACAGGATAAGCATATATCTCATATTCTTGTGGTATATCTTGAACATCCACAGTTTTTAATTCCAAATAATATTTTGTTGAATTATATGGTATTTTTCCAGAATCCAAATATTCTTTTAATTTTTTGAAATCAAATTCTATGAGCAATCTACTATTGTATATTGGGGAATTTAATCCAGCTGATTCATGTGACAACTCTAATACTGCATCTATACCAGTATTCATTGTTTCTGTTTTTTCATAGATGGTTGCATCTCTATTAGCATACATTGTATAAATCATTAGAATGACCTCGATTTTCCAATTATATCATTATCGGGAAATTTTATTTCAAAAATTGATGGATCTAATGATGGGAATATTATTCCGTCTTTAGTTGCTGTTTGAATATCATATACGTGTTTTGAATATCCCAAAGATTCATCATGTTTATTTATTACTCTAACATTTACAACAGTCTGTACACCTTCTACCCTATCTAATTCCGTATAGACATTACTCAAAACTATAGGTTGGTTTATTTGCCATTTTTTAATATCAAAATATTCTTTAAGTTTGTTTATACATCTCAGAACAACTTGATTGCCGTTTTGATTTGGTAATGTTACTATTTCAAACTCAATTCCAATGTTTATAATATATCCATCTTTTATGGATATACCATCTGTCATTATTCTGAACTGATCTAAGTATGTTTTTAAGTTTTCCTTCGTTGTATCACTAACGGGAATCAAATTTTGATTACCATTATAACCTAAAATGTAAAAACTAATACCTAATTGGTTTGGCATAACGTCACCATTACCATTCGTATTATATCTTATATCATCATCTTTTGTAACATAAGCTTTAGAAATTGAACCATATCTTGCTGGAAGAGTGTAAGCCCTAAGTATGTAGTCCTCTTTTGTAACTGCTCTATTTTGAGAAGCAAAATGTGCTAATGCATTTTGACGTATTTCCTCTAACTCATCCCCAATTTTACCGCCAGTTGATGGAGATGGATTAGTTACAGCTATACTATTGACAACCTGAGAATATAATGTTGAGTCTAATCCAGTTTCATCTATTAATAGTGATTTTGTGATTACACGAGTTACTGTATCCGCTCCAACATTATCTTGTGGTCCACCACCTACGGTATATCGTATTGTTATTGTTGTATTACTAGGTGCCAGTCCATAAGTTTTTGTGTATAAAAAATTAGCGGGGTTAATATCGTTTGATAAATTATTGCCTATATTATTTAGACCACCACTTATTAAATCTGGATTTGGTATAAGTATTTCATCATCTAAGTTGCTGACACCTGAACCAAACTGTATCTCAAAAGCACCTTCAGCAGTTTGTCTTGACGTAAATCGTCTTGGTACTTTTCTTAATTTAAGTAAATATGGTGCTTGGTCTCTATCTTTACTTAAAAACTTATCGTTTCTTGGTATATTTGGTACAGGTTCAAAAATAGTATCTTGTGCCAAATATGGGACATGATACCATATATTTCCATCGGTATCAGTTCCATCCAATATTTCTATTAAATTTGGCTCATTTATCACTACTTTGGTATATGGTTGTGGACTTGAAAATGTAAATCTTTTTGATGCAACAACACCTGATATTGCATTTACAGATTTTTTTAACAACCAAAAATCTACAGTTCCATTAACGTCATTAACTTCAAATGGTGTTATTTCTGTTGGATCTAAACTACTACTATATCTAAAATCAAGATAATCAACAGTTCGGAATCTAACTGTTGTTGCATTTACATCGGAAGCAACTATCATTCCTTCCTCTATAGCAACTGCATAATTCCAATCTGGGACTAATATACCATCTTCATCTTCTATTGATGGTATTACTTGAAATACATCCAATTTAACAACAGCTGCTACTCTATTTTTTGGTTTATAACCCATTGATTGGGCTATGTTTATAACATTTTGACGTTCTATTGCATTTGTTATTAAAGATTCTTGTAATGTTACATCAGTATAATATGACAGAACATCACCAACATAAGATGCCATCTCTAAAAAAAGCATTCCAGGAGAAGCTTCGTTAAAATCTTGGTATGTATTAGGGAAATATGTTTTACTAAAATCTATCAAATTTGCTTTAATAGAGTTAAAATCTTTTCCCAAATATCTAACATCTTTTTTTATTAAATCAGCCATATTAGTGTGTTCTCTATGTTATTGTTAAGGTTCCAGTATCCGATATAAGTATCCTAACTGGCAAATATATGTTAGTTCCTGTTATAAATAGTGTTAAACTGATAGCAACAGCATGGTGTGGTTCACTCACTCTGCCATCGTCTGCAACATTCACTTCCATATCAACTTCACTTATAGCAACATAAGGCATCCACATGGTTAATGCGGTTCTTATTTCACCCAACAGTGACTCTTTGAAAGTTAATTCATCTGTTATTTGTTCAAATAGATAATATTCCAAGTCTGTTCCAAAATCGGGTTGCATTATTCTTTCACCCTTTTTTGTCATTAATAGATTTTTAAGATTCGATAATACTTGTTCAACGTTTGTATAACTCAAATTAAACACACCATTCTGATTATTGAACGGTAATGTTACACCAATAGGTTTAGTGTCTTTTATATTTACCGCAGTATCAGTTACGGTTGAGTATATTTTACGTCTATTTTTTATCAACTATCATCTCCCTTTCTTTTCATCTATTTTCTTCATAAGATCAGAGTAGTTACGAGTCAAAGCGTTCATAATATCCTGTGGTACGTCATTTGGTGAAACACCATTTGGTACAGCAGCTGAAGTTCTACTGTTTACGAAAGAGTCTACTGAATTTGAATCCATGTATATCGTATCGTCATCCATCATGTAATTTTCAGATAAAGATCTTCTTGTTTCTTCCAATAAATCATTTATATTTGAATACTTTTGATTAGTTACTTTTGGCGATTTATTTTTTGAATTTACTACACTCTTAGCACGTTCAATTAACTCAGCGTCACGTGATTTTTTTTCCGTCACAACATCGTTTTTTGTATTAGAGTTTGCCAATTTTTTATCGAGAGCATAATCTATTTCTTCTCGTATTATCTCTCGTATTTTTCCAAAAAACTTTTTTGAATCCATTTTTTATGCCTTTATAGTTTACGATACTAATAAATATAATTTTTTGAGTTTTTATTACCAACAATACACAAAATGCCAATCTTCACCTTTCGCATCACCCCAAAACCAACCCCACTTATGCCCATTATTTGTTACCCATTTTTTCTGTTTACTTGCACTTGCACCATATCCAATATCCATAGCTCTACCCCAACCGTGATTTGAATGTCCTGGTCTTCCTACTCTTTGAGGATTTTTTCCGTATTTATTCCAAAGATAAAGTTGATAGTTGTAATCTCTATAACAGGAATACGGTACTAAATTTACACCCTCTTTTTTAGCAGCTTCACGCATTTTTATCCAAGAATTAACACAGTCAACGTGTAACTTGTTATTTTTACCAACTGCTCCAGGTGCTACTGCTAAAACTCTATTTGGTAAATCTGCATTTTTTTCGCCTGGTTTAGGTCTACCCATCACTTTTGCTAAACGAGTATCTATATTTTTAATGTTTTCAGTTCCAGGCAGTATTGCGTATGTCCAACCATGAGGATGGCCTTGATTTGTAAACGTATAATTTCCCGATTTTTGTACAAAGGTTGATGGTGTTCCATACGCTGAATTATCAACGGGTTTATTAGATTGATCTAATGAACCATCTTCAGCAGTTACAACATAGGTTGATGATATTTTAGATTTTCCACTATAACTTTTTCTATAATCCGATGGTTGTACAGTATAAACCTGTCTTTTATATTCATTTTTTTCTTTTTTTGGTCTTGCTAAAACAACTTCCTCTTGTTCCCAAGGATATGGGCTTCTACGTTTGTCTGATTCTTTTCTTATTTTTTTTATGCGTTGTTCGTAAATTCCTTCAGTATATGATGTTGTTCTATCGTCTATCACTTCAGGTTTGAATGACGCCAATGGTGCATAATCTAACAAAGCTTTTGCATTTTGGTCAGAAATTTCGGAGTTTTCTCTTTTTATATCTCTATCCATTGTTTTATCCTCTTAATCCTGGTAGTTGAAATATAACAGGTTCTTTTCTCCAAATTCCATTCGGATATTTTTTTATCCATGAATTGTCGGATACACCATACCATTTTCTAACAACACTCAGTGTCATTTCTCCTCCTGTTGCCAATCCATCATTATTTAAATCCCAAAGTGGATTTTGTCTAAAAACTTTTGGTTTTTTTGATTTTGTGTATATCACTTTGTTTGGATCTGATGTATTTCCTCCCGCAACCATAGTATAAGCTGCTACTAAATTACGTACACCGTTTTTTTTCCAACCACTTCTGCCTTGATAATATTTCCTAACAAATGGCAATTGTTGAAACGCATCCGCTTGTTTTGGACTTGCAAAACCATGTTTTCTAAATAAACCCCATCCACCCGGAATCCATTGTATTAGTCCCTGTGCATTTGATACTCTATTTGTTGCAGTAGGCGAAAGTCCAGACTCAAATCCCATAACAAATATTATATGCCAAAATACAGCTCTCATTTGTACACACTCATCATACAGAGCACTCAACCAACGGTCTCCACCATTTTTAGCAACCTGTTTATGCCATCTTCCATTGCCAGCATACTGATACCCAGGATCTGCTTTTAATTCAGCAATTTCTCTTGACTTTTGTTGCGGGTTAGCTGGAGGAGCAGCCGCTAATGGTGATAAATTACCCAAAGTGTATGAACCCGCATCAGCTGCATTTACAAATGTGGTTTTACCACCCTTTAGTTTACCAATCACTCGTATTATATTTTTATTTCTTGTTACAACTCTTTTTCGTATAGTTTTATTACCATCCGTTCCTTCAACTGTTTCTACGATAGTTTCTGTTGATGGATCTGAGCTAAAAAATCCGTTTACATAATATGTTTTTCTAACATATGGTTGTGGATCTTGTGTGGATTTAGCTACGATATATGGACGTTCTTCTTCTTCCCAAGGATACGGTTGTCTATTTGATAATCTTTCCTCTCTATATTTTTTAGCACGAGTAACTACATCATCAATTCCATCCAATGAAACACGTTCATCTACTATATCAGGTTTTTGTGTGCCTGTCGGTTTATATTCCAACAGTGCATCATAATCACTTTGTTTCATTGGTGTAGAAGATTTTTTTATATCACGATCCATATTGTCTCTCGTTATGAAGTTGGTTTTTTATTAAGAAACACTAATTGTGATTTTAATTCATCTAATCTTGAAGATAATCCACTTATTCTACTACTTATTGCACTAAAAGCTGCAGAATTTATAGGTGTCAATGATGGACCAACTCCTGTTGGAACTGTTAATATTGTTATTTCACGAAGTACATCATTTAGTGCAGAACATAAATCAGTTAACCATGCCACCGCAGTGTCACCTAATATTGCAGGTTCTACTGCATTTACACCTAAATTTATTCTTGCACCTTCCATTTCTATACCCGAAGCACCGTCTATTGCGATTGCCTTATCCGATGATAACCCAATACCTTCTTTTGCAAATGCTATAATTTCCTGTTTTTTTGAATTTAGTACTATTCTATCGGATGATAATAGTATTTGATTACCACTATAATTATTTGCTTTGAACAAATCAACATTTTTATTTGATATTGCCTTTGTAAACATTGATGCTTGTGTGAATTTAACATATTGTCCTGATGTTAACCATATAGATGAGTCATCATTATCAATATCTTCTATTATAAACTCATTATAACGTGTATTGTTATAGTCAGGATTGGTTCCATTTGATATTATTATTATAGGATTGCCCGTATCACTCAAACCCTTTTTCCAATTTGGTTTTACGGGATAATCCATCATAGTTTCTTCAACTGTAGATCCAAATCTTATGGATTGTCCCCAACGTCCTTCTATTAAAATATCACCAGAATATGGTTGTAACGGAAAAACATCTAATCTTTCAGGAAATGTTAGGTCTATTGTGTTTCCAAGATCAACAGTTTCGGATGAATCTTGTGGTACACCCGCTTCGGCATCACTCCGAACTTTTTGATCCTTAGTTAAAACGGTTGATGGTAATGCACCTGATCCAGGGAGACCATTGTGGTGTACTGAACTGTGTATTGATATTGGGTGGGTATAGTAATATTCTTTATTAGGTATAAAGGCATTTGAGTTGGCAGATGGTGCCTTTGTTATCATAACAATTTCACCGGCAATAGGTACATTCTTTATATTAGCATCCATAGCCCTTGCATGTACCAAGTCCCCTCCGGACACAGAGCCTATTGCTCCAAGTATCTTACATGTTATAGTGTATAGTCTTGATTTATTAGTCCCTTGATAGTCAACTTCAACAACTTCAGCTGGGACAAACTCATATTCAACCCCATTCAGTAGGGTTTTCTGAGGATCGGTTCTTATCGTCATCTGTCTTAATCTCCTCTTGTTCTTTAGATATTTCTTCTATACCACGTAGTAGTTCTTGCTTTTCCTCATCCGTTAGGAATGATGTTGACTCGTCAGAACCCTTTGTATTTATAGACCTTTGAACAACAGCTGCCAATTTAACCAACTGCTCATCATTTCTTATACCGATTTCCATGAAATCTTTTATAACAGGAACAATTGTAGCTGCATCTTGTATATTTTGAATATGTGGTTTTAAATCAGCAATCAATAAATTTATTTGACGGTCTTTTTTCTTTTGATTCTCATAAATATCTTTGAGTAAATCTGAGAATTTTTTGCTTCCAAAGAGTTCTATATCGAAGTCCATAGTAAAAATCACTAATTGTTAATAATATCTTGAAGTTCGTACCAACTTAAATCTTCTATACTTATATTTTCTCGGTATTCTTTGTATAAAGATCCATAAATTGCTTTTATTTTACTTATTACACCCGTAATATTTTGAGAGTTTGCACCCGTTCTTTCTCTTACTAAGATATAAATAGCCTTTTTATTATAATTTTCTATATGTTCTCTATTCTTAAATAGGTACAATACAGTATCAGCAACCTGTATATCACGTTGTTTTGGAAAAACTAATGCCAAATGTTTTTCTAATAAATTTACAAAAATATCAATGAAGTCATTTCGTTCTTCGTTCATATCGGTTCTTACTTTTTCATTTATGACTATCCGTTCCGTATCTATTGCATCTATATCTTGGGAGCGTTTGTAGTGATAATAATTTTTATTATTTTCTGCTATTAAGTAGTTTTTTGCAACTATTGAAAAGTAAGAGAATGCTTTACCACTATCATGTTTATATTTGTGTATTTTTTCGTGTAGGTGTGTTATTACTTCGTGTTTTACGTCTTCATGGGGTACATCAAAATTGTAGAATTTAAATCTATGAATCATTATTTCTGCCAATTTATAAAACGCATTGTGTATTTTTGCGGTGTATATTTTATTTTTTTCAAATTCATCTTGACAATTTATGTATTCTACTATCGCATCTTCCGTATCCTGTGTGAAGTATACATTTTGTTTTTTAGGTTTTCTTCCCATATTTCCTCTCTAAATTGTTTATAGATAGTAGTCTTTTTCAAATTTTGCCTCGAAGTTTGGTTTATCGAGTACACTTTTCTTTTGATCATCTTCCAAATTTTCTCCAAAATGACTTGATATATCATTTACAACTGACTTTAATTCTTTGAAAAAATATCCCGTTTCATCGTCTGCTTCAAACGCACCAATCCTATCTAAGTTCTTTAGATAGGATTGTTGAGATAATAGTCTATTTTTTAATGATGTTAAAAACCTTTCATTTTCAATAAGTGTATCAACACTTTCTTGTGCCATTTCTTCTATTTTTTCGTATTTTTTTGTTAGGTTTATGTTAACATAAATTGAAGCTATTAGTAATAAGGATAAAATTATTATTGTTATAATCATATTACCCCCTCTTATGTTTTGGTTGTATTATAGTGTCTATGACACCCAACTCTAATGCCTCTTCTGGTGTTATGTAAAAATCTTTTATAGTACTACCTTTCCAAAAATCAACAGATTCTTTTGAATTTGTACTAATAATTTCCAATAAAATATTCTCTAATTTTTCCATATGTTGGACATTAGCTTTCATATCTGAGGATTTTCCGTAAATATCAGAACTAATCTCATGGAACATAATTGTACTATATTTAGATGCAACTCTAACACCTGTTCCCGCACATAAAATAAGAGCTGCGGCTGACATTGCTCTACCTCTAACTATGGTGTTTACTTTTACATCTAAGTTTTGCATGAAATCTATGATACCCAATGCTTCGTAAACAGATCCACCATCTGAGTTGATAATCATGTTGACTGGATCATCTTTTTTTGATGATGGTCTCATATGTAGGATAGCACGTATACGTGTTGTTATATCATATAACGTTCCTTCCATTATTTCACCAAACATTATGATTGATGATGTTTCTACATCAATACCATAATCAATTTGTGTGGTGGCTTCTTTCCATT
>Ga0315906_10002485_pt1 | contig 25672 bp, 12 predicted proteins | sample LakEriMetagenome_4_FD_203526 | JGI IMG/M metagenome (GOLD analysis project Ga0315906, IMG submission 203526) | Freshwater fungal communities from buoy surface, Lake Erie, Ohio, United States - Buoy 2 MA122 | ecosystem: Environmental > Aquatic > Freshwater > Lake > Lake biofilm | place: USA...
ATAGCGTTTGCCCCGGAGTAGACTCCGTTCTCTTGGCAGCGATTCCCGTCCCAGGTACTGTGTACGGTTGGTACGGTAGCGCTACGGATACCGTGAAATTGGCTGAAGGAAACACTTTCAAAGTGGCCACTTCCGGTCAGAACAGTTACTTCGTTCAGTACCTCAATACGGCGGACTCCGCGCAAGCACCCTTGACCGGTGGTAACAGCACCACAGGAGGCAACATGTTCAACATCATCAACACCTCCGGTGGTCCGCTGACCATCACCGGGTTTGCTCAAGGTCCGGGTGCGAACAACTCAGCACTGAACAACGTGGCGATGATTGTGCACTACACCCCTGGAGATTACTTAACACAGCCAACTGCATCTTGGGTACAATTAGCTTCAGGTACCGTAAGTCTTTCCCCCAACAAGTGCACCGGTTACTTGCCGGTGAGTGTGACCATTCCGACGGGTGCAACCTACGGTTTCTTCGTTGGGTTGGTATCGAACAGCGTTCAGTACACATCGGGTACGGGCACTCCGGGAGTTACACCTTGGTTCACTAACAACGACATGGTCATTACCCAAGGTCGGGGTGGAACCTTCCCGAATCCAGCTTTCTCGCCAAGGAACTGGAACGGTAAAGTGTACTACGGCACCGTTGGCTGCTCCGAAATCCGCAAAGAAGTTTCCTTCGAGGTTTCCACAGACACCGCAGAAGCAGTCATTTCTTCTGCCACGGAGACGGCGCCGGGTCAGTTTAGTTTTACTTCTTCAGGCAGCAACGGTCACCTGTATCAGTGGACCTTTGGCAACGGTTTAACGGCGTCGGGCCCAACGGCATCCACAACCTACGCCAGCGGGGGAGCATTCACCGCCACCTTGGTGGTGACCGATACGGTCTGCGGCACGGTGGATTCCACCTTTACCGTAGTCAATTCTACCATTGGCTTGAACGAGTTTGGTTTGAATCAGGCCGTTCAGGTTTACCCCAATCCAAGCAATGGCTTGTTGCAATTGGTCTTTGAAGGAAGTGCTTTGGAAGGAAGCCTGGAGTTGGTGAACCCCTTGGGTCAGGTTGTTTTGGCGCAAACGTTTACCAAAGATGCCGGTGTGTACCACCATCCGTTGAACTTGAGCGAATTATCCAAGGGCATTTACCACGTCCGTGTTTTGAGTTCCGAGGGTTCTACCGTACTGCGCGTGGTGCTCCAGTAATTCGGTCGAATTTCACCCTTTTGCATTGGGCTGTCCACATGGTGGGCAGCCCATTTTTCATTTCACAACTCGGTTTCGTCGCTCGCCCCCCAAACACCGCCGGTGAATAAAAGTTTTCAACAATTTGAACAAAAGTGCGTCGATTCGTCAAACGTTTGCGGTAAAAATGGCTACCTTGACCGTCCCTTTCGGGGAAATTCGTCGTTTTTCATTATTTAAAACAATCAAAATGAAGCAGCTTTTACACAAAGCACTGAGTTTCTTTGTTGTTCTTGTGTTGGTCTTTGCGGCTCAAGCCCAGACCTATACTTTGGGCACTGGAACGCTCACAAACACTGCGACGGGCTCGAACTTCACTCCGTACAAGACGTACTGGATGGACGGTCGGGTTCAGTACTTGGTCTTGGCTTCCGAGCTGACCGCATTGGGAATGCCTCCCGGTTCGTTCACGTCGGTGGCGTTCAACGTAGCCTCAGCGGATCCCGCGTCCATGGGCAGTTTCACCATCAAAATGGGGGGAACAACGGCTACGTCCATGACGGCAACCTATTTGCCGGCTACCACGTACACCACCGTTTACGGCCCGAGTACGTACACGGCATCTACGGGTTGGAACACCCATACGTTCACCACGCCGTTTATTTGGAACGGTACGGACAACGTAGTGATAGAAGTGTGCTTCGACAACGCTGCTTACACGGTTAACTCCACCGTTTTCTACGGAACAACAACTTTTGCTTCTTCTACGGATGGTTTCACGGACCTCTCCACCAGCAGCGGTTGTACCGACGGTGCCATCACATTCCCTTCGGCGCAATCTGGACGCCCCAACATGCAGTTGGGCTTGGTTCCGGCAACGGCTTGTTCCGGCACCCCTACGGGCGGTGTAGCTTCGGCTTCGCTGACCTCTGTTTGCCCCAACCAAAACTTTAATTTGTCATTGGCCGGCCAAACGTTGGCCAGTGGTCTGAATTATCAGTGGGAATCTTCCACAACGGCAACTGGTCCTTGGACCGCCATTGTCGGTGCCACCACCACTTTTACAACCGTTAGCCAGACTTCGGACAAATACTACCGTTGCAACGTAACCTGCACGGCATCATCAACGTCAGCACCATCTTCTGCTATTCAAGTAACGACCTTGCCCAACTTGGCGGCAGGTACGTACACGGTAGGCCCGTTGGGCACTTACCCCAACTTGACTGCGGCGTTTGCGGCGGCATCTTGCGGTGTAGCAGGTCCCGTTGTTTTCAACGTAATGCCCTTCACCGGTCCGTACACGGAACAGTTGATTTTGGGCGACATTCCCGGATTGTCTTCCACCAACACCATCACGGTGAACGGCAACGGCAATACCATTCAGTACCAGTCCTATACCACTGGCGAACGCGCGGTAATCAAATTGAACGGTACGGACTACGTTACGTTTAAAAACTTGAACGTTCGCGCCATCGGCCAAGCGACTTCCATGTATGGTTGGGGTGTTCAATTGATGAACGGTGCGAATTTCAATACCTTCAAGAACTGCACCATCCAAGTAACGGATTCGGTAACCACCTTTGGTAACTACGCAGCTTTTGTCTGTTCAAATACGGCCACTTCGGCGACGGGTGGCGGTTTGGCTGCGAGTAATTTAACCATCGACTCCTGCACCATCATAGGAGGCTACTACGGTTTAACCTTAGGAGGTACCGCCGGAACCTTGGCAAACCTGCCCACCAATAACGTGGTTAAGAATTCGACCATCCGTGATTTTGCGCTGTACGGTACGTATGCATCGGGCCAGAGCGGTTTGATCATGAAAAACAACCGCATCACGCGCGCCACGCGCACAGGTCCGGTTTCAACGTTTTACGGAATGTACTTCGGAGGTCGCCAAGTAGGTACGCGCATTGACGGCAACCGCATCTACAACCCAGAAGGAAACTTCCCTGCGACGTCTACCACTACGTACGCCATGTACATGAGCGGCGTATCTGGACGTACCAACCAACCTATGGTCATCTGCAACAATGCGGTGTACAACTTCAACAACAACACCGGCGTACAAGCTGGTTTGTATTCGTTTGGTTTGGATTCCGCGCTCTATTTCAACAACACGATTGCACTGGACAACCAGTTGGGTACAGGAACCAGCTTGAACTACGGTATGTACCTGAGTGGTAATCACAACGGTTTGCAAATCCGCAACAACGTGTTCCACTTGGGCAATTCCAGCACAGGAACCAAGACCATGTTGCACTACGCATCGTCCACGGCCGTTCCCAACTCCAACAACAACGCATTTGATTTCACCGGCGCAGGTGGCTCTTCGTTGAACGTAGGTTTCTTGGGTTCCGCCAAGCCAACCTTGGCTTTGTGGCAAGCCTCAACCGGCACGCCGGATTTGGCCTCCACAACGGCGACTCCTTTGTTTGTAGACGCAACGGTAGGAAACCTGATGCCCCAATCCGGTTCCGTGAACAACATCGGTGCGAATACTTTGGCCGTTGTACCTACGGACATCTTGGGTGTAGCGCGTACCGCCACTCCGGACTTGGGTGCCTGGGAGTTTACGCCTACCGGTTGCACCCCTCCTACCTTGACGGTTGTTTCCGTTGCGGGTGGAACGGCTACAATAGGGGTTACCTCTCCCAACACCACCACCAACTACCAGTTTGAGTACGGTCCCTGCGGTTTCACCCAAGGAACAGGTACGTTGGGTACGTTGAACTCCAACGGAAACATCGTATTGACCAGCTTGTCCCCCAACACCTGCTACCGCGTGTACGTTCGCAGCGATTGCGGATCCGCCATCGGTCAAAGCATGTGGGTGTTTGCACAGTTTACCACTCCTTGTGCCAGCGGTACCATGCCGTACTTGGAAGACTTCACCACGTACCCCGTGCCCTGCTGGACACAAGCCGGTACCAATAACTGGATGCACTACACCACGGGTAATCCTTGCATTCGGGCCAATTTCTGGTCTTGGTCTGCCGGTTTGAACGGTGTGTATGTTACACACCCCATCACCATCTCAACCGCCGCAACCGTTGGTTTCAAGTGGTCACACCAATTCAATACCTTCTACCCGCAAGATGGATTTGTGTTGCGTGCTCGCAAAGTGGGCACCACCACTTGGGACACGTTGTTCAACAAGAGCGGTGCTAACCTGAACACTGCTGGCGGCGGTACCACCACCCCCGGTACGTTCCTACCGGAGTTGATCTACTTGCCGGCGTCTTACGTAGGATCCGATGCCATCTTTGAATTGCGCGGAAACTCTGGATTTGGTCCGGACTTGTTCATCGACGATTTCGAAGTCAAGGCGGTTCCAGCTTGTCCGGATCCCGTTTTGACCACTACGGCACAGACTTCATCCTCTGTATCTCTGACGTGGGCAACCGTGACCGGTACTACTCCTCTTAAGTCCAAAATCATTTGGGGTCCTGCAGGCTTCATGACTGGAACGGGTGCTGTAGGCAACGTCATCGGCCAAATCAACAGCCCGTACACGGTAACCGGTTTGATGTCCAACACTCTGTACGATTTCTACGTACAAGACTCTTGCGGTACCAGCTTCTCCAACGTTGTGGGTCCGTTGACGGTGAAAACGGCTTGTTCGTCTGTATTGTCAGGTGCCTACACGGTCAACCCAGCGCTTCCTGCAGCGGGCACCAACTTTGCGTCTTTGGACTCTGCGGTCAACTACTTGAACTCTTGCGGCATCAGTGCGGCAACCACCTTCACCTTGGCAGCGGGCAACCACACCAAAGAAATGGTTCTGGGCACCATCAAAGGTTCCAGTGCATTGCGTCCGGTGATCTTCACCAGCGCGAGCGCGGTAGCAACCAGTATCAATGCACCGTTGGGCTCCTCTACGGTAGTTGACTTGAACGGCACCAAGCACGTTCGCTTCAACAACATCACGTTGAACAATACGGCTGGCACCTACGTAGTGCGCCTGCGCGGTAACGCAGACTCTATCGTGGTGGAAAACTCACGTTTATTGGGAGATACCACCAGTACGAGCATTTCTGCTTCTATTGCCTCTACCGGTAGTTTAACTTCTGCTACTACAGGTGGAGCAGACGTGGACAATATCTTCATCCGCAATAACGTCATCAAAGGCGGTTACTACGGAATCACGTTAACGGGAACATCAACAACTTCGTTTGACAACAACTTTGTCATTGAAAACAACAAGTTGACCAAGCAGTACTACTACGGTATGCGCTTGTTCTACGTGGCAGATACAAAAGTGAACGGCAACAGTGTTAAAGCACTTCGCAACACCACGTTCAACTACGGTATCTATGTTTTCTATTCACGAAACGTGGACGTGGAATCAAACAACATCATGGCCGGTACCTACGGTTTGTACTTGTACTACCCGAACTACAACGTGACGGTTGCTCCTGCTGCGAACAACAAGATTGTCAACAACATGGCAACGGGTTCTACCTACGCATCTTATTTCTACAGCCCCCGCTACATGAACATTTACCACAACACCTTTAAAGGTGGTTTGTACGGGTACTACTCCACGGCTGCTACTACTGCAGGTCAAGATTTGCGTGAGTTGAACATCAAGAACAACATCTTTGCAGGCACGACCAATTCATTCTACCAAGGTGCGGTATACCCTGCTGCCAACAACGTAACGTTAAACCACAATGCGTATAGTTCAACAGGTGCCAACTTGGCTTTCTACGGTGGAAGCCAGGCGAACCTTGCGGCATGGCAGACGTCTGCGGCAACCTTGAACGCGAACTCCGTTGCGGGTAACGTGATGTTCGTAGCCAACGACGACTTGCACATCCTGGGCGCGTTCCCCAACAATTTGGCAGCCAACGGTTTGGGTGTAGCAACGGACATCGACGGTCAAGTTCGTCCTGCGGCCGGTTCAACGGCACCAGACATGGGTGCGGATGAATTCACGCCCATCACGGACGACGCCAAGGTTGTTGCCCTCTTGGGTGCCAACGGCGGTTGCGGCAGCGCAACCACGTCGGTTGCCGTGGTCATTGAAAACTTGGGATTGAATGCCATCACCTCGTTGCCCGTTTTGGTACGTGCACAGAATACGGCCGGTGGAGCTCCCCAAGTGGTGAACACCACCGCCACGGTGAACATTCCGTCTTTGGGAATCGACACCATCACGGTGGGTACGGTGAACACCTACAACGGTGGTGTGTTCAACTTCGTGGCCTATGCCTCCTTGGCGAACGACGGTCGTGCGAACAACGATACCGTGAAGAAATTCGGCGTGAACTTCATTCCGTTTGAGCCTTTGGTCAACGCATTCCCGGATACGGTGTGCGCGGGTCAAGATTCGATCTTCTTGTCTGCCATCAGCTACCCGGGTACCGCTTACGCCTGGTATCCCTCAGCAACCGGTGGTACCGCAGTAGCCATGGGCAACCCTGCTAAAGTGTCTACCAACCAGAGCACTTACTACGTTCAGTTTGACAGCATGCAGTCCAACGCTCAAGTAGGCAACGGTACGTCGGTATCTGCATCTACCTTGATCACGCCGTACAAGACCTTCTACATGGACGGTCGTGTGCAGTATTTGGTTTTGGCTTCTGAATTGGCTGCTGCTGGTGCGAACGCTGGCAACATCAACTCCGTTGCATTTGATGTCTCCGTTCCTGCTGCTCAAACGTTGGGCAACTTCACCATCAAAATGGGTGGCACCTCGTTGACGGCCATGGCCGGTAGCTACGTTGCAAATACCGGTTTCACAACGGTATTCACCAACGCGGCGTACGCCGCAACTGCTGGATGGAACGTTCATACGTTCACCACTCCGTTCTTGTGGAACGGATCGGACAACGTGATCGTTGAAGTGTGCTTTGACAACGGCAGCTACACGTCCAACACGTCGGTATTCTACCACACCACCACATACGCTTCTGCGTACGACGGTTTTGCGGATTTGGCTACCTCCGACGGCTGTACTCCGGGCAACATCAGTGGTTCAGCGCAATCAAACCGTCCGAACATGAAGTTCAACGTAACGTCTTCTGCTTGCTCGCAAATTCGCAAGCCGGTATCGTTCGTGAACAACCCGGACGTTGCCAACGCAGTATACAGCTCTACGCAAACCGCTCCCGGTACGTTCAGCTTCAGCGCTGCTGGATCCAACGGTGATGTGTACGCGTGGTACTTCCCCGGCGGTATTGTTGCCACCGGTACGACCGCTACGCATACCTTCCCGGCTCCTGGCGGACCGAAGTCGGTTATCTTGGTGGTGTTGGACAGCACGTGTTTGACGGTGGATTCTGCAAACTTCACGGTGAACAGCACCATCGGTTTGGACGAGAACACCTTGGGTCAAAACGTTTATGCGTTCCCGAACCCGTCCAACGGTCAGGTAGCCATCGTTTTGGAAGGCAACGAAGCATTCCAGGGCCGTATGGAAATCATCAACGCAGTTGGACAAGTTGTGGTGGCACGCGCGGTAGAAACCGCGGCTGGCCGCAACGAGTTCCCAATGGACTTGCGTGATTTGGCCAAAGGTGTGTACACGGTTCGTGTCGCATCCGAAGCAGGTCAACGCCAGATTCGTTTGGTACTGCAGTAAGCTAAAACCCCTTGGGGTTTTGGAGGGCCGTCCCGCAGGGGACGGCCCTTTTTTTATGGGGTTACGTTGAGCGGGGCGGGAGGTACCGTCGGGTTGAAAAATGGTTGGCAGGTATTTCTTGCGAATGGCGCAGAAGCCGATTTACTTTACGACCTTTGGGCCGGCGCACACTCCGCCTTGCCGCTGCCCAGCAATGGGGAGAGGAAAGTCTGGACAACACAGGGCACCGCTCTTCCTAACGGGAAGGGGGCATTTTCGGAAGGGAATGCCTACAGCCAGTGCCGCAGAAAGGGATACCGCCGGTGCTTGCGCCGGTAAGGGTGAAAAGGTGGGGTAAGAGCTCACCAGTGCGGACAGCAATGTTCGCAGCTTGGTAAACCTAGCGGGTTGAAATGCCATGTAAACCAACGACGGTGCTGCGTGCAGTACTGAGAGGGCGGCCCGCCCGAGTTGGAGGGTAGGCAGATGGAGCCAACCGGTGACGGTTGGTCTAGATCAATGGCAAGGGCCTCTTTGGAGGTACAGAATCCGGCTTACAGGAGTGTGCGCTTTTTTTAACTACCTTTGCACCCTTATTAACGCGGCCTAATGGAGGGTTCGTGGAGGGTTGTCGGCCAGAGCGCAGTGCGCACGGGGAAATTGGCAAGAGACCCGACTGCGGGTTTTTTGGACAGCCGACAACAAACAGAGCATGCTCAATTTTGATGCGCTCGGGCTTCGTCCCGAGCTTCTCCAAGCGGTTACCGACTTGGGATTTACGTCGCCGACGGAGGTTCAGTCCCGGGTGATGGAACAACTTTTGCCCGTCCACGGGCAAGTGGATTTGGTGGCCTTGGCCCAAACCGGAACGGGTAAAACGGCCGCCTTTGGCCTTCCGTTGCTGGAGTATTTTGGCAAGCCCACCGGCCGCCCACAAGCTTTGATCTTGTCTCCCACACGCGAATTGTGCGTGCAGATTTCCGTGGAGTTGGAAAAGTACGCTGCCCATTTGCCCGCCATGCGTTTGCTGGCCGTATACGGGGGTTCCAACATCGCCACCCAAATCAAGGCCTTGAAGCAGGGCGTAGATATCGTCATTGCCACCCCAGGCCGACTGATGGATTTGCAGCGCCGTGGCGTGCTGCACTTGGACCAATTGACCCACGTGGTGTTGGACGAGGCCGACGAAATGCTCAACATGGGCTTTGTGGACGACATCCGCGAGGTTCTTTCCTTGACGCCTCCTGAAGTGCACGTGTGGTTGTTTTCTGCCACCATGCCCGACGCCGTGGCGCGCATCTCCGAAGAGTTCATGGACCAACCGGTTCGCGTTCAAGTAGGCAAGCGCAACCAGGCGACCTCGCAAATTGACCACAGCGCGTACATTGTGCCGCGCGAGAACAAGTACATGGGCTTGCGTCGTTTGTTGGATTCTGCTCCGGGAATGTTTGGCATGGTGTTCTGCAACACCAAGTTGGACACTCAAGAAATTGCAGAGAAGTTGTTGGCCGACGGCTACACTGCGGCTGCCTTGCACGGAGATCTTTCCCAGCAGCAGCGCGATTTGGTGATGCATGCCTTCCGCAGCCGCCACATTCGGGTGTTGGTGTGTACGGACGTTGCCGCACGCGGCATTGACGTGGACGACCTGACGCACGTCATCCACCACCGTTTGCCCAACGACGTAGAGAACTACACGCACCGATCGGGCCGTACCGGCCGTGCCGGCAAAAGCGGAGAGAGCTGGATTTTAGCGACTCCTTCAGAGGCGCGTTCCTTGCCGCAAATTCAAAAGATCATTGGACGTCCCATTGAGCGCCAGCCGTTCCCGTCTGCGGACGAGGTGTGTAAGGCTCAGTTGATGGATTTTGCCAAGCGCGTATCGGCAACGCCAGAAACAGAAGCCGTTACCCCCTTCATGGAGGAGCTGTTGCCTTTGTTCGACGGAATGGACCGCAATGCCTTGATCGCACAATTTTTGGCCCAGGAGTTTGAAGGTTTGTTCCGCCACTACGGCCAAGCCTCCAACACCATTGATTTGAACGCACGCACTTCCCGCGACGCCCGTCCGGTCCGCGAAGGTGGATTTGAAGGCGGACGTGCCTCCGGCCCCAAGAAGGAACAGCGTTTCCGTTTGAACGTAGGCCAAGCCAACGGTTTCAGCTGGTTCTTGTTGAAAGATTGGTTGCGCGACACCGCCGGTTTGGGCAAGTACGACATCCTAGGAGTAGACGTAGCACGCAACCAGAGCCAGTTCAGTGTGTCTTTGGACCACGTGCAGAAAATTCAAGATTCCTTGCGTACCGCCAAGTGGGAAGGTCAGTCCGTTTCCATTGAGGCAATCGATGATTACCGCGCTCCCGGCGGAGGCGGTAATTTCAAACGCGAACACCGCCCCAGTGGGGGCGGTGGCGGTTATGGAAAAGCAGCCGGTGGCAGCACCGGCGGTGGATTTAATGGAGGGTGGAAAGGTAGCGCTCGGCCTCCAAAGCCGCCATACAACCGGTCCCGGCCGCGGTAATCGCCTGGCGATAAACCTTGTCCTGAACGTCCCCGGCGGCAAACACCCCGGGGATGTTCATGGTCGTGGTGCCCGGGGTGGTTTTTAGGTAACCGGTTTCGTCCATGGTCAATTGACCTTTGAAGATGTCCGTGTTGGGCTTGTGTCCAATGGCCACAAAGAATCCGGCAGCAGGGATGACGTCCTCAACGCCGGTTTCCAAATTGCGTACTTTGACGCCTTCTACGGACTTGTCTCCCAACAGTTCGACGGTCTCTGTGTTCCAACGAACTTCGATGTTCGGGGTAGTCAAAACGCGGTTCTGCATGGCCTTGGAGGCGCGCAGCTCGCCTTTGCGCACCAACATGGTTACTTTGGGGCACAGTTTGGAGAGGTAGGTAGCTTCTTCGGCGGCGGTGTCTCCACCCCCCACGATCACTACTTCTTGTCCTTTGTAGAAGAAACCGTCGCAGACGGCGCAGGCGCTGACGCCGAAGCCCATGAACTTTTCTTCGGAGGGAAGTCCCAAGTATTTAGCGGTGGCACCGGTGGAAATAATGACCGTGCGGGCTTGGAGGGTGGTGGTCTCGTCGATCACCAAGGTGTGCCAATCGCCGGGTTCGGAGGCGAAGTCGGCCTTGGAGACCATTCCCCAACGCACGTCCGTTCCAAAGCGCTCTGCTTGATTCTTCAGGTCTTCCATCATGGCGTTGCCGTCCACGCCTTGCGGGTAGCCCGGAAAGTTATCCACTTCGGTGGTGGTGGTCAGCTGGCCACCGGGCTGCAAGCCCACGTACATGACGGGTTTCAGATCTGCGCGGGCAGCGTAAATGGCGGCCGTGTAGCCGGCCGGTCCGCTGCCGATGATCAAGCATTCAATTTGTTCCATAAAGCAAAATTCTTAGCGTAGTTTTTTATTCGAGGTGCAAAGTTACGCCACACGCAATCGATGCGATTGATGAGAAGTCGCATGAGAAAGTCAACCTTTTTCGTATATTTGCAGCCCTCCAAGCGAATAATGGAACCTCCGGGTTTCATCGAGCGCGGAACCATCGGGATGTAGCTCAGGTGGTAGAGTACACGTCTGGGGGGCGTGTGGTCGCACGTTCGAATCGTGTCATCCCGACGAAGGCCGTTCCCCAAAGGAGCGGCCTTTTTTATTGGGCTGGTTTTGAGAACCGGTGTCCGGGCTGAATTACGAAGTACCTTCGGAAACATGAACTTTTCTTCTTTTTCACAGGTTGAGAAACGCTCGGCAGCGACTTCCTGGCGCAACCGTTTGGCGTTTTCGTTTGCTTTGGCTCTGTTTTTGACGACCGTCGGGCCGAATGCAGGCGCTCAGACGCGGAACGAGTCCAAAGCCGGGAAGCAGGTTTTGGAGGAAGCCGCTCAAGAGACGGGCTGGGCGGCGGTGCCCCAGACAACCTCCAATCCCTGGACGTGGGCCGGGAAATCGCTCCGCGAGGTGGCGGCGTGGATTCCGGAGCAGGAGCGTTTGAGCAAATGGAGCGTGGATACCGCAGCCGGCGAAGCTGTTGGGGGAGCAGGGGAAGACGATGGCCGCCGATTGGAAGTGGTGCACAACTATCCGGGGTCCAAAAAGCAGGAGGTCCAATTGATCCTTGCCAAACGCCCAAACGAACCGTGGCGGGTGGACTTAGTAGTGGTGAGCAATTTCTCAAAGGCTGCCCTGCGCACGTTTTTGAAGGACAGCCGCAAAACGGAACGTTCCGACGTTGGGGTGCGCAGGGTGGAATCTGCAGAGATGGATGACGCACCGGTGTTTGTGTTTTCCCTGTATTCGGTGGAGGGAATGACGCTCACGTTCCTCAAGCCGTCTTCTGAAAATTTAAAAAAGTCCGGTTCGTCAAAGACCTTTTTTTTCACCTCCATTTACCGTGATTTTGCTTCGGACATGCCCACCGTTGAATCGTTGTTCCCCTCCGCTGGGGCAACTCTGGAATCGATTCGAATGCAGGATACGGTTTTGTATGAAGGCGCCACCAACGAGGAGGGCGATGGAATCCTTGTGAGGGACGGTTGGGGGTACCGCGCGCGTTGGATTGGGGCTTTTGACAGCTTGGCCCCGGTCCCGATGGAGCTTCAAAAAGTGGATAAGGTTTATTTTTTTGTGGATCCCGGCATGGCACCCTTTTTTGAGCGGTGGTGCCAACAAGAGCAATTCAATCACTACCTGACGTCGGACGATGAAGGAGTTTTGTACGCCGGTCCGGCGCTGCCCGACGGTCGTCAGTCCCTGGTGTTTCGTATGACACACCCCTTGGAGGTTGATGGCACCGAGGGCACCCTGTCGGTTTTTTGGGCCGTCGACGCCGACGAATACCAAGCCCTGCTCAACGAAATCATTGAGGCCTCCGCCGGGGAGGAATGATGCCTATGCCGGGGGGAGGAGTGATGCCGCGCATGGGGGAGGAGTGCTATTTTTAACTAGTGACCCGTTGACGGCTTTTTGTTGGTCTTTTGGGGGCGCACGAAGATCAATTCAGTACAGTTTCGCTGACTTTAGCGTTGTTCTGATTAATAAGTGGTTCATTGCATAATGTTTACTTGCATGAAGAAGTAAACATTAAAATCCATAGGTTATATTAAATCATCACCTCAATAGGGTAATTGTTCCAGTGGTACTTTTTGTCTGTTGTGATGGGAATTTATAGTTTATGCGATAAACGTAAACTCCATCAGGACAGTCGGAACCATTTATTTCCCCATCCCATTTATCCACTTGGTTTGATGTTTTGAAAACAAGTTGTCCCCATCTATTAAAAACTAGAAATTGATAATCCTCATAGATGCAATTGGTAATGGGATTAACACCATCATTCAATTCGTCATTATTTGGAGTAAAAACATTTGGAATATAGAGTTGACAGGTATCCGTAATCGGTGTTATGGTGTCCGTGCAATTAAACAAGGTGATGCTTTGCGTGATCGTGTCTGTATAGCAGTCAAATTCAACAATAGCCGTAATTTGATAGGTTCCAATTACAGAAAATTGATGGCTAGGATTTAAATTCGATGAACTGTTATTTACTCCTGACGTTGGGTCATCAAAATTCCAATTTATTTGATTGATGGGAGATGGTGTTGAAATTGAAAATGAAATAGGACTTTGCAAACAAGAATCAGGAAGAAATGTAATGGTTGACCTAGCTGCAAATCCCCAAAGTGGAACTTGAGCAGGTAAGCCGAGCTGACACGTGGCAGGGCCGAGACTGACAGCATTGCTTGCATAAGCACAACCTAGCCCCAATGCGTTAGGATTTGAGATCTCATCCAGCCTCCCTGCATTTCCTATGGCCACGTACAATTTATTGTTTGGAGCTTGTTCGATTTGTGCACTGGGATAACCATTGGGTTCAAGAACTGGAGAATAAATAAAGGTGTTTGAAGATGCTATAGCAGCTGAAGTGTAGGTACTTAAATTTAACTGATAAACCGAATTGAAGTTTGTGTAATAAAATTTTGATCCATCAGGAGAAAAACAAGCGCCATACTTTCTGAGAAATCCTGGAGTTGAATCATCCGTAACATTAACTGTTAGTGGGTTACTTACAATGCCCGTTGTTTTGTTAAAATCAAAAAATTCAATACGGTCACTCCAATCTACAGGCATGCCAATCCGATTTCCATCAGGCGATGCATCCATTGCTCCTGACCATGCTTCAGTCGCACCGATGGGAACGCTCGCAAAAATTGAACCTACTGTACTTACAACGGGTTGTGCAGCGACACCACACGCATCAATTTTCCAGGCTAAAAATTCATTCGCATTCTTTTTATGAGCAATCACCCAAAAACCTTGTATCTCTGAACTTCTAACAACAATCAATTTTTCGGTCAAATCAGTTGCTAGTTGCGTATTCCGCGCTGCAACTTGCACGTCTCCAAGTCCACCATTCAATGTCATGTCTACCACACTATATCTCAAACCATTGTCAACAACCGGAAAAGAGGTTAGCGCCTCCAGCTCTTCGAGTGTGAATAAATAATAGCGTTGGTCATCCTCAGGAAAAGGCACAATCAAAGCTCCTTGAGTACAAGAGTTGAAAAACCCTCCGAGTAAATTGGCTCCATTTGGCATAACTTGATTGTTTGCATTCCAAACCTTTCTGCCATCGGTATAGAAAAGCAACTGCCCGGTGGCAGGATCTGACACGCTTGCCGTTGATTCATTTGAGTTGATGGCTGCAATGCTCGAACCTACTGGGATTGGACCGGAGAAATTTACTTTGGCTCCATAGCCGAAAATCCAATTATTGTTTTGCAATTGACCAAAAACAACAGATGTTTTTAGGGTGAAAGTTAGGACAATAAAAAGTGTATGTCTTTTTAAAACGAGCATACAAACTATCGAGTTAAATGCACAAACCCATGACCAATTGTACCTACTTCCGTTGTCAATTTATAAGTGAATACCCCATCAACTAGGGCTCTACCTGCAAAATGCGCCCAAACTGGACCACCTGTCCCGCGCGTACCTGTACCACTTAGACTTGACTTCACCTCGTAGGGGCTGATGTTTGGGTTGATTCTACTCGCGTGGCGTTGTTTAAACTTGAACAAGATAAAATTTTTGCTAATCAGAAACTAGCAACCCCGAGCGGAATCGAACCGATATCAATCATTTCAAAAACGTCTATTCCACCGCAACTCGGTAGGTCGCACTGCCGCACTGCACTAAATACAGACCTGCGGGCAACCCCCGAACGTTCAAACGATTTTCGCCCGATTGAGCCGGTTGTTCGGCCACCACAGCGCCCCGCAAATCCCGAAGGACCACTGTTTGGACGCTCAACGCTTGTGCATCCGTAAACTGCCACAGCAGTTCGGTGGAGGCTGGCTGTGGGTAGATCAATAGGGCACTGGATGCGCCCTCGTCCAATCCCACATTGGCCACGGAGACGCAAGCACTGGTATCCGTGCAACCGTTGACGGTAGCGATCACCGCATAGGATCCGTTGGCGGTGGGCACGTAGGTGGGAGCAACTTGGCCCAATACGGGCGATGAGGTGGTGCAGTTCCACCATTGGTAGGCGTCGGCTCCTGCGGGCAAAGCGGTGAGGACGTTCCAACTGGGTTGGACGCTGGCCTGGATGGCGGGAAGGCTGGGAACGGTGGCGGACAGGGTGCGTGCACATCCGTTTGCCGCAGTGACGGTGACGGAATAGGTGCCCGCTGCCAAACCGGCGGCCGTAGACGTGTTTTGAACAGGATTGGTGGCCCAACTGTAGGCGTAGGGTGCCCCTCCAGAGGTGCCCGTTGCCGTGGCCGTACCGGTGGGGGCATTGGCGCAGGCCGCGGTGGTGGCGGTGGTGGCCGCAGCAGAATCCAGCGTCAGGATCAAATCAAAAAGCGAATCGCAGCCTTCGGAACCGGTGGTTTTGGCCACGTACGCTCCCGCTTGGGTGTAGTTGGTGGTCCCAACGGTGTACGCGGATCCCTGACAAACGGTTGCGGACAACAATCCGTACGCCCCGACGCCCGGAACCAAGTTGGAGGTGGTGCCGGTCAACGCCATGTTGGAGGTTACGGCGGGAATCGTACCGACGGTTGCCGGAATGCTCAATAAGGTTGCGTTGGATCCGTTGGCCGTGCCCACATTGAACGAGTGGTGCAGCAAGAGTCCAACGGTAGTAGGAGCCAAATCGCCCTGGTACAAACAAAGTACTTCTGCCGCGGTCAGTGCCTTGCCCCACAGGGCGACGTCGTCCAGTTTACCGCCAAAATAAAAACTGGTGGTGGTGTTCAAGGGAAGGCGCCCGATGTGCAGGGCCTGTGTAGCGTTGCTGAACGATCCACTCGCTGCTGTGCTGCCGCTCAAAACACCGTTTTTGTAGAATTTAAGGGTAGTTCCGTCGTACACCAGGGCCAAGTGCTGCCATTGATTCAACGTCACGGACGGCGACGAAATGGTGAACGGGGTGCCGCTGCTGTTGCGAAAGCGTGCTTCGTAGGTGGTGGCGGACAACTGCAGGATGTAGAAGTCGCAATTGGACTCGTTGCGGATGCCCACAATGCCGTCGAAGTTGGGATACGCCGGGTTGGGGTTGGTGGGGTAGACCCAAGCCGTCATGGAATACGTACTTTTTCCCACCAACAATCCGGAAGCATTGGCGGCCGTGGCATAATCGTTGATTTTGTCAAAGTGCAGTGCATTTTGTGGGGTTTGACCCTTCATAAATGCTATGGAACTGAAAATCAGCACTAAAGAATAAATATTTTTCATACACTTTTTACACTTGTTCCAAATGTACCCATTTTTTAACCACGTACCTTTGCATCATGCGTGTTGAATTCACCCCCGACGATTTCCGGGTAGCCTTGGCCACCAGTGTGGTGGTATTTGGATTCGATGGAGCCAATCTCCAAGTGTTGATTGCTCAAAAAGTGGGTATGCCGTACGAAGGTGCTACCATTTTGCCGTCCACCGTAGTACATCCCAACGAAGATGTAGAAGCCACCGCCCGCGGATTGGTGGAACGCGTCACCGGCAAACAGGATTGGCCGTTGGAGCAGCTCAACGCCCACGCAGAAGTATACCGTAACCCCGTAGGCCGGGTGGTCAATATTTCGTTTTACTGCTTGATCAAGCTGGACGATGAATTGCAATCCAACCTGAAAAAGGCCAACTACCGTTGGGTGAATGCGGACGACGTCCCCGCCATGGCCTACGACCACGATTCCGTGCTGGAGTACGCCAAGGAGCGCCTCAAACGCCGCGTGAAGCGCCGTCCCATTGGTTTCTCGCTGCTCCCCAAGGAGTTCACCATGAGCCAAATTCAGCGCCTGTACGAGTGTGCTTTGGGCAAATCCTTTGACAAGCGAAACTTCCGACGCAAATTATTGAAGAGTGCCCTCTTGATAGAAACCGACAAAATGACGCCCGCCACGGCCCAGGCCAAGCGTCCGTCTCGCCTGTACCAGTTTGACGAAAAGAAGTACCGGACGATGACGTTGCGCGGGTACGATTTCGTGTTTTAAGCGCCAGAACGGCTATCGATTTGTGTAGGAGTTCCGATTTCTGTTGCCGATGCATTGGCGCACGCTCATGTCAACCATAAAATCAACACGTTGTGGGCCGAGGCGTTTACTGTTTGCGGACTCGAAAGTATTCACCCACCGCAAATTTGAATTGTTCGATAAAAATCTTCTTGAAAGCACTTAGGTTGTTTTGCTCGTAGAAAATCAGTAAGGCCTTCTTGTAATCGCCTGAATCGACCGTTCTGAAGGAAATTGGACAGTATTTGTGGGTCATCAAGATTCCGTTAGCCACAACTCTAGCTACCCTTTTGTTACCATCCATAAAGGCTTGAATGTAGCTAAGCAACACTAAGGTAAGCAATGCCTTTTCAAAGACATCTTTTTTACTGTTAATTAAAATGCAAGCTCCTTGTAATGACTCTCTGATTTGGTGTTCATTATCCAAGGGTAAGTAGTCGGTTCCTCCCACACGAACTAATTCTTTTCGCAGATTTCTGGGTACATCAAGTTTCTCAATCAAAATACTGTGTACATCCTCAATGTCCCGAATTTTGAGCGCCTCAAAGAAATCAGGGTTTTGAACCAAAAAATCAATAGCTTTTTTATGATTTAAAAGCATAGTTGCTTCCTCAACCGTTTTACCTTTTGCCGTTTTCTGCTCCTTCAAAAGGAGTTCCGTATCGAGCAAGCTGTAGGTATTACCCTCAATTTGTGATGACTTCCAGGATAAATCAATGGCCAGTCGCTCCAGTTCCATTTGATACGCGGATGAGGACAATTGACTAATATTATTCTCATACTGCATTTGCAAACTCTGTAAGTTCTGCATTTCATCGTCGGTAAATAGCTGGACTCCTTGGATCGACTCCATCAATTCGAAGTTGAATCGATCGTTAATTTTTCTGGGCTCATGGCTGAAGTATTCATCAATATCAATCGGATGGATGAACGCATAGGAAGGGGTTAAGGAGTACTTGAGTCCTTTGCCTTTGCCAAAACGAGCTACAAGATTCAGGTTCATTAATTCACCGCTGAGACGTCTTTTAACGGTACTCAGTGACATTGGGAAGTTGGGATTCACACGTACCAAACCCATATACAGGTCAGGTGCTGATATTCCGGGGTTGTCTTTCAAATACGCCAGTATCATCAATTCTTCTTTGCTCATGGCATTTCGATTTTATCGGTCAAGTAACCTTTTTTTACAACGCTAAAATATTAATATTTATCGAAAATGATGAATTTATTGACCGACATTAACAATATCGTTCATTTTTAAGGTCGAATTTGGTCGGATATCGGTTTTTTGAAGTGATAATGCGTGCGTGTTTGACCGAATAAGTCTTTTTAGACCAATTTAGACGGACTTCGTTCACCCCATATTCTACCAGGCCTTATTAGTCAAGTTTGTTACCATGAGTATAAATTGACCTATTTGGCTGATATGGAACGGCATGTCCCCACAAAGATTGAATCACCGAATCAAAAAGTTGCCGGTTTTTGAAATTGACCAAAATTTGTTGTGACGGCCCCAGCGCTTGAACTAATACACAAGTGTATCGTGCGCGGTGGGACCATCTCATGTTTTTCATTTTTCACCGCGAAAATGACGCGTTGTTGGCAACAAAATGCAAAAAAAAAGGCCGTCTCTTGGAGACAGCCTTTTCTCAAACCAGGTTGACTTATTTCACCGACCCCATCAGTTTGCGCACCAAGGGGGAGATTACCAGAAGCACCACACCGCCCACGGCCGCAATTTGCGCCAGGTACAAGTAGCCGTCGGTATACCCCGTCAGTCGTTCCAAATTGGTTACGTTGTCGCCCACCTGAGCCATGCCCGCGCCCAACAATCCGGCCACGTACTGGCCGTACGCGCTGGCCAAGAACCACATGCCCATCATCAAGCCCTGAATTCGGGTTGGGGACAACTTGGTCATCAAGCTCAACCCAATGGGGCTCAGGAACAACTCACCGAACGTGATGATGAAGTAACCCAAAACAAAGATTTCCTGGGAGGTCATGCCGGTCTCCGGGTTGGCCACAAAAACCGTGGCGTAGAACACGTAAAAGGCAAAGGCCAACAGCAAAAAGGCCAGTCCAAACTTGACGACGGAATTCGGCTCAGCCTTTCGCTTGGCCAAAGCTACCCATAGAAACCCAAGGATGGGGGAGAACAGGATGACAAACAAAGAGTTGGCGCTGTTGTTGGACACGTTGGGGTCCAAGTTTAATCCACCAAAGGTTGGCGTGATGTTGTTGAGGGCAAACAAACTTAGAGAGCCGCCGCTTTGTTCAAAAAACGCCCAGAACAGAACGGAAAACAAGATGAACACCAAGGCGGCGCCCAGTTTTTTATTTTCTGCGGCCGTGAATTGACGCATTTCCCACGCGAGGTAAACCAAGGTGGACGGCCCTACGATCCACATGAAGAGGTCCGTGTAGGCCGTGTTGGTCACCATTTTCAGGATGAGCGGAATGGAGAGCAAGGAGCCCACATAAACAGCTGCTTCCCGCTGGGTGGCTTTCATTTTGGGCAGGTGCGCCAACGGACTCAGTCCAATGGGCCCCAGTCCCTTGCGAGTCAGGGCAAACGTAATCAAGGAGATGGCCATGACCACGGCAACCAATCCGAAGGCCATGGGCCAGCTGTGGAATTTGCCGATGTACACCATCAAAACTCCGCCCAAGAAGGCGCCGATGTTGATGCCGGAATAGAACAAGCCAAAGCCAGCGTCGCGTCGGGTATCGTTCTCGTGGTACAATTGACCCACCATGGTGGAAATGTTGGGTTTAAAAAAACCTGTGCCGATGATGTTGAAGGTAATGCCCAGGTAAAACAGTTCCGTAGGCGATACGGCAATGATGGCACCGCCTGCAATCATGAGCAATGCGCCCCAAAACAAGGAACGCTGGAAGCCCAAAATTTTGTCTGCCATGACGCCGCCAATGAAGGTGAAGGCGTAGACAAAGGCCTGGATGGCGCCGTACTGGAGGTTGGCGTCTTTCTCGCCCAAGTCCAATTGCGTCACCATGAAAACCGTCAGCATGCCGCGCAGGCCGTAGAAGCAGAAACGCTCCCACATTTCAGTGAGGAACAACCACCAGAGTTGGCGGGGGTAAGTACCGCGGAAGTCGCGAATGCTTTCTAGAGTAGGAGTCATTGGGGTAGGATTAAGCCGTTTTTTCTTTGAGCACGGCCGCAATGCGCTTGACGCCGATGAAGAGCAGAACGGCACAGATCATGGCGCCGGTGAAGTTGATGTAGAACACCATGCTCTTGTCTGGGTTGTCCGCGCCCATGTGGCCCATCACACCGGCCAATTTATTGCCGATGGAGGTGGACAAGAACCAGCCGCCCATCATGACGGCGGTCAACCGCCGGGGGCTTAATTTAGAGACCAGAGACAGGCCCATGGGGCTGAGGCACAATTCACCCACGGTGATGACCGCATACGTGCCCAAGAGCCAACCGGCGGATACCTTGTCTGCGCCGTTGTTGCTGGCGCTTACGGCCAAGATCATCACCAACGTACTCATGCCGGTGATGAACAAGCCCAAACCAATCTTCATGGGCGTACTGGGTTCTTTGCCGATGCGTCCCAAGAACCCGAACAGTCCCACCACCAATGGAGTTAGGAGGACCACAAACATGGGATTCAAGGATTGGAACAATTCGGTAGGGACCAACTGAATGGATTCGCCGGGAGCGGGTTGTTGCTCCGCGGGTAAATTCTCAAAATAAGGGTCCTTTTCCGCCGCGGGATCCGTGGGCATCTCTACGGTTTGGCGCAAGGAAAGGTTTTCCGCCACGTTGCTGACGCTCGCCGGCATTTCGCGGTGGGTGTATTTTTCCGCCCAAGAAGTCAGTACGTTGCCGTTTTGGTGGAAGATGGCCCAGAAAATGATGACCACCACAAAGATGTACAGCAGGGAGCCGATGGGCTTTTTGTCTTCCGCGGAGGACTTGAGGTAGGTGGTCAGGTAGAAGAAGGCCACCGGCAAGCAGGCGAACAAGAAGGTGTCGTTGGAGGTGGAGCCGAACACGTTTTCAACCCCAAAGATGCTGCCGGCGTTGAATCCGATGGCAGCAAATACCAAGGCGGGCACGAAGATGGTCAGGGCAATGCGGGAGAGGGGCATGTCCTCCGGCTGGGCCGGCTTGATTTGGTCCGCCTCGGACAAAATGGTGCGGCCGCTCATGAAGATGCCCACGCCCACCAACATACCGATGCCTGCGGCGGCAAAGGCGTAGCCCCAACCGTACTCGTTGCGCAGCCAAGCGGCAATGAAATTGCACACAAAGGCACCGATGTTGATGCCCATGTAGAAAATGTTGTAGCCTTTGTCTTTGAGGCTGCTGTACTCCGGTTTGTTGTACAGATTGCCCAACAAGGTGGAAATGTTCGGTTTGAAGGCGCCGTTGCCCAAAATGATGAGCAGAAGACCTACGTAGAAGGCCGTTTCACCGGGAATGGAGAGGGTCAGGTACCCTGCGGCCATGAGCAAGCCACCGGCAATGATGGTTTTTCGGTAGCCAAAAACCCGATCCGCGAGCAGTCCGCCGATGAAGGGGGTCAAGTAAACCAAGGCGATGTAGGTGCCGTAGACGTCGTTGGCGCTGGATTCGTCCCAACCCAGCCCGCCCTTGAGGCCGTCGGTCATGTAGAGGAACAAGATCCCGATGATGAGGTAGAAGCCGAAGCGTTCCCACATTTCGGTGAAAAACAAGGTGTACAAGCCCTTGGGGTGCGATTTTGCGACGTCTTGGCGCATGTTTTTGGGGTTTAATGGATGCAACGAAGGTGGGAAGATAGCGCGAATTAAAGATTTTCCAACAAGAATTGCGTCATCTTGGTGTACAGGTGGAGGCGCGTTTTACCGCCGAAAATGCCGTGGTTCTTGTCCGGATACACCATGTAATCAAACGGTTTGTTGGCCTGAATCAGGGCCTCCGCCAAGCGCATGGCGTTCTGAACGTGGACGTTATCGTCTCCGGTTCCGTGCACCAACAAGAAGGGATCTTGCAGCAGGTTGGCGTGGGAGAGGGGGGAATTGGCGTCGTAGTTGACGCCGTTCTCCTGGGGAGTGCGCATGAAGCGTTCGGTGTAGATGTTGTCGTAAAAACGCCAGTTGGTGACGGGCGCCACGGCCATGGCCGTTTTGAACACGTCGGCACCTTTCAGGATGCAGTTGCTGCTCATGTAGCCGCCGTAGCTCCAACCCCAAATGGCAATGCGCGCAGGATCCATGCCGGGCTGGGTGCCCAAGGCTTGCGCCGCGGCGATTTGGTCTTCCACTTCCAACTTGCCCAGCTGTTGGTAGGTGCATTTTTTAAAGTCGCGGCCCTGGCCGCCGGTTCCGCGGTTGTCCACGCAGACCACCGTGTAGCCCAGGGAGGCCAGGTGCTGGTACCAGAAGTAATCGCGTCCACCAAATACGTCCAAAACCTGCTGACTGCCCGGTCCGCCGTAGACAAACATCAACACGGGGTATTTTTTGGTGGGGTCGTAGTTCAAAGGTTTGATGCGCCAAGAGGGAAGGGTGCGGCCGTCTGCCAAGACCAACGGGGCAAATTCCTTGGGGCTGATTTGGAATTTTTTCAGGCGTTCGGCCAAGGCGGCATTGTCTTCCAACACGCGTACCTCTTTTCCGTTGGCGGTGTGCAAACTAACCCGCGGTACTTGGGACGCGGATTGAAACGTCAGGATGAACGACGTTTTGGTCTGGTTGAATTCCGCGTTGTTGGTGCCGGGTTGGGCCGCTACCGCACGGGGCTTGCCGCCGTTTAGGGATACTGCATAAACTTCTCGCTGAGCGGGCGATACGCCCGCAGCTTGGTAGTAGACAGTTCCTTTGGCGTCCGTTCCGTAGTAGGCGGTCACCTCGGATTTGGGGTCCGTCAGGGCTTTGCGCTTTTTTCCGTCGGCAGAGATGGAAAACAATTGATTGTAGCCGTTGGCCTCGCTGGACCAGACCAGGGAACCGTCGGGCAGAACCTCCCAATTGTCTGAGATATCCACATAGGCCGCATCTTTTTCTTCCAGCCACAATTGCGGCTTCTCGTTCAAGCGTTGCTTGAAGAGTTGCAAGTGGTTTTGCAGGCGGTTCAGCACGATGTAGGCCAATTCGTTTTTGGGAGTCCACTGCACGCGCGGCAGGTATTCGTAGTCGATCCCGTCGGCCATTTTGGCCGTGGCTTGGGAGGACAAGCTGTGCACGTGTAGGGTAACCTTGGAATTGGGCTCACCGGCCTTGGGGTACTTGAATTTCTGTTGGGTGGGGTACAGATCGTTGCCGTACACGTCCATACTGAAAGTGGGCACTTCCGCCTCGTCAAACCGCAAAAAGGCCAAGTGTTCGCTGCTGGGAGACCACCACAACGCCACGTGGAAGCTGAATTCTTCCTCGTAGACCCAATCCGGTGCTCCGTTCAGGATGCGGTTGCGCTCTCCATCGGTGGTGACGGCCTTTCGGTTGCCGGTGGCAACCTCCAGCAACCAAATGTTGTTGTCTTGCACGTACGCCACCCATTGGCCGTTGGGCGACAATTGGGCGTTTTGAACCGGTTTTGGGCTGATGGAGACAAACGATCGATCGGCCAACCGGAACAAGCCGGCTTTGGCTTGGTAGGAATGGCGGTAGATGGACTCAATGTTGGTTTCCAAAAGCACGGTTTTCTCGTCCGAGCTGAACGTGTAGCTCTGGATGTCAAACGACTGTTTGTGTGCGGCTTCAACCTCTTTGGAGGTCACCAAAACGCCCTTGCTGGCCCCTGCGGCGTAGTCAAACTTTTCGATTTGGGTTCCGCCCTCGCCGCGCGTCAGGCGGGTGTAGTGGGCGCCGTCGGCCATAGAGCGCAGGCCGCTCACGGATTTGGCGCCAAAAGCGTAGACTCCCCAAACGTCGTCCAACGAGACCGGGCGTGGATCTTTGCTTTTGGCCGCAGCGGCTGACGTTGTCTTCTGTCCGTCCGGACGCGGTTGTAACGTGCCGGTTTGCGCCGCGGCGCCAAAAGAGGATGCGGCAAACAGGCCGGCCCAAAAGAGCGAGGGAATCGATGTGCAGTGCATACTTTTGCGTTCAATGAAGGATGCCGAAGATACAGCAAAATGGCTCGACGCACTGCGCGCGGTGCTTCCCGTGGAGGCCGTAAAGGTGGACGACGAAACACGAGCCGCACACGACCACGACGAAACCGAGGACCTGCACTTCCTGCCCCAGGTTGTGGTTTTTCCCACGACACCGGAGGAAGTTGCCGCAGTCATCAAGATTGCAGGACGCTACAACGTGCCCGTAACGCCCGTAGCGGCGCAAACAGGATTGAGCGGCGGTGCCTTGCCCGTGAAGGGTGGAATTGCCCTCTCTACGCAGAAACTCAATCGGATTTTGGACATCGACGTCGCTAATTTTCAGGCGACCGTCGAGCCCGGAGTCATCAACCAAGTATTCCACGAAGCCTGCAAGGAGCAGGGCATGTTTTATCCCCCAGACCCTTCCTCGTGGGGAACCTCCACCCTGGGCGGCAACGTGGCCTACAACGCCGGCGGCCCCAAGGCTGTGAAGTACGGCGTTACCAGCGCGTACGTGTTGAACTTGGAAGTGGTGCTGCCCAACGGCGAGATTGTCTGGACCGGCGCCAATGTATTGAAGAATTCCACCGGTTACAACCTCACGCAGTTGTTCGTGGGTTCGGAAGGCACCTTGGGCGTGGTGACCAAAATTGTGGTGCGCTTGCTGCCGTACCCGCGCCACAGCTTCACGTTATTGGCACCCTTTGAATCGGCCGAACGCGCGTGCGCCGTGGTGTCCAAAATCTTCATGGCCGGCATTGTGCCTTCCGGATTGGAATTCATGGAACGCGACGCCCTGGATTGGACGCTGCAGTATGTGGACGGGGTGAGCATTCCCACGGGTCCCAACATTGCCGCGCATTTGTTGCTGGAAGTGGACGGGACCGACGAGGAAACCGTCCTGCGGGAAGCGGAAAAGTTGGCAGAACTGGTGGAGGCCGAAGGGGCCACCGAAGTCCTGTTCGCACAATCCGCTTCCGAGCGCGACGCCTTGTGGAAGTTGCGCCGACGGGTGGGCGAGGCTGTGAAAAAGCACAGCGTTTACAAGGAGGAAGACACCGTAGTTCCCCGGGCGGCTTTGCCGCAGTTGCTGGCCGCCGTCAAGCGAATTGGGGCGGAGTATGGGTTCAAAAGCGTTTGCTACGGACACGCGGGAGACGGCAACCTGCACGTCAACATTGTCAAAGGCGACCTCTCCGACGAAGCCTGGAACGGCCCGCTCTTTAAGGAAGGCATCCGCGCTTTGTTTGCGGAAGTTCGTGCGCTGGGCGGAACCATCAGCGGGGAACACGGGATAGGCTACGTGCAGCAGGAATACCTCGACCTGGCCTTTTCCAACGCCGCGATGGAA
>Ga0315906_10002488_pt1 | contig 25660 bp, 18 predicted proteins | sample LakEriMetagenome_4_FD_203526 | JGI IMG/M metagenome (GOLD analysis project Ga0315906, IMG submission 203526) | Freshwater fungal communities from buoy surface, Lake Erie, Ohio, United States - Buoy 2 MA122 | ecosystem: Environmental > Aquatic > Freshwater > Lake > Lake biofilm | place: USA...
ATCCGGATCAGTACGAGACACGGCAGGTGTTTTTCAACAGCAAAGATGGGACCCGGGTGCCCATGTTCCTCTCCCACAAAAAGGGATTGAAACTGGACGGGGCCAACCCGACCCTTTTGTACGGCTATGGTGGTTTCAGCATCTCCCTGACCCCGGGTTTTTCAGTGGGTAGGCTGGCATGGATGGAGATGGGCGGCGTGCTTGCCGTGGCCAACCTTCGCGGGGGCGGCGAGTACGGCGAGGAATGGCATAAGGCCGGCACAAAGGGTAGCAAACAGAATGTTTTCGACGACTTCATTGGCGCCGCCGAGTACCTGATCAGCCAAAAGATCACCAGCCCCAAGCACCTGGGCATCCAGGGCGGCAGCAATGGCGGCCTTCTGGTGGGGGCCGTGATGACGCAGCGGCCCGACCTGTTTGGCGCATGCCTTCCCGCTGTGGGCGTGATGGACATGCTGCGCTTCCAAAAATTCACCGCCGGCCGTTACTGGGTGGATGACTACGGTTCCAGCGACAACGCGTCCGACCTCGGCTACCTGCTGGCCTACTCGCCCTACCACAACCTGAAGCCCGGCACGCACTACCCACCGACCCTGGTCACCACGGGTGACACCGATGACCGCGTGGTGCCCGGGCACAGTTTCAAGTTCGCCGCCAGATTGCAGGAATGCCAGGGCGGGCCCGCTCCCGTGCTGATTCGCATCGAAACCCGCGCGGGCCACGGCGCCGGCAAGCCAACCGCCATGCAGATCGAGGAAATGGCGGACCAATGGGCCTTCCTGGCCGCCAACCTGGGTTTGAAACTACCCCGGTGATCTGACTTTTGGCACGGGGCCCGGCAGGACGCCTGGCCCTGGTTGAGGACAGGGAAAGGATTCCCGCATGGCCAGTTTTCCGGTTCACTTCACCACTTCCAGCACCACCGGCGCCATCCTGGGCATCGCCAGTATCTATTGGCTCGATTTCGACTGGGGAGCGGCGGTTTCCGTGGCTGTCTACTGCGCTCTGGGTGGCGCCGTTCCCGACCTGGACAGCGACTCCGGCATCCCCGCCCGGGAAATGTTCAACCTGGTCAGCGTCTTTTTCCCGCTGCTGCTTTACCACCGGTTGGAACAGGAGGGACTGACCAGCGAGCAGGTCTTCGCCTGCATGGTGGGGATTTACCTGATCATCCGGTTCGGGTTGAAGCGACTGTTCCGCAAGTTCACCGTTCACAGGGGCATGTTCCACAGCGTGCCCGCCATGCTTATCTACGCCCTCGTTGTCTACCTGACAGGTAGCCAGACTCAGGGCGCCGAGGCCGCGGGCGCGAACCAGGACATGCGCCATTTTCACCGCGCGGTGCTGGGGTTTGCCGCCGGCGTGGGGGTTTTGACCCACCTGGTGCTCGACGAGATCTGGGCGGTGAACTGGGAGGGGATGACCTTCCACCTGAACCAGTTCGCGGGAAGCGCCGTGAAAATGTGGTCTTCTTCCTGGCCGGCCACCATCCTGACCTACGGGATTTTGGCCGCGCTCGTCTACGCCACCTACCTCGACGCGAAACGGTTCAACATCCACCCCCAGAACTGGCTGGCCAATTTCGCGCCCAAGCTGGTCCCCTATGTGAATAAACTGGAGGCCAAGGCGGGGATCCAGGTCACCCCGGCGAATCCGGGCGGGGCGCCGGCGGCCGTTGTCAGCCAGCCCAAAACCCAGACCGCCCCGGCCCAACCCGTCAGCCGCCAACCGGTGCCCACCCAACTGATTCCTTCGGGAAGTCCACAACCGGTCCAGCCGGCGCCGGCACCGCCGGGGCAGTTGGTGGCGCCCTCGGGCTTTCCGGCGTTTTTCAAACCCGCCGGGCAATAGCCGGGCTGCATGCCCTAAACGGTGGGCCCGAGCACGCATTCGATATGCCCGGCGTGCACATCCACTGCCTCCAGCCGGCCTGAGATATCCAAATTGTGTCCCTGGGCGAATGCGGTCAGGTCCACTTCGATCCGTTCGCCCTCCATACGGGTGCCGGGCAGTTCCTGCACCCGTACCTCCATCTGGTCGACAAGCAATTGCCGCACCATCGCCGGGGCATTGAACCCGGTCACCAGGCGTATGGACCCCAGTTCCGCGATCAGTTTGCCATCCCGGGCCGAGGGTTTGAATTCAACCTGGATGCCGATGGGCATGATGCCCGCCTGATAATCGCCAACAAGGGTGACCGACCCTTCTCCCACTTTCATCCGCGGATTCCGCATCTCGTCCGGTTCTACCACCAGGGGGACCACATGTTTGTCGAGGAATTCACTCGTCACTTGCAGGCGGCCGCTCAGGATCTTGATCATTTCGTCGCTCCCACCCGCCCTGGACCATGCTCTCGCGGGTAACGGATCATTTGCCCCGAACCTTCGGGGTGGCTACATTCCTAATGTTCAGAGTATGCGTTCCTTCCAGGTTTGTCGGTGGTTTTGGCCTGAATTCAGGCTCCCGGTCAGCCGGAAGGTTTTTTCAGCAACTGTGCGGACGGAGTGAACGGATGAGCCATTCGGGCCAGGTGCGCTGGGGTGTTTTGGGAGTCGCCAAAATCAACGAGCGGTTGCTGCCCGCCTTTGCCAAGTCCAAACTGGCGAAAGTGGTGGCCATCGCCAGCCGGGACACGGCCCGTGCCCGCCATGCTGCCGACGAGGCGGGAATCCCCATCGCCTGCGGAAGCTACGAGGAATTGGTTCGGCACCCACAGGTCGATGTGGTCTACAACCCCCTCCCCAACCACCTGCACGCGCAATGGACCAAGGCGGCGATCGAACACGGAAAAACGGTCCTTTGCGAGAAACCCCTGTGCCCAACGGCGAGAGAGGCGTTGGAACTGGTGGAATGGGTGAACGCCCGCAAGGGGCGGTTGATGGACGGCTTCATGTGGCCCCACCATCCCCGCACCGCCAGGTTGCGCCGGCTGCTGGATTCGAACCTGCTGGGGCCGGTCCAGCGGGTGCACGGTTCATTCACCTTCCGCATGGATCCGATCGACCCGGACAACATCAGGCTGAAACCGGAGATGGGCGGGGGCAGTCTGCTGGATGTCGGGTGCTACCCGGTGTACGGCATCCGCTGGGCCATGGGTGCCGAACCGGTCCGCGTGTTCGCCCGTGCCACTTTGCTGCACGGGGTGGATATCGACATGACCGGCCAACTGGAATTTGAGGACGGCCGGGTGGCCAGCTTCGATTGCGGTTTCAATGCTCCCCTGCGCATGGGGATGGAGATCGTTTGCGCCAAGGGTGTGGTCCGCATTCCCCGCATGTGGCTTCCCTCGCCCAAGGGGGAATTCGAGGTCGAGCATGAGGACGGGACAGACCTCTGCACCGTGGAAGGCTATGATCAGATCACCTGCATGATCGATCACCTGAGCCAGGCTTTCCTGACAAACCAGCCTGCCACGCCCAATCCTTTCGAGGCGGTCAAATCGCTAAGGGTGATGGACGCTTTGGCCCTGTCTGCCCGGGAGGGCAAGCCGGTCGCGGTGGCGCGGGACTGACGGCCTAGGATCCATGGCCCAACGGGTGGGTGGCGGTCCACACCGCCACCGCCGAATACAGCCCCACCCCGATTAGGAACAGGGCGCACCAGATAAAGGTCAGCGTGCCAACAAGTCTCAAGTCATCCGCCTGCAATTCGGCGGAAGTTTGCCTTGAGTCGGTTTGGTTGTGTTCCATGATTTCCATGTTCCGGCGGGTTATTTGCGGGTCATGCGCACTTCGCGTACATGCTTGTGGCATTTGAAGCAAAGCATGGAAATATCGAGGTAGGCCAGGGCGGCCCCGTCGCTGTTTTTGTTCTTGGCTTGTTCCACCACATTTTCGGCGGCGGCCCGGAACTCGTTGCTCAATTCCTTGTAGCGCGGGGTTGGAATCACTTTCCATTCAGCCTTTTGGCTGAGAATGATCAAATCCTGCGCCTTGTCGGAAGCCTTGGGCAAATCGTTGACGGCAAGGGCCTCGAGAAGCTTTTGGCAACTCTCCAGCTTTTGCTGCATCACGCCTTTTTCCGGTGGTTTTGCGGGTTTGTCGCCCTCGGCTCCCCTGACAGCTCTCTCTCCACCGCCTTGGGCTAGGCAAATGAGGCTGAGAACCATTCCGCCCACAAACTTTTTCATCGAGGAGCCCTCGGAATTCACTCGTGTGGGAAATATTGGATGACTTCGTCTGATTTTAGGCTTTGCCCCCGTTTATTCCAAGACCATCGGTAGTCTGGTTTCCGAAGTAGGCCATTGCCCCCTGACCCGCCCTTGACTTGCCGTGTTGGCTGTCGCATAGCCAAAAGCCAATGCCTTTAGTTTATTTTCAGCCATTTTTGTTGATTCTGGGAAGTTTGGCTGGTTTGGGGGCCATGTGGTGCGGGGCGACCAATACAAACCGGGGGTCCGTGCGCGATGAGTGCCAGCCTCCTGGAGAATAAACAGGAAGATCGCCGCGAGCCTAATGGGCCCTTGTGGGCGTACCCGGTTTTTCTTTTGGGGCTGTCGATATTTTGTTTGGCAATCGTTTACGGACCCTTGCCATTCACAGGCCCGACGGGCGCGCTTCGTCGTGTCGCCCAATTGCGGGAGCAGCTTGGGGATCAGTCGCCTGATTCCATGGATGAATGGTTGGAGGCCGCGGAAAAAAGCGCGGCGCTGGCTCCCAGGCCGGACATCAAAGTGAAGGCCCGGTTGCTTCTGGCTGAAGGTTGGTTGCTACGGGTCTCGGTCCTTTCAACGGAAGAGGCGGCGCGCCGGATCCGTCTGGTGCAGGAAGAATTGCTGGCCCTGGGTGAGCCTGAAAACACCGGGGATCGTGACCGGAAGTCGTACTTGCTGGCCCGGTCGAAATTCATGGCGGGTGAGGATATTCCCGGCGCAATCGAAGCGTTGAAGACCATTTCAGAAAGTTCAGATCTTGGCGCCGAGGCGTTGGTGCTGCTTGGGAAATGCTATTTGGCCAGCCAGCCTCAGAATGTGAAGGCGGCATTGGCCGCCAATGATCGGTTACGCGCTTTGGGCACATTGACCGACGGCCAAAGAGCCCAGGCCCAACTTTCAGCCGGGGAACTCTATCTGGCGATGCAGCAGCCGGAGGAGGCGCGCCGCGTGCTGGACAAGGTGGGGGGCCGGGCACCCGCTGATATCCGGGCCAAGGCGGGCATGATGCTAGCCCAAAGCTACCAGGAGCAGGGGCTTTGGTCGCAGGCCACCGAAGCCTGGATGGGGCTGCTGGAATCCAAAACCATCACAGATTCCCAGGCTTTGGCGAAAGCCTGGTTCTCCTTGGGCGTTTGCCATCAAAAGAGTGATCAGCCAACCCAGGCTGTGGAGGCACTGGAAAAGGTATTGGAGTATCCCGCCGGCGATTCCACTCGCCAGGCCCAACTGCTGCTCGGGCAATACACGGCTTCCGATCCGGACCGCGCCCGGTCGCTCGCCCATTTTCTGGCTGCCTTGGACGGGATCAAGTCCCCAGCCCAATGGCGGTCCAGGGAAGTGGATCTTGCCAAGGCGAGGTTGGTGGTTGAAACCACTTTGGAAAACTGGATGCGTGGGCCGGATTTCGAATCGGCCAAAAAATTGGCCGAGCTGAACTTGGGCATTGCCGAACCGAGCCGCGGCACGGTGCTGGTGGCCCAGGTGCTGGAAAGTCAGGCGAGGGCGCTGCTTGAACCGGAGGCCTGGGCCAAGGCCGGCGGGAAGGAAAAGGCATTGGCCCTTTCCCGCGGCCTTTTTCTCCAGGCCGCCCGGGCTAACACGCAAGTTGCCGAAAATTTGCCCAACGATGCGCAGCAGGCAGCTCATTTGTGGCTGGCCGCCAGGCAATGCAGGGAAGCCCAGGATCACGCCCAAGCCGTGAATCTGCTGACAAGGTTCCTGCTGGCGGCTCCCAATTCGGAAAAGTCTGGGGAGGCCTGGTACAGGATGGGAGAAAGCTTGGCTGCCCTGAAGCGAAACGCCGACTCGCTGGCCGCCTACAAGGAATGCATCAAGTTCCTCACACCGTTCTCTTACAGGGCCCGTTACCAAATCGGCGCAGATGCCATGCTCAAGGGAAACCTTGATCAGGCCGCCGAAACTCTGGAGCACAACCTGCAGGTCCTTCGCCTGTCCCCTGACCCCGAGGCGCAGGAGATGTCCCTATACGCCCTCGGCTCCCTCTATTTCCAGCGACGCGACTGGAAGATGGTCATGCGGCGGCTGGAGGAGGCCCTGGAAAGATATCCGAAGAATCCCCAAAACCTGAAGGCGCGCCTTTGGCTTGCGGACGCCTATCGGCAACTTGCCCTGCAGGAGCACCAGAACTCGCTTTCGGGGGAACAGATCACCACAGAAACCCGGGCCCATTTCCAGGCCGAGCACCGGCGATGGCTCGAGCGGGCCGTGGTCACTTACACGGATGTGCGGGTGGCTTTGGAAATGCCAGATGCAAGCAGCCTTCTGACACAGGATGAACTCGACTCTGTCGGTTTGTTGCTGGCGGACACCTGGTTCCAATTGGGAAGGTACGGCGAAGCGCTTGCCTTATACGAGGAGCAGGTGGGCAAACTGGCAGGGAGGAACGGACAACTGGTGGCTCTGGGTGGCACCATCCGCTGCAATTCGTCGCTGGGTAGGTATGACAAGCTGGCGCCGGCCATGGAGCAAATTCGGCTGGCATTGCCCAGGCTGGATGAGAAAACCCGCAAGGAATGGGAGAGCTGGATCAACACCGCCTCGAGGTCCACCCGGGGTTGATCCGCGACAGAATGGCAAAAACAGAGCCCCCGGCCGCATCACGGCCGGGGGCTCTTGTTTTTGTGGCCTTGTTGCCAGCCGGGATCAGGCCTTGGTCGGCGTGACCTCGGCGGATTCGACCCCTTCCTCAACCTGAGCCACCCGCAGGGCCGCCTGCTGGTGCAGGGTGAAGCCGGTGCCGGCGGGGATAAGGTGACCGAGGATCACATTTTCCTTCAGGCCCACGAGGTAATCGATCTTGCCCGCCAGGGCCGCCTCGGTGAGCACCTTGGTGGTTTCCTGGAACGACGCTGCCGAGATGAAGCTTTCGGACTGTACCGAGGCCTTGGTGATGCCCAGCAGCAGCGGGGAAGAATCCGCCGGAGCGGGACGTTCCCAGGTGGCGGGGGTGCCGCCCTCTTCCTCGAGGCGGGTCTTCTCCTCCTCGTACTGCGCCTTGGGGATGACCTTGCCCTTCTCGAACCGCGAGTCGTTCTGGTTCTTAACCTTCACGCAATCGCGCAGCCGCTCGTTCACGGCGCGGAAGGCGAACTTGTCGATCACGGAACCGGACATCAGCCCGGTGTCACCCGTGTTCTCCACCTTCACCTTGCGCAGCATCTGGGCGACGATGATCTCGATGTGCTTGTCATCGATGTCCACGCGCTGGGCGCGGTAGACATTCTGCACCTCGCGGACCAGGTAGGCGCGCACCGCCTCCTCGCCGTTGATGGCGAGAATGTCGTGGGGGATCAGCGGCCCGTAAACCAGGGCGTCGCCGGCCTTCACGAAGTCGCCATCGTGCACCTTCAGGTGCTTGCCGGCGGGGATGAGGTGCTGGGCAACCTTGCCGGTGCGCTCGCCCCTCTCGTCGGTTTCCTCGACGTTGACCACGCGCTTGTTGCGCTTCTTGCCCTTCTCGTCGAATTTCACATAGCCGGTCACCTGCGACATGACCGCCGGATCACGGGGCCGACGGGCCTCGAAGATCTCAGTCACGCGGGGCAGACCGCCGGTGATGTCCTGCGAGGCGGCCACCTCGCGGGTGATCTTGGCGAGGATGGTTCCAGCCTGGACCTGATCCCCCTCGGACACCTCGATGAACGCCTTCTCGGGGAGGTAGGCGACGGCGCGCTCGCCCTTGTCGCCCTTGGGACGCACCATGATCTGCGGGTGCAGGTCGCCGCGGTGCTCCATGATCACCATGCGCTCGGTGCCGGACGACTCGTCGCGCTCGCGGCGGATGGTCACGCCCTCTTCCATGTCCTCGAAGTGCACCGTGCCGGAAGTCTCGGCGATGATGGGGATGATGTGCGGATCCCAACGGCAGACCACATCGTCCTTCACCACCTCCTGGCCGTCCTTCACCTGAAGCACGGCGCCGTAGGGAATGGAGTAGGTCTCGAGGGCGATGCCCTTGGGTCCGATGACCGAGACCTCGCCGTTACGCGAAAGGACGATCACCTCCTCCACGCCCGACTCCTTCTTGACCACCGACCGGATGTTGCGGAAGGTGACCTTGCCGGGCTTGCGGATCTTGATGTCGCTCTCGCCCACCTCGCGCTTCACCACGCCGCCGATGTGGAAGGTGCGCATGGTGAGCTGGGTGCCGGGTTCGCCGATGGACTGGGCGGCGATGATGCCGACCGCCATGCCTTCCTCGACCAGGGCACCGGTGGCCAGATCCACGCCGTAGCACATGCGGCAGATGCCCAGGGGGGCGACACAGGTGGTGGGGCTGCGCACCATCACCTTGTCCAGGCCGATTTCGCCGAGCTTGTCGATCTCGCGGGCCTTCTCGGGGGTGAAGATCTCGTTCTCCTCCACCAGGACCTCTTCGGTCTTGGGGTGGACGATCGTGGTGCGGCTGACGCGCCCGCGAAGGATCTCGGACAGGGGGCGCTCCACCTCGTCACCCTTCATGAGGGCCTGCTTGGTGATGCCCTGCGTGGTGCCGCAATCGTACATGGTGACGACCACATTCTGGGCGACATCGGCCAGCTTGCGGGTCAGGTAGCCCGAGTCGGCGGTCTTGAGCGCCGTGTCGGCCAGACCCTTGCGCGCGCCGTGGGTGGAGCTGAAGTACTCCAGCACGCTGAGGCCTTCCTTGAAGGACGCCTTGATGGGGGTCTCGATGATGGTTCCGTTCGGCTTGGACATCAGGCCGCGCATGCCGGCGAGCTGCCTGATCTGGTCGATGCTGCCGCGGGCGCCGGAGGTCGCCATCAGGTAGATGGGGTTGAGGTAGGGCCGCAGGTGGCCCGTCTCGTCCTTGCGGCGCTCCTCGCGGAGCTCGCTCATCATCTTTTGCGTGATCTGGTCGCGGGCCTTGGTCCACAGCTCGATGTTGCGGTTGTACCGCTCGCGCTCGGTGATGTCGCCATCCTCGAACTGCCGCTGGTACTTGGCGACTTCCTTGTCGGTGTCGGTGAGCACCTTGGTCTTGTTGGCGGGTGTGCGCAGGTCGTCGGTGGCGAAGCTCAGGCCCGAGCGGGTCGATTCGCGGAAGCCGAGCACCTTCATGCGGTCGAGCAGCTCGATGGTCGCCCGGCGCCCCATGATCTGGTAGCAGTCGGCGATGATGCGCTGCAGGTGCTTGCTGGAGAGCGCCAGATCGTAGAACGGCATCCGTTCGTCCAGGATCTCGTTGAACAGCACCCTGCCCACGGTGGTGAGCTTGCGGTCGCGGTCCTTGCAGACATCCTCTTCCATCTTGAGCCGGTCCTGCACCATGTGCTCGGTCACGAAACGCTTGCCGGCGGGCATGCGCACGCGGATGCGGGCGTGGACTCCGAGCCGCTTCTGGGCGTAGGCTGTGAACACCTCGGCGGTGCTGGCGAAGGTCATTCCCTCGCCCGCCTCGCCGGACTCACCCAGCTCGCCGCGGCCGGCCGTGAGGTAGTAGCACCCCATCACGATGTCCTGGCTGGGCGAGATGATCGGCTGGCCGTTGGCGGGACTGAAGATGTTGTTGGTGGACATCATCAGCACCGTGGCCTCGACCTGCGCCTCGATGGACAGCGGCAGGTGCACGGCCATCTGGTCGCCGTCGAAGTCGGCATTGAAGCCCTTGCACACCAGCGGGTGGATGCGGATCGCGTTGCCCTCGATCAGCACCGGCTCGAAGGCCTGGATTCCCATGCGGTGCAGGGTGGGGGCGCGGTTCAGGAGCACGGGGTGGGATTTGGTCACCTCCTCGAGGATGTCCCAAACCTGGTCGTCCTTGCGCTCGAGCATCTTCTTGGCCGATTTGATCGTGTCGGCGTGTTTGAGATCCTTCAGCCGGCGGATGATGAACGGCTGGAACAGTTCCAGCGCGATCTTCTTGGGCAGGCCGCACTGGTGCAGGCGCAGTTCGGGGCCGACCACGATCACCGACCGGGCGGAATAGTCGACGCGCTTGCCCAGCAGGTTCTCGCGGAAGCGGCCCTGCTTGCCCTTGATCATGTCTGTCAGCGACTTCAGGGCCCGGTTGGAGGTGCCCATGACCGGCCTCTTGCAGCGGCCGTTGTCGAACAGGGCGTCGACAGACTGCTGCAGCATGCGCTTCTCGTTGCGGATGATCACCTCGGGCGCGTTCAGGTCAACCAGCTTCTTGAGGCGGTTGTTGCGGTTGATGATGCGGCGATACAGGTCATTCAGGTCGCTGGTGGCAAAGTTGCCGCTATCCAGCAGCACCAGGGGCCTCAGGTCGGGCGGGATCACCGGGATGCAGTCAAGCACCATCCACTCCGGCTTGTTGGCCGGGCCGCCCAACCCCGAGTCGCGCAGGCTTTCGACCACGCGGAGGCGCTTGACCAGGTCCTTCACCTTCTGTTGGCTCTTGGCGTCGCCACGCTGCATCTCCTCGCCCAGTTGCTGGCGCAACTCATTGGAGATGGCCACCAGGTCGAGACGCTCCAGAAGCCGCTTGACGGCTTCGGCGCCCATGCCGGCCTCGAAGGTGTCGCCATACTGGGCGCGGGCCTTCTTGTACTCGTCCTCGTTGAGGACCTGCCGCTCCTTGAGGGCCGAGTCCTTCGGGTCGACGACGACATAGTCCTGGAAATAGATGACCTTCTCGAGCTGATTGGTCTTCATGTCCAACAGGGTGCCCAGACGGCTGGGCATCGCCTTGAAGAACCAGATATGCACGACGGGAGCGGCCAGGTTGATGTGGCCCATGCGCTTGCGGCGGACGCGGCTGTGGGTGACCTTCACGCCGCATTTGTCGCAGACCATGCCCTTGTATTTCATGCCGCGGTACTTGCCGCAGGAGCACTCCCAGTCCTTTTCCGGCCCGAAGATGCGCTCGCAGAACAGGCCGTCGCGCTCGGGTCGGTAGGTGCGGTAGTTGATGGTTTCAGGCTTCTTGACCTCGCCGTGGGACCAGGCCCCGCGGATGTCGTTCGGGTTGGCCAGGCTGATGCGCACCGAGGAATAGTCGTTGATGCGGTCGTAGTTGGTTTCCGCGCCGCTGTTGGCGTTGGCGGCTGAGGTTGCGTTGTTCATGGCGGCTCTCCAGATGTCGGCGTCGTGGATCGGGCGGTGTCGCGTGCTGTCGGATGGTTGTCGGGGTGGTCCGGGCGGCCAGGGGCCGCCCGGGGGCCGGGCCGGGTTCTCGTCAGGAGGACGCGGCGCCCAGCAGGTCCTCTTCCTTGTTCTGCTTCTCGAGCTGCAGGTTCAGCGCCAGACCCTTGATCTCGTTGGTCAACACGTCGAAGCTGGCCGGCAGGCCCGCCTCGAGGGTGTTCTCACCCTTGACCATCGACTCGTAGATCTTGGTGCGCCCGTCCACATCGTCCGACTTGACGGTGAGCAACTCCTGCAGGATGTAGGCGGCCCCGTAGGCCTCGAGCGCCCACACTTCCATCTCGCCGAAGCGCTGGCCGCCGAAGCGGGCCTTGCCGCCCAGCGGTTGCTGGGTGATGAGGCTGTAGGGCCCGGTCGCCCGCGCGTGCACCTTGTCGTCGACAAGGTGATGGAGCTTGAGCATGTAGATGAAGCCCACCGTGACGGGCTGCTCGAACCGTTCGCCGGTGCGGCCGTCGAACAGGTAGCTCTTGCCCGATTCGGGCAGGCCGGCCTGCTTCAGCACGCTGCGGATATCCTCCTCGCTGGCCCCGTCGAAGACCGGGGTGATCGCCTTGAAGCCCAGACGGGCGGCGGCCGCACCCAGGTGGGTCTCGAGGATCTGCCCCACATTCATGCGGCTGGGCACACCCAGCGGGTTCAGCAGAATGTCCACAGGGGTGCCGTCCGCGAGGAATGGCATGTCCTCCACGGGCAGGATCTTGGAAATGACCCCCTTGTTGCCGTGGCGACCGGCCATCTTGTCGCCCACCGAGATCACGCGCTTGGTGGCCACATAGACCTTCACCATCTGCTGGACGCCGTTGGGAAGTTCGTCGCCCCGCTTCAGGTTGTTGATCAGGCGGTCGCGCTCCTCGATGTGGAACTCGATCTGCTCGCGGTGCCGGTGGTAGATCTCCTCGGCCTTCTTCCTTTCCGCGGGCGAGCGCAGGTCCAGGTGGTCGAGACGGAACTCGGCGGCCTGCTCGGCCATCGACTTGTCGTCCTTGTCCGCGCCCAGCACCTTGTTGTTCCGCGAGTCCTTCAGGCTCTTCACCTTCAGGTGCTCGCAGAGCGCCTCCAGCATCTCGCGGAACAACTCGGCGATCTTCTTGTTGGAGTTCTCGCGGTGCTCCTTTTCGAGACGGTCGACTTCCTTCTTCTCGGCGTCGGACATGTGGGCCCTGCGGCTGAACCGCTCGGTTGCGGTCACCACGCCCTCCACGCCCGGGGGAACCTCGAGGCTCTCGTTCTTAACATCCTCGCCGGCCCGGCCGAAGATGGCGTGCAGCAGCTTCTCCTCGGGCGTCAGCTCGCTCTTGGACTTGGGCACCACCTTGCCGACAAGGATGTCGCCGTGGGCCACATGGGTGCCCACGCGCACGATACCCGAGTCGTCGAGGTTGTTCAGCGCCTTGGGCGACACATTGGGGATGTCGCGGGTGAACTCTTCCTTGCCCAACTTGCTCTCGCGGATCTCAATCTCGAACTCCTCGATGTGGATCGAGGTGTAGGTGTCCTTCTCCACCAGGCGTTCGGAGATGATGATCGCGTCCTCGAAGTTGTAACCCTCCCAGGACATGAAGGCGACAAGAACATTGCGACCCAGGGCCAGCTCGGCCTGGTGGGTGGCGGCGCCGTCGGCGATCACCTCGCCCTTCTTGACCTTCTGGCCCACCTTGACCAGCGGCTTCTGGTTTTGGCAGGTGTGCTCGTTGAGGCCGACGAACTTCTCGAGGATGAATTCCTTCTCCTCAACGCGGATGCGCTGGCTGTCCACATAACGCACCACGCCGTCGCGGTCCGAACGGACCACAAGGCCGCTGTTCTGGGCCACATCGCGTTCCAGGCCGGTGGCCACGATCGGTGGCTCCGTGACGAGCAGGGGCACCGCCTGGCGCTGCATGTTCGAACCCATCAGCGCGCGGTTGGCGTCATCGTGCTCGAGGAACGGGATCAGGCCGGCGGAGACGCCCACCATCTGGCGGGGACTCACATCGATGTACTGGATCATGTCCGCAGTGGCGGTGACGAACTCGCCCTGGTGGCGCGCGGTCAGGCGGCTCTCGTGGCCCACGATCTTGCCGCCCTCCACCTCCACATCGGCGGGGGCGATGTAGGCGTCGCTCTCCTCGTCAGCTCGCAGCCAGCGCACCTCGTTGGTGAGTTTGCGGTCCTTCACCACGCGGTAGGGCGTGATCAGGAAGCCGTAATCATCCACACCGGCGTAGATCGAAAGGTGGGAGATCAGGCCGATGTTGGTGCCTTCGGGCGTCTCGATCGGGCAGATGCGGCCGTAGTGGGAGATGTGCACATCCCGCACGTCGAAACCGGCGCGTTTGCGGTTCAAGCCGCCCGGCCCGAGGGCCGACAGGCGCCTCTCATGGGTGAGCTGCGACAGCGGGTTGGTCTGATCCACCACCTGACTCAGCTCGCCGCGACCGAAGAAATACTCGATGGCTGCCGAGACGCTCTTCGGATTGATGAGGGAACGCGGGGTAAGGTCCTGCTTTTCCCGGTTTTGCATGCGTTCCTGCACGGTGCGGCGGAGCTTCAGGAAACCCTTGCGCAGTTCCTCGGCGGCCAGCTCGTCGATGGTGCGGACGCGCCGGTTGCCCAGGTGATCGATGTCATCGATGATGCCTTCGCCCGCGCGAAGTTTCAGCAGGTACCGGATGGCATTGACCAAATCGGTGGGCTCGAGGGTCATGCGGTCATCGGGAACATCCTTCTCCTGCTCGAACTTGCGGTTGATGCGGAACCGACCCACCTTGCCCAAGCGATAGCGGTTGGCGTCGAGGAATTTCTCCTTGAACAAGTCGCGGGCCTTTTCCAGCGAGGCCGGGTTGCCCGGGCGCATGCGCTGGTAGATCTTCAGCAGCGCCTCCTCGTGCGAGCTGGTGGCATCTTCCGCAAGGGCCGCCAGGATGAGCGGATCTTCCTTTGCCGAGCTGATGACCTTCACATTCTTGACGCCGGTCGCCTGCAGCATGTCCAGGCGGGCCTGGTCGATGGTCTGGCCACTCTCCAGGTAGATCTCGCCGGTCTCCGGGTCGATCACATCATCGGCGAGCTGTTTGCCCAAAAGCTCCGCATGGTTCTTCTTGTCCTTGGAAAGTTGCTTCACCGGGTGGAAGGCGGCAAGGATGTCGGAATTGCGGGAATACTTCGGGTCCATGGCCCTAAGAAGCGTCATGGCCGAGAATTTGCCCGACTGGTCGATGCGGACGCTCAGCGAGTCTTTCTTGGTGACATTGAGCTCGATCCACGAACCGCGCTCGGGAATGATGCGGCAGGAATGGAGCTTCTTGTCGCCCTCGGTGGTCACCACGAAGTCAACGCCGGGGGACCGGTGCAACTGGCTCACCACCACGCGCTCTGCGCCGTTGATGATGAATTCACCACCGCCCAGCATGATGGGCATGTCACCCAGGTACACTTCCTCCTCGACCGTTTGCTCGCCGGCAAGGCGCAGGTACACCTTGAAGGGGCGGCCGTATGTCAGTCGAAGCTGACGGCACTCGTCCGGGCCGAAGCGGGGCTTGCCCAACTCGTAACGGAGGAATTGTAGGACCGTTGTCTTGTCATAGCTCTCGATTGGGAAAACTTCACGCAGCACGCCTTCCAACCCGACCTGCTCGCGCTTGTCGAGGGGGATGCCGTATTGGAGAAAACGCTCGTAGCTTCGCAGCTGAATATCGGTGAGCGGTGGCACCTTGTCGACACTGTTCACCCGGTCGGCGCCCTTGTGGTAGGCGTCGATGGGCATCGGCTTGCCCGGCGTGTCACTGTAGCGGCTAAAGTTGAGGACTTCCTTCGGATTCAGGATACGGTTGGCCGAGACAGGCATGTTGTCGAGTCCTCTTCTCAGGTGTCTGGGCTCCACAGGGGGAGCCGTTCAAGGTGCGGTGCGATCGATCCGGCGAAAACTCAGGCTTTCGGTTCAAAAAGGCCCGGAACCCGGGGAATCGTGGTCAAAAAAGGCGGGCCTGGTGATCGCTCTGGCCCACCGCCGTGATTTGCCATCCATGACAAGATTCAAGGGGCCCAAGGCCCGGAAATAAGGGCCTAAGCCCGAGGGTTTCCCGGATCCGGGCGCGGGATAACTGCCCGAAAATTGGACTTGCACGGGATTGCCCGAAAGGGGATGTTTCGCACTCAGGTCGCACGGCGACGAAAAAACGGGCATACCTCCGGCGCACACCCCGAAATCAACGGAGTGTCCGCTTGGAGGCAGATCGGCGATTCGTCGCATGCCCACAGGCTAAACACAGCCCCCGGACTTGTCAAGCAAGAAGGAAACCGGGACCCCCCTTGGGTGGGGGATCCCGGAAACGAAATCAGCGTGCCGTGAGGCCGTCTTACTTGACGGAAACCTTGGCGCCGGCTTCCTCGAGCTTCTTCTTGATGGCCTCGGCGTCTTCCTTCGAGGTGTTTTCCTTAACGGGCTTCGGGGCGCCTTCCACCATGTCCTTGGCTTCTTTCAGGCCAAGCTGGGTGATTTCACGCACCACCTTGATCACGCCGATCTTCTTGGCGGCGTCGGGAACGCCGTCGAGGACCACGGTGAACTCGGTCTTGGCGGCGGGAGCCTCACCACCCGCGGCAGCGCCACCGGCAGCGGGGGCGGCCATCATAACAGCGCCACCGCTGGCTGCCTTGATGCCGTGCACCTTCTCCAGGTAGTCGCCCAGCTCAACGGCCTTGCCGACGGTCAGGGCCACGATCTTGTCGCCCAACTCCTTGATATCAGCCGAATAGGTCTGCTCGCTCATGATACTTATCCTTCCCTAAAAGAGAACACCCGTTGAAGCGGCGGGAGTTCCCGAACCAAGAACCGTGCGTAATAGACACTTGACGCAAATGGGGGGCCGACCCCTCGGTCAGGCGGCCGGCGCCTCCGATTTTTCCCCGATCTGCTTGATTTGGCCGGCAACCGTGGAGCCGGGTGAGGTGATCAACTGGGCCACGCGGGCCGCAGGAGCCAAAATCTGGCCAGCCACCTTGGCGATCGCCTCTTCGCGGGTGGGCATTTTCAGGGCGATGTCAAAGGCCAGCGACTGGCCATCGACGATGGCGCCCTTCACCTTGACCGTGTCCTTGTAAAGCGCCTTGTTCTTCGAGGTCTGCAGTTCGCCGTCCAGTTCGCGGCACAGCTCGGAAACGCTGGAGGCGCCATAGACCACCATCGTCATGCCTGAGAAATACTTCGAATCCTGGCCCGCGTTGATCCCCATTTCGGAGAAAACCTTGCGGGCGAAGGAGTTCTTCACCATGCGCAGGCTGATCTTTTTCTTGCGCAGGCTGGACCGCAGCGAGTGATTACCCTCGCAGGTGAGTTTTTCGACACCCAGAACAACCAGATCCTTCACCCCGGAAAATTCCTTCCGGAGCGTCTCGATCTCCATACCCTTCACATACTTGCTCATTCTTGTTCCCCTGTGTGCGGCTTTGTTTTATGGCGTCCGATCAGACGCTGACGGGAATTCCAGGCGTCATGGTTCCCGCCACCGTGATCGACAGGACATAGTTGCCCTTGACCCCGGCCGGCTTGGCGTTGCGGATCTGGTTGACGAAAACCGTGATGTTTTCGGCCAGCTTCTCATCCTCGAAGTCGATCTTGCCGACACCGGCGTGGATATTTCCGCCTTTATCAGTACGGTATTCTACTTTGCCCGCCTTGAAGTCGTTCACGGCGGCGGCGACATCCCCGCCATTGGGGATCACGGTGCCGGCCTTCGGGGTGGGCATCAGGCCACGGGGCCCAAGCACCTTGCCCAGGCGGATCACCTTGGCCATCATGTCCTGGGTTGCGAGGGCCACATCGAAGTCCATCCAGTTCTCATCCTGGACTTTCTTGATCAACTCGTCACCACCCACAATGTCAGCGCCGGCCTTCTTGGCAACATTCTGGTTTTCACCCTGGCAGAACACTGCGACCCGCACCGTCTTGCCAATGCCGTGGGGCAGGGCGACGCTGCCACGGATCAATTGATCGGCCTGGGTGGTGTCCACGCCAAGGGACATGTGGACTTCCACCGTCTCGTTGAATTTGGCCCGCTTGACCTGCTTCAGCGTGGCGATCGCCTTCTTTAGGGTCTGGGTGCCTTCCTTTGCCAGCTTGTTTTTCTGGTTTGCCAGAAGGGTGCGGAGCTTCTTGCCGCGACGAGGAGGATGGCCGGGCTGCCGACCCCTCTTCTTGCCGGCGGGAGCCTCAGCCGAAGCCGATGCGGGGGCCGCGGCTTGCTGGACGGGTGCCTCGGTCTTCTGGGGGGCGGCCTCGGCGGCATTGCCCTCATTCGCCTTGCTCTTCGCCATGGTCAATTCTCGCTTAAAAACAGAAGCTATTCGATTTTTCCGTCAATTGGCCCGGGGCCCACCCGCGGGCAGGAGGTTAGCCTTCCACACGCAGACCCATGCTGCGTGCGGTGCCTTCGATGATGCGCATGGCGTGGTCCACATCGCGGGCGTTCAAATCGACCAGCTTGTCCTGGGCGATCTTGCGGACCTGGTCCTTGGTGACCTTGTGATTCTTGTATTTGCCGCCCTTTTTGGCCTCGGCCGGAATCACTTCCTTGCCCTTTTTCTTCTCGTGTGGGATCTTCGCGGCAATCTTCAGCAGAACCGCCGCGGGGGGGCTCTTGACCACAAATTCGAAGCTACGGTCGGAATAGACCGTGATCACGACAGGCAGGGTGAGGCCCTTTCGGTCGGCGGTCTTGTCGTTGAAGTCCTTGACGAACTTGCCGATGTTCACGCCATGCTGACCAAGGGCGGGGCCCACGGGAGGAGCCGGGGTCGCCGCGCCACCCGGGCACTGCAGCTTGATCATTCCTGTCACTTGTTTCGCCATGGCACCTGTCCGTCCAATGTTAACGCGATTAAATCAGTCCAATCAGTTTTCAAAAAGCCCGCGGGATATCCCATCCGAATCTTGCCGGAGAGAATCGCCCACGCAACCCGTCAGATCACCTCGACCTGCCAGTATTCCAGCTCAACGGGAAGCGACCGGCCAATGATGGTCACCTCGACCCGAACACGGCCGACTTGTTCAAGGATTTCCTTGACTTCCCCGTCCATACCGGTGAATGGGCCATCCTTCACCTTGACCCGGTCACCCACATCGAACTTCGGCTTGGCGGTAACCGTGGTCACCACGGTTTCCCCCTTCGCGCGAAGCATGCGGCGCACTTCCTCTTCCTCCATCGGTTGGGGGGCGCGATTCGCGCCACCACCGACGAAATCACCCACGCCGGTGGTTTCCCGGAAGAGGTAAAGCATCTGGTCGTTGAATTCCACCTCGGCCATCACGTAGCCAGGGTAAAGCTTCCGTTTTTTGGTGATGGTCTTGTTGTTCCTGCCGCGCTCGGAGTAGGTCTCGACTGGAATGTAAATCTGCCCGAAAAAGGGCTCAAGCCCTTCGATCCGGACACGCCTCTCGATCGATTCCTTGATGCTCTCCTCGCGGCCCGCCGTGACTTTCACGACATACCAACGGAGATTCGGCTTCACCGACGGATCTGTCGGGACAGCCGACGAGATGACCGGGGCCGTTTCAGCGCTGTCATGCTCCGGGGAATTACCGGAAGCCTGTTCGAGTTCCTCTGGCATGGTCATTTCTTCTGCTCCGCGGTTGCGGCAGCGGCCGCGGTTTCACGGGCGGCGGGCCAGGGTTTCAGATCCTCGCTGCGATTCTTGTCATCCGGGGTGGCGGGGAATTGCAGCACGCTGATGGTGGTGAGAACCCCTCTCCAAACCCAGTCGATGGCCATGATCATGCCACCCATGAGAAACATGCCGGCAACAACCACCAAGGTGTCCCGCCAAAGCTTTTTGAAAGGGGGCCAGCTCACCTTGCTCATCTCGGAGTCGGTGGCAATGAGGAAATCCGCGAAAGCGGGCACATTGACCAAACGCCAGACCAGGAAAAAGCCCATCAAGGAGAGGGCAACAATTTTCAACTGGTTGGCCGGAAGCAGCATCAGACCAACTTGATCCACTTTGCGGGTTTCGGGAAGAACCGCGTCGGTTGTGGTCAAATCCTGGGAGTCACCTTCCCGGCGACCGTCGCGCAGGGCATTCCTGACCTTTGTTGCCAATTCCCGGGGAATCAGATCGCCCGGGCGGAAGGTCGCCTCAGCTCCACCCACCGAAGTAGTGACAGCCTCCCCGCCGACCAGGACTTGATTGCGCAGGTCAAGCTGCAGACGGGAGTATTCATCACGGGAAAAACGATCGCCGGCCTTCAGGGGCGGTTTGGCGTAACGACCATTTTGGGGATCGGTAATCTCAACCTTGCCGGTGTATGGAACTTCGGCCATCCAGCGAGAACCGTACCCGGCGTTGATCATAGTCATCGCGCCGGTCACGGCGGTGACAATCAGGGTGATCATGGTCAACCTGCGAACTCTCTGCCCTTGGACCCTTTTGTAGGATCCCATCGAGGTCCAGCCCTGTTCCTCAAGTTCCGCCACGCCATTGCGGGTCAGGAAACGGGAAACAAAAAGACGCGTCGCGATGGTGACTACCACCACCAGAACCGCGCTGACCAGAAATGACTGCTGTCCGCCGGAGGATTCCATCCATCCGAGAAGGGCCAAGGCGATGCAAAACACCGCCATGAAGAAAACGCCGCCCAGCACAAAGGCTGTGCGGGAACCCTTCGAGGGAAACATTTTCGGGATGAAGGCCGCCAGAACAACCCAGGCACCTGCGAAGACAAACCAGGCGAGGTCCCTGCCCGGGCCTTCCTCGGGGCACAATGTTGTCGCAAAGCAGGCAAGCGCCAATGTGACAAAGCCAAGGATCGATTCGATGACGGGATTCCCGCCACGAATATCCGGCTTGCCAGCTTGGGCTATTGCCGACTCAGACATGAATCCCCCAAAATACATCGCGGGGCAACCGCCACCCCGCTGGCTGCCTGTTAGGGCTGACCGAATAACGGCTCACCCGCAGGCCCGTTTGTCTATAAGAAGCACGGGCGGAAGGAATCGAACCTTCAACCCCCGGTTTTGGAGACCGGTGCTCTGCCAGTTGAGCTACGCCCGTATCAAACTCAGGTTGCGCTGACTCGCCCGACAGGGCTTTTCCAAACTGGGCGGATCAAAATCCGTTGCAAGTATGGAAAAGGTCACGGGCGCGGCCTGTCGGCGGCCGCGCCCGCGTGACTCAGGACGGATCAGGCAAGGATCTTCGTCACAACGCCCGAGCCGACGGTGCGGCCACCTTCACGGATGGCGAAGCGAAGGCCCTCGTCCATGGCGATGGGAGCATCGGGGAGCAGTTCCACGGTGAACTTCACGTTGTCACCGGGCATGCACATCTCAACGCCGTCAGGCAGCTTGATCGTGCCGGTGACATCGGTGGTGCGGAAGTAGAACTGCGGGCGGTAACCGGAGAAGAAGGAGGTCTTACGGCCACCTTCGTCGGCGGTCAGGATATACACCTGGCCCTCGAACTTGGTGTGCGGCTTGATGGAGCCGGGCTTGGCCAGCACCTGACCACGCTCGAGATCGTTGCGCTCGATGCCGCGCAGCAGGATGCCCACGTTGTCACCGGCGATGCCCTTGTCCAGCGTCTTCTGGAACATTTCAACGCCGGTCACGACCACCTTCTTGGCGTCCTTGCGGAGGCCGATGATCTCGACTTCGTCGCCCACCTTCACGATGCCACGGTCGATACGACCGGTGCCCACCGTGCCGCGTCCCTTGATGGAGAACACGTCTTCGATGCTCATTAGGAAGTCGAGGTCTTCCTGCCGTTGGGGCAGTGGGATGTAGGAGTCGAGGGCTTCCATCAGGTCGTCGATACACTTGCCGGCGGCGTCATCCTTGCCTTCGGACTGCATCACGGCCAGCGAGTTGCCGCGGATGATTGGCACCTCGTCGCCAGGGAAACCATACTTGGTAAGCAACTCGCGGATTTCCATCTCGACCAGTTCGAGCAACTCGCCACTCGGATCGTCAGCGAGGGCGACGTCGATCTTGTTGAGATACACCACGATCTTCGGCACACCCACCTGGCGGGCCAGAAGGATATGCTCGCGGGTTTGGGGCATGACGCCTGAGTCAGCCGCGACAACCAGGATCGCGCCGTCCATCTGGGCGGCGCCTGTGATCATGTTCTTGATGTAGTCGGCGTGGCCCGGGCAATCCACGTGGGCGTAGTGCCGGGTGGGTGTCTCGTATTCCACGTGGGCGGCGGCGATGGTCACGGTCTTCAGATCGTCGCGCTCGGTTCCGCCCTTCGCGATTTCCTTGTAAGACTTGATGTTCGCGACCTTGTTCTTGTAACCCTGACGGGCGACGATGGCAGCCGTGGTGGTGGTCTTGCCGTGGTCGATGTGCCCGATGGTGCCCACGTTCACGTGCGGCTTGGTCCGGTTGAATACTTCCCTGGCCATTCTTACCCTCTCACTCTCGCGCGAAACCGGCACTGCACGCAGCGTGCAGCGGAACCTGTCATTCTGCCACTCGCCGGCCAGACGTAACGCACGCCGACCGCATTCCAGCCGCCGTGATTTCGCGGAACCTTGCGGCCCGGGAATCGCGGCGATAGCTGCTGGTGGGGGTTGAACCCACGACCTCCGCCTTACCAAGGCGGCGCTCTACCACTGAGCTACAGCAGCAAATAAAACAAAACCGGCAATGATGTTTTTAAGGGTAAGCATGAAAGCGGGTGATGGGACTCGAACCCACAACATCCTGCTTGGAAGGCAGGTGCTCTAGCCATTGAGCTACACCCGCGTCGATTAGCTTACCCTTGAACCCATCACACCCCGGCTTTCCTTTTCTTCTGTACCAATCCAAACATACCAAACAAAATCGATTTGGGCAGGGAGGGATTCGAACCCCCGAAGGCAAAAGCCGGCAGATTTACAGTCTGCTCCAATTGGCCGCTCTGGCACCTGCCCGACATCGCCTCCAAGCCATGCAAACAGCTAGCGGTGGGAATCGAACCCACAACCGCTGGTTTACAAAACCAGTGCTCTACCGTTGAGCTACGCTAGCAGCACACGGTCTGCGAATGTTTCAAAGTAATTATCTGCCGGTTGACAGACAAGTCCGGTTTGCGAATCCCATTTGCTGTATCGGGATGCTTTATATAATCTATTGATATTCTTGGTTATTTATAAATAATCAAAAATTAAAATAAAATAAATAATTGACATCATTTAATTTGGATTGGTTTTCGAAAATAGCATGCTGGTTTCGGCCTATCTGCGAAAGAATTCAAAAATCAATGGTGTTTGGTCCACCAGCTTTGCATCAGTTCTTCGTTAAAACGGGTCAAAGGATAAACTTTTCCGGGGCCACCCTTTGGACGCGCCGGGTCGGCAGGTAGGGGAGCGACCTTCCAAGTTTCCTTTTGGTTTTCCGAGGACGTTGCGTCATTTAGCATTTTGATCACCGGGACCAGCCAGCTTTCACCACCGGGAGGCTTGGCAGTGTTCCCAAAAACTTCAGCCACGGCGGATTCCAAGTCCAAAATAACCAGCTGGTTTCCATTTTCCTGGCCGGGCTTTAAACCGGCAATAACCCGGGGGACCGACAAGGTACCGTTAGGGCCAACCCTGACTACCCAAACCGCTTCAGAAACAGCCAGCTGTCCACGACTGGGGAGGCTGGTTTGTTCCCCTTGCACCTTGGCTGGTTCGGGCCTTTGCCGAATCACCTGATACCCAAGGAAGGCCAGCCAAACAACAAAAACGGCCAGCCACAAAGAAAAGCCTTTCCATCCTGAAACCAGGAATCCAAACACCGGTCCTGATCGGGCCTTTACATCCGGCTTTCCCGGGAAGGGTGGCTCCTGTTCTCGAGTTTCCACGGGATCGGATGAGAAATCGGTCATTCAATGGTCTTCAAGAGGATGGATGCATGGATGCGTGGATGTTGTCAGTGTGCCTTTCCGAGGTTGGCGCGGGCAAGTCCGGGTCTGGGCCGGAAAAAGTGTCAGAGGTTTCTAATAATCAGCGATTTCAATGCGGAAACCAATCAGCAGATCGTCCGGTATCCGGTAAATTCCCTCAAAATCACTCAGCGAATCACCATCATTTTGATTGAGAAGCCCGATTTCGATCAGTTTGAAGATGATTTTCCCAAGGTCGAGCGTGGCTCCGATCCCCCATTGTTGGAAAACCACCGGGGCCATTTGGCCGAATTCCTGTTGGGCCAGATCCCGGGCCGCCAAGGCGATTTGCCTGCCATCCACATGGCTCGATTCGCCGGTATTTTCCGAATCATTCGCCTCGTCCGCGGAACTTTCGCGCAACGCCTGCAAATTGGAGGCGGCATGGTCCAGGGCGTTGAGGACAAACTCGTAGGCCTCGTATGGCCAAGTGGTGTCGGATTCGACCAGTCGTTCCAGGTCGGGATGGCGCATCGCGGAGCCCATTGGATGAGGAAACCGAAAGGAAACCCGCAAAGACCGCCCCAAGAAACGGGCAGCCCCGCCAGACAATTCAATTGTAAATGGACCCAGGACGAGTCGGCGGAATGGGGCACCCGTTCGTTGGTTGGTGCCTTGCGAAAAAAGGTTGCCTGGATCTATCTGCCGGTTAGCAGACGCTGAAACCAATTGTGTTTGGGCTCCCAAACAGGCATGCCCATTGAATGAGGCAGGCCCATTGATTCGAGGCAGTCATGCGAGGCCAGAAGGCCGGACCTCACAGCCCCTTCCATGGTGGCCGGCCAACCCGTTCGGGTGTAGTCCCCTGCGAGGGTGATGTTTTTTCTCGGCAGCCTGTTTCCAGGTCGCCACAGGTCCATACCCGGGGTTTGCCGGAAAGTGGCGTTTTTTTCCCGCACCACCCTGCCGCGAATCAATTGGGCGCGCGGGGTGTTCGGTTTGGTTTCGGGAAAGAAGCGAAACAATTCAGATGCCGCTTGCTGGATGAGGCTATCCGCCGATTCCATTAACAAATGGTCCGAGGCGCTGATGAGAACCTGACAGTAGGAATCCTCAGGCCCAGCCCAGGTCTTGCGGAACACCCAATGTCCCAAGCCTCCCACCAATGCGGCGTGTTCCAGGGGAAGGAATCGCCGGTTGAACCACAAATGGATGGCGGTGATGCTCGAAAGCCCCAGTTTTTCGGACCAACCACCATTTCCTTGGCCAGATGGACCTTCTTCCGTTCTTATTCCCGCATGGTGCAATAGTTCCCAGCTGATTTTGTGTGGGGTAGCAAGCACGAGGTGGTCCGATTCCAACCGGTCACCATTTCGCGTGACCACGCTCCAGTTTCCGTTGCCCAGATCCTCGATTTTCCGGACGGCACAATCGGTCCGGACGATCACACCGGCTTGCTCGAGGGCCCTGCGCATTTCGGCGCCGAATATCAACCACAAGGGCCGGGAGGGGAGCCAGACATCGAAGGCGGATTTGCCACCCAGAAAGGCCTCGACAAAAACCTGCCGTGCGGCACTGATCCCAAGGCGGTCCATCCGGTCATTCAGCGCGCTCACCAGGACCGGTTCCCAGAAAGCCCGGCATTCGCGTTCGCCCTGTGAGTGCCGGGCGAGCCACGCCGGGAGAGGCTCATCAGGCAATTCGGCCCCGCGAGACACCAGTGCCAGGATGGCCCGGGCTACGGATATTTTTCCGCCCATCGAAAGGGTGTGAAGACGGGCGAAGCCGGCCGCCAGATGGAGCGGGGAAGGCAGATTTGCAGCGTAGAAACGGCTTCTGGCTCCATCTGGTGTGGCAAAAGTCAGATATGGCTGGCGGGTCCAGGCGTTCGCCAGCCCGAGGGCGTTTGCCGAACCCAGGGCGTCGGTGAATTGTCTCAGATTGACGCAACATCCCATCATCAGATGCTGGCAATTGTCTAGGATTTCTCCTGAGGTCGGGTCGGTGAACGATCGGGCCCGACCGCCGGTGACAGTCCGGGCTTCCAGCAGGGTGACGTTTCCCGGCCCCAGGGCCCGGGCCAGGCTGAATGCGGCGGCGCATCCGGCCAGTCCCCCACCGGCGACCACAACCCTGCGGGCTGGACCGGTGCGGTGTGAATGCGGTGGGGAGCCTGTGGATTCCATGTCGAAGTGATACCCGAAACCGCCCGGTCTAATCAGTGGAAATGTTCGGTGAGGGGCCACCGTGGGCTTTCCGCCGACGCGGTGAGCCCGGAAAGCCCGCCAGGAAATCGGGGAGTGAAGCTCAAAAAACCGGCCCGGAAAAATTAACCAGGCTTTTTGTGAACTTGACACCGTGAACTGCCGTATTTAGGGTTAGTTGATCGGTTGGCGAAAGCGAACCAAAAAAGAATGCCCGGCCCAGTCCGGGTATTTTTTGTTTTGTTCTTTGACAAGTAGGTGGGTGGAAGGAGCCGCGTCGGGTGTGGTGTACCTATTTTGGGTACGCTACGCTTGAGACCCTTGGGCTTTTGTGGGCCTGAGG
>Ga0315906_10002490_pt1 | contig 25652 bp, 19 predicted proteins | sample LakEriMetagenome_4_FD_203526 | JGI IMG/M metagenome (GOLD analysis project Ga0315906, IMG submission 203526) | Freshwater fungal communities from buoy surface, Lake Erie, Ohio, United States - Buoy 2 MA122 | ecosystem: Environmental > Aquatic > Freshwater > Lake > Lake biofilm | place: USA...
GAAACAGCGTTTCGGTGGCCATCTTGACCAGCTTGCCGCGCTTTCCGAAATTGCCCTTCACTTCCCGGAAGAGACGCCGACGGGCTTTCCGGCGGGCGGTGGTCTTTCTCGCTCTCATGTCACTCTGTTCCTGCTCAACAAAATCTGTTCAACAATCGTGCGAGAAGATCGCACGCGATGGTTCACCAATCGACCGGTACCGAAAGACGGCTTCCGCACCTGCCCGGCCACTCGGCCAGTCTTCGCGACGGCCACTTTTCAATTCGACTGCAACCCGGGCCACACCCTGACATTGCCAGCGAACATCGTCGCCCGCCGGGCTGGCCGTTTCACATCGGCCAGAGCCATGGCAGGAGAAGAATCTGGCGGGTTGCCCGCACTCCCTTCCGGAAATGCATTCGACAAACCATTCCTCCTGATCGCATCCGAATTTCGGCTACGCTGGCTGTCGCTGGACTGCAAAGTCTTGCCAACAACGGCCCTTGCGGCAGCCGCATGAATGAACTGAATGCCTTGGCATTTCAGCAGCCATGACAGAAGGCTGCGGTGATTGTCGGGAAACCCAGTCCACCAGTCGAAGCGGGCGACGACGGAATGACCTCCCAACCAGTCCCCCGCACAACTACATGCTGGGACGCAGGCCGTTTTGGACCACCTTGGCCAACGTGCCGGACACGATGCCATCCTGCCGCAGGTGCCGCTTGCGGTTGGCTGACTTGCCACTCAACAAGTGGCCGCGTGAGGACTTGCGGTGCTTCGCCTTGCCAGTGGCAGTCAGCTTGTACCGCTTCTTGATTCCCTTGTGGGTCTTCTGCTTGGGCATGACTCGAACTCAAAGACGAGAGACTCCCGGAAAGTCGGGAAACGGGCAGTATAGACGGAGGAGCCTCGGTAATGCCAGTGGGAACGGCGCCAAAAAATCGCCGAGCCTTCCCAAAACCCGACAGCGTGGGGGGTTGGTATCCCCAGCCACCGCCCTAAACTATTCAAAAGCTCATGTATTCAAATGCACAAAACCGGGCGCTCAGCTCAAGGATTTCGGACTCGAGAACTTTCAAGAGCCCCAGATTACCCCACCCCTCGACCAAGACCGCCTGCCTCCAAAACGCCGGCAGACGACCTCAGCGCCCCCGTTCTTCACGCCCTAACCCCAAATTCAGGGCTCCAACCGACGGATAACGCCAGTCCCACAACGCCTCTCACCAAAACCGGGTGGTCCGCCCCGCATTGTGAGACTTTCCAGTCCGGACGCTCCCCCAGACCACGCCGGGGGTCCCGGCGGGGGGATGGGATGGGAAACAATCCGCAGGCTGCCGACCGACCCTGGAGCGTGCCAGATCAGAAATCCGACCGCGGTGGCACAGAACCGGCGAGGCTCACTTGGGAGTGAGGACGGCGGTCATGTTTCGACCTTCCATCAGCGGGGGTTTCTCGACCTTGGCCACATCCTCCAGCAGATTGATCACCCCCTGGATGATCTCCTTGCCCCGATCGATGTGGGCCATTTCGCGCCCCTTGAACTGGACGGTGACCTTCACTTTGTCGCGGTCCGCGAGGAAGCCTCGGGCTTGCCGGACCTTCACATCCACGTCGTGCTCACCCGTCTTGGGACGCAGGCGGATCTCTTTGATCTGCACCTGGTGCGTCTTCGCATTGCGGGCCGCACGCTTCTTCTGCTCATACTTGAATTTGCCGTAATCCATGATCCGGCAGACAGGTGGCCGCTCATCGGGGGCCACTTCCACCAGATCCAGACTTGCCTGGCGGGCCAGATCCAAGGCCTCGGCCGTCGGCATCGCTCCCAACATTTCGCCATTCTGACTCACAACGCGCACCGGCGACAGCCGGATTTGCTCGTTGATACGATGCGTCGCTTCGATCGTTGACACCCTTTCGTGCACGAACTGTGAACCGCGTGATTGCCCCCCACCGGGGACTTATCCACCTTGGTTTATATCCCATCCCCGCCCGGTGAGTCAACCTTCTGCAGGTCACCCCGCTGCGGGGAGTGCCTCTGACCGGTCCGCTGGGCCGGGCCAGAACGGATGAGCTTTCGCGGCAAACCAACCGGCCTCGCCAGCCAGTCTGCCGTTCTGCCCGGTTGCCGTTTTCCGACGGTTGTTCTCTGTTCTGATCCCGGCAGCAACTGGCGGGACCTTGCAATTCGAAGGGGCCGCAGGACGCCCCGATCGACCTCCTCCCGTCGACGACTCGTCACCGCAAGGCCCCCAGAGGCTCAGGCATTTTCCCGGGAAACTCCGCTCCAGCGGCATCCGCTCCGTCGGGTTCGGTTCTCTCGCCGAACACTCGGCAACTCCGTGACAGCCGCAACACCCGCAGCCCGTCACACCCTCCCCCCCGACTCGGTCAGCTTTGCGAGTTCGGAGGGGGTTCCGTCGGCGGGAGCGGACGGAATTCCATGACGCCTTCATTCAAAATCACCACCCCCGGCCATCGGCCGACGCCCGGCACGTCGAGGTAGACCGTCTCCCCTTCCCGCCCCGGCTCTCGCCCCAGCGGAATCACGTCTCCCACCTCGAGGTTCCACACCTCGGCAGCGGGAAGTTCGACTTCGGCCAACACCACCTCCGCCGTCACCGTCCCGGCCTCGGCAGCCGATGTCGCATGTCCCTCACGGGTCTCCTCCAGCAGAGCCACAACACCCGGCGGAAGACCGAAGGTCAACACGCCCGCCAATCCCGTCCCCGTCACCTGCACGCGCCACACTGCGGCGGGAGAGGAAGTGGCTGGCACAGAATCGGGTGGGGCAGAAGGGACGACAGGACCACTCTCCCTGCGGGAAACAGGCGCGTTTCCCAGCCCGACAACGCCCGCACCCAGCCCCCTCCCCGGGAACCCACCCGTCGTACCCCGCTGGGGAGCGGTGCCTTCGATTGAGACGGGCCAGAGACACGGAATGGTCAGCGGCAGGCCGGAAACTTCATGCAACACACCACAGAACTCCACCGCCGCCCGCACAGCCAGCCGTTCCAGCAACTGCAGTTCAAGACGGCCCCAGGAGGGCCTGGCCCCACGTCGGTCTCCGGACTCAAGTCCCGTTTCCGCCGCCCCCAGCATCCGCCCCAACACCCCCTGGCAGAGACGTGGAGACAGCTCGACCCGCAACGACTCATCGAACGGTTCCAGCGGGCCCTCCCAGCACGGTCCCGAGTCTCCTCCCTCGGCTGCCGCAGGCCCCATCGCACTCCACTCCAAAGTAGTGCGGACCAGTTCACCCCAGGCCATCTCGAGGCGCGGTGCCAACTGCGTGCGCACGGCATTCCACAACGGTCCCACAAGGGGGCGCGGTCGGGGCGGGGTCTCGTTCACGGCACACTCACCGAGCGGGAAACACCCCACGGAACTTCGGACGGGCGGATGTCTCCGCGAACCGGCGAGCGCTCTTCGTGGACTGGAACGCGGGACATGGCTGGGCAACTCCTGTAACGGGCAGCGAAGACAGACTGCGGGGCAGTTCGACGCACCCGTGATCAACCGCGGATGTGGCCCGTCCCTTCGACGAGGTACTTGTAGCTGGTCAACTCGCGCAGGCCGCACGGTCCGCGCGCGTGCAGCTTGTCGGTGCTGATCCCAATCTCGGCCCCCAGGCCCAGTTCGCCCCCATCGTTGAACCGGGTGCTGGCATTCACCATGACCGCCGAAGAATCGACCGCCAGCAGAAACTGACGTGCCGCCCCGAGATCGGTGGTGACGATCGCATCGGTGTGATGGGAGCCATACGTGTCGATGTGCGCGATGGCCATCGCCAGATCGTCGACGACCCGGACCGAGAGGATCAGGTCGAGATACTCGGTGCGGTAGTCGGAATCGGTGGCGGGGCGACAGCCGGGGAGCAGCGCCCGGGTGGCCTCACAACCCCGCAGCTCGACCCCGGCTCCCTGCAACTCGGCGGCTGCCTGGGGCAGAAACGCCGGGGCAATCTCGCGATGGACCAGCAGGGTCTCGGCGGCGTTGCAGACCCCCGGCCGCTGGCACTTCGCATTGACGATGATCCGCCGGGCCATTTCGAGGTCCGCCGAGCGGTCGACGTAGACGTGGCAGATCCCGTCGTAGTGCTTGATGACGGGCATGCGGGCCTCGGCCATCACCCGCTCGATCAGTCCCTTGCCCCCCCGGGGAATGGTCACCGCGATCTTGTCGGAGAGCGCCAGGAAATGCCCTACCGCGCCCCGGTCGGTTGTCTCGACCAACTGGACGGCGGCTGGGGGGAGCCCCGTGGCCTCGAGGGCATCACGCAGCAGGTGATACAGGGCGAGATTGCTGTGGAAGGCCTCTTTGCCCCCCCGCAGGATGACGGCATTTCCGCTTTTGACACAGATGGCCGCCGCGTCGACAGTGACGTTGGGACGCGATTCATAAATGAAGAAGACGACTCCCAGCGGGACCCGCACCCGGCGTACCTGCAATCCGTTCGGGCGAACCTCACCATCGATCACCTCACCCACAGGATCGGTCTGGGCGGCGATTTCGTCGAGGGCGGTCGCAAGACTGGCGAGCCGCGCAGGGTTGAGACGCAGCCGGTCGATCGCCGCGGCATTCAATCCCAAACCGGGGGCCTGATCGAGATCGATCTGATTGGCCGAGAGGACCGCCTGGGGTGCCTCGCGCAGCCGGCGGGCACACTCTTTCAACCAGGCGTTTTTCCGGGCTCCATCGACCAGCAACAGGGCGCGTGAGGCAGCCTGGGCCCGGCTGGCCATCAGGTCGGCATAAGCTGCCAAGTCGGTTCCCGGCGAATCACCCACCACGTCCCACTCTCCCATGTTCTGAAGAAGCCTCCCGCTGGCAACCCCCGATCGGCAGGGGTTACGCGGGGCCGGAGTATCCGGCACGCGGAAAACTGTGTCAACGCGGCTGTCACCCCGCGCAGAGCCCCGCCGGGCAGCATCTCACACGCTCCCGCCAGGCCCCTCCGCCCATCTGACCGTGCCGGGCGTCCGACCCCAGGGGACAGAACGCATCGGGTGATGACAGGGGCGGACGGGGCACTATGATAGACCACTGGCACAGGTCGGCACAAAAGCAAGTTCAGGAACCGTGATGAGTGAGATTCTGCGAGAAACGTTGGAGGTCTTCGACAATCCGTATCCGGGCCGGGATTATGAGATTGAGACGATCTGCCCCGAATTCACCTCGATGTGCCCCAAGACGGGCCAGCCCGACTTCGGCACCCTGACGTTGATCTACGTGCCCCACAAGGTGTGCATCGAGCTGAAGTCGCTCAAGATGTACCTGCAGCAGTATCGCAATCACGGTGCCTACTACGAAAACGTTACCAACACGATTCTCGACGATCTGGTGGCGGTGTCGCACCCTCGCTGGATGACTCTGCACGCCGCGTTTACCCCCCGGGGAGGCATTCGCACCAACGTGACGGTCAAGTATCACGCCCAGGAACGCCTGGGGGGCCAGTAGCCGCGTTGCGGCGGGATGTTGGAATTCGCACAGTCGGGGCATCGCAACTCACACTGCCGTCCCAACTCAATCCCCCGCGTGTACCAGCTGCGAGAGGGGTGTTGCGTACGGTCGCGACTCAGAATGAAGTCCTCGGGTCTGTTTCCTGCGTCCGGAGTTCTCCGGTCGCACCTCAAGGTCCGCGGAATCCGTTCGGACCTTGCTCCGGCAGGGGTCTGTCACGCCGGCCCGGGGGAGCTTGTTCGACAACCGGCGGTGGGGGCCGATATCCTCCCCCTGTTGACCGAACGGTTCCCAGCGGCGATTTGAGGAGTGCGCGATGGCCGATGATACTCGAGAGCGGTTTCTCCAGTCCCTGCTCAAGCGATTCGACACGCTGCGTGCCCTCGACCGCTTGCCGGAATCGGCAGAGGCCTGGCAGACCCAACGGACGGCGTTGCGGCAGCAACTGAGGGCCTCTCTGGGAGACTTTCCCGCCGAGAAATGCCCACTGGAACCGCGTGTTTTGGGGGAACTGGCCCGGGATAGGTACCGGGTCGAGAAAGTGGTCTTTCAGACTCTGCCCGGCGTCCTGATGACTGCCAACGCCTACGTTCCCCAAGGCGAGGGGAAACGACCGGCGGTGTTGTGCGTGCATGGTCACTGGAAGGGAGCCAAGCAGGATCCGGTCCCGCAGGCACGCTGCATTGGCCTGGCCAAGCTGGGCTTTTTCGTGCTGGCGGTCGACGCGTTTGGGGCCGGGGAACGAGGTATTGGCAAAGCCCTGGGGGAATACCATGGCGAAATGACCGGAGCCACATTGCTGCCTCTGGGAATGCCCCTGCCCGGACTGCAGGTCTATGAAAACATGCGGGCGGTCGATTACCTGCAGTCGCGCCCCGAGGTGGATGGCACCCGCATTGGCATTACCGGGGCCAGCGGCGGCGGCAACCAGACGATGTATGCCGGGGCGCTCGACGAACGTTTCGGCTGCGTTGTCCCAACCTGTTCGGTGGGGACTTACCGTTCGTACCTGGGGGCCGCCTGTTGTGTGTGCGAACTGGTCCCCGACGCCATGACCTACACCGAAGAATGGGCCATTCTCGCGCTCGTCGCCCCGCGGGCGCTGCTGGTCCAGAACGCCACCCGCGATGCCTTCCAGTTCTCGGTGGGAGAGGCGCAGCAATCGGTCGCCAAAGCCCAGCATGTCTACCGCCTGCAAGGCCACGCGGGCAAGATCGCCCACACGGTTTTCGAATCGGGGCACGACTACAACCGGCCGATGCGCGAGGCGATGTACGGCTGGATGACACTGCACCTCAAGGGGGAGGGACAGGGCAATCCCATTCCCGAACCGCCGGTGCAACCCGAAGACCCCGAGACGCTGCGGTGCTTCCCGGGAGAGAGTCGTCCCGACGATTTCATGACGCTGCCGCGGTTCGCCGCCCAACAGGCCGCGAAGCAGATCGCCGAGCATCGGGCCGCCTGGCCCACGCACCTTGAGATGTGGAAGACGCATACCCTGCAAACCCGCCAGATCCTCAGATCGGGCGTGCTGGGCGGGGGAGACTGGACCGACTGGCGGGTGAGTCTGCTGGAAGAGTCGAAGACCGACGGAGTACGCCGCCTGCGATACCAGACCGAACCGGGTCTCGAATTGACCCTGCTGGGGAAACCGGGAACCCGGGGGCGGGGGACGTACCTCGTGCTCGACCTGGCGGGCAGCGAGCACGCCCGGACCCAACCCCTGGTGCAGGAACTGGAACAGGGGGGGGCCACCGTGTGGTGTGCCGACCTGCGGGCGAGCGGTCGCCACGCCCTCGCGGGAGACACCATTGGCAAGGCGCCAGATCACAACTCGGCCGAATGGTCGATCTGGACGGGGCGGCCTCTGCTGGGTCAGTGGATCGCCGACGCCGCGGTGGCGGTCGAGGCCATCCACCGGCACAGTGACCAGGCAACCGGGGGATCTGCGGCGGGATCGCTCACGGTGGTGGGTCTGGGGCCGGCGGGCATGATCGCCCTCGGTGTGGGGATTTACGATCCCCGGGTGCAGCGGGTGGTGACGGTGCAGGGACTGGCCAGCTTCCGCACCGAGACCCCCTACACGGGGCAATGGATGGGGCTGTTCGCCCCGGGAATCCTCCGCGATGCCGGCGACATTCCCCAATTGGCCGCGTTGCTGGCCCCCCGCAAACTGGTCATTGCCGGTGGGGTGCGGGGAGATGGCATCCCCCTCTCACCCGAAGCGCTGCGTGACGCGTGGGAAGACACCCGTTCGATCTATCGGCTGCATGGGGTGGAGGGACACCTCGCGTTCCTGGATGCACCCCCCGGCCCCGAACTGGCCGCACGTCTGCAGGCAGGAGAGTAACCCCCTGCAGCCCCCATGCCAACCGCGGCCGGTCGCCCTGGCAGCGGCTTTCCTTTCTGGTTGACCCGAGAATTCCGATGGCGCGTTACTTCAAGTACAAGACCATGGCGGACGTGGTCCACGATGCCACGCGTCTGGGCGGCGAGCTCGTTCTTCAGGAAGACCTCGCGCCGCTGTTCCGGCCCGCCACCGTGGCGGGGCGCAAAGTCGGGAATCGACTGCTGATCCAGCCGATGGAAGGGTGCGACGGGACGCTCGACGGAGCCCCCGATGAGCTCACCTGCCGGCGTTATCAGCGGTTTGGTGCCGGTGGGGCGAAGATCATCTGGGGAGAGGCCACCGCCATCGCCCCCGAGGCGCGGGCCAACACCCGGCAGTTGTGGATCGCGGAGCGCACGGCGGCCGACCTGGGCCGCATGCTCGACGGAGCCCGGGCGGCGCATCGTGCGGCCGGTCACTCCACAGACGATCTGTTGATTGGCCTGCAGCTGACACACTCGGGACGCTACAGCGTGCCCCGTCCCTGGTTGGCCACGCACGACCCCCTGCTGGACCCGCTGACGATCGACAAGACCACCGGAAAAAAGGTCGATGCCTCGTATCCCCTGCTTTCGGACGATGATCTCCAGCGAATTGAAGACCAGTATGTGGCGGCGGCCCGGCTGGCGCACCAGATCGGCTGCGACTTCGTCGACCTCAAGCAGTGCCATCGCTACCTGCTCTCGGAATTGCTGGCCGCGCACAACCGCCCGGGGAGGTACGGGGGAAGTTTCGAAAACCGGACGCGGCTGATCCTCAACGTCGTCCGCCGGATTCGTTCCGAGGTGCCCGGGCTGATCCTGGCCTCCCGCTTCAATGCCTACGATGGCATTCCCCATCGCGGGGTAGGGACGGGCGAAGACTTCATTGGTGAACCGGTGCCGCACGAACTGCCGCTGGTCTGCGGGTTTGGAACCGACCTGCAGGCCCCCGCGCGGGAACACCTGGAGGAACCGATTGCCCTCGCGACCCAGTTGGTGCAGGCCGGGGTCTCGCTGTTGAACGTGACCATGGGGAACCCCTACGCCAATCCGCACCTCGTGCGCCCCGCCGAGTTTCCGCCGGTTGACGGCTACCATGCCCCCGAGCATCCCCTGCTGGGGGTCTTGCGGCACTTCCGGATCACGGCGGCGATCCAGCGGGCGGTTCCGGGAACACCCGTCGCGGGAAGCGGCTACAGTTGGCTGCAGGATTTCGCACCGCAGGCGGCCGCGGCCAATGTCGCCCAGGGGCAGGCCGCCTTCGCAGGGTTTGGCCGGGCCACGCTCTCGCATCCCGATTTCGCCCGCTCGCTCGCCGAAACCGGGCAACTCAACCGCAAGCTGGTCTGCCGGACTTTTTCCTACTGCACGGGCCTGATGCGGGCCAAGGATCATCCCCTGGGACAATACCCCACCGGTTGCCCGCCGTTCGACAAAGAGGCCTACGGCGACTTGTGGAAAGAGGTGGAACACAAGCGGAAGCGGGCGAGCACCTGACAGGGACTTCGCCGGGGCCCGATCTCGCCGAATGCCGGCACGACTGAGGCCCAATCAATTGACCACCTCACGCCAACAGCCCTGCCGACGGTTGAGACCGTTGGCAGGGCTGTTGAGTTTCCAACTGGACGAACTTCTGACCAGGGTCTCACTTCGCCGGGGTGGGGAAGGAACCAGGCGAGGGGACACTGCTCGAGGGTGCTGAGTAGACGGGCGTTCCCGCCGCGGGAGCGGCCAGTGGTTCGCTGGTGATGGGACCGCTCGTCACCGGGCCACTGGGCATGGTGGCCGAGTGCCAGCCGGTCGAGCCGTCGACGGGCATTCCCGAGGGGAAGGAACCACCCTGCACATAGCCTCCCTGAACGTAGCCCCCTGCAACATATCCCCCCTGCATCATGGGGGAGCCCTGCATCATGGCCCCCTGGGGATAAGACGAACCTCCCCCTCCGGCACACCCCGAGCAGCCGCTGCTGGGGGGGCTGGAGATCATCTCGCCGTACATCGGGGCCCCACCCATCGCCGAGGGCTGCCAGCCCCCTTCGCTGATGTAGCCTTCGCTTCCCGCAGCGGAAAAGCCCCCCGAGCACGAATTGCACCCACCGCACGAGCCGTAGGAAACCGGACCTGAAACCGCACCCATGGGACCGCACGAGAGTTCGGCACCGCAATTGCCGGAGCAGGAGGCGACGCCGCAGGCATCACAGCCGCGGCCAGGCCGACGGCCCCCGCGCCTTGCCATCCGGCGATCGCGGGGACTCTGCCGCACGCAGTCATCGCACAGACCGCAATCATCATTCCCGCGACGATGCCGCCGTCCGCACTCGGTGCAATCGGCGAAGTCTTCGGCGCACATCTCGTCCCGTCCGCGAGGACGGTGATGCTGCAGCCGGGCCTGGCGGGGAGACGCGGCGGCTCCACAGGAACTGGCCGCCCCGCAGCCGCCCGGCTGCCAATCGGAACATCCGCCCTTGTGACGGCAGTAGTGATAGCAGCCAGAGCTGGTCGTGGTGACCAACAGCCCCAGAGCCAGCAACAGCAAGCGATTCATGGCTGAATCCATCGGCGAGGGTGAACAACAGGCCCGCTCCGCAAAGGGCGCGGCTGGCCTGTTGAGAAAGATCGTCATGTTCGGCAGCGTTCTTGAATCCGTTCGTCTTGACACAATCGACAAAGTTGGTCGATGGGCCAAAAACAGACCGGCCCCAGGCTGCGAACAGAGGGCAGCCTGGGGCCGGCGAGCGTGGCGGAGCAGAGCGTCTCACCCGTTCAGGTGCGATCTGCTGCGAGTCATTTCCAGGGGGTCAGTTCCGATCGGCGGCGGGTGCCGGCGGAATGGCGGCCCTTTCCAGGGGGGTTGGGCCAGGAATGGACTCGAGTTGCAACAAAGAGGGGTCGTCGATCTGCACGATGCGCAGCAGATCACCCCAGGCATTCCACTGCTCGGTCAGTGAGGTGATGTAGGTGTTGAGCGCCATCACCAGGTTCTGCTGGGCAACCACAACATCCGTATAGGTGACGGAACCCTCCTCGTCGTGACGGCGAACGATGCCGATGTAGGCGCGGGCCTGATCGGGAAGAATCCGATTGCGGTACGCCTCGACCTGGATGCGAGCGGTTTCGTAACGCTGCCAGGCTTCGGCGAGATCGGCCTGCAGTTCGTTGCGGACCCGTTCGAACTCGCGGCTGGCACGCGCCTGTTCCGCGCGGGCCTTCTGGATATTGCCACGATTGAGATCGAAGATGGGGACGGGCACCCCGACCTGCACATTGAAGGTGGTTCGCTGGACGGGGGGAGAGGTGTAGTCTTCCTGAACAGCGGTGTACACCCGCAAGTCGGGGATGCGTTTGCGGTATTGGCGTTCGACCTCCACCTGCGATTGCTGGTTGCGGTTGAGAGCGACCTGAAGATCGGTGTGGTTGGCCTGCAGCAGGCTCGACAATTGGGCATAGTCGAGCGAGGCGGTCGGCATGACCGCGGTGCCTTCGAGGTCGCCGGGGGGCAATGTGGGATCCCCCACTGCGGCAGCCAAGACCTGCCACGCCGCCCGGTCACGGGCCTGGGCCGCCTCGTACGCGGCCCTTGCCTGAATTGCCAGGGCACGCAGGGGCAGGGGCTCGTAGGGGGCAATCTGTTCCTGCCGGAGTTGATCGAGAGGCAGTTCGAAGATGGAGTCCGAGAACTCCGCCAGAGCCCGAGTGATCCGCAGATTCTCCCGCGCCACCAGGACCTGGTACCACGCCTTGCGGACCCCGTTCAACTGGTCAATGCGGGCCTTGCGCAGGTTGAACTCGGCACTGGTGATGTCGTAGCAGGCGACCTGCTGGGCCAGTTGGCGTTTCCCCGCCGTCTGGAAGACCTGTTCCACATAGACCCCCTGGTAACCGGCGGTTCCCAGGGTGCGGACGGTGTCAGCTTCATAACCGACCTGCGGATTGAACGGCCGTCCCGCCTGCCAGGCCAGACCATCGGCGGCGACAACGGCATTCGCCGCCTGATCGACGGCCGGAGCGATGGCCAGGGTGCGGGCTTCCAGTTCGGCCAGGGTGTACCGCATTCCGGTCTCCGGAATGGCCGGGGAGAGGGTCGGCAGCGGTCCGAACGGGGGAAAGAGGTTTTCGATCGCCTGGGCGCGGGCCTGCGGATCTTCGGCTGGGGGCAGAATCGCAGGAGGAGACTCCGCCCCGGGCAATTCCGCAGGAAGCTGCAGGCGACTGGCGAAAGACCGACGATCCGTGCTCCGTGCTGCGGCCAGACCGATGCGGGTGCGCCCAGCGGCGACCGACTCTTCCTGGGCGGAGACGGGTCTTACCTGCGACCGGTGGGATGGGACCGCGGATCTGGACGCGGCAAGATCCGTCGAGCGGGTCGGGCTCTGGTTCGCGGGCGATTCGCGGGTCAAAGAGGGATTTGGACGGGTGGCGACGATCGAGCTGGGGGAGGGTTGTGGGGCGAGTCGCTCTCCTCGGGAGGGGGGAAGATGAGACGTCAGCGACGGCGTTGAGCAACCTTCGAGAGTACCACACAACAACAGACCAGAAGCCCATGCGTACAGTGACCTCATTCGAACACTGCGGGAAACCAGCATGAGAGGGTGTCGCATGCAGCACCAGAGAGTCAGCCCGCAACACGGGCATCCGGAATGGGGAGGCACAGGGAAAATCCCTGATTCGCAGCGCCGCCGGGGAGATTTTCGCCCCCCGGTTCAGCCTGTATCAACTGTGTCGGCTGCAGAGACTGTGCATCCTGAATCAATCGTCGGTGAAAGACTTGGCCGGCGGAATTCCTCCATTTCAGCCATGCATCGCGCGCTGTCCTCGGATAGAATTCGTTCGGGTTTGCGACCGACGCGGTCAAACTGTCCGCCTGGGATTGCGACGCGGGACCGAGTGCTGGCGCGGTGCTTCCAACGACGCGGTGGATTGAGGCGTGACGAGCAACACAGAGTCGGAGAATTTCGCTTGGACGTGCGGCCAGACGGCACCCATCCGCCTCCAGATCCTCGACGCACGTTCCGGTATTACACGCAGCGTTGAGCTGCCTGGGCCGATGGCCGTCGTGGGGAGCGGAGAAGACTGCGACCTGTGCCTCCCCCATGCGGATGTCAGCCGACGTCATGCCTATTTGCAGGTCATCGATGCCCGTCTGGCCTGCTTTGATCTCGACAGCCGCAGTGGCCTCCACTGGGGCAAGAAGTCGAAACCGCGCGGTTTTCTCTCTCCCGGCGAACCGCTGCACATCGGGCCGTACCAGTTGACGCTGATGGCGCCGGTGGGAGACGAGCAACGGATCCCCCTCAGTCACACCAAGTTCAGCCTGTGGGATGCTCCCGGCGAACACACCGTCCCGTTTGTGCTCACGTTTCTGAATGCCCACAGCCGGTCGGGCACCAAGCGCGTCGTGCGAATCATGCGACGGGTCACGCTCGTGGGGTGGAGTGACCTGTGCAACATGCGGTTGCAGCACAGCAGTGTGGACCGTGTGCACTGTGCCCTCGTGGTTGCGCAAGACCAACTCTGGCTGGTTGATCTGAAGTCTGAGAATGCTGCGACCGTCAATGAGGTCCCCGTGCAGTTCCACCCTCTGGTCCTGGGAGACCAGTTGCGGTTGGGGAAGTTCCTGCTCGCCGTCCGGTCCGCCGATTCCATTGGAGACGACGACGACTCTTCCCAGACGGGGGATTCGGAAGGGATGGAGAGCCCGACCGGTGCCGAGTCCCGTGCGATCGCCCAACTGCCTGCCGATGCCCGGCGTCGACCGGGAGGATTGCTTCCCCGGGGAGGCTTGCGGCCCCTCGGTCCGGGAGAGGGACTTACGGCTCCGCCCCCCTCCCCGGAAGGTTCCGAGATCAATTCCGCGGCTCTGATGTCGCACTTCCAGACCATGCAGGCGCAGATGCTCGAGCATCAGCAGCAAATGATGGCGATGGTGGTGCAGGCGTTCAGCTCGGCTCATTCCCGACAGCTGGATGTCATCCGCGAAGAACTGCAACGGGTGCACGACCTCAATCGCGAACTGCAGGAGTTGCAGGCGCGTCGGGAGGGTTCCGAATTGGTCGGTCCTGGTGGTGTCCCGCCTCGGGCACCGGCTGCCGGTCCCGCCCCAGGATTCCCCCCGGTTGGGTTTCCCCCGGGCGGTTTTCCTCCGGGCGGTTTTCCTCCGGGGGTCTTCCCCCCGGGCATGTTCCCGCCGAATGGGCCCCCCATGATGTTCCCAGGCATGATGATGCCTGGTTTCGATCCGATGGCTCCTCCCCAGGCAGCCCCCCGCATGCCACTCCCCAAGGCCAGTCCCCGACCGGCGCGGGCCGCCCGACCGACAGCGCCCCACGATCCAGCGATCGCCGGGATGGGAGACGTGTCCGGGGCCGCGCCCAACCCGCAGGCTGGCCGGGGGACTGGTCAACCTGCAACTCCCGGCGGCCCCTCCGAATCGTCAACGGCCCAAATGCCGTTTCCCCAGATCCCTTCCTCGCCCGTCACAAAATCCCAGGGTTCGCCCTCCTCGCCGGCTGCGCCACAGTTTCCCTTCGGCCCTCCGCAGGCGACTGGAGCACCGCCGGCCGGCACACAGCCGTTCCCTGCCGCGCCTCCAACCGGCGCTCCCTTGACCGCCCATCCGCAGACTGGGGAAGGATTCGATCCCACCACGGGTCTGCCGACCGAACCCACCCCGGAAGAGGCTGGGGCTTATGTCGGCGTCAGTGATCGCATCAAGCAACTGGAAACCGAGCGCATGTCGCGCTGGGCCCGCATTCTGCAGTTGCTCAATCCCAGCCCGGGAAGCTGACTTTTCGCGGTAACGTGTCCCGATGCTGTCCGGGGGGGGCCGGGGTCGCTCGATGATGGTCGCTCGCTGGCCACGGTTCCCAGGCCGCCCCGCTCACACGTTGCATTCCCGAGACGTTCCAGCCCAATCCTCCGCATCATGGATTGGAAGCGGGAGTGATCACGCGTCCGACGCCAAATTGGTCCCCGGCGGCCACGGGCAGCCCTCCGCGGAAGTGAATTTCAACCATCTTTTCACTGTGGACCTCGCGGCCCTTCTCGTCGGTCAGAAGGGCGACCTTCTGGCGGCTCGCGACCTCGATCACCTCGCCCGTGGACGGGTAGGCCAGCCGGCCGTCGAGGCTGAAGGTGATCCAGCCCGGCTGTTCCCGTACGGGCAAACTGTCCCGCTGCCGGGGGGGCGTGACCGTGTTGTCAAAAACATGCAGCCGCTGGTTCGCCGCATCGACCACCCAGACCTCCCGCTCATCGGGAGTCAGGCCAACGCCATGGCTGGGGCAGCCATGCCGTTTGACCACGCCCCGCTCAAACCCCTCAACCTGCACCCGGTGCAGCCGCGTCCCCTGTTCGAGATCAAGAACCTCGAATCCCAGCAGGTCATTCACACACACATAGGCCCGCGTTGAGCGGCCATTGACGGTGAAGGGGCGAATCGCCGCCGACAGGGGCCCTGCCTGACGGACCACCTCGTGAGTGCGCGTGTCGGCGATGAACAGGAAGGGAGACCTCAGCCCTCCCAGGTACATCCACCGGCCATCCCGGCTGACCACCGTGTTGTGGGCTCCACTGTTGGTTTCGAGCTGGGCCACGCGGTCTCCCGTGGCGGCATCGAAGACGTTCCAGACCTCTTTCTCCAGCGAGGGGACATACACAAACCGCCCATCCGGGGTGATCGACATCCGGTCGGTCCCCTCGTCAGGCGCCCGTTCCCAGAGAATCCGGTCATCACGCAAATCGAGGCAGTACAGCTTCGAACGGGTGGTGAAATAGAGCCGGCCTGTGGCGGCACTGGCACAGACCCCCTTGATGTTGTCGGGAGCCTGTTCTCGGCTCGCGGGGGTCTCGATCCGCCGCACGAAGCGGTGCCCGTCATCGATGTCGAACACCAGGATCCCGGCCCCGCCAAACTCGAGGTAGTTCCGGATCCCGGGCGAGACCACATACAGCATCCGACGCAGCGGCTCATCCCCCCGCGCAGGAATCGCGCCCAGCAAAATCCACCCCACCATCAACCACAGGCTCAGGCGCATGGGCCACCTTCTCGTGTGATGTCCGCCCCGCGTTTTCGTGGACCGCGCAGCCATTTCGCCCGGGAGGACGAAACCGCCTACGCGAAGAAGTCGGACTGCACCGTTCCGAACGGAACCAGCCGGTGGGGACGGTTTTGATTGTCGTACACCTCGGCCTCGTGATGCACTCCCAGGGCCTGGTAGATGGTCGAGATCACATCACCCGGCACGAGGGGATTGCTGTTGGGGAAGGCACCAATCTTGTCACTGGAGCCATAGATCAACCCCTCCTTCATCCCGCCCCCCACCAGCTGCAGGCTGTAGCAGAAGTTCCAGTGATCGCGACCGGCATTGTTGGCGTTGATCTTCGGGGTGCGGCCGAAGTCGCCAAACACCGCCACGAGGGTCCGGTCGAGCATCCCGCGCTGGTGCAGATCCTCGATCAGGCTGCCACACGCCGAGTCGAGCTGGGGCAGCAGGGTCTTCTTCAGCGACTGGAAATTGCTGCCGTGGGTATCCCAGGTGGCGTTCGCATCGGGAGCCCACGAAATGGTGACCACCCGCGTTCCCGCCTCCACCAGCCGGCGGGCCAGCAGCACGCTCTGCCCGTAGATATTCCGGCCATAGCGCTCGCGGACGTCGTCCGACTCCTCCGTCAGCCGGAACGCCCGCTGCGTCTGCTCGGACGTGAGAATGTCGAGCGCCCGCTCCTGCATCTTCTGCATCTCCCCCCCGGCGGTGGCCGCGGTCAGTGCGGGCAGATCGAGCGTTCCGATCAACTGCCGACGCTGGGCCAGCCGGTCGGCCGAGACATCGCTGCTGGGGCTCAACTCGGCAATCCGGAAGTCGGCCTCGTTGGGGTTCTTCAAGACAAACAGCGGATCGGTCGAACGACCCAGAATCCCCCCGAAGAACCCTGGCTGCGGAGGCCCTCCCGCCCCCTCCTTGGTGATGTAGGGGAGATGCACGTGGGGAAAGACATCGCGGGCGACCGGACGCAGCCGGCTCATCACCGAGCCCAGGCTGGGATGGTCGTCGGGCCGGGCCCCCCCGCCAATCTCCCCCCGGTCATGTCCCGTCAGCGAGGCATACACCGCCGCGGCATGCGAGTTGTTCACACTGTGGTGCATGCTGCGCACCACCAGCGACTTGTGCATCCACTGCGACATCCGCGGCATGTGCTCCGAGCAGAAATAGCCCGGCAACGAACTGGCGATCGGCTGGAACTCCCCCCGGATCCCGTCGGGAGCGTCGGGCTTCATGTCCCACATGTCGAGGTGGCTCGGCCCGCCATTCAGAAAGAGCAGAATACATGCGTCGGCCGACGGCTTCACCAGCCGGGCCTCGTCGGCCGCCAGCAGGTCCGTCAGCGACAGGCCCCCCATCCCGGCCCCCAACAGGCCCCATTTCAGGCAACTCCGGCGGTTCAACTGCCGCAGGACTTCGGAGGGTATCGCGCTCATCTCACACCGTCTTCCAGAACCTGTCGACCAAGCCCCCAGTGATCCATAGTATAACAGGCGGGTTTGGTGCGAGCCCACTCCGCCGCCGTTTGGATCCGGTGATCCGAGACTGCCCCCGGCCCGTTCTGAGGCAGCCTTCGGCGAAATCCCATCACACCCGGCCGGTTTCTCCCCTCCCACCCACATGATCTGGCTGCTGCTGGTTCTGATTGTGATTCTGGTGACGGTCGTCCAGATTCGATTTGGCCCCCCCGCCACCCGCCCACTCACCGCCGCTGAAACCGATCTGGTCACCCGGCTGCGAGCCGAATTGCAGCAGGCCCTCGACGAGTCAAGCCATCAGTCAGCCAACGACCTCCGCCGGGGCCTGAGGCAGATGAAGCTGCGGGGAGTGTTGCTCGACCCGGGGGACTGCAACGCCCTCACCCGGGGCCGCCGGACCTACTTCACCGAGTTCTTCTTCCAGGGAAAATCCCGCTGCCAACAACTCAAGACTCTGCTGTGGGAGGCGATGCGGGTGGCGGGAAACTACGTCGAAGACGACGACTGGCGGGCCTATGCAGCCGCCGAACGGGATGTCGACCAGACCTTCCTGGCCCTCGCCCCGCGCCTCGGCTGCCTGCATGACCTCCCTCCAGGACTGGCGATCTTTCCTCACCACCGCTCCCCCGACAGTTCGCAATCGGCCTGAGCCGGGGGCCGGGATGCCATGGCCCAGGCGAGTTGGGGCTCACACGGTCACCCGCCCGGAAGCCCATCTGCTATCTTCCCCGCCAGTCACCGGACTGGTCCCAACCCGGGATCACGGACCATCAGCGCGTCTCCTCCGGGAATGAAGATCTCAGGTTCCTCCATTTCTCCCCTGTTGCTGCCATGACCGGAAAACGCCCACCCCGCAAGACCGGGTCCCCAGCCGCCAGTTCCCCCCGACAGGCTCAAGCCCAAACAGGGACAGGCAAACGGTCGGCCGCTCCCCCAGCGACGACATCGCCGGGCGTCGCCAAGACCGCATCGAAGTCGACCGCCGCGAAGGGCACGCCCCCGAAGGCGGCCACCGGCAAGGCCGCCGCGGGAAAGTCTGCGGCTCGAAAACCAACCACTCCGGGTCGTGCCCCAGCCAAGGTCCGGTTGCTGTCCGGGGGAAACCCGCAGATCGCCAAGGCCGACGGAGATGCTCCGGTCCAGGCTTACATCGCCGCCCTCTCGGGATGGAAGCGCGAACGGGCCGAACAGCTGGACCGGCTCATCACCGAAGTCGTCCCCGGGGTCCAAAAAGCAGTCAAGTGGAACTCGCCGTTCTATGGTGTGAAAGGCGAGGGCTGGTTCCTCGGCGTGCATACCTTCACCCGTTATCTCAAGGTGAATTTTTTCAAAGGGACCTCCTTGCGACCGCTCCCCCCGGTCGCCAGTGCGAGTGGTGAAGCCCGCTACGTGCATCTCTCGGACCAGGAACCCTTCGATGCCGCCCTGCTCGCCGACTGGATTCGACAGGCGGCTGCCATTCCCGGGTGGAAGATGGGGGGCTGACGGACGGGCCCCCCAGCGATCGTGGTGTTGTTCGCGGCGGACGGCGATTTCCAACCGGGGGACGGTTAGAATCGCGGCGAGCCCACCCCGGCGAACCGGGAATCTCCGACCGCGTGCGTTACTCTTTCCCATGAGGCCCTCGCATGGAAACCAGTCGTCGCACCTTTTTGCAGGCGGCCAGCCTGGGGGTCCTGGGATCCGCCGCCCCAGCCTCGCAGCCCCTGGCGAATGAGCGTGCCGCCCCCGGTCCCCGACCCTCGTCGATCACCGAGTTGTTCCTCGACAACCAGTGGATCGAGGCCAGCCCAGGGGTCACCCGCCGGCTGCATCCCCCCCGCAAGCATGTCCGCAACCCGGTCATCCGCCCCGAGCGCTGGTGCGAAGGGACTTATCTGGAACCCTACACCACGCTCTACGACCCGGCCGAGAAACTGTTCAAGATGTGGGCCCGGGCGGGCAGCGACACCAAAGCGGGATTTGTGGGCGGGAATGCCGGGTGGATGGTTTACTACACCTCCCGCGATGGCGTGCACTGGGACCGGCCCGATCTGGGGCTGTTCGATGTCGCCGGCCGACGCGACCACAACATCGTGTTCGTCAGCGATCTTGTTCCCCGGCAGGTGACCCGGCTGACCTACGGTCCCGAGGCGTTCGTCCACCCCACCCAGCCGGCCGCCCCCCAGGGGAAGAAGGCGTTCTTCTGGGGCGTCAACCGGCATCCCCGTCCGCGCGATCCGTCCGAGACGTACGTGGCGCTCGCCATCGTGCAGGATCACCGACGGGGTGCGCACATCGTCACCTCGCCCGACGGCCTGAACTGGTCGTGTGCCGCGACTCCCTTCTGGCAAACCCCTCACGATGTCGCCGGGAATGGGGACGACTGCCTGATGGACCTGGTGTTCGACGACGAACGGAACCGCTGGGTCATCTACCGCCGGATCATTCCCGAGTTCAGCGAGCGGATGATCGCCACCGAGGCCGACTGCGAACGCCCTCCCATCGACCGCTACAACCGGGCGTACGCCCGGGCTGAGAGCGAAGACCTGCGTCACTGGACAGGCCACCGCCTCATCGCGGCGATGGATCCCGATGATCCCGCCGACACCGAGCTCTACCAACTGGGATGCCACCGGGTGGGTGCGACGTGGATCGGGCTGTTCAGCGTCTTCTATCTGCGGCGGCCGCAGCCCCTCCACGTGGCTCTGGCCACCAGCCGCGATGGCATCCACTTCACCCGGGTCTGCCGGGGGGAACCGTTCATCCCGCACGGCAGCCTGGGTTACTACGACTTCATGGCGATGGCCTGCTCGCAGCCCCAGCCCATCATCGTGAACGACATCGCCCACCTCTACTACGCAGCCCTCAACTATCCCCACGACGTCGATGAAAGCGCCTCGCGCGATTTTGGCGGCGGAGTCGCGCTGGTCACCTTTCCGCGCGACCGGTACGCCTCGCTTGAGACGGCTGCCGAAGGAGAACCGTGCCGGCTGCTGACCAGGCCCTTCACCGTCAGCCACCCCCGGCTGTTCCTGAACGCCAGCACCTGGAACCAGGGCTCGGTGCGGGTCGAGGTACTTTCGCGCGATTGGCGGCCCCTTCCCGGCTACACGCTGGCCGAGACACGGGAAATTCGCGGCGACGCCCTCGATCACCCCGTCACCTGGACGCAGCGGAACGATCTGGCGGAGCTGGTCGGGCAGGAGATTCGCCTCAAGTTCCACATGTCCCGCGCCCGGCTGCATGCGATGACCTTCAGTGACGAACCCCGGCCTCTCGGCGAGGTGGCCCCCCAGTATCGCACCCAACCCGCGACCGACTCAGCTCCCCGGCAGAATTGAGGAAGTTTGCCACCGCGCGTTGAATTGCCACGCCGTCGAGTCACCACCCCGTTTGCGTTCCCGAGAAGGTCGTCATGGACCCGATGTTTCGCCGTGGCCTGCCCCGTCGCCTGCCCCGTCCCCTGCTGCTTTTGATGGGCCTGTTCGTCGGGCTGTTGGCTGGAGGAGCGCGGACCGGTCCGGCGGCTGAGGCTCCCCGCGCACTGGGCGAACGGGTGCAGTTGCTGGTCGACGACTGGCTCATCGCCTCGCGGCCGGGGATCGAACGGGTACTGCACCCGGCCCGCAAGGGGAATGGCGGTCGGCCGATCCAGGTCTGGCAGCGCGGCCCCGCGGGCGAGCAACGCCCCCTCTCCGCCTCCATCTACGGCACCCCGCTCTACGATGCCGAACGGCGGGTCTTCCGCCTCTGGAGCCGGGTCTTTCCCGGGCTCCCCGAGGGAACCCCTCTGGAGGGCTCGGCCATCCATCAGCACATGCGGTATGGATACAGCGAGTCGACCGACGGCGTGAATTTCGACTTTGTGCAGGAACTGCAGGGGCTGTACTCGAATGGCGACTACAACAGCGTGGTGACCTTCGATGAACACGAGCCCGACCCCGCGCACCGCTACAAGATCGGCTACGACGGGGCCCACCCGGGCGAGCCCAACGGAGCCTGCCTGGCCCACTCGGCCGATGGTCTCCACTGGACCCCGTACAACGACGGCAAACCGGTCACCGGACGGGCGGCCGATTTCACGAACTGTCTCGTCTGGGACGACACAGCCGGGCTCTACCGGCTGTTCACCCGCACCGACTACGGCACCGGGGGAGGAGCGGGGGAAATTCGCGGGATGCGCATGATGGTCAACCGCGATGTGAAGGCCCGGCCGACCGACTGGCAGACAGTGCACGAGTGGCAGTTCGACCAACACGGCCCCGAAGAACATCGCCGTCGGCAGATCTACACGATGACCGACTGGATCCATCACGGCATTCACTTCGGACTGTTTTCGGTCTACGAATGGCCCACTGATTTTCGCGAGGGACGCGAGACCGATCACCAGCGACGGCATGAACGGGACGTCTTGAACTTCTACATCGCCACCAGCCGGGATGCCGTCCATTGGGACCTGCAGTGGATCCACCGCGGTCAGCCCCTGGTCGAACGGGGTCCCGACGGTGGCTGGGACAAAGACCTGCTGGTGCCGGCCAACTGGATTGTCACCCGCGATGACCAGCACTGGATCTATTACGGCGGGGCGAACGAACGGCACGGCACCGAGGGGGTCTTCCAACCCCAACGGGCCTGGGGGATCGGTGTGGCCCACCGGCCGCGCGACCGGTTTGTCTCACTGCGCGCCGGACTGCATTCAGCCGAACTGCAGACCCACCCCTGCACCTTTCAGGGAACGGAATTGCGGCTGAATGTGGAGACCCCCGCGGGGGGCCAGGTGCGGGTTGAACTGCAGGACGAGTCCGGAAAACCGCTGCCCGGTTTCGCCCTCAATGACTGCATTCCCCTCTCGGGCGATCATCTCGCGGCGGCCGTCCGCTGGAACGACAATCCCGATCTCGCCCCCTGGCAGGGACATACCATCCGGCTGCGGCTGGTGCTGCGCAGTGCCGATCTCTACTCGCTGCAGTTCCACACGGCAAACTGAACCTCGGACATTCAGCGACGAACACCGCACTTCATATCCGGTCAGCCCAGTTTCCCCCGGAAGATCCGCAGGGCGTTGTCGCGCAGAATCAGGCGTTTCTGGTCGTCGGTGAGGTCGGCCTGATCGATGCGGGCCCGCTGCACGCCGCAATGGTACAGCGGGGTGTCGGTGCCAAACAGCACCCGCTCGGCCCCCACTTCGCGCACCGCCCATTCAATGAGGTTGGGGGTAATCGACCGGGCGCTCGACGTGTCGGCCACCACGTTCCCATGACGGCTGGCGAGCACGCCGCGCACCTGATGGCCGTAGTCCCCATCCCACCCGTTGCCGATGTGGGCGAGAATGAGTGTCACCTCGGGAAACTGGTCAGCAAACGGCACCAGATCTGAGCAGAGACTGTTCTGTTCGCTGGTGTGTGCCAACACCACCGCCCGGTGCTTCGCGGCAAATTCAAACAACGGCCCGCCGTATTGGGCGACCGGATAGACATGCTCTTCGGGATGAATCTTGATCCCCACACAGCCGGGTTGCCGCAGCATCGCGTCGGCCTGCGTGAAGGTCTCGGGGACCCGGGGATCGAGCACCACATATTGCTTGAGGGCCGGCAGGCGGGCGGCGACGGCAGCCGCATCAAGATTCCCCGCGACCGGGTCTCCCCCACCCCGGGGAAGCAGCGCCTGCAGCGGCGAGGCAATCGACAGCGTGATGCCAAACCGGGCGGCCCGGACCACCACTTCGTCGGCCGAGGCCGACATCAACTCGGTCACAATCCCCCCGTCCCGGCGGGCGTAGCTCCCGTAATGGGCGTGGACATCAATCGCTTCGATCGAGGTGGTGCTCATGGCAGACAGGTCCCAGGGGGCTCAATGGGGGGTGGGGATCCCGGACGGTTCGTCGGGAGCGGTGGGCCGGGGGGGAAGCGTGGCGAGAATCAACACGACCGAGAGGATCAGCAACCCTCCGGCGGTGAAGAACGTGGCGGTGCGGCCGTAGACTTCCGAGATCAGCCCATACCCCACCGAGGCGAACCCCACGAACGAGCCCAGCAGGTTCAGCAGGGCGACATTCGCCCGCACGGTCGCTTTCGACGACGCACTGACCACGTAATTGGGAAAGTAGGCTCCGAAGAGTTCCCCCGCCCCCAACAATCCGGCGCTCAACAGGTACCAATATCCCGACGAACCCAGCACCCAGGCAATCCCCAGCAAGAGCAGGGCAGTGGTCGCCAGCACGGGAGCGCGGGGACTGGTGCGGGCCAGCAGCCACCCCAGGCACAGCCCGGTGGCCGACTTGAAACTGAACCGCAGAAAACTCTGGATTCCCTGGGTGTCTTCAATCTGATCCCCCAGCACATCGCGGGCATGCAGCGAGACGTTGTCGAAGATCGCGTTGCCGCCGGAATAGACCAGCAGGTACGCGAGCGAGGCGAACAGCACGGGGCGATGGGTGAAGAACTCGGTGAGGCTGCGGAGGGCGGCCTGCCCGGGATGATGGGGCTCGACCGGCTCCGCCGCCCGAACCGCCGACTCGGCCGGCAGCTCAAACTGGGTCCCCAGCAGCGTCGCCAAAGCCAATACGGGAACCCCCGCACTAAACAGCGCCAGGTAATTCAGCGGAAACTCCAGGCCGAAACTGGGGATCGAAAGCGATTCGGTCAACCGGAACGGCTCGGGGTTCATCACCATCTGCTGCAGCACCGATCCCGCGCAGGCAAACAGGGGGCCGATGCCAAACGCCAGGCTCATCGTGCGGCCCCGCAGGCGGGACGAGGTCCCCCGCCGGACCACTTCCCACATCGCCGTCACCAGGATCCCGTTCGCGGCACCAAAAATCGTGCCGAACAAAATGGTCGCGGCCACCACCAGGCTGGCCGACATCCGCAGCCAGAGCGCCCCGGCCACCAGGGCGGCGGCCAGGGTCATCGCCGAGAGCGCGCCCACGATCAACGGCCGCAGGACCTTCGGCTGCGGCAGGAACCAGGCCACCAGAATGGGACAGGCGGTGAACCACTGGTAGAAGGCGTGGGGCAGATTGGCGGTGATGTCGCTGTCGGTGAACTGCTTCAGCAGGTTGGCGTGGGTGTTTCCCACATACGTGATCGGGGCGGCGAAATAGAACAGGCACCAGAACAGCCCGTAGATCAGCGAGTTGCGCCGCTGCACCGCCAGCGGCAGCGGGCAGTCTTCCGTCTCAGGGCGGGAGGATGACTCGTCGGCAGACATCTTGGCCCTCGTCCTGGGGAAACAAAAGAACGGCCGGCTCGCAGGCAGAGGCCTCCCCGGATGGAGGCGTGCCGCCACGATGAACCATCGGCAGGGGGACGTCAAGCCGGGGGGCTCCGAATGATTCGTATCGCGTCCACGCCCCAATCCGGCGCGTCATCCCCGCGGGTCAACCCGTGCGGAGTGGTGCCGGAATCCCACAAGACAGGCAACGCCTGATGCGAGGGACACACCCCGTGCGGGCCAGGAGGTCGGTGCGACGCGTGTGGTCAGCACTGCCGGGACACAGTCGCTCACCCCAGACGGAGACCGGAAGAACCTGCCAATACCAGGCCCCTCACGAGGCAGGCGGCCGATGGAACCGGCCTTACGGTTCGGTGATCTGCCGGATGTAGCCCCCCATCTGCATTTGCAACAACAGCAAACGCTGCCACGCCGCGCGCTCCAGGAGCATCGCGCGATTGGGCGACTGGGACTCTTCTTTGGCGGTCGCGACCACGTCGCTCAGTTCCCGATGCAAATACACCAACAGATCCGACAACTGGGCCGCCTGACCCATCCGCAACCCCTCGGGCAGAATGGGAGGACCAGCGGGAAACAGGGCCGGAATCGCCGCGCGGTCCCCGGCATCCTCGGCAGGGGCCGACCGGGATTCGAGGAATGAGTCGCCCGATTCGATCGCGGATCCCGAACCTCCCAGGGGATTCACCGGTTGGGTGCGGATGTTGTCGAGGGCATGATCCGACAGAGGGGAGGTCGTTTCTTCGCGACGCAATTCCTGCGGGCTGCCATACAGCAACAGCGACCGCCCCACCAGGATCTGATCTCCCGGCTGCAACACCCGCACCTGGATGGGATGGCCATTGACCCGGGTGCCATTCGTGCTGTCGAGGTCGGTCAGAATGACCCGGCCCGCCTCTTCCTGGATCTTCAGGTGAAACCGGCTGACCCGGTCGTCATTGAGCTGGATCCGGTTCTCTTCCTCCCGACCGATCGTGATGGGTGGAGTGAGGTCGTCGTAGATGCGACCCCGCTCAGCCCCCTCCAGGATTTGAATCGTCAGTTTGGGCATCAGGGTTCTCTGCGGGTCGGCTGACCAGCCAGAAGACAGCTCGACGTTGCGACGAACCGGGGG
>Ga0315906_10002492_pt1 | contig 25619 bp, 33 predicted proteins | sample LakEriMetagenome_4_FD_203526 | JGI IMG/M metagenome (GOLD analysis project Ga0315906, IMG submission 203526) | Freshwater fungal communities from buoy surface, Lake Erie, Ohio, United States - Buoy 2 MA122 | ecosystem: Environmental > Aquatic > Freshwater > Lake > Lake biofilm | place: USA...
GCTTTAGGTTCCAGACCTGTTCGTCCGACCAGCCTTCGACCATAGCCTTGGTGCGAGGATCGCGGCCAAAGAAGTTATCGCGGACAAAGCCACCGTTTTCAGTCTTGTAAGTCTGGAAGTCACCATCAGGAGTGCGGTTCATTAAGTTAACGAGCGCGCCTTCGTTATCGATGGCAAGCAATTCATCCCACTCGCGACCCCAAACAACCTTGATTACATTCCAGCCAGCGCCACGGAAATGCGATTCAAGTTCCTGAATGATTTTTCCATTGCCGCGAACTGGTCCGTCAAGACGCTGCAAGTTGCAGTTGATTACAAAAGTTAAGTTGTCGAGTTCTTCGCGAGCTGCGATACCGATTGCGCCTAATGATTCCGGCTCATCCATTTCACCATCGCCCAAGAACGCCCAAACACGTTGCTGAGAAGTGTCCTTGATTCCGCGATGATGCAGATAACGATTAAAGCGAGCTTGGTAAATCGCATTCATCGGACCAAGACCCATGGACACGGTTGGGAACTGCCAGAAATCTGGCATCAAACGTGGATGCGGGTAGCTTGGCAAACCATTTGGCGCAGCTGATAGTTCCTGACGGAAGCCATCAAGACGATCAGTGCTTAAGCGACCTTCAAGAAATGCGCGCGCATACATTCCGGGGGATGCGTGACCTTGGAAGAAAACTTGATCGCCGCCGCCTTCATGTTCTGGGCCTCGGAAGAAGTGGTTAAAGCCAACTTCGTAAAGTGACGCACTTGATGCGTAAGTTGAAATGTGTCCACCGACGCCGATACCTGGACGTTGCGCGCGATGCACCAACATTGCGGCGTTCCATCGAATGTATGCGCGGATACGGCGTTCAATTGTTTCGTCACCAGGAAAATCAGGTTCGCGGTCAGGCGAGATGGTGTTGATGTAGTCAGTGCTACGAAGACTTGGGACACCTACGTTTTTTTCAGACGAGTGGCGAAGCAATGACAGCATGATGTGACGGGCGCGCTGCTCGCCATGTGTTGCGATTAAGGCATCCAGTGACTCGATCCATTCCCGAGTTTCTTCAGGATTTACATCTACGTACTGGGTAGGTAGACCGCCAGCAATCAGCGAATCCCGATCTGGTGTGGTGGTCACGGTTCGTTACCTGCCTTGTGGTGGATCGGCTATTTCACCTCCTATTGTGTCTGATGCCCAAGACTTCGCCTAAGTCGAGTCCTATTTGGCAGGAAATCAATATCGGGCAATTTGGGGTTTGCAGTTGCCTTTTGGCCATTACTCAGGTGGACTAAGACTGTGAGTTCACAAGAAGGCACCCTCGCGGGGTTGGCTGGCAAGTTTGGGTTAGGCGAAGGACTCGTAGTCCAAGAGCTCGGATTCGATGTTGATTGCGATCAATCAGTTTCCGATGCAATCGCATCTGTCTCTGAATTGGTTGATGAAACCTACGATGACGTTGTTGATGCAGTACTTCTCTGGTGGCGCGATGAGGACGGCGATCTCGTAGATGCGCTGGTAGATGCCTTGGGTCCACTGGCAGATAACGGCGTTATTTGGTTAATGACACCAAAGCCAGGTCGAGATGGTCACGTTGAACCTGAAGATATTGCAGATGCAGCTCCTACATCTGGCTTGCAAGCAACGAGCAACATAAATGCAGCACCGGACTGGCAGGGCACTCGGTTAGTTGCACCAAAATCCCGTCGCTAAACACTTCGATTTAAAAACAAAATCCATAAAAGAAATGAGTAAAACATGTCGTTAGAAGTTGGCCAAGAAGCCCCAGATTTCACCCTTCAGAATCAATTTGGTGAAGATGTGAAGCTTTCGGATTTCCGTGGCAAGAAGAACGTCGTTCTAGTTTTCTACCCAATGGCATTCACTGGAATTTGCACAGGCGAGCTTTGTGAAATTCGTGATCAGAGCCCAGCCTTTGTCAGCGATGATGTTCAGGTCCTTGGCATCTCATGCGATACCTCTGCATCGCTAAAGGTTTTCGCAGAACAAGAAAACTTTGACTACCCGTTGCTGTCTGACTTCTGGCCACACGGCGAAGTTTCGAAGGCTTACGGTTCATTCTTTGAGCCAAGAGGTTTTTCGATGCGCGGAACCTTCGTTATCGACAAGGCAGGAATCCTGCGCTGGTCAGTAGTTAATGGTCCAGGCGATGCCCGCAATACCGACGAATACAAGCAGGCGCTAGCAGCCCTTTAAATTCGGTCAGTTCGCTAAAAGATGCGGACTTGCCGAAGTCAGTGTGGAATTGAGATGCCACGGCCGGTGTAGACCCGAGACTCACCGGCTGTGGCACCTTTGCGTTATCGGGTCATTGCAAACCCCCACATTCGATTTCTAACTTTTCCAAACCTTAGATAAGGTAGGGAAGCACGTAGGGCGCTTAGCTCAGTTGGCTAGAGCATCTCGTTTACACCGAGAGGGTCAGGGGTTCGAGTCCCTTAGCGCCCACTGCAACGGAAATACCCCCGCAAGGGGGTATTTTTTTGCCTAGACCAGATTTACACACACTAGGTGTATGCTATGTGTATGAGTCGAACTAACATAGATCTTGATGACGAGCTGGTGGAAATTGTGATGAATCGATTTAGCCTGCCAACTAAAAAGAGTGCAGTCGAAATGGCTCTACGCCGATTGGTTGAAGAGACGGACCAGATGAAGTTGATCGACAGCATTTTCGGTATTGGCTGGGATGGACCAGAAGACGGCATCTTCACAGATGAGGTCCCAAAGTGGTAACTAGATATCTTGTTGATACGAGCGTTTGGGTAAACGTGCTCAGGGGTGATTCGGTTACTCGCAAGCGCATGAGTGCTCTGACGAAAAAAGGTAGTTCGATAGTTATGTGCGAACCGGTAGCCATGGAGCTGCTTGCGGGTGCTCGAAAGCACGAAGTCCTAGCGATTAATGAATTCATAGACCGTTTCGCCTCATTGGAATTTGATACCTTGCATGACTTTCGAAGTGCAGGTGAAATTCGAAGGCAACTTTCTTGGCAGGGTAAGACTGTCAAAAGTGTCGTCGATTGCATGATCGCAGTACTTGCCTTGACCAACGAGGAAATTGTAATTGTCCACAATGATTCAGATTTTGAATTAATGGCTTCTACGTTCAACATCAGACACGAACGCTGGGACCAAGCTGCCTAGGAGGTTGACCTCGGCAGTCATTGTGATAGAATAGTTGAAAGTTAAACTACTTTAGAGGTTATCGTGAATCAGTCTCAAGACTTGAAGATGCCAGCGCTTTACATCGGCCATGGCGCACCACCACTTCTTGATGATCCGATTTGGAGTGGCCAGCTTGCAAACTTGGCAACTGAGTTCGCAACGCCGAAAGCGATTCTGATTGTTTCGGCGCACTGGGAGAGCGCTCCGCTAACTCTTGGTGCAACTGATTTCGGAACCCCACTGGTTTATGACTTTGGTGGCTTTGATCCAAAGTATTACCAGCTGCATTATCAAACTCCAGATGCAAAGGCTCTTGCAGACCTAGTTAAGAGTGTTTTACCGGATCAACAAACGGTTGCAGATCAACCTGATCGTGGTTTGGATCATGGCGCTTTCGTTCCACTTATGGTCATGTATCCAGAGGCCAACATTCCGGTGCTGCAGATGTCCATCCCAACACATGATCCAGTAAAACTTTTTGAACTCGGTAAACGACTAGCTCCGCTTCGGGAGCACGGTGTTTTGATTGTTGGCAGTGGATTTCTAACTCATGGCTTGCCTTTCCTTCGTGACTTTAGAATCGACGCCACTGCACCTTCCTGGAGTGTGGAATTTGATCGGTGGGCACAGGAAGCAATTGCTCGAAATGACATCGACACGTTGATGAATTTCAAAGAACTGGCTCCGGGCATGCCTTATGCGCATCCAACCGTGGAGCACTTATCGCCGATCTTTGTAACGCTAGGTGCGGCCTCAGATGTAAATGTTTCACCTGACATCGTTATCGACGGCTACTGGATGGGACTTGCAAAGACCTCGCTGGCAGTTGCTTAATCCCTGCAGCGCAAGAGGTAGTCTGGCTTTGTTAGTTGAATAACTAAACAAATCTGGGAGCAAAAAATGGCCGTTACTGCAAGCCCCGACCAGCAACAAGCCTTGCTGGACTTGCAGGGCCTTGACACCAAACTCCTACAACTGGCGCATAAGCGAACTGGATTGCCCGAGATTGCCGCGGCTCAAGATTTAGAAGTTGAACTTGGGTCAATAAAGATGCGCCTAGTTGCCGCTCAGACTGAAGCATCAGATCTAAAGCTAAATCAGTTAAAGGCTGAAGCCGATGTTGAACAAGTTGTTTCCCGTGCCAAGCGCGATCAAGAGCGTTTAGATTCTGGCGCAGTTTCTGCAGCCAAAGAACTCGAGAGCTTGCAGCATGAGATCGGAACCTTGGCTAAGCGTCAGGCAGAACTTGAAGACATTGAACTTGAAATCATGCAGGCATATGAAAATGCCCAGCAAGCAGTGACTGAATTACAAGCAAGTGAAATTGAAACTACGGAAAAGCTTTCAACTCTTGCTCAGACTCGAGACGACTTGTTTGCTGACATTGATTTCGAAGTAAATTCGCTCACAAATCAGCGCACAGAAATCGCAAATGGATTGCCGGCAGATTTGATTGCACTTTATGACAAGATCCGCGCAGACCAAGGTGGCGTTGGCGCTGCTTTGATTCATCGGGGTTCTTGCCAGGGTTGCCACATCACAATTGATGCCCAAGAAATTGATCAGATTCGAAACATGTCAGCCGATGCAATTGCGCGCTGCGATCAATGCCGAAGGATTTTGGTTCGCACAGCGGAGTCGGGTCTGTGACTCACTTTGTAATGGAAGCCGATGGTGCTTCCAGAGGTAATCCAGGTCATGCTTCTTATGGAACCGTGATTCGAAATGCCAACACTGGGGAAGTGGTTGCCGAGCGTGCCGCCGTTCTAGGTCACGCAACCAACAACGTTGCGGAATACAGCGGACTAGTTGCCGGACTAAGCGCAATTGCGGAAATCGATCCAGAAGCTTTGGTTGAAGTTCGCATGGATAGCAAGTTAGTGGTTGAGCAAATGTCTGGCCGCTGGAAGATTAAAAGTCCTGACATGCAAAAGCTGGCAATTGAAGCTCGCGAAATCCTGCCTTACGGAAATGTCACCTATACCTGGATTCCCCGCGAAGACAACAAGCATGCTGACGCTCTAGCTAACGAAGCACTAGACACCCACCTTGCTGGTGGCTCCGGAATCATCTCTCGTCCTTAGCAAACATCGATGACCATGATTTTGTTGCCTCCATCCGAAGGTAAATCTGATGCCACGGGAAAACAAAAGTTAGATTTCAAAAAACTTTCCTTTCCAGAGTTAACTAAACAACGTCAAGAGTTGGCAGTAGCCGTTGTTGCAATGGCAAATGGGCCAGCAGCCAAAGCTCGCACCGTACTTGCCATCAGCGCTAAACAAGATTTTGAAATTGAACGCGATCAAAAACTACTGACGGCAGCAACTGGTCCTGCCTGGTCGGTTTATACCGGAGTGCTTTACGACGCCATCGAAATTGATTCACTGAGTGCCAAAGCTAAATCCAAGTTTGAATCAGAAAACTTTGTGGTCTCTGCATTGTTTGGGCTGATCAATGTCACGGATCGAATTCCGGCGTATCGACTTTCGGGGGACACTGTCGTTCCAAAGATCGGATCGCTCACGAAGTTTTGGAGTGATTCAATTACTTCATTGATTTCTGACCAAGATGAGTTTGTAATTGACTTGCGTTCTGGAAACTATGTAAAGCTTGGGCCAACTGACAAAGCTATTGCCGATCAAGTTGTGGTCCCGCGAATTATGCAAAAGATGCCCAAGGGTGCCCCCAAAGTTGTAAGCCACTCGAATAAGGCAACCAAGGGCAGGTTAGTTAGAGCCTTAGCTCAATCAACCAAGTCCGTAACCAGCGTTCAGCAGCTAGCTGATTTGGCAGTGAAAGTGGCGCTCGACGTGAAGATTGTTAAGCCAACTAAGGCTGGAGCGCCATGGGGACTCGACGTAATTGTTGAGGTTTTGTAAGCCAGCTAGGTATCAATCCAAGATATTTTCCAAAAACCCCTTGCCACGACCAATTCATAGGCGTAGGAATGGTTTAGTTAGAAAATGTCGCCCCGGTTGGATCATTACTAAGCATCATCGATGCGAGGTAAAAGCGTCACCGCAGGGCAAAGGCAATTTCTAGCGAATTGAGACCCCGCAGTAACTCATACTTATTGCGGGGTCTTCTCCATTATTTTCTCAAGTCCTGAGAAGTTCGCATCTTGGCGAGATTCAAGTCGGGTTCGGCAACTACCAATTGGAGAACTCCAATAAAGTTGGGCTAAGCACTTCAATCTAAAGGAATCTTGCGTCGTGGATAATCTGCTGGAAAAAGACCTCTCTGCAACTGAGTTTGATGATCAAGCCAAAACCAGAGCGCTTCCAGCTCGCGTCCAAACCGTAGTAGTTGGCGCCGGAGTAGTTGGCAGCAGTATCGCGTATCACTTGGCTGAACTTGGTCATAAAGATGTGCTGCTAATTGAGAGGGCCGCTGTTGCTTCTGGCACAAGTTGGCACGCAGCAGGTTTAGTTGTCCGCTCCCGCGCAACTCACGCCATGACCAAACTTTCTTATTACGGAATCGATGCATATCGCGCAATTGAAAAAGAAACTGGAATCAACGTTTCGCTAAAGCAGAACGGTTCGTTATCGCTTGCCAGAACTCCAGGCCGATTAGATGAATTGCGTTACAGTCACATGGTTGCAAGCCACAACGGAATTTCCAGTGAATTAGTAACGCCTGAACAAGTTGCCAAACTTCATCCGCTTGCCACGTCTGACGGACTACTTGGTGGAATGCATCACGCTGAAGATGGCCACGTTAATCCAGGTCGAGCTGCGATGGCCTTTGCTAAAGGGGCTCACACTCGCGGTGTCACTATCCGCGAAGGTGTGACCGTAACTGGCGTTCAGAAAGTTAACGGACGTATCACTGCAGTGGAAACTGATCAGGGAATCGTTGAATGCGAAAACTTAGTTTTAGCAGCAGGACTTTGGACTCGTGAGCTTGCGGAAAAGTGTGGCGCAATGGTTCCGCTTTACCCAGCAGCTCATGTGCACGTAACGACAGATCCAATTGAAGGCGCAGACGTTCCACTTCCAGTACTTCGCGACTTGGATGGCTACTTATATGTAAGAGGTCACAACGGCTCACTAGTTGTGGGTGCGTTTGAACCTGATGGCATTCCAGTTGATTCCCGCACTTTGGCAAAAGACTTCGCCTTTGGTGAGTTTGATCCAGACTGGGAACACTTTGCTGCAATTAAGGGCTTTGCGGAAGATCGAATCCCGGCACTGAAGGCTGCCAATTATTCACGCTTCCTAAACGCTCCAGAGTCATTCACACCAGATGCAAGTTTCTGCCTAGGCGAAACTGCTGAAGTTGATGGTTTATGGATAGCTGCCGGCTTCAATAGCCAAGGAATCATTTATGCCCCAGGTGCCGGCCGAGCATTGGCCGAATGGATTGTCGCTGGCACGCCTACGACAGATGTTTCAGCTGTTGATGTGCAGCGGTTCTCGAAGTACCAAGCAAACCGCCCTTACATGCATGAACGCACCAAGGAAGGCCTCGGCCGTCTCTATGCAATGCACTGGCCGTTCTTGCAGCCTTACACCGCACGCAACATTCGCCGGTCACCATTGCATGATCGAGTTGACGCAGCCGGAGCGGTATTTGGCGAACTAGTTGGTTATGAACGAGCAAATTGGTTTGCACCAGCTGGTACCAAGCGGGAATACGAATACAGCTACCAACGCCAGAACTGGTTCGAGCACTCAGCCGCTGAACATAAAGCAGCGCGAGAAGCAGTAGCAATCTTTGATCTTTCAACATTCACCAAAGTTGAAGTTGCCGGCCCTGATGCACTCAAGGTCATTCAGTCAGTAACCACATCCAACATGGATGTGAAGATTGGTCGAGTTGTTTACACCCTCATGCTTAACAAGGGTGGCGGCATTGAACTAGATGGAACGATCACCAGGCTTGCCGAAGACCGATTCTTGGTTGTTACTCCAACGGCAGCTCAAACAAAAACTTTGGCAATGTTGCGAAGAGCAGCTCGCGGTCACGCTGCTGCCACATTTGATGCCAGCGCAGGTTTGGCAACGATTGGAATCATGGGACCAAATTCTCGAGAGTTGTTATCGCGCATTAGCCCGGCTGATTTCTCAACTGAAAACCAACCATGGGGAACTGCTCGTGAGATTGAAGTCGGTAATGGTTCAGCACTTTGCTTGCGTGTAAGTTTCGTTGGCGAACTTGGCTACGAACTTTATCCAACTAACGACATGGCAGTTTCAATTTATGATTCAGTGATCGAAGCAGGCGATGGACTTGGACTACGTCGCGCCGGCTACCACGCACTAGATAGCTTGCGCGTTGAAAAGGGTTACCGTCACCTTGGGCACGACATTGGCCCAATCGATGATCCGTATCAAGCTTCGCTAGCTTTTGCAGTCAACCTTAAAAAGGGTGACTTCGTCGGTCGTGCTGCGATTGAAGGAAAGCAAAATCCAGATCGTCGCCAGGTGTTTATCAAACTTGATAATCCAGAACCATTATTTGTTCACGATGAATCAATCTTGCTTGATGGCAAGATCATCGGTCACGTAACTTCAGGCTCTTATGGTCACACCATTGGGGGAGCTTGTGGACTTGGAAACATTCCAGCCGATGTGCCAGCAGGTTCAAACTTTGTTGTTGACTGCGCCGGAGTGCTTACCCCAGCAACGATCAGTGATGTTCCGTTCTATGACCCTGAGAACCTGCGCCTTAAGGCTTAGTTGAGGTAACGCCTACAACCAAGGCGTTTTTCAATGGTGCGAAATCGATCTATTCTTAGAGCAGACGAGTCGGTCGGATGATCGCGGGCAGCTGGCTTTATTGCGAGATGTTCGAGGAAAGTCCGGACTCCATAGGGCAAGAGTGGTGGATAACGTCCACCTGGGGCGACCCACGGGAAAGTGCAACAGAAAGTAAACCGCCTAGCAATAGGTAAGGGTGAAACGGTGAGGTAAGAGCTCACCAGTACTTATGGCGACATAAGTAGCTAGGTAAACCCCACTCGGAGCAAGACCAAGTAGCAGGTGACTGCCCGTCACACGCCTGCAGGTAGGTTGCAACAGGTTGTTGGTAACAACAATCGCAGATGGATGATCATCGCGCGCAAGCGTACAGAATCCGGCTTACAGACCGACTCGTCTTTAAGAAGATCAAGTTTGGGCCCAACAACCCAGATTTGATCTATTTTTCTTTGTTCAATAAATGCAAAAACTTGTAGCAAATAGTAAAAAATTTTGGCACCAATTGTGGGCAAAAGTGCAGCTCAAGAGCGGCTTGTGGGCAAAACCGTGGGCTATCAGTTATTGAGTGAGCAAGTACGATAGGAAACCATTACTTGGCTGCGTCAACCAACTGTTGAGCTAGTTTCCGCGCCACGTAAACACCCTTGCGATTAGGATCCAACTTACAGCTTGTGAAGGCTCCGTCGTAGACCAGCATCAACTGTGGCACCAATTCATTCGATGCCACACTTGAGAAAAAATTTCCAACAGTAGCTCGATACTTATTCACTTCATTTCGCACCAATTCACTGTCTGGCATTTCGGTAAGTGCATTTGTAAAAGGACATCCAAAGAAATCCCCATCTACAATCGTGTCTTCCAAAAGATCGAAAGGGATAGACAATGATTTCCCTTGAGAAACTATGGCCTGCAACAACTTTTCCTCGAATTCAAGCCTCAACTCCTCAAGATACTTTGCTACCAGCACCTCCTTAGATTCAAAGTTGTTATAAAGAGTGGCTTTAGCGATACCAGCTTCAGAAATGATTAAGTCAATTCCCGTGGAATTGATGCCACGCTTATAAAAAAGCTCCTTGGCAGTTTCCAGTATTCGTTCTTTGGCACTCATGAGTTGACAATACCAGACAGGTCTGTATAGTTGTGGACAGACAGACCTGTCTACCTATGAAAGGAAAGAAATGTCAAACAAAATTGCAATATTTGTATATGAATCTGTGGCTGGAGATTTAAGTAGAGCATTCCGAGGCCTATCGACTGCCAATGAGTTCATAAAAGCTGGTGACGATGTCAAAGTAATTTTTGATGGCTCTGGTGTGGAAACAATTGCCTCCATCGTCGATTCCACACATCCACTGCACGGACTTTATAACTCCATCAAATTGAATATTGACGGAGCATGTGGCTTTTGCTCAGTTTCACCAAGTCATAACGTTAAGGCAAAACTCGACGAGTCGGGTATTAAGTTACTCACCGACAATAACGGCGAGGCCTCGGTACGTAAATACGTTAAAGCTGGTTACTCGGTTCTAAATTTCTAGACCAGTGAAGTCCATACATTAATAGATCCATGCATTAATAGAAAGGAAGCAAGGTGTCCCAAATCACTATGTACGGAGCGGCTTGGTGCAGTGATTGCCGGCGGTCAAAAAAAGTTTTAGATGCGAGCGGCTTCGAGTATGTCTACATTGATGTATCTGCAGACCCACATGCAGAAAAGTTCGTGAGAGAAGTTAACGGTGGAAAACAATCCATACCTGTTATTGTCTTTCCTGACGGAACTCATTTGACTGAACCATCAGACTTAGTACTCGGCAATAAGCTAACGAGCCTGTTATCTGAATAACCTCCAGCGTTTTTGAGAATAGGGAATGGAGCCTGTTTTGTCGAAGAACAATCTGTAGAACGAGAAAAAGACTAGAGACACTCCTGCGCAAGGGGGAGCCCTTAAGCCAATAGTGAATCACCATCACTAAATAATTGACTTTGAGAATTCACCTTGCGCAGGAGTATCCGAACCAGAACGTCAAATGCGCGTCAGCTTATAGATTTCTGGCTTACAGACCGACTCGTCTTTCAAATCCAACTTGCAACCTTTAAGAAATCTCCAGCTTAATTCCGGTCTCTCTTTCAGAGAGCTCCCAGAGTTTTTCAATGTTACGTTGATTCCTCGTTCGCATTATTGGGTGCCTTACTGGGGCGCCATTATTTCCATATCTTGGACAGTAGAACTGACCACTTTTAGCTTTGGGATCAAGAGCAGCTCTAATTTGTGGCCGTGCACCCACTTCAGGCTCCATTCCCACTCGAGCAGCTAAGGTTTTTGAAACCTTTCCTGTCCAACCTGCAGCACCCTTGTCGTAAGTCTCAACTTGTAAATTTGTATGGGACAAGCCAGGGTGCGCCAGCAAGCTCATCGCTTGCTTTCCTGAATTTTTGAATTCATTATGTAGTCCTAGCGCAAAGAAATAGTTGGCTAATTTTGATTGGCCGTATGCCTTCCATGGGGAGTACTTCTTTAGCATGTGAGGGTCATCAAAGTTGATGTTCCAAACCATGTGATGAGCAGTGCTGGTCACAGTGACGACTCGGGCTTGTTCAGCTGCCAATAAATTATTCACAAGAAGTCCAGTAAGACTCCAATGCCCTAGATGGTTCACACCGAACTGACTTTCGTAACCATCCTCAGTCAACGTCTCTGGCATTGCCATAATTCCAGCGTTATTAATTAAGAAATCTAATTGGCTGAACTTGTTGCCAACTTCTGTGGCTGCCGCCCTGATACTTCGTTGAGAAGCTAGATCTAAGCGAAGTAGTTCTACTTGAGCATTTGGTACGAGCTTTTGAATTTTAGCAACTGCTGCTTTGCCCTTTTCTTCATTTCTCGCGGCAAGAAGCACATGAGCGCCTTTAGCAGCTAAAGCTTTAACCGTCTCAAAACCTAGACCTATGTTTCCACCGGTAACAAGCGCGGTCTTACCTTGAAGTGAAGGGGTTTTAGCAATAGAAAATGACACAAGGGCCTCCTGGGATATTTCATGCGTTGATAAGTCGAAACTTATCAACGCATTTGAATGCTGTCAACTAGCAATCCCAGAGAAGTTTCATAAATTTCTTGAGATTCTTTGATGCATCTGACCACTCAGACTCATAGTAAATCTCACGAGACTTCTTGGTAGATCTGAGTAGGCCAGCATTGGTCAGAATTTTTAGGTGGTGGGAGATAGTCGGGCGAGCTAAGTTAAGTCTCTCGGTAATCTGTAAGACATTAAGCGGCCCTTCTGTTTCAAGCATGATCAAAATATCTTGCCTATTAGGGTCGCCAAGGGCATTGAATACCAAAGAGCAGTCCCTGGCAACTTTCCGTACCTGATTTTCTGTAGCCATGAGACGATAGTATCAACCCGTCGAAACTCTTCAACCGAATCCGCTTACAGACCGACTCGTCTACTTTTCACCGCGGATTGCTAAAGTTCAATTATGGGACTACCAGACGCAATTGAAGAATACAAAAAGGCGACCGAGACCTTTATTGCCATTGCGTCTAAGCTAACCGAAATTGAGTTAGATAAGCCTCAAAATGACTCATGGAATGCCAGGCAAGTTGTCCATCACGTTGCGGACAGTGAGGCCCAGTCGTATGCGAGACTTCGTCGCCTAATTGCTGAACCTGGCACTCAAATCCAAGGCTATGACGAAGCAGGATGGGGAGAGAATGAAACACTGGGGTACAAAGTCCTTCCAGTTGAAATTTCACTCGCAGTTTTCAGCGCCGTACGGGCCTCGTCTCTAGAAATACTTAAGAGACTCACGGAAGAGCAACTCGGAAACTCAGGAGTTCATACAGAGTCAGGTGAGTACACATTGAAGACCTGGCTTGAGACCTACATCAATCATCCGATTGAGCACGCGGAACAAATTCGCTCAGGACTGAAGAATTAGAGATACAAAGGTTCTTTTAGATTAATCTTCATCCGGCTTACAGGCCGACTCGTCTTTTATACTCTCTAGGACTTTTGGCTTTTTATTAGTACTAGCGGAATACCTAAAGCAACGGCAAAGGGAATATTGAATAAAGCATGCGTTGGATACCCAAGTATGAGCGACATAAAAGTATCCAAAACAAACCAGAGCGAAAGAGACTGAATTAAGAATTTGCGCGCCCACGGGAGGCCGTCTCTTAGAGGCCCTCTGACGATTAGCAACATCATGAATGCCCAACCAGCCATGACCGCACCAAGCACCATAAACGGAAGTAGCAAGTAATCTCGCACTTCACCTGTATTTATAGATTCATTTAGTCCAAAACCAAAGAAGGAAAAGAGCGAACTTGCCACCGAACCTGCGAAAACCAGAACCAGGGAATATGCAAGAACTGCAAAAAGGACAATCTGTAAAAAAATGATGGCGAACTCTCGTTTTCTCATGATCCATATTTTAGAGGCAGCCACCAGAATTCTAAGTTTTGGCCTATGAAGTTGCGTTCCTGGAAATGTTGTATTAATGCCATGTAGTATGCATGCGCAAAACTAGGCAGTCTTGCTAAAGATATTTGGGCAAGAACATGGGCACGCACTCAATACTTCTTACGTTGCAGAATAACTTTAGTTGTCAGTATGTATCTGGCTTATAGGGCGACTCTTCTTTTTGTATAATTTCAATATGGCAAGTGAAAAAACAAGTGTGGACTTTGCCACCGAGTTAGCCATCGGAAAACCTAACTCACTGGGCAACACCCTCAAGATTGTGAAGATAGTGGAGTCAGATCCAAAGAAGTTTCCTCAACTATTGAAACTACTTCTTCATAATGATTCCATTGTGGCCATGCGTGCCATGAACGGCACCAAGCGTCTAATGCGAGCTGACAAGGATTTCTTCGACCCACAAAAGGAATCACTAATAAAAGTTTACTCAAAGACTAAACACAATGTGGTGAAACTTGGATTAATCACTCTGTACTTCGATTTCATCAAAGAATTCTCAGCATCTGAGTTAAAGCTAATTAAGGCTTTGACTTTGAAATGGTTGGGAGAGAGTGACGATTGGATGATTCTTGCCCAAGGCCTCAAGCTCCTTGAGAAGTTAGCCAAAATTGACCCAACGTTTCAGCCCGAAGTCAAAGCTGTAGCGAGAAGGCTTCAGAAAGATCCTAGGAAAGCTGTAGCTATGAAGGCCAAGAAAGTTCTATCCGGCTTATAGGGCGACTCTTCTTTATACTTCTCTACATGAGATTAACAATTCAAAGCATCACTGTTGATGCCCATGACCCACGTGCACTTGCTGAGTTTTGGGCCGAAGTTTTAGGTTGGTCCATCGGTGAAGATGGTGACGACATCGGCTGGTGGATAGAACGGGAAGCTGGAGATCCTAAAAAAACAGACTTCCCGGACATTCTCTTTTTGAAAGTGCCTGATTCAAAAGTTATAAAAAATCGATTGCATTTTGATCTTCGTCCGGATAATCAAAATACAGAAGTTGTAAGGTTGGAAAAACTTGGTGCAAAGAAAATAGAAATCGGACAATCCATATATCCCGATACAACGTGGGTGGTCATGGCAGATCCGGAAGGTAATGAATTCTGCGTTTTAAGTTCTCGTCCAAGCTAACTCTGGCTTATAGGGCGACTCTTCTTAACTAGAATTTCAACCATGTTTTCTAATCTTGACACTCGAAAGAGAGAACTCAATTCTATAAAACATAATATCTCTAGAATTGACCCAGCATTCCAGCCTGCAGTTAAGAATCTGGAATCCTGCACATTTGGGTTAGTTAAACCAAAGCGCTCCCAATATCAATCCTTAATTCGCGCGGTGATTGCTCAGCAAGTAAGCACTGCTGCGGCCCGAACAATTTCTGGCAGGCTAGAAATTAAATGTGCAGGATCTATTACCCCGACAAGAGTTGGGGCGCTATCTCTTAAGCAGCTGCAATCAGTTGGATTAACGAGTGCCAAGGTAAGGACTATAAGTGAACTTACCTCTGCTGCTAAATCGGGCGATATTAATTTTAGAAAATTTGTACATATGTCCGATGAGGAAATTATTCAAGAGCTAATTCCGCTATTTGGAATTGGTCGCTGGACAGTGGAGATGTTTTTGATCTTTCATCTCGGACGTTTAGATGTGTGGCCAGTAGATGATTTAGCGGTGCGTAGAGGTTGGGATAACTTGCATAGAAATTTGGAACCTATCAAACCCAAGGTTCTTCAGGGATTCGGAGAACAATTTATTGGCATGCGAAGTGTCGTGGCTTGGTATTGCTGGCGAGCTTCGTAATCTTTATCTTTCTAGAATGTCTATAGACCGGCTTGGGCGACTCTTCTTTAAATTGAACGAGGCGGGAGAAATTCCCGCCTCGTTTCATTATTTCTTTTGGAATCATTTCTGACAAAACTGATCTCAATTTAGCCAATTAAAACGGTCAAATTAATCGGGCAACGGGCAGAGAAGCGAGCAAACAGCGAATTCCTAGGCTAAGGCTTTAGAAAGATTCGAGGAAAGATGTAGCTATGAACGCCAAGAAAGTTCTATCTAGTTTCTAGAGTTTGACTCAAAGGGAAGTTGCAAGAGTTGCAGTGCTGATTGCGAGCATCACGATGGCAGGCAGGATTCCCTTAAAGTGATCTTTTACGCGAAGATGAGCACCAACTGCAAGGACGAAGTAGATCGACAAGCCGACTGCGGCAGCGATTCCGATTTCTTTGATAGCAAAACCGACGATCAATCCGACAGCTGCCAACATTTTGATCAAGCCGAGAATGTTGCAGAGTTTGGGTGGACAGCCAACTGTTTCAGCGGCTCTCATAACGCTCGGTAGCTTGAGAAAGTCTCCGATTGCTGATGCTGTACAAAGAACCGCAAGGACGATGCTGAGGATCAAGTGGGTTGAATTCATCGCTCCAATTTATACTGCCACTTGATCCGGCTTATAGGGCGACCCTTCTTTATCTTTTTTCAAATCGTGCTTTGGATAATCCGTAAGATTCTTGAATGAGATTTTGGTTTGAATTCCATGTTTCTTGAGAAGGATTAAGCACTTGGAGCCAATTCATCCAGGCATAGATTGGATGAGGCATCAAAAGATTAGTCTGTGTGAAATCGTGCCCTGTCTCAACAACTCCTGCCTTTAATGGACGAGGTGGCTTAGGTCCGAATAACGCTTCATAGGAATTTCTAGATATTCCAAAGGAAACTCTGAATATGTCATCTCTATCTAAGCTTGAAGCTTTGTCATTTTCACCATCTGATTCTTTTAAAGTCACAAAGTAAGAACCATGAGCGGAGGCTCCCTTGGGATTGAAGAAAAGTGAAGTTTCACCCCAAGTTCTTTTCACAGAGAGGTGATTGAAACGATTCAATAGATCGTCAACAATCTCGTCAATCTTCACATCAAAAACTTACCAGATTACAGATGCATGTTTGGCTTGCAGTTCACTCACCAACAAATGAAAAATCAAACCTTTTAATATCGTCCATTACTAAGCTAGTGACTAACGCTGTTTAGTCTGGTTCAATTCTTGTTTTGCGCGCATAACAACATAAACACTCACAAAAATTCCTAGTGGAAGAGCAAACAGAGAGATTATTGATAAAGGTGGATTACCGAGCATAGAAGCAGAAGTTGATAACTCTAATGCGCCAAAGAATGAGGCAAACTTGACAATAGTGGCCCAACTAAAGTCCAACAAAGAAAACAAAGCCCAAGCAATGACTACCCTGGGTGAGACAAACGTGTTTCTTCGCATCATGAAAGCTAAAGCAACTGCAGATACAGCAACTGTTATGTCCATCAATCCTGAAACAAGTCCAATCTCAGCGGGTAGGTCACCCTTGAGGAAAGCTAGGATTAAGAAAACTCCACCAACCCTATAAGCCTGCGTAAGCACTAAGGCTGTGGTCGGGATACTTTCAAGCGACGACTTAAATCTATCCACCTTTATTGCCATGAATATCAATATCGCTGCGGGGCCAAATGCGAAGGTGCCAAAGGCCATAAAGCGGATTAGTGCTTCAAGCTCAGACATTTCTTTGTCGGGAAAGAAATGAATCTGACTAATTAATAGTGAAACTGCAAACCAAATAAGTATTGTCACACTTGCCGCTCGAAATCGACTCCAGCAATAAACGGCTATTGAGACTGCAGAAATAAAACCAATTACTGTGGGGCCAATGATGTAAAAGAGATCCACTTCGCTCAAACCTCAAACTGTGAATATAAGACTTAGGCCTACACCGAGCGTAGAGAGGCTCATCACAACCGCTCCTATCGGAACAAGTCTGACAAGGCTGCCTGGCTTACCTTCAGACGTCTTGGGAGCTCCACCAAAGAAGCCACCAGAGACTAACAAAGGCGCAATAAATAACCCAATCCGCATGACCCAAACCAAAGTGTCATTAAACAGTGAGTAGTCAAGAACTATCTGGCCAATAATGCCGAGAATGACAAGCACACCCGCGTGAGCGTGCCCGGCCTTAAAGTACTCTCGCTGGATTGGTGAAATGTTTTCAGTTCCAGCCTGTTTCTTAAGAATCGAAAGCAGGAAGTAACCTCCAAATGCAATTGTTGGTAGGGATATGAAGGCTATTGCCACCATCCATCTTGATGCATCACTCATTTGTTATCCTCTCTTAGTTACTGATACTTGGGGCCCTTTGGAGCCAGCGATTATCTGAAAGCTGTTGAAGTAAAAATTCTGCAGCTGACTCTGCCGTAATTGAAATGCCAATACCTTTTCCATCCTCACTCGCTCTAACGGGCTTGCTAGCACCAGTAACAATGTTGGGAAGCCGAACAGAAACCCAGTCAAGTTGGCTAGAATTCAATAAATTCTCCATACGGTCTTTATCCTCGATTATCGGCTTGAGCCAACGAAGGAAAACTGGCAACACAATTCTGTTGTAAATCCATGTACCACTACTTCCAGCGCCCACATTTGACATACAAACAATCCGCATTACCCCGGTTTTCTCCATTGCAGCCAGCGCCGCTCTTACTGATTCAGACACGATTGTGGTTGTTGAGCCCTGACCCTTGCCGCCAATACCAAGGCAGTGAATTACTGCGTCTACATTATTGAGTGCGCCCTCAATGTCTGTTTGTGATGTCGCGTTACCTTCAATCACTTCCAGATTCGGATTTGTAAACGAGAATTTGGATGCGTCTCGAGTTAGAACTACAACTCGGTGGCCTTGCTTCAGCGCCAGATCGACCACAATTCCCCCCGTTAGACCGGATGCGCCAAAAACTAAGATTTTCATCGGCCGAACTGACTCTTCTCCGGAAGCTGCACTCCAGCTAACTTGGCTAGGGAATCTTTCCCGTTGGCTGTTGCGTACTGCACATAAGGCCAAATCAGATCCTCAACCACTAAGTTCCAGGACTTAGCCTTCATATCAAAGGTCTCACTGGCTGCCTGCGAGCTCATGATGAAGGGGTGATTGAACTGATACGAACCTTTGTTCAGTTCGCGAATAAGCGGGTTGAAGAGACCAAGAATTCTCTCCATCGCCTTGCCAACTTCACTCACTCGAAAGGTTTTCACATCTAGAGCTGCTGCTATGTCTGAAATTACCTCACGCTGAGTCTTGGGTGGATTGCTCGGCACGTGCCACGGTTTTCCCCAACTTCTGTCGTCCTGCGCGAGTTCCATCATTAGTAGAGCAACATCATCGGGATCCGTCCAAGTGTGAACTTGATCAAGAGAACCGAGGAGCTGCACAGATTTTCCAAGTATCAGGTTCGGAACAACCCGGTCACCCATCCTGCTTTGTTCATTGGAACAGATATAGTCGGAGCCACGAACTTCTGTTACCCGCAGTTTCTCCGAATCGTTCAGCGATTTTGCTTCTTGCCAAACCTTTGCCCTTGCTTGACCATTGGCCCAGGTTGCGCGAAGTGGGACATCTTCGGTGAGAATCCCGTCATAGGGCCCATAGCCATAGAGATTTGAGCAAATAACCAGATCCGCCTCTGCCCGCATGGCGTATTCATTTAATGCTTTTGATAACTTCGGCCATTCGGTCTCCCATTTGTTGTAGGGAGGATTAGCGCAGTTGTAGATAACGCTTGCTTCTGGCGCTATCGCCATTAACCCTTCTGCCGAAGTTGCATCACCTGTTCGGTATTCAATGCCAGAGTCGGCATTACCAGATGCTGAGCGAGAAATCACCAGGACTCTTCTGCCATTGTGAGCAAGAAGTTTGGCCAATCGGCCACCAATCGTTCCGCGGCCAATTACTACATGCAAATCACTCACAGTTACTCCCTGATTATGCGCTCTTTACTCTGGCTGCTTTGAAAAGTAGCCACAGTCCTAAAGCTAGAAACCAAAGTTGAATCATCGTGGTGCCAAAGACGATCACCACCGAGTTCGGCTCAAATCCCATCAATTCAGTAGTGGTTATGAGGAGTGCAGCTACTGCAACTAATCCGAATGTTCCGATCCACTTTGGAAGACCGTCTCTTAAGAATGCGATCGACAAAGCTAGTAGCGATAGGGCTGCAAATATGCTGACACCCAATACCTCACCTACAGTTCCACCAAAAAGATTTAGTGAATCGTAAGCGACACTGATAGCAAAGCGTTCCTGATCAGTAGTTGCGCTAGTCCAGGACTCAGCTAATTGAGGCATTGGCACTAGCCAACGGACAATTCCTATCGATCGAGCGACTGTCGAGGCAATTGCAAATGCCATGATGATTCCAAACATGGCAGCCATTGCCTTGCCAGCACTTAGCTTTGTCAACATGAAAATTGCCACCACAAACAGAATTGAATAGATCAAATATGAGATGTACCCAAATCGAACTGCTGCTTCTTGGTCAATCAGATTTGGCAAGAGCTGCGAAGCTGAATAATCGAGGCTGTCTGGCCAATTGATCGCTGCTCCAAGAACAATCGTTGGGATAGAAATAAGTAGTCCTTGCAGGATGCTAAGTAGACCAATTAACCCAAGAGTTTTCGTGCTCAGACTGGGATTTATCGATTGAGACATGGGGTCACCTTTCACTATGTTTATCTCATAAACATTATAAACCTATGTTTACATTGTTAACATAGGTTTATGAAAAAAAAGGCATACCATCATGGCAATCTGGAAGAGGCTCTTCTAAAGGTAGGCATGAAGGAGGCCAAGGCCACGGGCCCGAGAAACCTGGGAGTTACACACTTAGCAAGATTGGTTAATGTAACCCCGATGGCAATTTATCGCCACTTTCCTAATGGTGAAAACTTAAAGGCAGCCATCTCTCAGCAGGCTAGGGAGGAATTAGCACGAAGAATGGCCCGTGCAGTTGCCAAAGAGACAGACGTGAAGCTACGGTTCATGGCCACAGGTAGGGAGTACATTAAGTTCGGCCTAGACGAGCCCGGGCTATTGGCGGTTGCATTTCTTGACTGCGACGAGTTGCCGTCTCGGGAAGATAACCCGTCAGCAAGAAACATTCTTCATGACGCAATTTTGGATCTTTGTAACGAAGGCATAGTGACGGCTAATGATGTTGAGGCAATTGCCCATTTTGCTTGGTCTACAGTTCACGGCTTCACAATGCTTGCTAGCAGCGCAGATCTTTTCAGACCGGGGTCAGATGCTGCCGAAATCGAGGATATTCTTGAAAGAGCATGGCTTGGAGTTACGCAGTACTCCAAGGAATGAGCTTTAAGGAATGCGATTTGCAACTGACCAGAATTCTAAGTGTCGCCCTCTTAGTTACACTCCTCTAAATGTTGCATTAATGCCATGTACTATGTACATGCAAAACTAGGAAGTGTTGCTAAGGATATTTGGGCAAGAACATGGGCACGCACTCAATACTTCTTGCGTTGCAGGATAACTTTAGTTGTCTGTTTGTATCCGGCTTATAGGGCGACTCTTCTTCCAATTAGGTGGGCGCAGGTTAAAACTGCGCTCACTTTCTTGTTTATAACTGTTTAGTTTTATGCAAAACCTTGGACAAATCTGCCGATTTCTATGGGCAAATTTGTGTACATATGGGCAATATCGTGGACAAATCCCTGAGAGCCAATTCTGCAAATGTAATAATTGAGCATGAGACAAAACCTAAGTAGGAACCCCATGGTCTTCGGTGCAGTGCTTTTGTCTTTTGGCTGGAACATCTTTCTTCTAGTTGGAGTCATCCTAAATAATGGATTTGTTCACACTCGAGCCGCTGGTGGGCAATTCACAGATTTTCCTGCATCAATTAGAGTCGTATACGTCCTGCAGTTAGTACTGGTCATATATCAAGTTTGGATATTCAAACAAATTTTCCACACAGAACCAATTAGGTTGAAATGGCTGCCTAGGTTCTTCGTGATAGTTGGAATTCTTGGAATTTTGGCAAATGCCGCTTCTAGAAGTTCAAATGAGCGGTGGAACGTAATCCCTGCAGCCATCATTACTTGGGCCTTCTGGTACTTCGGAGTCAAGAAGGAAAAATCAGGCTTACAGACCGACTCGTCTATTCATTAGAGATTTACAAAACCTGAGATAACAACTTTGGCTTCTCCACCTACCCAGAGCTTTGCATCAACTTGTGAAATGTAAATTCGTCCGTTTCTGCCCATGGTGGTGCCTTGTGAGGCAACGTATGGAGCGCTTGCTCGACCGCTTGAAATGAGCCACTGCGCTGCCGAGGCATTCAGGCTTCCCGTCATAGGATCTTCGCGAAGCGGCTCTTGACCTTCGGTAAAGAATGCACGTAACTCAAATGCCGTGTCAGCGCCTGTGTCGCTTGGAGCAATAACACCGATATCCCAGCGTCCAGGGTGCTTAGACGCATCCGGCTTTAGATTCAAAACAGAAGTTGCGTTATCGAGAAGTAGACCAACCCAGCCTGGTCCGTTGTCTAGCCATTCCGCATCGATGACCTGCTCGCTCTTAACGCCGAGAATGTCTAACAAATCATTTAGTAAAGCATCATCAACTGGACCAGATCGAAGGCGTTCTGGTGCCGAAAAAGCCAGATGTTGCCCTTCTATTTGAATGTCAACCAATCCAATTCCACACTCTTGGACTAATCGATTTGAATTCTTTGGAATGCCACCGGCTTCAAGCCAAGCACGCGCAGTTCCCAAGGTCGGATGTCCGGCAAACGGCAACTCGGTGTTTAGGCTGAAGATTCGCACTCGATAGTCTGCAGCTGGATCGCTCGGTGGAAACACGAATGTGCATTCGGAAAGATTAGTCCAAGATGAAAAGCGCTTTAGGTCTTCATCGTCGAGATCATGTGAATCTAATACGACAGCTACAGGATTTCCTGTGCAATTGGCAGCGCCAAATACATCTACCTGGCTGAATCTACGGCTCATTTAATGATCTTATTTCAAGATGAACAACACTCCGTAAACAGGTGATGTCGCATTAATGCTATGTAGTATGTATACTACATTTTATGAGCAGAAATCCTGAAGATCCGGTTTACAACCGCATTGAGGCAGCGCGTTTGGCAATGGGCCTAACGCGCCAAGAACTAGCTGACAAAGCTGGCGTTCACTACCAAACGATTGGTTATTTGGAGCGCGAGGAATACAGCCCTTCTTTAGTTCTGGCATTGCGGATTTCAAAGGTCCTAGATCAAGAAGTATCTGACCTGTTCTCGTTATCTCCGATTCGAAAGGAAAATTAAGCATGCCAAAGAACAACAAGATTTACTGGTTTGAAGGTGTTACAGAGAAGGGAACTAAGGCTCTTCTTAATGATGAAAACCCTAAGTTTAATTGGCTTCGTTTCCAGCGGAACCGGAGAATCTTGGTTGCATTTGTAGCGGTAGGAATCGTGCTGGTTGCAATGGGAAGTTACTGGCCAATACTTAAGACAAGTATGAACGTTGCCGGTGATGCAGAAGTAATTGTCTTCTCCGTCACCGCAATCTTTGTCATCTTGGCTTTGGTGGGTGGTTACAGTTTGCTTCGCGTAAGCGTGCGGTCTGTTGCCGATGCTCCAGATGAACTTCTCGACGAGCGCCAGATCCAGGTGCGAAACACTTCGTTTAGGTATGCCTATTACTTGATGGGTTACCTAGTGATTGCGCTTATGCTGCTCATGATGTTTGGGCCTGATGTTCAAATGTTCCAGCCAGAAGGTAACAACGGAAACTATTTAGTCATTGCAATGCTCTTCGCACTATCTTCTATGCCATCGATGGTTCTTGCATGGCGAGAAAAGGACATCTAATGCAAATTAAGAGAGATCTGACTCCGGATGTCTTAAGAGGATTCGCTCTACTTGGAATCTTGGTTGTGAATATCCAATTTATGGCCCTCAATAGCAGCGAAGGGGCCCGCGGTGAGTGGGCACAAGGTTTAGCAAATGGATCTGCAACGTTTATTATCGCCACGATTTTTACCGGCAAGTTCTATTTGATCTTTTCGTTCTTGTTTGGCTATAGCTCCAATTACATAATCAAGGGCGATCGAGCCAATCGAGCGCGATGGGTTAAGCGCTGCTTAGCTCTGATGGCACTGGGAGTTCTGCACTTCTCGTTCTTATGGCATGGAGACATCATCTTCGTGTATGGACTCTTTGGCCTATTGCTAATCCCATTCTTTTTCCGAGCTGACAGAACCCTTAAGATCTGGACTCGTGTTGTTTTCTTGATTTCATCTGCAGCTCTCTTTGTTGTGGCTGTTTTCTTGCTTGTTGCCGAACAGATTTTGACTGAAGCATCTTTGCAGACACCTATGGAATCAAGATTCGATGAAGTTCTCCTGAACGGAACTTTCATTGAGGCGATTCCGGCGAGGTTAGAGTTATGGCTCTATGGCATTTCAACCGGAGTAATTCTCCAGGGTGGTTTCGCCTTTGCAGCATTTTTGCTGGGATTGCGAATGGCAAGAACTCAATTCCTATCTTCACCAATTGATGTCAATCAGAACTCTAAGTTAATCAAGCGAGGCATATTGCTTGGAGCTCCAATTCAGATTCTTGCAGCTCTTGCGCTAGTGCAAAACGAACAATCTGCAGATCCATCTGAAGCTGTACATCTCTTTGCGCTCACTGTGTCATTTATTTCCGCACCACTTTTGTCGATGTTTTTTGTTGGCGTTATTCGAAAGCTAGTAGAAGAGAAGCCGAATACTGTTTCTTGGATTAAGCCAGCCGGACAAATGTCCTTAACCGTTTACATCTCGCAATCAGTGATCACTTCGATGATTTTTGGTCCATGGGGATTAGGACTGTTCCAAGATCTACAAACTTGGCAGGTACTAATCCTGGCGTTTGGAATTTGGGGACTGCTTGTTTACTTATCAACTATCTGGTTAAAGAAATACAAGCAAGGACCTTTAGAAAAACTCGTGCACTCCGTGACAAAAGATCGATAGGGAAAAGGACATCTAACAATGCAATACATCGAGCAGTGGGGAGCGCTGGGCGTTTTCATAGCCTCAGTTATTCCATTTATTGACGCCATCGCAATGGTGCCAGTTGGAATCGCATTGGGAGTAAACCCAACTCTGGCTGTGATTGCTGCAGTGATTGGTGATGCCATTGCAATTGTGGTTTTTGCTTACCTGAGTTCGACTATGCGTAATCGAATCATCAAGCGACGTGCAGCAAAGGGTAAAACTGGTGAATCGCCTAAGTTTGAAAAAGCCGTCCGAATGTTCGATAAGTATGGAATCTATGGCATGGCAATTGCTGCTCCAGCTTTAATTGGAACTCAGATTGCCGCGATGGCATCTGTGGCGGCAGGAGTTAAGCCATTTCGAGCATCGACGCTCATAATTGCTAGCACGCTGATTTGGTCTGCTGGAATCGCAATCGCAATGGTTGCCTTTGACGTAAGGCTAGATCTTTCCTAATCATTGCCTCTCAATGGATTGACTTATCTTTCAGTCCGATTCCCTCAAATTGAGGATCTGAATAGCCCTTGTAGACTCGGACAGTAATGCCCGATTGAAAGGACCTGCGATGTCAGATTCAGGAAAATGCCCAGTAGCTCACGGAGCTGTCACCGAAGTTGGCACATCAAACATGGAGTGGTGGCCAAAAGCCCTTAATTTGGACATTTTGCATCAGCATGACAAGAAGTCCAATCCTTTAGGCGAAGACTTTGACTACCAAAAGGAAGTCCAAGGACTAGATTTTGCATCCTTGAAAAAGGACATGCACGCATTAATGACAGAGAGCCAAGACTGGTGGCCAGCTGACTGGGGCCACTATGGCGGCTTGATGATTCGTATGTCATGGCACGCAGCAGGTACTTACCGCACAGCTGACGGTCGTGGCGGCGGCGGCACCGGCAACCATCGTTTTGCACCACTTAACTCATGGCCAGATAACGCAAACCTAGATAAGGCACGTCGTCTTCTATGGCCAATTAAGAAGAAGTACGGCAACAAAGTTAGTTGGGCAGACCTTATGGTTCTTGCCGGCACGATTGCATATGAATCAATGGGTCTAAAGACTTTTGGTTTTGGTTTTGGTCGCGCAGACATCTGGGGACCTGAAAAAGATATTTACTGGGGTTCAGAAACTGAATTCTTGGCACCAAGTGAACAGCGATATGAAGATCTAGCAAACCCTGCAACTTTGGAAAACCCACTTGCTGCAGTTCACATGGGTCTGATTTATGTAAACCCAGAAGGTGTTAACGGAAATCCAAATCCAGCACAGACTGCGCTTCACATTCGCGAAACATTCGCACGCATGGCAATGAATGACGAAGAAACTGTTGCGTTAACTGCTGGTGGTCACACCGTTGGTAAGGCACATGGAAATGGCGATGCTTCAATTCTTGGTC
>Ga0315906_10002493_pt1 | contig 25598 bp, 23 predicted proteins | sample LakEriMetagenome_4_FD_203526 | JGI IMG/M metagenome (GOLD analysis project Ga0315906, IMG submission 203526) | Freshwater fungal communities from buoy surface, Lake Erie, Ohio, United States - Buoy 2 MA122 | ecosystem: Environmental > Aquatic > Freshwater > Lake > Lake biofilm | place: USA...
CGTGACCGAGCACGCCCGGCTGGAGGCGGGCGATCGCATCGACGACGAGCATCGCGGGCAGTTCGCCACCGGAGACGACGAAGTCACCGATGCTCACTTCCTCGAGGTCGAGCGAATCGATCGCACGCTGGTCGATGCCTTCGTAGTGGCCGCACACGAGCATGACCCGGGGCGAGGATGCAAGATCCTCGACCAAGCGCTGCGTGAGCGGTTGGCCGCTGGGCGAGAGCAGGATGCGGCGCGCTGGGCGTGCATCCATCGCCTGGACGGCTTCGACGGCATCGGCCACGGGACCTGCCATGAGCACCATGCCAGGACCGCCGCCGAACGGGCGGTCGTCGACCTTCTGGTGCTTGTTGTCCGCCCACGCACGGATGTCGTGCGTGTGGACCTCGACCGCCCCCGACGAGATCGCCCGCCCGGTCATGCTGGCGTGCAGCACGGCGGGGAACATCTCGGTGAAGAGCGTGAGGATGTCCAGGCGGATGGCCATGGCGCGGCGTGGTCAGGTCACTTCTTTGCGGGAGCCGCGGCGGGCTTGAGCTTGGTGTGGCCGCGGGCGCGGGTGACCTCGTACTGCTTCGAGATCGGGCGCTTGCCCTTGCCGACGGTCGGCGTGATGCTTGCGCGCTTGAGCAGGTCGACCACGGTTTCCGAGGGCTGGGCGCCGACCGAGAGCCAGTGCACGATGCGATCGGCGTTCAGGTTCCACTGCTTGCCTTCGGGGCCGAGCGGATCGAACCAACCCAGGGCCTCGATGACGGCGCCGTCGCGCGGCGAGCGCTTGTCCATGGCGGACAGGCGATAGAACGGACGATGGATGCGACCCATCTTCTTCAGGCGAAGGACAACCATGTGATGACTCCGTGTTGCGCTTCCCTCGGGGCGCCCCGGGCCACAGTGGCCGAGGTCGCTGACCGGGCGAGCCGTGGAGCCCTGCGACGTGTGGTCGCGATGGATGGGGCCGTGCGGCGCGCCTTTGGGACGCGGATGCGAGTCGAGCAGTGTACGGAACCGGCGACTCGCTGCAAGGCGCCAGCATGGGGGTCGCGCCACGGCGCGTTATCGGGGCATCAGCGGTAGCCTGCGCCGCATGAGCAGCGGTTGGTGGGTTCACCAGTGGTATCAGGACTACGGGGCATGGATGGTGGCGGGCTACGCCCTCATCGTGATCTTCAGCATCACGCTCCATGAGCTGGCGCACGGCTGGGCCGCGATCTGGCAAGGTGACCGCACGCCCATCGAGCGTGGCCACATGACGTGGAACCCACTGGTGCACATGGGGTGGGCCTCGTTGCTGATGTTCGCGGTCGTCGGCATCGCGTGGGGGTTGATGCCGGTCGATCCATCACGCATGCGGCACGGGCGTCGCAGCATGGGCTGGGTCGCGTTCGCGGGCCCGATGATGAACGTGGCGATCGCGTTCGTCGCCCTCACGGTGCTTGCGGTCGCCTCAGCGAAGAACCTGGCCATCGGCGAGCGGGCCACGCTCTTGCTCTGGCTGGCCGGTTACATCAATCTGGCGCTCGCGATCCTGAACCTGCTGCCCGTGCCGCCGCTCGATGGTTCGCGCATCGCCGCGGGCGTCTCGATCAAGGCGTACTCGTTCTTCAACCGGCCCGAGGTCGCGGGTGCGTCGGTGTTCGTGCTGCTGGCGATCGTCTTCCTGGGAGCGGGCGATCTCATCTTCGACGCAGCGCTCGCCGGCGCGAAGTGGTACCTGACCGTCGCCGAACGGTTCCTGAACAGCTGACGCGCGACGGTCAGTTCGCTCGATGCACGATGTTGCCGCCCACGATGGTCATGAGCACGCGCGGCGGTGCATTCACCCAGTCAGCCGTACGCGGATCGCGATCGAGGATCGTGAGGTCGGCGGGCGCGCCGGCCTGCAGCGTGCCGCAGCCCGCCGGGAATCCAAGCGCGCTCGCAGCGTCGAGCGTGTAGGCGTGCAGGGCTTCGATCGGCGTGAGCGACTGCTCCGCAGCCACGACGGCTCCGGTGCGGTCGATCCCGGTGATCGCCGCGCGCATGCCGGCGATCGGGCAACAGGTCACGATCGGCCAGTCGCTGCCGAAGACCAGCCGCGCGCCGGCGCTGGCGAAGTCACGGAAGCGGAAGAAGCGATCCATGCGCGATGCACCAAGGCGTGACGGCGCGCTCGGAGCATCGTCTGCCTTGTGCAACGGCTGCATGCTGATGATCCGACCGGCGCAGCGGGCGATGTCCTCCGCACGCGCCGTCTGCGCATGCTCGATCCGGCCGACGCGCCGTTCATCGCGCTCGAGTGCATCAAGCGCGGCCGTCAGGGCTGCATCGCCGATCGCGTGCATGCTCGGACTGAGGCCATTGGCCAGGACATGTTCCGCCCAGTCGCGCAGCAGGCCATCGGCGGCGAGCTCGGTCCAGAGTCCTCTCGTGGACGGTTCGTCCGTGTACGGGTCGTGCATGCGCGCGGTGCGCGAGCCGAGCGTGCCGTCGATGAAGCTCTTGTAGCCCACCACCCAAAGACGGTCGGTGCCGTCGAAGGTCACGCCCTGCGTGACATCGAGGGGCCAATCACGATCGAGGAGCGTGATCGCCATGCGCAACGGCAGATCATGACGACGCGGGGCAAGGACGTGCTCGAGGTCGACGCCGTACTCCATGCTGCCCGCGCCGGTCACGCCCAAGGCATGCAGGTGACGCACCGCGGCGTCGAGCGCGGCGCGGCGCGCGTCCACCCCCGGTGCGGGGATCGCTGGCTTGGCGATGTGCCACGCGGCAGCTTCGCGCAGCACGCCCGTCGGCATGCCTGCAGCATCGCGCACGATCTCGCCGCCCTCAGCGGTCGACGAGAGATCGAGCTGAGCCAAGACGCTGCGGCTGACCACGCAGGCGTGGTGATCCATGCGCCAGGCCACGACGTGGCGACCGTCGAGTCCGTCGAACCAGGCTGCGGTTGGCTGTTCTCCGCCCCAGCGATCCTCGTTCCAGCCTTGGGCGATGAGCCAGCGACCGGCCTCGAGCGTGGCGTGACGGGCACGCACGAGGCGCTCGACCTCTTCTCGGCTGGTGCACGACGCGAGGTCGAGCATCTCCAGGCCGAGGCCGCCCAGGATCAGGTGCAGGTGGCCGTCGATGAGACCCGGCACGGCGAACGCGCCCGGCGGCAGATCGATGGTGGGGGCGCCCGGATCACGATCGGTGAGCATGCCATCCGACCAGTGCAGGCCGTGACGATCGCCCGAGGCCGGACACCACGCTGGAATGTCGATCGAAGCTGCAGCGGCCATCGCCCTATCCTAGAAGCATGAACGCTCGACGCATCGCGCTCCATGCTTCGCTCCTCGCATCGCTGGCGACCGTGGCCTGCAGTGATGCGCAGCCCAAGCCGCCTGCACCGGCGGGCCCCAAGCCGCCCGCGGTGAAGGCGCCAGCAGCCGCGGGCGAGGTGGCAGCGCCAGCCGTCGCAGGTGCCTCGACGAACGATGCGCCCAGTGCAGCACCATCGTGGCCGCTGAGCAGCGCAACGAGCGACGCCACCGTCATCGAAGTGGGCGGGCTGAGCTTCCCCAAGCCCACGACCTGGCAATGGCAGTTGCCCACGATGCAGTTCCGCACGCTGCAGTACTCGGTGCCTGGACCCGGCGGCGAGGATGGTGGCGCGGCAGAGCTGGTGGTGAGCCTCTTCGCTGGCGGCGATGGCGGACCGATCGATGCGAACATCGAGCGTTGGGTGCGCCAGTTCCGTGGCAGCGACGGCGGTGCGATCGTTCCAGTGCGCGAGGACATCACGGTCGCCGGCATGAAGGTGGCGCTGATCGAACTCAAGGGCGCGTACCAAGGCATGGGTGCGGCCGCACCGCGACCGGGACAGATGCAGTTCGGTGCGATCGTGCAGGCGCCGGCGCGCAACGTGTTCTTGCGCCTGAACGGGCCGGAACGCACGGTTGAACTGCATCGCAAGGATTTCCGGGCAATGGTCGATGGCCTGCGCGCCGATCTGGACGCTCCCGCGGCACCGTGATCGCACGGGCAACCGTTCCGCCGAGCGACAACGACAGCGGGCCGACCGGATGGTCCGATCGGCCCGCGGATCATGTTCGTGGATCGAGCCTCAGCGCGCGCTGGCGGCGTCGAAGCGCTTGTTGACCTCGTTCCAGTTGACGACGCCCCACCATGCGGTGATGTAGTCGGGGCGGCGGTTCTGGTAGTTGAGGTAGTACGCGTGTTCCCACACGTCGAGGCAGAGGATCGGCGTGCCTTCGCAGTCGCTGATGCCGGCCATGAGCGGATTGTCCTGGTTCGGGGTCGAGCAGACGGCGAGCGTGCCGTTGGGCATCACGCACAGCCACGCCCAGCCCGAGCCGAAGCGGCCCGTGCCCGCCGCCGCGAACTTCTTCTTGAAGTCATCCATCGAGCCGAAGGCGGCGTTGATCGCCTTGGCGAGCGCGTCGCTCGGCTGGCCACCGGTGCCCGGGGCTGCCATGAGCGACCAGAACATCGTGTGGTTCCACGCGCCGCCGCCGTTGTTGCGCACCGGGTTGCGCAGGCCATCGGGCAGCGACGCGATGCGTCGGCAAAGTTCGTCGAGCGAGAGCCCGTGCAGGTCGGCATGGGGCTCAAGCGCCGCGTTGAGGTTCGTGACGTACGCGTTGTGGTGCTTGGTGTGATGGATGTTCATCGTGCGTGCGTCGATCACGGGCTCCAGCGCGTTCTCGGCGTACGGCAGCGGGGGAAGGGTGAAGGGGTAGTGGTTGCTCATCGCCGCAGTCTAGGCCTCGCCGACGGGCTGCGCGTCGGCGTCCGCCGTCGTGCGTGCGCAGCGTTCAGCGAAGCTCAAGCCCATCGAAGCCGAACTCGATCCCCTCGGGCAGGTTGCGCGCGTCGCGCTCGTGCAGGATGTCATGGGTCATGTGCACCAGGACCGTGCGGGACGCGCCGATGCGTGTGGCGGCATCGACGGCCTGATCGATCGAGAAGTGCGTGGGATGCGACCTGAACCGCAGGCCATCGAGGACGAGCGTGCGTGTGCCCATCAGGTGCCGCCACGAATCAGGCGGAATGCCGTTCACGTCGGTGGCGTAGACGAGCGGGAAGAGCGGGCCGGGGCCATCGAACCTCCACGACAGGATCGGAAGCCGGCCATGCAGCATCTGCACGGCGGTGGCGGTGATCCCGTGGCAGTCGATCGAGTCGCCGGGGGAGATCCGCACGGCGGAAAGGTCGGCGACCCAGCTGTCGTTGGCGTTGCGGCCGCGGTCGAAGATGTGCGCGTAGATCCGGCGCACCTCGTCGATCGTGCGGTCATCGCCGATCACGGGAATCGACGTACCCATGAGCGCGTTGTAGCGGCGCACCTCATCGAGGCCCCAGACGTGATCGACGTGACTGTGCGTGAGCAGGATGTGGTCGGCACGATCGATGCGGTGCTCGAGAGCCTGTTGCCGGTGGTCGGGGCCGACATCGAGCAGCACGGTGCGGCGAACGCCCTGAGCGTCATCGAAGCGCAGCATGGCGGCCGTGCGCAGTCGGCGGTCGCGACGGTCGTCGCTGGTGCAGGTCGCGCAATCGCAGCCGATCAGCGGGACACCAGCGGAGGTTCCCGTGCCGAGCAGCGTGAGCACGGCATCTGGATCGCGAGCGGTGCGCGGATGGGTGGGCTTGGGCTGACCGCGCTCAGCCATGGGCGAGCGCTCCGCGGAGCCGCCGCACGGCTTCGGCGGGATCGGGCGCGGCGAGCACGGCGCGGCTCACCGCCACGCCGCGGCACCCAAGCCCGGCGAGTTCGCGCGCGCGCGCCTCGTCGATGCCCCCGATGGCCAGGTGCGGCGTGCCGGGATGCTCGGCGAGGAAGCGCACGAGGTAGCCGGGGCCCGCGATCGGCAGCCCATCCTTGGTGCCCGATGGGTACATGCACCCGACGCCGCAGTACGAGGCGCCGGCAGCCACGGCCTCGGCGGCCTCGTGCGGATCATGCGTGCTCGCCCCGATGAAGAGGGCCGAACCGGCGATCGAGCGCGCTGCGGTGATGGGCAGGTCGCCCTGGCCCAAGTGCACGCCATCGGCATCGCATGCCAGCGCAACATCGATGCGGTCGTTGATGATCAAGCTTGCTGCGGCGGATCGGGTGAGTTCACGGAGCACCACGGCGCGCGCCAGCAACTCGCCGCCGTCCAGGTGCTTCTCGCGAAGTTGCAGGCAGTCGGCGCCGCCGTCGAGTGCGGCCTTCGCGGCATCGAGCCACGGCATGCTGCAGATCGACTCGGTCACGAGCACGCAGACGGTCCACTGGCGCGGCGCACTGCCGGCCAGTCGCAGCGCGAGGTCGCGGGCCAGGTCGTAGGTTCGGTAGCGGACGCGCTCGATGCGCGTGGCGGCGATCGTGTCGTGCAGCTTGAGCGACTCTTCGAGCGAGCGCAGCGCCTCGGCCGCACGCGAGCCGTTGGCCAGCGCGATGGCATGCAGCGTGGGCCTGTCATGCTCCGCGGCCCCGGTGATGGTCGTGCCCACATCCCCCTGCGCATCGCGCGAGGCGAGAAGTTGCGACGCATCGAGGCTCACAAGCGCTTGGGCAACCGCGTGGCGAGCAGCCTTGAACCCTTCCGAGAGCGCGCGATCGCCGACCGAGAACCGCGAGAGATCCTCGAGCACGCGGAGCGCCTCGAGGGCCCGGTTGCGGTTGGCATCGATGATGCGGAGGGTCGCGGACACGGTTTCCTGCAGCGTAGGCCGGGGTTTCGCGCGCGGCGGCGGCCCGCGACGGACGCTACCATTTCCACCCCTATGGCACAGATCCGCGAGATCAAGAAGCGCATGGTCGCCGTCCGCACCATCCAGCGCATCACCAAGACCATGCAGATGATCGCGACCGCCAAGTTCACGGCGTCGCTGGCCCGGGCCAAGGCCACCCGGCCCTACACCGATCGCATCCGACAGCTGGTTGGCGAAGTCGCCGCCGCGGCGGGCGATGTCTCGCACCCGCTCCTGCAGGGCGGCGGCTCGTCGGGCAAGGTGCTCGTGCTCGTCATCGGCAGCGACCGCGGACTCTGCGGCGCCTACAACGGCAACGTGCTGCGCACCGCCATGGTCCGCATCAAGGCGCTCAAGGCGCAAGGCAAGCAGGTCGTGCTGCACACCGCCGGCAAGAAGGCCTTCGCCTTCTTCAAGTATCAGCAGATGCTGCCCGAGGAGCGCTTCACCTTCGGTGACCGCCCCAAGTACGAGGACATCCAGGCCCTGGCGGAGCGCTACATGGACGCGTTCGTCGCGGGCGAGTTCGAGCAGGTCGTGATCTGCAGCATGCGCTTCGTGAGCAATGCACGCCAGATCGCCGAAGCGGTGCAGCTGCTGCCGCTGTCGATGCCGCAGGCGTCGCAGGGCGCGTCCACCGCGTCGTACGAGTTCAGCCCGGGCGCGGTCGAGATCCTGGATGACCTTCTTCCGCGCAGCGTGAAGGTCAGCCTGTTCCAGGCCTTCAACGATGCGATCGTGAGCGAGAACGTCATGCGCATGGTGGCGATGAAGGCTGCGACCGACAATGCGTCGGGCCTCGGCCGCACGCTCAAGCGCAACTACAACCGCGCACGCCAGGCGCGCATCACGACCGAGCTCACCGAGATCGTGTCGGGTGCCGCGGCGCTCGGTTGAGCCGATCTTCAGTCAAGCATCGCGAGGCCCGTGCCATCCGGCGCGGGCCTCGTTCGTTTCCACGACAGGTTGGTGACGCCGCGCGCCGGCTCAGCCCGGGTCCTTGCCGGTGACGACCGGCATGCTGGCCTTCGTCCAGCCCTCGAGCCCGCCGCGCAGGGTGTAGACGTTGTCGTAGCCCAGTTCGATGAGCCGCTTGCTGGCCGCGGGGCCGAGCACGTCGTTGGCGTTGGTGCCGTAGACCAGGATCGCCACGGACTTGAAGTCCCCCAGTTCGGGAACCGCGACGTCGCTCATGGTCGGCATGGGCATCGAACGGGCGCCCTTGATGTGGCCTGCCTCGTAGAGCGCGATCGGGCGAGGATCGATGATCACCACGCGCTTGGACTTGCCCAGCAGCCCCTTGTCGCGCGTTCCCAGCGCGAGGACTTCGTCGGCGCGGACCATGGTCAGGTCCTTGTCGCTCGTGCTCCGCTCACAGGCCACCAGCGGAAGGGACAGGACGAAGCATGCAGCGAGGAATCGCAGGGTCATGCGGCTAGTGTACGGAGCATGTCGATGCTCCTCACGACGTGCCGGATGCTCCCGATGGCGGTGCTCGCCTGGGGCATGTCCGGCTTGGGCGTTGCCGCGCCGGTACCACCCAGTCCTGCAGCGACAGGGCCATTGGCCCGATCGGCCGAGCCGCACGTCAGGGCATCGCTTGCGCCCAGCATCCTGCGCACTTCGGATGGTCGCAGGTTCCTCGACGTGCAGTTCACGATCGAGCGGGGCTGGCATCTGTACTGGCGCAATCCGGGAGACAGCGGGCAGCCGCCTCGCTTGTCATGGACGCTGCCGGAGGGCTGGTCGGCCGGCGAACCGATCTTCCCCGTGCCCAACCATCTTCCCGAGGATGAGGACATCCTCGCCTTCGAGGGTTCGCTGCGGCTCTTGGTTCCCGTGACGGCGCCCGCGTCATGGTCGGGTGGCGCGATCGCGGTGCGCTTGAGTGCGCAATGGATGACCTGCAAGGAGCACTGCGTGGTGGAGCGCCAGTCGTTGGGAGCGGAGCTGGTCGAGCGCGAAGGGGCGATGCCGACGGGCTACCCCGTGACCGCGCCTGCCGAGCTGCTGTCCGAGCTCCGGGGCGAGGGCGAGGAACGGGTCCTGGTCATCGATGCCTCGGCGCTGGCCAGCTCCGCTCGGTGGTTCCCGGATGCATGCCCCGGCGTGCGCTTTCCCAGTGAACGCATGCTGCCGATGCCGGGCGGACGGATCGAGATCCCGGTCCGGGTCCGCGAAGGCGATGCGCCCGATCGACGCCCGATGGTCCGCGGGATGATCGTGGTCGACGCAGCGGTCGGACTCCGGGCCTTCGACGTGTGTGTCCCCGCGGTGCGCCCGGCGGCAAAGTGAGCGCAGGGCACACCACCGCGCCCTCCGGCGTGGCTAGAGTCCCGCTCGACCGTTTCACGATTCCAGGATCCAACCAGAAGGAACGACCCATGAAGCATCTCGCGCTCATCGCCTCGCTCACCCTCGGTGCCGGCCTCGCGCTGTCGCCGGTCATCGCGCCCGCAGCGTTCGCTGCCGAAGGCCAGAAGGCCGCCGCCAAGATTGGCGAGGCGGCTCCCGACTTCACCCTCAAGGGTGCCGACGGCAAGGAGTACAAGCTCGCCGACTACAAGGGCAAGGTCGTGGTGCTCGAGTGGATGAACCCGGGCTGCCCGGTCTGCCGCGAAGTCTGCGAAGAGGGCAAGGTCGGCTCGATGATGAAGAGCTGCAAGGAGATGGACGCCGACGTGGTGTTCCTCTTCATCAACAGCACGGCTGCCACCGCGAACGATCCCAAGTCGAGCGCTGACTACCTCGCCAAGAACAAGATCGAGGCCCCGGCGCTGATCGACGGCGACGGCAAGGTCGGTCACGCCTACGGCGCGAAGACCACGCCGCACTGCTTCGTCATCGGCAAGGATGGCAAGCTCGCCTACGACGGCGCGATCGACGACAAGGGCTCGAAGAACTACGTGGTTGACGCCGTGAAGGCGCTCAAGGAAGGCAAGACGGTCGAGCCTGCGACCACCAAGCCCTACGGCTGCAGCGTGAAGTACGCCCGCAAGTGATCACGCCCGGTTGGCGACCCGGCTCAGTTGGGGTCGGCAGCTGGACACGACCGCTTCAAAAGCAACGCGGGGTGCGCCGATTGGCGCACCCCGCTGTCGTTCATGGAGCGATTCGCAAGGGCGCAGCGGTCCCCGAGGTAGCGGCGGCACATGCCCTGCATCCGCGCGCGTCAGCTCGCCCCGTGCGCGTCAGCCCACGTTGACGGGCATGACCACGTACACGAAGTCCTGGCCAAGACGGACCACGCCGGGCTTGTTGGGGCTCTTCAGCTCGACGATGACTTCGGGAACGTCGGCGATCTTGAGCACGTCCGTGATGAAGACGGGGTTGAAGCCGATCTCGATCGGGTCGCCCTCGTACTTGGCAATCGGCAGTTCGATGTCGGCTTCACCCATCTCGGGGACGCGACTCGACAGGCGGAGCATGCCGGGCCCGAAGGCCAGTCGCACGCCCTTGCTTTCTTCGCTCGTGAGGAGCGCCGCGCGCCGGATGGCAGCGGCGAACTCGCCCGTGTCGAAAGTGGCACGCTTGTCGTGGTCCTTCGGGATTACGTCCTCGAACGGCGGGAAGGTGCCTTCCACGAGGCTCGAAACCAGCGTGGCGGCCTCGCCCACCTGGATCGACAGCCGGTTGCGGTCACGGCTCACAGTGACGGAGGCATCGGGGTCGTCGAGCAGCCGATTCAAGACCGACAGGCTCTTGGCCGGGACGATGCAGGTCGAATCGCCGTCGGCGGGGGCGCTGCAGTCGCCGCGGGCGACGGCGAGCCGGCGGCCATCGGTGGCGACCATGCGGAGTTTGCGCCCCTTGCGCTCAAGCAGGGTGCCGGCGATGGCGTAGCGCGAGTTGTCGACGCTCGTGGCGAAGGCCGTGCGGTGGATGAGACGGCGCAGCGTGCCGGCGGCCACCTCGAACTCGGTGCCGGCATCCTTGGCATCGCGCACGCCGGGGAATTCGCGGGGCTCGTAGCCGAAGACCCTGAAGGTCGCATGCTGGCCCTTGATCGTGGTCACGTTGCGCTCGGTCGAGATCGAGAGCGTGCTGTCGTCGCAGGCGCGGGTGATCTGGGTCAGCTTGTCGGCCGGCAGCAGCGCCTCGCCGGGTTCATCCACCTGCACGCTCGACACGTGGACGGTCAGCCCCAGTTCGCCGTCGGTCGCCTGGATCGAGAGGACGCCGTCGGCGGCGGTCAGCTTCAGGCAGAGCATGACGGGCGCGGGGCTGCGGTTCGGCACGACGCTGGCGGCCATGGCCAGGGCATCGAGCAGGGCGGCGCGGTCGCAGACGATCTTCATGGTCTTCCTCGCTGGATCGGTGGATCGATAACGCCGGGTGAACCCCGGCCAGACGTAGTGTAACGATGGCTCGTCGGCACGACCTGTGGTGGCTGCGGGGAATCAGCCGCGCAACGGCCTAGACTCCATCCATGATCCTGAAGCTCTTGCGCCAGCTCAACCGTGCGTATGGCTACGCCGTCTTCGGGATCTATCTCGCTGCCTTCGGCATCGCGTTCCTGTTCATCTTCATCTTCCCACCGGCCACCTTGGCGCTGCTGTTCATCTCGATCTTCGGGCTGATCTTCTTCAACGTGCTCGGGTTCGCGCTGCGGACGATCGAACGGCGATGGAATCGAGCGCGGCTGGCGAAGGGCCTCTGTCCTGAGTGCGGCGCTGCCGCGCTGTCAGCGGTCGTGGCGGGTGCCGGGGAGATCCGATGCGGCGCATGCGATGCCCGCCACGATGCCCAAGGCACGTGGATCAAGCCCGTGGTCCACGATCCGGAGCCCGTGCAGGCCTGATCAGGCCGAAGGATCTTGGCCGTGCTCGATGCGCGTGATCTTGGCCAGGCGGCGCTCATGTCGACCGCCCTCGAAAGACGTTGACATCCACACATCCAGGATGCGCTTGGCCAGGATCGGTCCGATCAGGTCGGCTGACAGGCAGAGCACGTTCGCGTCGTTGTGGCTGCGGGAGAGCTGGGCCGCGAGTTCATCGCTTGCCAGCGCAGCACGGATCCCATCGACCTTGTTCGCGGCGATGCACATGCCGATGCCCGTACCGCAGACGAGGATGCCGCGATCGGATTCGCCGCGGGCGACCGAGTTGGCCACGAGCCAGGCGATGTCCGGGTAGTCGCACGATGCGCCACTGCACTCGCCAAGCACCACGGGGTCGTGGCCTGCACCACGCAGCTGCGCGACGAAGGACTGGACGAGCGAGACACCGCGGTGGTCCGAGCCGAGCGAGATCCTCATGACGGGAGCATGGCAGAGATCCGGCTGGGGATCAACTCGGCGAAATGGCGGGCCAGGTCGTCGTAGGCCTCCTGGCCCATGCCGATGGGGTCGGCCACGTCGCCGGCCGGATCGAGGAGCTGGATCCGATCCTTGAGCGCAGGGCGATCGGCGACCAGTCGGCGCGCCGCCTCAACGTGTCCGCGGGTCATGCAGAGGATTAGGTCGGCCTTCTCGATCATCTCACGGCTGAGGGGCTTGCTGCGACCGGCATGATCGATGCCCATGCTGCGCAGGGCGCGGACGGCCTCAGGGGTCGGGGGCTGCCCATCCCACGCACCGACCCCGGCGCTGCCCACGAACAGCGCTGAACCGCTCGGGAGGCGGCCCTGCCCGGCTGCATGTCGCGCGATGGCCTCGGCCATCGGCGAGCGGCAGGTGTTGCCGGTGCACACGAACAGGATCGTCTTCACGCGATTGAATGTAGTCCCGCGTCGACGATGCTGCAGCGGCCCTCTAGACTGCCACGGCCAGAAGGGAACCACCGCGTGGACTTCGTCGACTTCGACTTGGCATGGAAACAACTCGCACCCCGTGGCGTCATCGAGGCCGGGGATGGCCCAGCCGCGTTCCGCGTGGCGCTCGAGGAGGGTGCACCGGTCATCGACATCGCCGCCAAGGATCACCCCCGTGCCGCCGGCCTGCCGACGGACATCAAGCGCATGTCGCGCGCCCGCATGGCTGAGTTCGTGGAGGCGATCGCCCACAAGCTGCACCTGCAGGAAGTGCTCGTCTTCCCCGTGGGCAAGTGGAAGCAGGTCTTCGAAGCGGTCAGCGAGCCGATGGCCAAGCACGATCAGTGGGCGGCGATCGATGGCAGCGCGAGCGTCGAACTGAATCGCCGCGACCCGATCGTCTTCGAGCAAGGCGACCATCACGTGCTGCGTGCGCTCGTGCAGTGCGTGCTTGAGGCAGGATCGGAGCAGGCCCACGGCATCGGCATCGCGACCACGGGAACGTCACTCGTGATGGAGGTGCTGCCGCCGGGCGAGCTCACGATCTACTGCGGCACGCCCGCACTGGCCCAGCAGGTGCTCGAACTGATGAGCCACCTGAAGCCTGACGCCTGACCAGGCGCGCGCTGCAGGTTCCGCGCCCTGACGGTTCAGGACGCCGCGCGCGTGGCCCACACGCGGTGCGATCACGCCTGGCCGCGGACCCAATCCACCAGCAGGCGCACGCCCCAGCCGGTCGGGCCGGCCGCGCAGAGATCCGTCGCTGATTCGCTGTTGGCCACGCCGGCGATGTCCAGATGCGCCCAGGGCAGCGCCTCGTCGACGAAGAATGAGAGGAACGCCGCACCCTGGATCGGGTGTGCCATCCGCGAGGGATTGCTGTTGATGAGGTCGGCGTGCTGGCCGCGCATGTAGTCGCGGTGCTCGGGCCAGAGGGGCAGGGCCCAGACCTTCTCGCCTGTCGCGGCCGCACTCTGTTCGAGGCCCGCGCGCAGCGATGGATCGTTGCAGAAGAGGCCGGCGCTGAAGTGGCCGAGCGCCGTGACGACGCCACCGGTGAGGGTGGCCAGATCGATGAGGTGCGTCGGCTTGAGCGTGCGGCACGCCCAGCTCATGGCATCGGCCAGCACCAAGCGCCCTTCGGCATCGGTGTTGGTGACCTCGACGGTCACGCCGTTGTGCATCGTGATGATGTCGTCAGGGCGGTAGGACTCGCCGTTGACCATGTTCTCCGCGGCGCCAAGCACCGCGGTCACCCGCACGGGCAGGTCGAGTGCCGCGATGGCCTGCATCGCACCGAGCACGGCGGCGCCGCCCATCTTGTCGTACTTCATGCCCTTCATGCCGTTGTTGACCTTGAGGCTGTAGCCGCCGGTGTCGTAGGTCAGGGTCTTGCCGATGAGGACGAGGTGCTTGCCGCGCGCGCGGCCGGAGAGCCGGCGGGGTGCATGCTCGAGCACGGTGATGCAGGGCTTGGCGGCCGAGCCCTTGCCCACGTTGACGAGCCCGCCCATGCCCAGCTTCTGGGCCTGGCGGAAGTCGATCACGCTGTGCTTGAGGCCGGCCTTGCGGGCGAGCGCACGAGCCTGGGCATCGACCCATTGGGGGTTGCAGATGTTGGGAGGCGTGGCGCCGAAACGGCGTGCCGCGTTGACCGCGTCGGCCACGACCAGGCCGCGCTCGATCGACTCGCGGGTCTTGGCGGCATCGGTCCAGATGGCCAGGGCGGCGCGGCGTGGTTCCTTGCGCGTCGCACGACCATCGAGCTCATCGAACCGCCACTGTGCGATCGCGATGCCTTCGGCGAGCGACGAGGCGTGCGACTGCAGCTGCGCGGGGGCCAGCAGTTCGATCGCCGCCGGGGCGGCGCGATCAAGCCACTTGGCGAGCTTGGCGCCGATCGTGCGCGCACCAGTGGCGGTCAGGTCCTTCTTGGCACCGAGGCCCACGACCAGGCTCGCGTGGCCCACCAGCAGGCACTCGCCAGCATCGGCGCGGAACCCCGGGCTGGCGAACGCGGCGCCGACGCTTGCTGCGACCGACGGCGCCTTCGACGGCGGCGTGCGATCGTCGCTGAAGACGAAGGTGACCTGAAGCGGCGAGCGGACCTGACGGACGGCGATGGACTGGAACATGGCGCGGAATGCTAGCGGTGCAGGAACCGCAGGATGGCCGGACTATCCTTGCTCCGTGGACCAGGTGTTCGATGTCGTCGTGATCGGCGGTGGCCATGCGGGCACCGAGGCAGCGCATGCGGCGGCCATGGTGCTGCGCGCGCGCGGAGGCGGTCGGGTCGCACTCGTGACGATGGATGCCTCGCGCATCGGCGCGATGAGCTGCAACCCGGCGATCGGTGGTCTGGCCAAGGGCCAGATGGTGCGCGAGATCGATGCGCTCGGTGGGCTCATGGGTCGTGCGACCGACGCCACCGGCATCATGTTCAAGATGCTGAACACTTCGAAGGGCGCAGCCGTACGCGGGCCACGCGCGCAGTGCGACAAGCATGCCTACGCCGCCGAGGTGCAGCGCCTGGTGTCGTGCGATCCGGAGATCAGCGTGATCGAGGGAACGGTCGATGCCTTCGAGGTCGTGGATGGTGCGATCGCCGGGGCGGTGCTTGCGCCGGGAGCGTGCACGGTCGATGCTGATGAGGCGGCGATCCAAGCCAACGCAGCGGGCGATCGGCTCGCGCTCGCTCCGTACGGTGAAGGAGCCGGGCGCAGTACGCGAGCTCACGGCCCGACCACGCTTCGTTGCGGGGCCTGCGTGCTCACGACCGGCACCTTCATGCGCGCGCTCATGCACACCGGCCAGGAGAAGGTGGTCGGCGGTCGCATCGGCGAGGGTGCTGCGGTCCCGGTCAGCGCCACGTTGCGCGGGCTTGGCTTCGAGCTCGGTCGGCTCAAAACCGGAACGCCGCCGCGCCTGGCGCGTGGGTCGATCGATTGGGAATCCCTGCCGCCGCAGCTCGGAGACGCCCGCCCCGAGCCCTTCAGCGAGACGACCGACCGCGCGCGATTCCCTGCGCTCAGGCAAGTCGAGTGCCGCGCCACCCAGACCACACCGTGGATGCACCAGTTGATCCGCGACAATCTCCACCTGGCGCCCATGTATGCCGGCGAGGTCGAGGCCGAGTGCGGACCGCGCTACTGCCCGAGCCTCGAGGACAAGGTCGTCCGTTTCGCCGACCGCGACAACCACCATGTCTTCCTCGAGCCCGAGAGCCTGCACACCAACGAGGTCTACTGCAACGGACTGAGCACGAGCCTGCCAGCCGAGGTGCAGGAGCGCATCGTGCGCGGCCTAGCCGGCTGCGAACGCGCGACGATCCTGAAGTTCGGCTACGCCGTGGAATACGACATGGTCTGGCCGCACCAGATCGATGCGACTGGCGAGACCAAGCTCGTGCGTGGCCTATTCCTGGCCGGGCAGATCAATGGCACCAGCGGCTACGAGGAGGCGGGTGCGCAAGGATTGCTGGCTGGCCTCAACGCTGCGCGGCGCGTGCGCGGGGCTGATGCCGTGCGGCTCGGGCGTGATCAGGCGTACATCGGCGTGATGATGGACGACCTCGTGACGAAGGTCCCGCGCGAGCCTTACCGCATGTTCACCAGCCGTGCGGAGCATCGCCTGCTGCTGCGTGCGGACAACGCGGCCGATCGTCTCACGCGCGAGGCCCGGTCCTGGGGCCTGATCGCCGACGGCCAATGGAACGCCTTCGAGGCTGCTCAGGCGGCACTCACCGCGCTGCGTGCACGGCTCGACCCCAAGACTGCCTCGGGCAGAGCGCTCCGGCCTGTTGCGCTCGATCCCGCAACCACGGACGAGGCCTTCGCGATCGCCCTTGGCATCGATGACGTGGCGCTGGCCGCCAAGGCGATGACCGAGGTGCGCTACGAGGGGTACATCGCGCGCATGCACAGCGACATCCGACGCGCACAGGATCACGAGCGCGTGAGCGTGCCGCCGGATCTCGACCCAGCGGGCGTGACCGGCCTGAGGGGCGAAGCCATCGAGGTGCTCCGCAAGTTCCGCCCGGCCACGTTGGGGCAGGCGGGTCGGCTGGCGGGCATCAATCCCGCCGACGTCAGCCTGCTGGCGATCGCGATCAAGCGGCATCGCGCCGCGGCTCGTTAGACTTTGGCGGACCTCCGCCGCCGTAGCTCAACTGGCAGAGCACCTGATTTGTAATCTGGAGGTTGCCGGTTCGATTCCGGTCGGCGGCTTTGCGCAACGTGGTCAGATGCTCCGGCTTGTGTCCGTGCGGCATCGAATCGCGTGCAGCCATCCGATTGATCTCGGCGACCCAGCGCGCGGCGTGTTCCACACCTGTGCTGCCAGCCTTACGATCCCTGCGTGAACTTCCGCGCGCTGACCCTGGCGGTGCTCTCCCTCTCGCTTGCTGCGTCGTTGGGCGGTACGCTGCTGGGGCTCTTCATGGAGAGCGACGAAGCCTGGCGGCTTGCCGGCACGGCCATGATCCTGACGGTCATGAGCGGCGTCTGGGCGGCGGCGACGCGCGGCGGGGATGCTCGCACGACGCCGGTGGTGCTGACGATCGTCATCGGAACCGGCTCATCGGCGGCGTGGTTCTGCGCGGCCGTCTGGCTGCCATTCGGGACGGTCTTCGAGGGCTGCCTGGGATCCGGTGCGGCGTGCCTTGGTGCGACCGTTGCAGGTGCGCTCTCGATGCGGGCGTTGGCGTTCCCGCTAGCCGTGCGCGGGGCATGGGTCGCGTTCGGGCTGCAGATGGCAGCCTTGCTCGCGTGGTTCGCTGCAGCGTGGAGCGTGGCCCCGGTGATCGCGGACTTCGGCCTGCGTGGATGGCAGTTCATGATCGCGTCGCCCATCGCCTTCATGGTCTGCTTCGGCGATGCGCGTGAGCGGCGTGCGACGGCGTGGCAGGTCGCGGGGCTGTCGCTCCTGGGCATCGCGCTCGTGATCTGGCTGGGCATCGCGAACGGCCTGCAGCAGCCGTGGACCTTGGATGGGCCCGACCGAACCTCCATGCAGCGACAAGGTGCGGGCGCAGTGCTCATGGCGACGTTTGCTCTGGCGATCGGCATGGGCCGCGTCTTCAGGCATGCACGTGGCGGTCGTTGGGCTCGTGTGCTGCATCTGGTCACCGTGGGCCTCGTGCTCATGGAAGGTGGGCTGTTCTTTATGTACATCGCCCTCGGATGGCGCGGCGACCTAGCGGAGCGCGTCTTGGTGGCGATGATTCCGATGATCGTCTGCGGTGGCGCGATCTCGGCGGTGCTCGATCGCATGGCGCGGGCGATCAAGGCCACGAGCCTGCTGGACCTGAAGGACCTCCAGTGCGACTGCCCGCGCTGCAAGCACCGACAGCGCATCGCGGTGGATGGCTCCATGCATCCCTGTGCCCGATGCGGGCTGGGCTTCAGCATCGTGCTCTCCCAGAGGCAGTGCTTTGCGTGCTCCTACGACCTGGCGGGTTCGGTCGGTGCAACCACCTGTCCCGAATGCGGTGCGCCGGTGGTCACGGAGCCCGGCGGCCACACTGCACGCTCGCCGATCGTCGGTGACGCCGAGCCAGCCATTGGCTGAATCTGCCCCATGAGCGCCCACCTCGTCCTCGACTTCGACAGCACGATCATCACGCTCGAATCGCTCGACGAGCTCGCGTCGATCGCGCTCGAAGGCCGCCGCGATCGCGATGACGTGCTCGCGCGCATCCGCTCGATCACCGATGCCGGCATGGATGGCTCGTTGCCGATCGACCAGAGCCTGTCGCAGCGGCTGGCGCTGCTGCGGTTTGACCGCACGATGGTGGCGCACCTGGTCGATCGCTTGCATGGGGCGATCAGTCCTTCGCTGCGTCTGCATGCGGACGAGCTGCGCCGCGGTGCCGAGCGGGTGTGGGTCGTGACCAGCGGCTTCCATGAGTGGATTGATCCAGTGGTGGAAGCGCTCGGGATCGACCGCTCGCATGTCCGTGCGAACCGCCTGCGCTGGTCAGACGCGGGCACGTCGCTGGGGCTCGATCCATCGAGCGATCTCGCAGCGCCCGGAAGCAAACCACGCGCGGTGCGGGCGCTGAGGTTGGCTGGCCGCGTCATCGCGGTGGGTGATGGCATCACCGATTGGGAAATCCGCCGTGACGGCGCCGCCGATGAGTTCATCGCGTTCACGGAATCCGTGACGCGCCCAGCGGTGGTGGCGCGGGCGGATTTCGTAGCGAGCGGCTTCAATGCCGTGATGGCCCGATGGCAGGGGGGCTGAGTCCGTCGGTCGGCATCAACCCCAGGCGGTCAGCAGGATGCCAAGGTCGGCGCCACCGACGACGCCATCGCCGTTCAGGTCGGCCGGAACGCCGGAGCCCTGCGTCCCCCATGACGTGAGCATCAGGCCAAGGTCGGCGCCGTTCACGACACCGTCGCCGTTCAGGTCCGGATTGGGCGGACACGTGCCGCACGACAGCGAGACCTCGTATCGGGTTCCGAACGCACCCGGCTTGATCGGTGGATCGTCAGGATCCGGCGGATTGTCGGGGTCCTCGTCAGTGCACGGCTGGCCTGCCTGGATCGGCCCTTCGGGGTTGCCGAGGCTCACGATGGCGTACCAGGTCTCGCCCTGCGGCACGCACACGGTCTCAAGCACCGGCTCGCAGGGAACCACCGCGCGCCATGCTCGCTGCTCGATCGTTGTGCCGCACGTCCCACGAACGATCGTGAGGCTGGCCGGGAACTCGGCGCGGAGTCCGATGGTGTGCCCCCCGGAAGGTAGGGCGTACCAGTCCGTGTCGCGTGGCGCGCCGGTGGTGCACTGGCCCGCCACACGCTCACCGCAGGCGAGCGCATCAAAGGCAGGTGCCTGCAGGGTGCAGCCATCGTTGATGCGGTCGTAGCAGGCCTCGCCTTCGGCACGCGCGCCAGGTGGCCCCTCGAGTTCGCAGGGCTCAAGCGGGCACCACCAATCGGCCTTGACCACGCACGCCTGGTCCCAGAGTGCAGCGCCGCACCAGGTATCGAGCCTGACCGACCTGGCACAGCAGGCCTCGTCGGCGCAGCCTCCGGTGCCGTGCGGCTCATCACAGCTGCCGGGCGCGGGGCAGTAGAGGCCCTCGCACTCGGTGTCCGAGATGTCCACGCAGGCCTGGTCCCAAGTGATCACGCAGCAGTCGGGCGCGATCAGGCAGACCGCTTCGCAACACGCCGTCGTGAAGCACCCGGGTGAGGGATGAGGCTCGTCGCAGCGCCCGGCGGATCCATCACCGGGGCCACAGGCACCGCCATAGAGCGAGCCGCCCTGTGCATCATGCCGTGCGGGTGGACCCCATGCCGCCAGCCACGCCGCGATCTCGTGCGCGTCCATGGACGCAGCCCACGGTGGGAGATCGGATGGGATGGCCACGTCGTCGGCGCGGCCATGGTCCCGGCCTGCGGCCGCGCTCCCCTGAAGTCCGCAGCTGCCGAGATTGGGAAGGCAGAGGATGACGCCCGAACTGATGTCGACGGCGGCCAGGTCGAGATCGCAGTCGGCGTCCATGTCGGCCAGGGCCAGGTGTCGGAAGAAGGTGCCGACACGGATTCGAACTGCGGGTGCGAACGCGGGGGCGCGCGGCGTACCGATGTTCTCCAGCAGGTAGATGCCGCCGTTGATGGCAGAGCTGGTCAGCAGGTCATTGTCGCCATCTCCGTCCAGGTCGCCAGCCACGCTGGCCCAGCCGTACCCGGCATCCGGCCCAGGCACGATCTCCTGCCTTGGAAAGGTGCCGCCATCGTTCCAGAGGATGATCACCGGCTGCGGCCACTTGAGCGAGAGCCCTTGAGCCACGAGATCGTCGTCGCCATCGGCATCGAGATCCGTCAGCGTGATGTAGGACACGGCAGGACGTTCGCCCGCCACCGGCTGCAGGATCGTCTGGGTCGGCCATGACGCGAGCTGCCCGCCCCGATTGTGCCAGACCAGGATGGATCCGGACGAGATCGAGATGCCCACGGCATCCAGGTCGCCGTCCTGGTCGACGTCGCTCGGGATGATCTGCTGCAGTGACGGCGAGCCGCCATACCAGTCATCCGTCCTTCGCCGCTGCCAAGGGGCCATGGCGCCCCCAGCCTGACCTTGCTCCACGCGAAGAACGGCGGACGCATACTGCGTGCACAACAGGTCCTTATCCGCATCACCGTCCAGATCGGCCAGGGCCAGCGAGCGCGGCTCGCGCTCCATGGCGATCCGCCCAAGATCAGTCATGGTGGACGAACCGTGCTGCACCCGGAGGCGAGCCACGCTTCCATCGAGCGCGCGGATGGCCACGAACACATCGGTCGCCGAGGCGCCCGCCAGGGCTTCGGCCCAGTCGCTGTTGGCTCCGAGTTGGATCTCCTGCCACGGTGCGAACCACTGGGTGCCCACGATGCCTCGGGACCATGCGGCACGGCCGCTGGCGCCACGACCGGGGACGAAGGCATCCAGCCTGCCATCGGCATTCAGGTCGGCCAGCAGGACCTGCGTGGGCAGGTGGGCGGTCGGCAGCGGCGGAGCAACGTTCGTGCCGAAGGAGATGTCCGCGGCAGCCGGCAGCACCAGCAGAACCAGGGGCAGGACGCTTGCGCGCATCACCCGAGAGTATGCGGCGCCGAGGCACCGTTCAGCAACGCAAAAACAAATCCCCCCCGGCACAAGGCCGGGGGGGAACGTGATCTCAAGACTGAGTCTGCCGAGCCTCAGTTGCAGGGCAGGTTGAACACGGCGAGCAGGGCGCCCAGGTCAGCACCGTTGGTGGTGCCGTCCGCGTTCAGGTCCGCGCCAGGGGTACCCCAGTTGGCGAGGAGGAAGCCAAGGTCGGCGCCGTTGCGCAGACCGTCCGCGTTGAAGTCACCGACGCATGCGGGTGCACCGCAGGTGCTGCCATCGGTGCCCTTGGCCGTCACGACCCACTGGGCCGTGAAGGTGGCGCCGAGGCTCTCCGCGAGCACGTACTGACCTGCGCCGTCAGCGCAGCTGAGGCGGACGTAGGTGCTCGAGCCCTGGCCGGTGATGGTCGCACCAGCAGCGCGCAGGCCGTAGCCCGAGGCCGCGGGGACGCCCGGCTGACCGGCGTTGAGGTCCGGGCAGTCCATGATGACCACCAGGTTCTTGTCGGTGTAGTCGGAGACGCAGACCGGCTCGGGGTAGTTGAGGGTGGCCGCGTAGACGCCACCGTTGACGAGGACATCAACTTCCTGGATCAGATCCAGGTCGCCGCCGTCAGTACCGCCGTCGGCGGTCTTGAAGCGGGGAGCACCGCCGTCAAGGTCGGCGTAGATGCCGATCTTGGCGGGCAGGGCGATGTCGCTGATGTAGTTCGCGCACGCGGTGTTCGCCGCATTCACGTCGCGGACGACGCAGAACACGCCGAGGTCGAGGCACGAAATGTCACCAGTCATCTGACCAGCCGGGATCACCTTGGCGAACGAGTTCGCCGTGGTGCCGCCGCCCGAGCAGTTCGGGAACGCCGGGTTCACACCACAGGCGACGAGGCCGCCCGTGCTGGTTGCCGTGGTCGTGCTGTAGCTGTCCGGGCCGGGGTTCTCGCACACGCCGGGCTGAGAGGCCGTGCCGTCAAAGCCACCGGAGAGGGTGATCGGGCACACCGCGGGGGTGGCCGTGACCTTCACCGAGTAGTTGTTGGCAGCGCCGGTTCCGCAGGGCAGGCCCTCGAACGCGGCCGCGGCGACGAACGCGTAGTAGGTGCCGGGGAGGAGGCAGTACTCGGTGGCCGTCGGGCAGGTGCCCGAACCAGCCTGGCCAAGGACCTGCACCCCGCCGCAATCAGCCACGGTCAGGTCGCCCTGCAGGAGCAGGACGGTGACGAGGCTGGCGCTCTTGGCTTCGATGCGCACGGTGCTCGGAGCGGTGACGCTGAATCGGTAGAAGTCAGTGTCGCGCGTGCCAGCGTCACCCCAGAAGGTGCCGTTGATCACGCTGCCGAGCGTGAGGTTTTCGGCAGGACCACCCGCCGAGTTGCAGCCGTCGTTGAGCGAGTCGCCGCAGGGTTCGCTCTCAGCCGAGCCGGATTCAATCTGGCAGGGCGTGGGCAGGGTGACCGTCAGGACGCCGGTACCGGTCTCACCCGTGGCGAACGAGCCATTGCGGATGAGGTAGGTGCGGCCGGTCTGGACCGTCGCCGAGAGTGCCGACGCGTAGGTGGTCGGCGGGTCCTGCGTCGTGTTGCAGGCTCCGCTGGCACCGTCGTCATTGCAGGCGATCAGGGCCGTATCCAGGTCGTTGTAGTTGAACGAGGCCGGATCGGTGCCGAGGTCGTAGACAGCGAGCTTGTTGTCGTAGCTCACAGCGCCGCAGGTCGACAGGTCGAGTGCACCGTTGGCGGGGGAGACGAACTTGAACCACACATCGTGATCGAAGATGTCGCTACCCGAGGCGCAGTTCGCGCCGGGGTGATTCGGGCCGTCCATCGTCGCACCGTTGGTGTTGAACGGATACGCGCCGCTAGCCGTGATGACGGTGGCATTGGTGGCGCAGTCATTCGCAATCGCGCCGGGGGTGCAGACGTAGAAGCCGCACTCGGGGATGGCGATGTCGACGCACGTCTGGTCCCAAGCCACCGAGCAGCAGTCAGGGAAGAGCGCGCAAACGGTGTTGCAGCAGGAGGTGTCTTCGCAACCCGGGGTTCCGTGTGCGACGTCGCAGCCACCAGCGCTTGGGCAGCCGGCGAAGCCTTCGGTGAAGGTCAGCGTGAGCGAACCAGCGCCGAACGCGGCACCAGTGCCGTCGCCCTCGTCGTAACCACCGACGCGAACGTAGTAGGTGTTGCCCGCGTTGACCGTGAATTCATTGATGGCTGAGTAGAAGGCCTGGCAGCCACCGTTGGGCGCTGCGTCGCCGTTGCAGGCGACCTGCGTGAGCGCGCCGCACGAACCCTCGTACAGCACGATCGACGTGTCAAACGATCCGGTCAGGCACGTGGTCACGTCGATGGTGCCCGTAGCGGTGGCAACCCACTTGAACCACACGTCCTTGTTGGCCGTGCCCCAATTCAGGAAGGTGCCGGCGCACTGGGCGTCATCCACTGCTTCGATGCTGGTGGTGGCGGTGGTGGTGTTGAAGGCCGAGCCGACGCCGGAGACCAGGGTCGGTGCGGCGGCGCACTCATCCTGGGCAAGGGCCGTGCTGGCGGCGCACAGGGCAGCGGTGAGGCTGCCGAAGAGACAGAGACGATTCATGGTTCAATTCTCCTTCGAGAGATCACGATGCGGACTGAGTCGAACGGGAACACGCTTCCCCATCACGCTGTCCGTGGGCGTGATGGGACACGTCGACGAACAATGGCATCGACGACAGCGAAGGGGCGAAAAAGTTCGCGAAAATCTCGCAGTTCTCGGCAATGGCGTCGACGAGACAGAACCCGAGACTGGGAGGGGGTTTGTGCCAGGCAGCTTGCTGCGAGCGTCCTTGGAACGACCAATAACCCGTTCTTCTGGCCGGCGATGGCGCATGGCCGTGCCCTAGATTCGAACCATGGGCGCTCTGACGGGTCGAGTCGTGGTCGTCACCGGGGCGAGTTCAGGCATCGGAGCCGCCACGGCTCGCGCGTGTGCCGCCTCTGGCATGCGGCTGGTCTTGGTGGCGCGTCGTGAGGATCGGCTGGCCCAGGTTGCTGCCGCGTGCGCCGAGGTCGGCGGGAGTGCCCATGCCGTGGCGATCGACGTCGCCGCCCCGGGCGCCTCGGAGGAGATCATGGCGCGGGCGGTTTCGGCGTTTGGCCGCGTGGATGTGGTCTTTGCCAATGCCGGCTACGGCACGCGCGCCGGGTTGATCGACATGAGCGAGGCGGACCTGCGGACGATGTTCGAGGTGAACTTCTTCGCAGCGCTGTCGTTGTGCCGGGCTGCCGCGCGTCGGTGGATCGCGGCGGAGCAACCGGGGCACCTGATCATGTCATCGAGCTGCATCGGCAAGTTCCCGCTGGCCTATCACGGAGCCTATTGCGCGACCAAGGCATCCCAGGCCATGGCTTGTGCTGCACTCAGGGCCGAGCTCCAGGCCCACCGCATCGCGGTGAGCAGCGTGCACCCGATCACCACTCGGACCGAGTTCTTTGTTGAGTCGGATCGTCGCTCGGGTGCGGCAGGCTCGATGGCCGAGGTCCCGGATCACGCACCGTCATTCCTGATCCAGTCGCCGGAGCGGGTGGCTGCGGCTGTCGTGCGATGCATGCGCCAGCCTGTGCCCGAAGTCTGGACGAGTTCCTTGGTCCGTCTGAGCGCCGCGCTCTTCACGGCGTGGCCGTGGCTGCTGCACCAGGTGCTTGATCGACAGGCTGGAACGGAGCGTTCCCAGGATGAGCGGCGCATCCCTGCAAACTCCCCATCCGACGGCGTGCGCGACTAGGCGCACCGCGGGCGCTCGGGGCCGGCATCGAGGGTGAACTGTCGCCGGACGCACTTACTCGCGTACATGGCAGCGTCGGCTTCGTGCAGGGCGGTATCGAGGTCTCGGGAACCATCGAGCAGGGACCAGCCCACGCTTGCCTGAATGCCCGCAATCGCCAGCGATTCCTGCACGCGCGCCGCGGTCCAGCGGGTGGCGGGGGCATCGGATTCCATCAGCAGCACCGCGAACTCGTCACCGCCGAGCCGGGCGATCACATCCGAGTCACGGAACGACGAGCGGATGACCTGCGCGGCATGGCGCAGCAGCGCATCGCCGGCACGATGGCCATAGGCATCATTGATCCGCTTGAGCTCGTCGAGGTCGATCATGATCAACCCCGCTGACGAGCCATACCGTTGGCTGCGTCCTGCTTCGGCATAGGCGATCGATTGCCAACCCCTCCGGTTGTACAGGCGGGTGAGGTCATCCACGGTGCTTTCGCTCTCCGCCCGTTCGGCGCGTCGACGAAGCGCGTCGGCATCGTGTGCTGCCTGCAGCGCGAATCCGATCACCTCGGCCGCATGCGCGATGAGCGGAAGGTGCGGCGCGAGCTCGTTCGTGGCGTCTCGCCGACCCAGGCCGGCGAGTGTTCCGAAGCACTCCGTGATTCCTGCTTCGGGAGCCCAGAGGAGTGGGGTGCCCATGAAGAAGTTCGCGCCACACTCACGCAGCAGGTCGGCGCCGCTCGATTCCACAGGTGCGCCTGTTGCCGCCGTGAT
>Ga0315906_10002494_pt1 | contig 25595 bp, 23 predicted proteins | sample LakEriMetagenome_4_FD_203526 | JGI IMG/M metagenome (GOLD analysis project Ga0315906, IMG submission 203526) | Freshwater fungal communities from buoy surface, Lake Erie, Ohio, United States - Buoy 2 MA122 | ecosystem: Environmental > Aquatic > Freshwater > Lake > Lake biofilm | place: USA...
AATTGCATGGACAGGTACCATGACCACAGCAGGTATCAGTTATACGATGCTTAATGAACTTTGGTATAAAAACTATTCACGCACAAGACTTCATACATTCAACGACAACAGCGAGTGGTTGCAAGTAGATAAAGCGGGACATGTGTTTACATCGTACACACTTTCCAAACACCTAACTGATATTTACGCATGGTCTCAGCCCTCTGGAATCGACCGTTGGCGTGGCATTACAACAAGCCTTCTCTATATGACAAGCATTGAAGTTCTCGATGGACGAAGTGCGCAATGGGGATTTTCTTGGGGTGATATGATTGCAAATTCGAGTGGGATTTTCGTGTTCGCTGCTCAAGATTTTTTTTGGAATGAGCAACGCATCGCATTGAAATTTTCCTACACACCATCATCATTTGCAGATGCGAACGAATCAACACTTGGTCGTAATTTTCAACAACGCCTTTTGAAAGACTACAACGCACAGACATATTGGGCATCATTCAACGTACACGGATTTCTCGCTTCTGACGCGGCTTTCCCGAGGTGGTTGAATATTGCAATTGGATATGGTGCAACTAAAATGACAAGTGCAAATTTCATTGTTGATGATGTTAATAATTTTCAACGCGAGCGTGAATTCTACTTTTCATTTGATGCAGATTTGGAACGTGTTCGATGGAAGAAAAAATGGATGCAGAAAACAGCGAAAGTTTTAAGCTTCATAAAAATCCCCGGACCCACTTTTGAAATTCGTGATAATGGAAAAATAAAATTGCACGGATTGTTTTTTTGAAACCTGAACAGAAACCGAAGTGCGAAATTGAAATGGGAGTTTATCGAGTGACAGAGATAACACATGCTTCAACAAAAAGTTGGGAAGACGCAACTGTCAGAGTGGTGAAAGAAGCAATGGCTCGTTTCAATAGTGTAAGTTCGGTGTATGTTCAAGACCAGACCGCAAGAGTGTTAAATGGCAAGGTGAATGAGTTTTGCGTTACGGCCAAGGTTACTTATGAAATTGTAAATCACAAATCAACCGTTACAAATATGAAAACAAAGTCAAAATCACACGCTGCCCCAAAGGCCGTGAAGAAGGCTGCTGCCAAGAAGGCTGCTCCTAAGAAGAAAGCTGCTGCTAAAAAAGCTGCTCCTAAGAAGAAAGCTGCTCCTAAGAAGGCTGCTGCTAAGAAGGCTGCTCCTAAGAAGGCTGCTGCTAAGAAGGCTGCTCCTAAGAAGGCTGCTGCTAAGAAGGCTGCTCCTAAGAAGGCTGCTGCTAAGAAGGCTGCTCCTAAGAAGTAATATTCTTGGTAACGAAAATGAAAACCCCGCATTGCGGGGTTTTTTGCTTTTAAGTATCTTGATCGATTGATGAAATCTTCAATTCTGCAATTTGAGGAAAACCGGAAGATGATCAGAATAACCACCCTTGTATGAATCACCCGCATACGATCTGCTTGGACGGGCTATCCCCTCTTTATCATAAAAGAGTATCTTATCATCTCTCAGCACACCGGCAGATTCCATATCGACGTGCCATCCGCTCGACTGCATTAATCCTTGCGAGGTAATCATCTGATCCAAGGCGCCCCATTCCCCCTTATAAAAATAAGAACCTTTTCCGGAGTTGTGTATAGCATACATATGATTGAATAATGTAACAGTAGGAATTTCTTTAGCACCTAACTCCTCATACACACTCTTATCATTGGGGTGATCATTTAAGTCACCCATAATGACAATTTTCGCATTTGCATTTTCAGCCATCACCATATCAACTTTTGTCTTTAGCAATCTAGCTACGGCTATTCTATTGGGCTCACTTTCCGCTTGACCGCCACTTCGACTCGGCCAGTGGTTTACAAAAAAATGCAATACGTCATTTCCCATTTTACCTGTTACATGCAAAATATCGCGCGTGTTTGGATCCTTTGGATCCGGAAGTGAAATAGTGTAATATTCAAAACGGACATCTTTCAACCTTGATGCATCATAGAGAGCTGCTGCATCAATACCTCGCTCATCGGGACTATTGGCATGAATAATTTCATAGTTCGCATTTTGGGGCGTCGCATTCAATATGGGCTGACGCACCAGGTCTTCCAATACTGAGCGATTTTCAATTTCGCACAATCCGACGAACACCGGCAACTCACCTGGCATCATATCGATTACTTCTGAAATGCGCATTAGCTTTTCCGCGTACTTCTGAGAATTCCATTGTAGTTTACCGGAAGGCGTAAAATCTTCGTCCATAGTAAGGGGATCATCTAGCGTATCAAACAGATTCTCCACATTATAAAAAGCAACAATTGCTTCTTCTTTGCCGGTCTTCGACTTTTTCTGGGCAGTCGCGCATGAAGTGGCAAAAAGTAAGATGCCAATAAGAACGGGCATTATTAACCTGAGTGTCATAATTAAATTTTCGGCAAAGATGACCTTATAAAACGAAATTCAAAAAAATGTAACCCTATAAGGATAACAGGCGTAATAATGTGAAAACTGAACTGATATGAACAAAAACAAAATCTATACACTACTTCTGGGCGTGTTCACCTTTGGTCAGGGAGTTATGGCGGAAAGTCAACTCCAGCCCAAAACCGTTCACCTCAACGCAATGATGCAAACCGCTGCAGAATCCGGCTCAACGTATAAACTCCAGCTCACACCGCTTGACGAGACAAAATACAAGGGAATTGTATACGACGGTATGGAAAACCTGAAAGTGGAAGGTCACTATGTAGAGCGCAATGGTCGCTACATAGAAGATGGTCACTTCAAGTACTACTTCCCGAATGGCAGTGTAGAAAGCGAAGGTGAATACCAGGCCGGTGTAAAAATCGGGCACTGGAAGCGCTTTGATTTCCAAGGCAACCGCAAACCGGATCGTTACTATCCGCCTTCCAGCGCAAGCATGCGACGTAAATCGATGAACATCGACATATCCACAGACAATTAAACTTCTTGTCGGCCTGACTACTTTTGGCAGGCCATGACGAAACGATATTCCTGCCGAACCTATCTTTCGATGGCACTGACTTGGTCAGTGCTTTCGGCGTTGATATCATGTCGCTCTGATTCGACCGATGGCAAATCGGTATTTTGCTACAACGAAAGCAATGGCATCACTACGCTCGACCCGGCATTTTCTCGAGATATTGAAGTCATGTGGGCTACTAATCAATTATTCGACGGACTGGTCGAACTCGACTCACACATGAAAGTCATACCCTGCGTTGCCAAGCGATGGGAAATAAGTGATGACGGAAAGGATTATCAATTTCATTTGCGCAACGACGTCTATTTTCATTCAAGCCCTCTTTTTGCTGATACATCAGGCAGACAGGTTGTTGCTTCTGATTTTGTTTTCAGCTTCAATCGATTATTGGATCCCGCCTTGGCTTGTCCTGCCTCGTGGATTTTCAGCAGTGTGGATCGCTCCAATCACGGTGGCTTCGAAGCAACTAACGACAGCACTTTAGTGATTCACCTGAAAGAGGCGTTCCAACCTTTCTTAGGGATGCTCAGCATGCAGTATTGCAACGTAGTGCCCAAGGAGGTCGTGGAGCATTATGGCCCAGACTTCCGAGAACATCCAATCGGATGCGGGCCATTTCGTTTTGCTTTTTGGTATGAAAACATCGCGCTTGTCATGCATCGCAACATTCGTTACTGGATGAAAGATGGTGAAGGCAATCAATTACCCTATCTCGAAGCAGTTAAAATTGAATTTGCCAAGGACATGTCGGTTGAGTTCCAGGGCTTGCTTCAAGGGAAATATGATTTTATGAGTGGCATTCACACTTCATTCAAAGATGAGCTGTTGAATCAAACCGGAGAATTGGCCGACGCATATAAAGATCTTTTAAAATTTCAGCGAACTCCTTTTATCAAAACGGATTATCTGGGTTTTCAGATGGATCCTACTGCCGATATCAACGCAAATTCACCTCTCATGGACGTGCGCATCAGACGAGCTATTTCACATGCTATCGACAAACATGAAATGGTAAAATACCTTCGCAACAATACTGTGTTTGCTGCTTACAGTGGATTCGTCCCGCCCATGTTGAATCCGGCGAACCAATCTGAATTTTATACATACAATCTTACAATCGCTCGTTCACTTCTTGCTGAGGCCGGTTATCCCGAAGGAAAAAACATGCCCGAAGTTGTGCTTTCAACTACGGGCGACTATGCAGATCTGATGGAATACATTCAGCATGCGCTGGGAAAAATCGGTATTCCCGTGCGCATAAATGTATTGCAAGGGCCAGCTCTTCGAGAGCAGTCTGCCAAAGCACAATTGGCGGTATTCCGCAAATCATGGTTAGCTGATTATGCTGATGCCGAAAACTTTCTCACGGTTTTCTATTCTCCCAATTTTTGTCCAACCGGACCAAACTATACGCATTATAAAAACGAAGAATTCGATTTACGCTACGAAGCCATCAGGAGTGAATCGAATGATAGTATTCGTTATAGCGAGATTGCCGCGTTGAATGGCCTTCTCATGCAGGATGCTCCGGTCATTCCACTTTATTATGATCAGGTATCGCACTTTGTGCGAAATAATATTGAAGGGCTTCAAACCAATCCTGTAAACATGCTCGACCTCCGACCGGTTCGAAAAAACTAACACACACACGCAAATGAGCCTCAAAATCGATATGCATACCCACATCATGCCCAAGGTTGTTCCCGACTGGTCGGCACAGTTTGGTTATGGTAGTTTTATTCACCTAGATCATCATCGGCCCGGGTTTGCTCGCATGATGCAGGGCGACAAATTTTTCCGTGAGATAGAATCCAATTGCTGGGATGAACAAATTCGCATTGAGGAATATGCCAAGTACAACACACAAGTTCAGGTTGTGTGCACTATTCCGGTTTTATTTGCCTATTGGGCTCAACCATCTGATGGCCTTACAGTAGCTCGCTACCTCAATGATCACATTGCCGACATTGCCGCACGTTATCCGAAAAACTATGTGGGTCTTGGCACCATTCCGATGCAGGACGTAGATATCGCCATTCACGAATTGGAGCGATGCAAAGCTATCGGTATGAAGGGCATTCAAATTGGCAGTAATGTCAATCAGAAAAATCTGGGTGAGACTATTTTCGAACCTTTGTGGCAAGCCATTCGCGATCTTGATATGGCAGTGCTTGTTCACCCATGGGAAATGATGGGGCAAGAAGACATGAAGAAGTATTGGTTGCCATGGTTAGTCGGCATGCCCGCAGAGACAGCGCGTGCCATGTGTTCGCTCATATTTGCAGGAGTGCTGGAGCGCTACCCGGAAATTCGATTCAACTTCGCACACGCCGGCGGTTCATTTTTGCCGACGCTTGGTCGCATTGAACACGGATTCAATTGCAGACCGGATTTAGTAGCCATCGACAATCCAGTAAACCCTCGCGAATACGTTGGAAAATTTTGGGTGGACAGTGCAACGCATGACCCTATGCTATTCGAATATATCCTGGGTATGCAAGGATCGAAACGGGTTACTCTCGGAACAGATTATCCGTTCCCGTTGGGCGATTTAGAAGTAGGGAAATTTATCACTCAAATGAACTTACCACCCGAAGATTTGCAAGCTGTTTTTTGTGACTCTACATTAGAGTGGCTGAAGCTCGATCGGAGTCAATTCATTTAGCCTTTCCAAGCTTAGCCGCAACGAAAAGAAGTTGCTGACTGGAATAGCGCGCATAGACATCATACAATTGAGTTTGTTCCTTTTTTACGACCTTGGTATTAAGCACTAACACGGGAATATTCGCAACGCTATCCGCACGAAAACCCACAAGCTCTGTTCGTATACCCTGGTAATCGGCAGAATCTTGGGACGGAATACGTTGGCCCATAAATTCCAAAATTGAATCCGGGAAAAAAGTGGGATCAACCACCATGCGAATAGAGTCAAGTCCGTTGGAAGGGTGCCACTTAAAGTAAGAAGAAGCGTTATCAATACAGCGATCGGCAATCGTTAACTCCTCACAGGTATAAGTAGCTTTTAAGGGTGTTCCATGTTCCTGAGCAATCTCTACTTGAACGTAGCAGTTACCCTCTCGTTGATCTTGATGAAGTTCATTGTAAAACGCCAATGCACAGACGGAAGTTATTTGCTCGTGCGTGAATTCAGGCAAAATTTTCGCGCCTTCTATCTTGAGCGAAAAAACATTACCGGTTGCTTGCTTCAGTAATTCTGCTTGGGCATTGCTAGAGCCCACAAGGGCTGCAGACTTCAATGCGGGCTCACGAAAGGAATCTCCGGAACAGCTCATGAAAAGTATGCATATCAAAAAAGCCTGAGCATAGCTGCTCAGATTAGAAAAGAGTGACTGTTCTTTTACCATAAGAAACGACCATTAAATTTCTTTTCATTACCTACAGCATCAATTACCGTGAGTTCGAATTGATGCTCACCCGGCGAAATATAGAGGCTATCGAAATAGTATGTCAACCTGCTGTTCTTCGCATCGTATTCCATGAGTGCCCATTTGCCATCAATTCGAGGAATAATCTGATCGATACCGGAAAGCCCGTCTGAAATCTTAAAGGAGAAACTCTTCTTACCCTTCATTATTGTTGCGAAATCAACAATTGAAATACCCGGCTTTACCGTGTCGGTCATCAAGGCAAAATAACCCAGATACATTGGCTCAGCCGAAATCCAGCCATTGTCATACCTGCTAGCCTCAGCAATGAGCTTATTCTTGTCGGGGTCCCAGCGAACTACGGTTGTTTTTCTCTCATACCCGGGCTTCACCTTGTCGGCCTTGAGCGCGAGCGAATATGCGTTGTGCACTGGTTCATATGGAGATGCTACCAGAAACGCAGGTCCGATAGAATTCGCGATTTTAGTTGTTTCGCTGATGTCCAAGTCCAAATTTTCGTAAAGCGTATTGGCCTTCATGGAAATTTTCAGACGTTCGGTTTCAATCGCGTTGTCGCGCTCCCAATCCCAATGCGCGAGATGCGCCCTCGATACCGACGGTTTTCCCGGTGCTGTTTGCGACTGGATGCTGAACTTCACTCGGGTTTCATTACCCATGATGTCGAGCAAGCGATATTCACAGACATGGACCTTACCATCACGGAAACTGACGACGCCATCATTTACAAGGTTGTCATAAATATCGAGTGGGTTGCCAGGCAACCTATACGAGCCATGAATTGATGTTCGGTCCTTTTTAAATCGCTCATAAATCGTATGTGCATTCATGGCTCGGTTAGTTGCAAAATCAAGGCGATCCATACGCTGCCCATAGACTTGTAAACCATCCACGAAAAACTCGATTCGATAAATACCACATCGATTGCTATTCCCGTCGAGCATATCTACTGTGGTAATTGCGAAACCGACATCACCATAAATTTTGGGTAGTGTGGTCGTCTTCAGTCCACCTCCCTTCGTTTCGAGCACCACCGGCAAGCGAGCACCGTTTACCCAGGAGGAATCGGAAAGGGGTACAACCCAAACACCGCTGACGGAGGGTGGAATTTTGTCCTTCACTTGGAGACCGAACAACAGTGGATTAACCAATTTCTCTGTTGGCGTTTCACGCACTTCAAAGTGCAAATGCGGTCCTCCGCTACTGCCGGAGTTACCGGAAAGGCCTACTACTTCGCCTTTTGCTACCGGTAAAAGCCCCTTTTCAGGATAGAGATCAACACTGAAAGATTCAAGCTCGTATTGCTGACTCTTTACGTACTGATCAATTTTAGCAGCGTACTTGAGCAAATGGCCGTAAACCGTCGTGTAACCGTTGGGGTGATCTATATATAAAGCATACCCATAGCCGACCGGCGAAACCTTTATTCTGGAAACATATCCATCGGCTGCTGCTACCACATTCAACCCTTCCCGTTGCTCCGTTTTGATATCGATACCCGCATGAAAGTGATTGGTGCGCAGCTCCCCAAAGTTACCCGAAAGATTGAGCGGTATTTCGAGTGGCGATCGAAAATAATCGGTTGGATACTGCTTCACCTGCCCGTAAAAGATGATGGAGGAATGAATAAGTAGGAAGAAAATCAGCCCCTGCAGGGAATTTTGAGGGAAAGCCATAATTGGCGAATTTGTGATGAGTTAGCCGTCATTTTTTAGGAAGCACTCTTAAAATATGAACACCCGAAAAAGGAAAAAACTGGCTTGCCGCAAGTCGATCTTACCTTAAATTTGACGCACAATCATTATTGACTCTATACTTTTCGGAACCAATGAATGAACTATTGATCGAACGCATACAGGCCAAAATTGTGCAGCTCGGCGAGGCCAAAATGAGCCTCCAGCAGCAGGCACAGCGCCTGCGCGAAGAAAACGAAGCCATGCACCGCATCAATAAGGAACTTCAACAGCAGGTTGATGAATTAAGTAATCGAGTAAATAGTAATGTAAACACCGGTTCAATGCCTACACCGCAGGATGAAAACTTCCGCGGCGTAACCCGACACAGGATCAATGAATTGGTGAAGGAAATAGATGAGTGTATAACGCTTCTCAACAAATAAGCAATAGGCATGAGCGAAATTTCGATCAAAGTGAACATTGCAGGTCGCACCTATCCACTGACACTGGGCAGCGCGGAGGAAGTAAACATCCGCAAGGCAGAAACGACTATTGAAGAGAGCATACAGGCATTCCAACAGAACTACGCAGTAAAAGATAAACAAGATTTGCTGGCTATGGCATCATTGCAAATGGCTGCCAGCGCAATCAAAAACATGGAACCACGTATTGAACGCGTGGTAGAAAAAGTAGTTGAACGAGTAGAAGTACCGGTCGACCTTTCTCCTTCTCTGCTCGCTTTGGAAAGCCAGTTAGACCATTACTTGGCCTAACACTCCATTCATTTCCCTTATTCCTGTGTCGCACCGAGGGCAAAGAGCCGTCGGAAACAACTTATTTAACATATAAAGCTATGAGCGAAATTATGAGTGTGCTCGTCGCTTCACTCGCCGGAGTGGCCGTAGGAGGCGGATTTACCTGGGTTGTCTTCAACAATATTTTGAAGAACAAGAAGGAAGGAATTCTGGCAGAAGCAACGAAAGAAGGAGAAACTATTAAGGAAAAGAAAATTCTTCAAGCCAAAGAGAAGTTTTTGGAAATGAAGAACCAACACGAAAACGAAGTTCGTGAGAGGAACAAGAAATTACAGCAAGGCGAGGACAAAGTAAAATCGCGAGAGCGCGAACTTTCGCAGCAAGTTGAACAGTACAAGCGGAAGGAAAAAGATATCGAAACGCAGCGCGAAAACCTCAATAAGCAGCTCGATACCACCCAGCGTAAGCAAGCGGAATTGGAGAAAAGCAATCAAAAAGTAGTTGCTTTGTTAGAAGAAACGGCGAAGATGACCGCCGACGATGCTAAGAAGCGCCTCATGGAGCAACTCAAAGAGGACGCCCGAAACGCTGCAGCGTCACAAATCCAAGGTATTGTCGACGAAGCCAAGCTGAAAGCAAATCAAGAAGCCAAGAAAATCGTTATCCAAACCATTCAGCGCACAGCCGTTGAGCATGCGGTGGAAAACAGCGTTTCGGTATTCAACATCGAAAACGACGAAATCAAAGGGCGCATCATCGGTCGTGAAGGCCGCAACATACGCGCCCTGGAAGCAGCTACCGGTGTAGAAATCATTGTAGATGATACTCCGGAGGCAATCGTACTTTCTTGCTTCGATCCTGTGCGTCGCGAAATTGCGCGTCTATCCTTGCACCAGTTGGTAACAGACGGACGAATTCACCCGGCGCGTATTGAAGAAGTAGTTGCGAAGGTGACGAAAAACATCAACGACGAAATCGTTGAAATCGGTAAGCGAACTACTATTGAATTGGGCATACACGGTCTGCACAGCGAACTGATTCGCATGGTGGGCCGCATGAAATACCGTTCTTCTTATGGACAGAATCTGCTGCAACACTCGCGTGAGGTAGCCAACCTGTGTGCTACGATGGCGAGCGAATTAGGACTGAATCCTAAAGCAGCCAAGCGCGCCGGTCTATTGCACGACATCGGGAAGGTTCCGGATGATGAGAGTGAATTACCGCACGCAATTCTTGGAATGAAACTCGCCGAAAAATTTGGCGAGAAACCAGATGTTTGCAATGCAATCGGAGCCCACCACGACGAAGTGGAAATGACTACCTTGTTGTCTCCCATCATTCAAGTGTGTGATGCTATCAGCGGGGCACGCCCCGGGGCGCGCCGCGAAGTGGTGGAAGCCTACATCCAACGCTTGCGCGATTTGGAAAATATGGCACTCGAAAACAACGGTGTATCGAAAGCATTTGCGATTCAAGCCGGACGCGAATTACGCGTAATGGTAGAAGCTGACCGCGTTTCTGACGATCAAGCCGATGCGTTGGCCATTAGCCTTGCAAGCAAAATTGAAACAGAAATGACCTACCCGGGTCAGGTACGTGTAACCGTTATTCGCGAGAAGAGAGCAGTAGGCATCGCGCGATAAACCGCGCGCGGTTGATAGTTGAAGGTTGAAGGTTGCTGATTCAAGAAAGACACACACTTTCTTAGCAGCAACGTTCAACCTTCTCTCTTTTTATAAAGCACAAACGCACGGTGAGCACGAAAGAACAAATGGCCACGAGCTTCAGCTGGAACACCCTCACGGTGGTGTTGCAGGTGGTCATTCAATTGGCGTACACAGGTCTGCTTGCTCGCTTGGTAGCAAAAGACTCCTTCATGCTGATGGGCATTGTACTCGGCATCATGGGCTTTGCAGAGATTTTCTCACAAGTGGGCGTTGGCCCGGCGCTCATTCAGCGCAAGGAAGTTCATCAACAACACATCAATGGCGCTTTCTATATCGCCGTCATATTAGGTTTAGGCTTCACTTTGCTCTTTCTAGGGCTTGCTCCTGCTATAGCGCTATTTTATGAGTTGCCCGAATTGAAACCCATCATACAAGTTGTTTGCACCAGCTTCCTTATTTCGGCTATAGCCGTGGTGCCTCGAAGCATGATGATGAAACACATGCGATTCAAGACCATGTTTAAGGCAAGCATGATTTCCATTGTAGGAGGTAATCTGGTGGTTGGCCTTACCCTCGCCTACCTGCAATGGGATGTTTGGGCGTATGTGTGGGCCTTGTTTGCGCAAAACATGCTCATGACACTGGCCCTGTGGTATTACGAACCTGTGCGCGTAACCATACAGTGGGAATGGAAATACACACGAGAACTCATACGCTACGGCGCCGGAAGCACCCTTTTTAATGCATTGAATTATCTGGCTACCAAACTGGATGTCCTTCTAATACCACGCGCGCTTCGGGCAGGACAATCTGAACTATCGGCTGTTCAACGCAACATGGCCTCCTACTTTGAGAGAGCCAGCTACGCCATGACACAGCCCATCACCATCATGGGCAAGTTGAGCGACAGCGTTCTGTTTAGTGGTATGTCGCGCATGCAAGATGACCGTGAACGTCTGCAGAAAACAGTAACGCTTGCTACTTCAATGCTCGGCATCGTGCTTATTCCTTCCAGTGTATTCATGCTTTTTTTCGCAGACGAACTCATTACCTTATGGCTAGGTATAGACTACCTTGAAACCGCCGCTATCTTGAAGGTACTGTTTCTGGCTGTTGTATTTCGATCCATGAGCAAATTGGGAGATTCGTTGCTTCGCGCCAAAGACGCTGTTTTCCAAGGATCATTTTTTAAAGCTATTTATGTTTCGCTTATGGCAGGCGGTATTTGGATCGGAACTTCGTACGGTATGAAAGGCGCAGCCGCAGGTATCGTGCTGGCTACAATCATTCATTACGTGATGAATATGTTCATGACCACGCGACTCATCGAGCTGAGCTGGGGTGCGCTGTTCGCGGCCTGGTTGCCCGGTATTTTTCTCGGGTTGATATGCGCTGCCGTCGGTTGGAGCGTACATACGCTGTCATTTTGGTTTCAATTTCCCGGGTTGATGACACTCGCAACCGCAACTTTTTTCTTACCCGGCGTATGCCTTCTTGGTGTTTTTGCGTTTCCCCGCATGTTAGGGCGGGCAGGTAACAACCCCTTGTTGTACTTACCCCAGCGATTGAAAAAAAACAAATATGTTGGCAACCTTATTTCTCGAATTGAGTAAAAAACCCGCATGAAAGCACTGATTCGGATATTATCGACTGCTCTTCTGCTGGCGCTCAGCATAAGGGGAAATAGTCAATGCCGCATTCGTGTGGAAGCGCCGGATTCCCTCCCATTTTTATTTTCAATGAACGAAACAAACATCAACCAAATACCGGTGCTTTCGCTCACGCTCGATCAGCCCGTTTCCGGTAAGATTACGTTCAAAGCAGATTTCCCAACGCGGCCTGAACTGAGCTTCACGCAAGTGATAACCGTCAAGAAGAATACCTCACTCGAATTTGCAATTGAGCGCAGCAAAGGCACCCTCAAATTCATTCTCCGTAGTGAATCTGAAATGATATTCCCTGAAGTAGCAACTTCGGTGTCGGATACTTCCAAAGCCATTGCCTCGACCCATACCGGATGTTACCCTGTGGCCGACGATGCCGCCTATCAAGCCATGCTCGTCAATGTTGAAGCCCAGCACTTCGAATCGAAGAAACTGAGCCTACTATCGGAATTCGCTGCCAACCAATGCATACGTACAGAACAGCTTCGCACCATGATGGGTATTCTAACCCAAGAAGACAACAAAATCGCGCTGCTCATGGCATCTAAAAATCACATCTACGATCCGGAGCAGATTCGAGGTGTACTGAACGAGTTCTTTTTAGCGCGAAATAAGGAGAAGGCTACCGAGATTATTGAGGCTGACAGATAACAATCGTCTATGCGTAAATTCGTGCGCGAAATCCAAACGCACGTTTTCATGAGCAAAATCCACAACTTTAGTGCAGGTCCCTGCATTCTTCCTCCAGAGGTTATTGAACAAAGCGCAGCGGCCATCCGCGAATTCGACGGCATGGGCTTGTCCTTAATTGAAATCTCCCATCGTTCGAAAAACTTCGAACGCGTGATGGAAGAAGCACGTCAGCTTGTGAAAGACATTCTCAAACTAGAGCAACGCTATGAAGTCCTTTTCCTTCAAGGCGGAGCCACGCTGGGTTTTTACACAGTAGCACTGAACTACCTGAAAGAGGGCGGCAAGGCCGCATATGCCAATACAGGCGTGTGGGCTGCAGGCGCCATAAAAGAAGCAAAACTGGTTGGCGCTGTAGACGTCATTGCCGATTCTTCCGATAAGAATCACAGCTATATTCCTTCTTTCGAAGTGCCTTCGGGATACGATTATTTCCACTTTACCTCGAACAATACCATTTACGGAACGCAATACCAGAGCTATCCCAAGTGCGATGTACCGATGGTGTGTGATATGAGCTCCGATATTTTCTCGAAGCAATTCGACGCCAATCAATTCGCCATGATCTATGCGGGTGCTCAAAAGAATATGGGGCCTGCAGGCACAGTGCTCTATATCATCGATACAGAACAACTGGGCAAGACAGGGCGCAAGCTTCCCACCTACATGGACTTGCAAGCACACATTGATAAAGACTCGATGTACAACACGCCGCCTGTCTTTGCAGTTTATGCGAGCATGCTCACCTTGCGCTGGATTAAGAACAACGGAGGTTTGGAAGGCATGGAAAATCGCAATCGAGCGAAGAAAGATTTGTTCTACAACGAGCTCGATCGTAACTCGCTTTTTCACGGGCACAGCGAACCCGGTTCACGCTCATGGATGAACCCCACCTTCCGACTCAACGACGATAGCGCCGCTGCTGAGTTCGATAAGATGTGGAAAGAAGCCGGCATCAGCGGCATCGCAGGTCACCGCTCCGTAGGCGGCTACCGCGCGAGTATGTACAACGCGCTGCCCATTGAGAGTGTGCAGGTGCTGGTGGATGTGATGCGTGAGTTCGAGCGCACGAGAGGCTAAGGGCGACCTTGGCCAAGCTAAGAGTAAGGACGCACAGGCAGGCACAGCTTGACCCTGCGAGAAGACGGGGCAAGGACGCACAGCAGTGCGTCCGCGACCATAGATAGACACATAGCACAGACATAGACACAAACGACCACCACATGAAAATCCTCGCCAACGACGGCATCGACAGCACCGGTAAGAAAGCCCTAGAAGCAATGGGCTGCATAGTAATCACAGAAAAAGTAGCACAGGAAAATCTGGCGGAGGCGATCAACGCCGAAGGCTATGAAGGGCTACTGGTTCGCAGCGCAACGACCGCTCGGAAAGACTTAATTGATGCCTGTCCGGGGTTGAAGTTCATTGGTCGCGGTGGTGTGGGCATCGACAACATCGATGCGGAATATGCACGCAGCAAAGGCGTTGATGTGTTCAATACACCTGCATCGAGTTCACAAGCTGTTGCAGAATTGGTGATGTCAGTATTGTTTGCGGCAGCGCGCGGCGTTTATGATAGTGGACGCAACATGCACTCGGCCGACGGAAAAGCATTTGAAACGCTTAAGAAGAAATACAGCAAAGGATTTGAGTTACGCGGCAAGACCATTGGCATTGTCGGTTTCGGCCGCATTGGTCAGAGTCTTGCATCGTATGCACTTGGTTGTGGTATGCGCGTGATTGCGTGTGATCGCACCACCGATGAGTTCAAGACGCTCACTATAGACATGGGCGGACAAAACGTTCACGTCAATGTTCCTTACATGCCCTTTCATGCCTTGCTTCGTGAAGCCGATATTGTATCGCTCCACGTTCCCAAGCAAGCCGATGGTTCGGCAGTGATTGGAAGCGAAGAATTCCAGTATGTAAGAGAAGGAGCTATTCTAATCAACACCTCGCGCGGCGGAGTCATCGACGAAGCGGCGCTGATCGAAAACCTCAACAGCGGAAAGGTTCGTGCGGCATGTCTCGATGTATTCGTCGGCGAACCGAACGCTAATCCGGAAATCCTCTCACACCCGGGAATCATTGCTACTCCTCACATCGGCGCGAGCACGGTGGAAGCGCAGGAGCGCATTGGATTGGAGCTAGCGGAGAATGTGAGAAGGATTATAGGATTATAGGATTGCAGGAGGGTGCCAACCTGCAACTTGCAACATTCAATTTATTTAACCGCCAAGGCGCAGAGAACGCAGAGAAATTTCTGCGCACTCTGCGCCTTTGGGATTAAACCCAAACCCTCTTCTTCCCAATGAAATTAATGATTCCTCTCTTATTCGGAACAGTTTTCATACTAACTTCTTGCAACGGACAAATCAGCGCACCGGATTTCGGCATTGCAAATGGCAGCAAACCCATTTCGCATTCAGACACCGTAAAAGAACTAGGTGCTAACATCATGGCGATTTATCAAGATAACAAAGGCAATCACTGGTTTGGTAGCTGGCAAAGCGGATTGTACAAACATGATGATACGTGCATAATTCACTATACGGAACAAAGCGGGTTGCCCGATAATCGCGTCGAAGAAATACAGGAAGACCGGCAAGGCACTATTTACATCAACACGCGAAAAGGATTATGCAGAATGGATGATCATAGTATCTCTCTAATACCTATTTCCTCTGGTGATGAAAACGACTGGCAATTAAATCCGAATGACATGTGGTTCAAAGACCTCGAACATGAAGCACACGTCTATCGGTTCGACGGTATCTATTTGCACCGATTAAAACTTCCCGGCATGTCACTGGGTGACGAATACGTGCGAAAACATTCAAACTATTCAAATCCGTATTCTATTTATTGCATCTACAAAGACAGCCATCAGAACATCTGGTTTGGGACAGCGCTGTTGGGCGCATGCCGATACAATGGCAAAACATTCGACTGGATAACCGAACCCGATGTTACCGAACTTCACAACGGACCGGCCAATGGTGTTCGATCTATTGCAGAAGATGCCAATGGTCATTTCTGGTTTAATGCAGAGTATCGATATATCATTGATGCTAACGTTGACAAGGCTTCAAGTACAACATTCTACAAACGAGAAAAAAGCATTGGCAGTTTGGACGGCAAAGCTGAGGGTGAAATCAAGGAGTATCTGTCGATTGTGAAAGACAACCAAAATAATCTCTGGATCGCAACCTATTCAGATGGCATTTGGAAGGTTGACGGTGAAAACATCGAACACTATCCGATCATAGTCGATGGTAAAAGTGTTACCGCGTTTTGTGTTTACCAAGACAAACATGGCGTTATGTGGGTAGGCACGCATGAAAATGGTGCATTCAAATTGGAAGGCAATAGTTTCAGACAATTCTAACTGTGATTTTTTTATCGCAATGGCGCAGAGGTAGCAGAGACTTCCACCGTCTAGGACACTTTGCGGTTAATCCACTTCCCTCCTATCTTTGACGGAAAATTAGTCACTAGTCACTAGTCACTAGTCACTAGTCACTAGTCACTAGTCACTAGTCACTAGTCACTAGTCACTAGTCATTATTTATGCCCTCCCTCCACCCCTTCCGAGCCGTTCGCCCCACGCGCGACAAAGTGCACCTCGTGGCATCGCGCTCGTATGTGAGTTACACGGCATTGCAATTGAGGTCTAAGTTGACGGAGAACCCGTACAGCTTTCTGCACATCATCCATCCTGATATGACGGCGACCAACTTGCACAAGACGGTCGATCTCGGTGAAAGATTTAAGCAAGTGCGAGGCAAGTACGACGAGTTTTTGGCCGAGGGTATTCTACAACGCGATGAAACACCGAGCCTTTACATCTATAGGCAGATAAAAGCAGGACATGCGTTCACCGGTATCATTGGCGCGGTTTCGGTCGACGATTATCTGAGCGGCAAAATCAAAATTCACGAAAAGACCATTGCCAAACGGGAAGAGACCTTTGTGCAATACCTAGACATTACGAAGATCAATGCCGAGCCTGTCCTCCTCATGGCGCGTGACAGCAAAACCATCGACGACATCATTGCCGAAAAAACACGCCAGCGTCCGGAATACGACTTCACCACGACCAACAAAGTGCATCACCAGTTTTGGGTGATGGATGATGCGGCGTCCATCGAAGCCATCGAAAAAACGTACGCCGAACAAGACGCGTTTTACATCGCCGACGGGCACCACCGCAGCAGCAGCAGTGCGCTTTTATTTGAAAAACACAAAGCGTCGATTGCGAATGAAAGTGACCCGATGCGCTATTGCCTGGCCTACATTCTTTCCGAAGAGAATGTGCGCATCTATGAGTTCAATCGCATCGTGAAAGATCTCAACGGATTAAGTGCTACAGAAGTGATTGAGCGATTGAGCCATTCATTCGAAATAACACCATCTCATACAGCCGTTCATCCGCATCGCAAAGGGGAAATGGGATTGTACCTGGAAAACAACTGGTATAAACTCGCGTTGAAAGAAGCCTCAGAAGTTCTCGACGTGCAGTTACTCACCGACCTTGTGCTGGAACCCATCTTCGGAATTTCCGATTTACGCAAAGACAAGCGCATCAGTTTTATGGAGGGTCCGAAAGGCCTGGATGTGCTCTGCCAAACGGTCGACAAGCAAGGCACAGGGGCTGCGTTCACACTGTTTGCTCCCACGGTCGAAGACATTAAACGTATAGCCGATGCCGGTCAAACCATGCCACCCAAAAGCACGTGGGTTGAACCCAAACTTCGCAGCGGGTTAGTTGTTTATGAGTTCTGACATGGCATCTATCGCTGAGAATATACAACGACTTCAGAAAGAACTCCCTTCGCACGTTCGCCTCATCGCCGTTTCGAAAACGAAACCGGTGTCTGATCTTAAGGAGGCATACGACGCCGGGCAGCGCGTTTTCGGGGAAAACTATGTGCAAGAGTTGACCGAAAAGCAACCACTGCTTCCGGCTGATATTGAATGGCATTTCATTGGGCACTTGCAAAGCAACAAGGTGAAATATATCGCGCCCTTTGTGCATTGCATTCACGGTGTCGACAGTTTTAAGCTGTTGAAAGAAATCAGCAAGCAGGCCTTTAAAAACAACCGCACCATCCAATGTCTGTTACAGGTGCACATAGCGAAAGAAGAGAGCAAGTTCGGTTTCTTACCGGCAGAATTGCTCGAGCAAAGTTCCTTGTTCAACCTGCAGGATTATCGCGGTATTGAGCTGTGTGGCCTGATGGGCATGGCCTCTTTTTCAGACGACCAGCAACTTGTTCGCAGTGAGTTCAAGCATTTGAAATCGACCTTCGACGCATTACAATCGGGTGCGTTTAGCTCTTTACCATCCTTTCGTGAAATCTCTATGGGCATGAGCGGCGACTGGAAAATGGCGATCGAAGAAGGCAGCACCATGATACGTGTTGGAAGCGCTATCTTTGGCAGCCGCAATTAACGTCCCGCATGACACGCAAATCCCGCATCATTTACCTCTGTATTGCACCTTGTCTGTTCTTACTCAGCTGGTACATTTCACATCGCATGTATACCGACTATTTACAAAACGGGGTAGGTAATATGCGCTATGCGGGCGAAGAGCGCAGTTGGATGTATGCGTCCATTTTCACGGGCATCTATCTCGCAGCGTTTTTTGTGATCCGCGATTTGTACCCGAACAAGAAATAGTGGCGAGTGGCGAGTGGCGAGTGGCTAATAAAAAAATGCCATAATTGGTTAACTACATACCCAGATTTTTTTGTCGAGTATTGAGCTAACCAATTTAAATTCACGTTCCCCAATCGCCATTCTCCATTCTCCATGCACTTATAGGCATATTATTCCCCCCACACCTCCCGCTATCGCTCGAAACTTTTAATTTCATGCTCATAAATTCTTTTTCGTTGTAAATAGTTTACAATCTGGCCCACATACCTTGCGTCACTATTCAAGGATAGCTAACTTTTAAAACACAATACAATGGCTGATGTAAACAAAGAAAAAATGAAGGCGCTCCAACTCGCTATGGACAAGTTGGAAAAGACATATGGTAAAGGTGCCGTGATGAAACTCGGCGACGAAGCCACCGAGCAAATTGAGGTTATCCCCAGCGGTTCTATCGGTGTGGATTTGGCTCTGGGCATAGGCGGTTACCCAAAAGGACGTATCGTAGAAATCTACGGTCCGGAATCGTCGGGTAAAACTACGCTCGCTATTCATGCAATTGCTGAGTGTCAGAAGGCCGGAGGTATCTGCGCCATCATCGATGCGGAACACGCGTTCGACAAATTCTACGCAGAGGCGTTAGGCGTTGACACCGAAAACTTGCTCATCTCTCAGCCCGACAACGGCGAGCAAGGATTGGAAATCGCCGACAACCTCATTCGTTCAGGCGCTATAGACCTCATCGTTATCGACTCTGTAGCTGCGCTTACTCCGCGTGCTGAAATCGAAGGAGAAATGGGCGATAGCAACGTAGGTGTTCAGGCCCGTTTGATGTCGAAGGCATTGCGTAAGCTCACATCGACCATCAGCAAAACCGGATGCTGCTGCATCTTCATCAACCAATTGCGCGAGAAGATCGGCGTGATGTTCGGCAACCCCGAGACCACTACCGGTGGTAACGCATTGAAGTTCTATGCTTCTGTTCGTATCGACATCCGTCGCTCACAGCAAATCAAAGACGGCGAAACCGCAATCGGTAACCGCACCAAGGTGAAGATCGTGAAGAACAAAGTGGCTCCACCATTCCGCACGGCTGAGTTCGACATCATCTACGGTCATGGTATTAGCCGCGTGGGTGAGCTCATCGACATGGGTGTTGACCTGAACGTGGTGAAGAAGAGCGGTTCATGGTTCAGCTACAACGAGACCAAATTGGGCCAAGGCCGCGATGCCGTGAAGCAATTGCTCGAAGACAATCCTGATTTGATGGAAGAAATCGAAACCAAGGTGAAAGAGGCTATCGCTGCAAAGACCCTGGTTACCGCATAACTTTCCTAGCTAGCAAGCCACTCCCTCGCAATCAACCCATCAGCCAATTCAATGCTTTTTGGGGGAATGGACGGAAAGTGCGAAATTTGGCCCCCGATTGTTCGGGGGCCTTTTTCATTTTAATCGTTTCAACCTCATGCGCATCCTTTCGATTCTAATTTCATTCTGTTCGCTGCTAAGCATGCATTCATGCGATGGCATGCAACAACAGAGCAATGGCACTTCGACCGAGTTAGAGGCTCAAGCTGATTCCATCGCTCAGCTCGACTCGCTTTTGCGCGCTATTAACCAACGCATCATCGACAACCCGAATGACTATGCTGCTTATCTCGAACGTGCAAGGTATTGGGGCGACCGATCTATGTTTCCCAACGCATACTCTGACATTTTACGCGCCATCGGCATCGACTCTACCAAAGCCGACATATACCTGCTCCGTGGCGAGTTGCACTTCAAGCAGGAAAAAGTGAAAGAGGCCTACGATGATTACAGCACCTGTTTACGCTATGACTCGCTGAGCGTGCCCGGGCTACTCAAGAAAACGGGAATTGACATTGTACTTGGGAATTATGAGGTAGCACGTCAGCAACTCAACACGGCTTTGCGCGTGAATGAATTCGAACCCGAGGCCTATTACCTCCGCGGACGTTTATACAAAACGATGGGCGACACAGACGTTTCGGCTTCATCTTACAAAACGGCTATTGAAGTAGACCCCAACTATTACGATGCATACATCGAAGTGGGTTTGTTGTATGCCGCTAAGAAGAGTGACCTAGCTAAGGAATATTATGCATCCGCCATCGGGATTCGACCGCGCAGTATCGAAGCCTGGTACAACAAGGCGATGTATTTACAGGAAACCGGATTGCGTAAAAAGGAACGATACAAAGAAGCCTTTGCATGCTATGACGAAATCCTAAAAATTGATCCGAAATTCGTAGCTGCACACTTCAACAAAGGTTTCGTCTTTTTGGAATACCTGCAACAATACGATAGTGCCGCAATCTATTTCAGCAACGCCGTCGACATTTTCCCCTCTTATTATCAGGCTTACTACAATCGTGGACTTTGCAACGAGAGTATGAACAAACGAACAGAAGCTGAATCGGATTATCGCAAAGCCTTGTCTATTCAACCTGATTATACAGAGGCTGCCATCGCACTGAGTCGATTAACAGACGGAAAATAGAACTTTAGTAAGGAAGCAGATTGGGTTTGAAAATCTGTTCTTGCAATGTCTCTGCTCCGGGTTGTTTCGCAATGGGAATATCTAAATACGCTCGCTTAATTAAGAATAGACCTTTGTTCTCAGGATGTTCCAGGGTTAGATAGACCTCCAGATAAATATCCAAATCAGGATATTCAGGGTCAACCGTAATTGTGAACTCTTCCTTTCGAATGGTTTCAGAGTCCAGTTTCAATTTTCCGGAAACATCCATTGGGAGCAATTCATTTTGTCCGGCAGGCACAATTTTGTATCCCTCCAAGTCAAGCAGCATATGCAACTGCACAGGATTACTACCCAGGTATAAACTATCGAGCAATGCAATGTCTCCGTTGGTATGCGCTGCGTCAAAACCCACCAATTCCTGGTTAGGACGAAACCAAAAGTTTTTCATGAGCTTATCGCCGGGTGAACCAATCATCCGAACCAAATGATTATCACTGTCCACCACATACAAATCGCCATCCTTAACCATTGCATCGGTGGCACCTTGCACACGAACATCATTTTTGGTAACACCCTCTACCTTTTGTTCTCCGACTACTTTCCATTCCTTACCCTCTTCCAAAAACATAATACGACCATCCTTGGTTACACCCGCAATTCCATTTTTCCACTCACACACCGATGCAAAACGATAGGGAGTACCCTTTTTAATGTCGGATATCTTTCCCTTGCGATCCACTTTAAATGCTTTGCCATCGGCCATGGTCACATACAGAATGTTGGTTCCTGCATTGATGTTTACGGGGCAGTTGCGCAACATGCCTGTATTACCTTCCGGCAAATCGCAGAGCAAGCGCGAAGCGCCGTCCTTCATATCTACCTCAAACAACTGATTAGTAGTAGCACTTAACACATAGAGCACGTTACCCAGCACAGCCAAATCTGTAGGCAAACCCAATGGCTCAAATCGAGCATCAATCGCCTTCACCTTTTTCCATGTGATGTATCCACTGCCTACCAAAGAAGATACTTGCTCAGTTGTCATATCAATGACCCGAACGCGGTTATTGTGCGTATCGGCTATGTAAAGATTACCGTTCGCATGAACCATTCCTTGAGGGCGGTTGAACTGAGAAGTAAAAACATTCTGATCGAAATAACCCGGCAACGTAGTACCAATCAGATGGGAAATTGTTCCGCTTCCATCAAACTCGATCATTCTGTTGTGCGCAGCATCGTTGAGGTAGATATGTTCGCCTCCCTCCTCAAATGCGATATAAGTAGGAGTCTCCACGACCGGGTTAGCAAAAGAAGCGGGTTCGATATAAGAACGGAATTGGTGATTGAGGCATGTTTTAAATACGTCGCCTTGTTCATTGAGCACCTCGATGCGCTTTGTGACGGCTGCAAAACCATCATGTCCGCCCTGCGCTATAGTGCGCAATCCCTTTTCATATAAAATAAAAAATGGAGCTGACTTTATTTGCACGCTATTAAAGCCCAATAAATCAGGAAATACGGCAATCGGATGCAAATATCCATTGCGCTGTATGTAGTTCACCAGGTGTTTTTTGGAAAGTGGATTCGTGGTATCGGCCACCATAATTTCCAATAGCTGCGTTGCCGGCAACTTGACAGTCATTGCTTCCAACTGACGCAGGTAGTAACTGCATTCGACACTTCGCTCATCGCTGATGACGAGGATGGCGATCTTCTCCTTCAGATTATCCATCACCAGTTTGTGATCGATGTTCATCCACACCGCCTTATCCGGGAACTGATCATTTGTTTGCACCGCATTCATGGTTTGCGCCGATGCAAAAAAGGGTAGTATGAAAACATACGAAAAACAAATAGCTTGAACGACCGCCGACTTCATAGAACGTGTTTTTTTGAGTTGAGACAAATGTAGTCAAAGCCTCGCGCTGAAGGGGGTTAGCGACGCATTGCATTTCTGAATAATATAAAAAAAAGCGCACCGAAGTGCGCTTTCCTATATCGTGAGGGGCGTTAAACCTTATTTCACTTTGTCTACAACTGCTTTGAACGCCTCCGGGTGATTCATTGCCAAGTCGGCAAGCACCTTACGGTTTAGTTCAATACCGTTCTTGTGAACCTTACCCATAAACTCAGAGTATGACATTCCATGCGGACGTACACCTGCGTTGATACGAGCAATCCACAATGAACGGAAGTTGCGCTTTTTGTGTTTACGGCCTACGTAGGCATAGGTCAACGCTTTTTCTACTGCATTTTTGGCAACGGTCCATACGTTTTTGCGTGAACCGAAATACCCTTTGGCCAATTTTAAGACTTTCTTTCTCCTGGCTCTGGAGGCTACTGCATTTTTACTGCGTGGCATAATGTTGATGTTTTTTGACGTTGGCGGCAGTTATTATGCTGCTCTTAGGACCAATTGTCGGGTTAAACTTACCTGCTCTGTTTTACCGGAATTAAGCGGTTGGGACGAGCAATTGTCTCCTGATTGATTTAGCATCAGCGGGGTGCACGATAGCATCGTTACCGAGGGCACGCTTGCGCGCGGTTTCCTTCTTGGTAAGGATGTGTCTCTTGAACGCCTTCTTGTGCTTAATCTTTCCTGTGCCGGTAAGCTTGAATCGCTTCTTCGCGCCGGACTTGGTTTTTGATTTAGGCATTGTATTGATTATTAAAAATTACTTCCGTTGTTATTTTTTCTTCGGATTGATAATGATGAACATTCTCTTTCCGTCGAGCTTCGGCATTTGTTCAGGAAGACCGTATTCCATGAGTTCCTGAATGAAACGCGTCAATAAAATTTCACCGCGATCCTTGTACACTATCGAGCGGCCTTTGAAATGCACATAGGCCCTCACTTTCGCTCCCTCTTGCAAGAACGCTTTGGCGTGCTTGAGTTTGAAGTCGAAATCGTGATCGTCGGTGTTGGGGCCGAAACGAATTTCCTTGGTAGTCACATTCGTTTGCTTGGCCTTAATCTCCTTCATCTTCTTCTTCTGGTCATACAGAAATTTTCTGTAATCGTAGATGCGACAAACAGGTGGAACAGCATTTCCGGAAATCTCAATCAAGTCGAGCTCCATGTCCTGCGCCATGCGCAACGCTTCAGCACGTGTATACACGCCCTGTTCAATGTTCTCACCTACTAAGCGCACTTCGGCAGCGGTGATTTTTTCGTTTAGCTTGTGCTCGGGTTCGAGTGATCTGCGACCTCTCATAGCCCTGTTTTGCGGTGCGTTAATGGCTCCTCCTGTTTTACGTTTTACTTATATCAACGCCTTACTGTGCTGACAGCATGGCTTTTACTTCGTCGTTCACTTTGTTGGCGAAATCGGCAATAGTCAACGAACCGATATCACCCTCTCCCTTCTTACGCGCCGAAACGGTTCCTGCACCTTGTTCTTCCTCTCCAACGACCAACATGTAGGGCACTTTTTCCATTTCCGCATCGCGGATTTTCTTCCCAACTTTCTCGTTCCTTTCGTCAACGAGGGCGCGAATATCGTAAGAAATTAACGATTTTGCTACACTCTGAGCGTAATCATTATATTTTTCTGACACGGGCAGGATTTTCACCTGCTCCGGTGTGAGCCACAGCGGGAATTGTCCGGCGCAGTGCTCAATGAGAATCGCCACAAAGCGCTCCATCGAACCGAACGGCGCACGGTGAATCATTACCGGTCTATGTTTCTGATTATCAGCACCCGTGTACTCCAGTTCAAAACGCTCGGGCAAGTTGTAGTCGATCTGCACCGTTCCCAACTGCCAGCGGCGGCCAATGGCATCGCGCACCATGAAGTCGAGCTTGGGGCCGTAGAAGGCTGCCTCACCGTATTCGACCACGGTCTTCAGTCCCTTTTCCTTGGCCACTTCCTGGATGCCGCGCTCGGCAGCTTCCCAGTTGGCGTCGGAACCGATGTACTTCGAAGGGTTGCCCGGGTCGCGAAGGGAAACCTGTGCGAGGAAGTCCGGGAAATCGAGGGTTTTGAAAATGTACAACACCAAGTCAATCACCTTTCCTACTTCTTCCTTCACCTGGTCGACGGTGCAGAAAATATGCGCATCGTCTTGAGTGAATCCACGCACGCGGGTGAGACCGTGCAGCTCGCCCGTTTGTTCGTAGCGGTATACCGTTCCGAACTCGGCCAGGCGCAACGGCAGGTCGCGGTATGAGCGGGGCTCGGTCTTGAAAATTTCGCAGTGGTGCGGACAGTTCATCGGTTTCAGCATGTACATCTCACCCTCTTGAGGAGTGTGGATGGGCTGGAAGCTATCCTTACCGTATTTCTCCCAGTGTCCACTGGTTTCGTATAGTTCCTTGGAGCCAATGTGCGGGGTAATTACCTGCAAATAGCCCATTTTCTTTTGTGCGTCGGTGAGGAATGCCGTGAGGCGCATGCGCAGGTCGGTACCTTTCGGCAACCACAGCGGCAGACCGCTTCCTACTTTTTGTGAGAAGGCAAACAGTCCGAGTTCTTTTCCGAGTTTGCGGTGATCGCGCTTGCGGGCTTCCTCCAACAGCTTCAGATAATCTTCAAGCTCTGATTGCTTCGGGAAGGTGATGGCATACACACGCGTAAGCATCTTGT
>Ga0315906_10002495_pt1 | contig 25592 bp, 26 predicted proteins | sample LakEriMetagenome_4_FD_203526 | JGI IMG/M metagenome (GOLD analysis project Ga0315906, IMG submission 203526) | Freshwater fungal communities from buoy surface, Lake Erie, Ohio, United States - Buoy 2 MA122 | ecosystem: Environmental > Aquatic > Freshwater > Lake > Lake biofilm | place: USA...
CGCGCTGTGATTTCTCCACTCGTGATAAGTTCGGCCAGCTCGTCACGCAGACGTGCACTCTCGTCCATCGCAAATCGCCAGTTCTTCAGGCGACCTTCGTAGTCATCGACAAATCGTGTGAAGTCGCCACGATCCGGCAGCTTTTTCATCGGCAGTCGATCCAAGTATTTTTGTGATGGCGAGATCAATACGACGTTCTCCAGCCATTCATCTTTTGCTTTGCGCCACGGCAGCATCTTGTCCAGCCAGCCAGGCACAATTTTGTTGGTGAAGTGCGGGTACAGCACCAAGCCCTCACGCTGTGCATAAGGCAGATGCAGGTGATAGTCGATGATGCCGCCATCCCAATAGGTGCCTTCCGCCGCGCCATTAATGTTGCGTACACCGTCCAGTATTAGCGGTATCGATCCGGAAGCAATTAGCGCGTCGCCGAAGTTTGATTCGGTCAGCCGCGAATAGGCGGTGCGGAACGGATCGAATTGGCCGCCGCGCGCCGAAGTTCCATCGGCAAAGAGTGGCGTGGCATGGTCCCCTGCGTAAAACCAGGTGCGATCAAGAAAGTACCGCAAATGTTTTCTTCCGACCGCGTTTGCCAGCGCCGCCAGCGCATAGCCGACGTGTGTGCGTCCGCGTTGTTCACGCGCAAGGATGTGTTTGCCCCGCACCGCCAGCACGTGCAATCGGTAACTGGGATGGGTAAGTACGCCCGCAATATGACCCTTGAAGAGATTGCTGATGAGGTCGCGCGCGTAGGCGGTGATGTAGGCGGCAGTGACTTTGCGGGGATAGTGTTGCTGGCTGTAAGCACTGGCAAACGCAGTCAGTGCAGCACGAGTATCCGCAGCGGAAAAAACGCCATCACGCACACCCCGGCAGACGGCCGCGAATCGCCATGCGCCAATGGAGGCACCAATGAGGTCAATTGGCGTGGTGCGTGTCTCGAATCCCTGCGGCAACCATTCGGCAAACAGCCACTCATCGAGCTTTGCCAGTCCGAGTCCTTTCGGACCACCCGCAGCCCCCGGCACGATTGTAATGTCATGTGGATTTAGTCCATGCCGACGGATGTGTTCGATTGCTTTGTGACCCGCTTGAATATCGAGGGAGCTCATGATGAACGATGTTTCACAACGCGTGTCTCGTGAAATCCGATAACACCACGCAGCACCTCTTGTGGCGCTTCAATCTGCGGATAGTGGCCGATACCGTTGAGCAACATGATGTCCGCGCCCGGCACTAAATCGGCGTAGCGTTTTGCCATGTGTCGGCCAGATACGGGGTCGTCAGCGCCATTGATTAGTCGCAGTGGAATATTGGCAGTACGCGCATTGGTCAACGCTCCCACCCAGCGCGAGCGATACTGTTTGCGCTCCGGTATGTAACCGATCAGTTTGTGCATCACCTGGATGCCGTTGTTTTCAACAACCATGGACCACATCGCCTCCAGCTCAGCGCGCGAGGGCGGCGTGCCCGCACCAAAGATTGATGTCATGCTCTTGGCAAAGCGCGTGAAGTCCATTTGTTTCGCGACGATACCGCCAAGCGGCGATAACAATAGCCGTTGCACTAGGCGCGGGCGGTGAGCCTCTGGGAAAAGCCCGCCATTCAAGAAGCAGATACTTTTTAGCTCGCTTACCGCAGAATCGTCATGCGCCCGAGCCAGCAACTCTTGTGCAACCGTGTCACCGTAGTCGTGCGCAAGGATATGGTATTCACTCACCCCAAGCTTTGTCAGCATCGCTTCACAAAGATCAGCCTGGTTAAGAATGCTGTATTCGTCATCCACTGGTTTTGCTGAAAAGCCATAACCCAACAGATCGGGTGCAATGACGTGAAAGTGTGGTGTCAGGTTTTCCCATAGCGGCGACCAATCCCAAGACGAGGTTGGGAAGCCGTGGAGCAATAGCAGCACTGGCTTGTTTGGCAGAGAACTGCCCGCAGGTTGGCCAGCACTATCGGGGCGGGAGCGGCGATAGAAGATGCGGTGGCTGCGGTGGGGAAAGTACTCGCCGCATTCGCGCCATTGTTCTGGCGAAATCCATGCTTTTGTCAAAACGCTTATGCCTCAGGATCGTAGAGATTGGCCTTATTATCCCAACATATTGGGGGTATATCGGTTTGCTGTCTGGCAATCTGCCGCTATTGCAAATTCTTTGTGGGATTGGGTTATGTCACTACTGTTTTCACCCTTTACGCTTCGCAAGCTTGAATTCAAAAACCGCATATTTGTTTCCCCCATGTGCCAGTATTCTTGCGTCGATGGCATGCCTAACGACTGGCATTTGGTCCATCTTGGTACACGTGCCATCGGCGGGGCTGCGCTGGTGATGACAGAGGCCGCATCGGTGACGCCGGAGGGGCGCATATCACCGCAAGATGCCGGTATCTGGAACGATGCGCAGACAGATGCGTGGAAACCCATCGCCGCGTTTATCACTAACAACGGTGCAGTGCCGGCCATCCAGCTTGCGCACGCCGGACGTAAGGCATCGACCTTTGCGCCCTGGCGAGGACGTGGAAAAGTCGATGTGGCGCAGGGGGGGTGGCAAGTGGTTGGCCCCAGCGCTAACGCCTTTTCTGACTCATATCCGCAGCCGCACGAAATGTCTGTCACCGAAATTCGCACGACCATTGATGCGTTCGCGGTAGCCGCCAAGCGCTCTTTGGAAGCCGGCTTCCAGGTGGCTGAAATTCACGCTGCACATGGTTATCTTGCACACCAATTTTTGTCGCCACTCTCGAACCTGCGCACCGATCAATATGGCGGATCGTTGGAGAACCGCATGCGTTTTGTCTTGGAGGTGTCGGCCGCAGTGCGAGAGGTTTGGCCGAAATCCTTACCAGTGTTTACTCGAATTTCGGCGACTGACTGGAAGCTGGGTGGTTGGGATGTGGCCCAATCGATTGTGTTAGCGAAAGAATCGAAGCGACGCGGCATTGATCTCATCGACGTGTCGTCGGGAGGCACGGCGGCTGATGCGCAGATGACCATCCGCCCAGGTTATCAAGTGCCGTTTGCGCGTGCGATTCGCCAAGAGGCTGATATTGCGACGGGGGCGGTTGGCTTGATTACCGAGCCCGTGCAGGCTGAACAAATTGTGGCCGATGGTGATGCCGACTGTGTACTCTTGGCGCGTGTACTATTGCGTGATCCCTACTGGCCATTGCGCGCTGCGACCGAACTCGGTGTCGCAGTCGATTGGCCAGACCAGTACAAACGTGGCGCGGTCAACGCGTTCGGCAAGTGAGGGATGTCGGGGGCTTGCATCTTTCGATCAATGCGAACTTCGTGCTGAATCTCGCCGGTTGAGTCCCGGCGTCAGTGGACTGGCCGCAATGGGGCAAAAATTTCATCGCCTTCGATGTGCGTAGCGAGCGTAGGCAGATTCAGGCGCGAGCGAAGCCGACGAGGAGATAGTATGTGTAATGCAGCGACGAGTACGGCGAGCGAGTAACGCCAAGATGCCAACGCGCAGTAGCATAGCGCAGGCGAACTACAAAAAGGAATGCAAATGTACGACTTGTACTATTGGCCCACACCAAATGGCCACAAAATTACGATGTTCTTGGAAGAGGCAAAACTGCCATACAAACTTATCGGTGTGAACATCGGTACGGGGGATCAATTCAAGCCAGATTTTTTGAAGATCGCGCCGAACAATCGCATGCCGGCGATCGTTGATCATGCGCCCCGCGACGGCAAGAAGCCGATCAGCGTGTTTGAATCCGGCGCCATCCTGCTTTATCTCGCGGGCAAAACCGGAAAGTTTTTGCCCAAGGATCTGCGCGGCCAGGTGGAGACTCTCGAGTGGCTGATGTGGCAAATGGGGGGGCTCGGGCCGATGGCCGGTCAAAACCACCACTTTGCCCACTACGCGCCGGAAAAAATTCCCTACGCCATTGAGCGTTACGTAAAAGAGACCTCGCGGCTCTACGGTGTGTTGAACAAGCGATTAGCCGACCGCGCATTCATCACCGGCAGGCAATACACCATTGCCGACATGGCCGCCTATCCTTGGATAATTGCCGAGCGCCAGGGGCAGGATATGCAAGATTTCCCGCATCTTGCGCGGTGGCATGCTGCGATCAAAGCGCGCCCGGCGACAGTACGCGCCTATGCCAGGGCGAAAGAGATTAACCCGGCGCCGCCACCGGCAATGACGGATGCGCAAAAGAGAGTCTTGTTCGGGCAAGACAAGTCGGTCGTAAAGTGAAAAAAGCCGCTCATTGAGCAGCCTTTTAGTTGTAAATCGACTAGCGAAGTATCACTTCTTATTGATCATGTTCACAAAGCTGTTGAACTCGTCGATGGCCGCATTTGCGGCATCGATATGCGCCTGCGCTAACTTATTCATGTCGTTACGAAATGCCATCAGGCAGTCTCGATAGCCGTCCATTTGTTTGACAAATAATTTCTGCTGCCCATCACTTTCGAATTTACCCGGTGCATCAGGTCGCACGCAGTTGTGTTTGGGTACCGATGTTGACACCGTAGCGCCAGCAGCCTTTTCCGGTGCCTTTTTATCTTGTGCAATTGCGCCGAAAGATGCGAGCACGACAAACAACGACAGCAAGATGCGAGAGAGTAGGGAGCTCATGGCGTTGGTCAAATAGTGTTGAAGATGCGTGTGGCGGCGAGTTACCCGGCAACACGTGTGCTTGTTGCTGTCGATCGGGTTTCTGCGAGCCATTTTTTTACGCTGGTAACGATACCGTCCCGCGTCAGTCCGCAGTCAGCCAACAGCACGCCGGGGTCGCCGTGTTCAACGAAGTGATCTGGCAGACCGAGATGCAATACCGGCAGCGTCAAGTTCTGCGCCGAAAGTGATTCGGCAACTGCACTACCCGCGCCACCCATCACCACGTTTTCTTCGACGGTCACGATAAGATCGTGCGTGGTGGCGAGTTTAAACACAAGGTCATCGTCGAGTGGTTTGACATAGCGCATATTGGCCACAGTGGCGTTTAGTTCCTCAGCAGCGTCCGTCGACGGCTTCACCATGGAGCCAAAGGCAAGCATCGCAACACGTACTTTTTGTGTTCCGACCGCATAGCCTTTTGCCTCACGGACGATTACGCCTTTACCAACCGGAAGTGTGGTGAGTGTTTTGTCGATGGCAACACCCGGTCCCGCGCCACGTGGGTAGCGAACCGCCGACGGCTGATTGAGTTTGACGCCGGTCGTGAGCATCTGGCGACACTCGTTTTCGTCGGCAGGTGTCATCACGACCATGTTTGGAATACAGCGCAGGTAGGATAGATCGAATGCACCGTGATGGGTTGGTCCGTCCGCACCAACCAAGCCACCCCGGTCCAGCGCAAAAACGACTGGCAAATTTTGTAGTGCAACATCGTGAATGAGTTGGTCGTAGCCGCGTTGCAGGAAGGTCGAGTAGATGGCCAGTACCGGCCGCATGCCATCGGCGGCAAGTCCTGCGGCGAAAGTGACCGCATGTTGCTCGGCGATGGCAGTATCAAAATAACGCTCGGGGAACTCTTGGGAAAATCTGACCAGTCCCGAGCCCTCCCGCATTGCTGGCGTGATGCCGATCAGCGTGGGCTCGGCGCGAGCCATGTCACACAGCCAGTCGCTGAAAATCTGTGTGTACGTGGGCTTCGGTTTGGCGTCGGGTGCGGCAGCCGTTTTTACCAGTCCAATCTTTGGATCAAACTTCGACGGGCCGTGATAGTTGATCGGATCGTCCTCGGCAAGTTTGTAACCCTGCCCCTTGCGGGTGACCACATGCAAGAACTGCGGACCATCCAGTTGTTTGATATTGTTTAGCGTGTCGAGCAGCACGTCAACGTTGTGGCCATCAATCGGGCCGGTGTAGTTAAAGCCAAACTCTTCAAACATCGTTGAAGGAATGATCATGCCTTTGGCGTGTTCTTCCAGCTTCTTGGCGATTTCTTTGAAGGTTGGCGTGTATTGCAACGCTTTTTCCGCAGTCTTTTTTGTGGTGGCGTAGAAACGCCCCGACATCAGTTTGGCAAAATAGTTATTGAGCGCGCCGATCGATTCCGAAATGGACATGTCGTTATCGTTCAAGATCACGATCACGTTTTCCTTTCCGACGTTGTTCATGGCTTCGAACGCCATGCCCGCAGTGATTGCGCCATCACCGATAATTGCAATGGCATGACGTTTGATGCCGGCGGTCCGAGCCGCCACCGCCATGCCGATCGCCGCAGAGATAGATGTCGAGGAGTGGGCTGTTCCAAAGGTGTCGTACGCGGACTCTTCGCGACGCGGGAAACCGGCGATGCCACCCTTCTGGCGTAGCTTTGACATCAATGTGCGTCGACCCGTCAGAATCTTGTGCCCATAGGTCTGGTGACCGACATCCCAGACCAAACGATCCTCCGGTGTGTTGAACACGTAATGCAGAGCGATGGTAAGTTCAACCGTACCCAGATTGGAGGATAGATGGCCGCCAGTGGTCGACACCGAGTGCAAAATGAAATCGCGTAGCTCGTTTGCAAGTCGCCCAAGATCGCGGCGGTCGAGCTTGCGCAGATCCCTTGGCTCGTCGATGGTCTCAAGCAGCGGATATTGTTTTGCGGATGGTTGGGATACGGTTGCCATACTTGGGCCTTCTAATGCTAATAATCTCGCCGAACGATGAAATCGGCCAACTCATGCAGTCGTTGAGCGGAAACGCCGAACATCTGAAGACTTTGGTGCGCGTCCTGCAATAACTCGTCAGCAAACTGTTTTGCAGGATTGAGCCCGAGCAGACTCACGTATGTCGGCTTGTTCGCGCCCTGATCCTTGCCCGCAGTTTTGCCGAGTTTCTCGGTATTAGACTCGCAATCCAAAATATCGTCCACCACTTGGAAGGCCAAACCGATACACTTGGCGTAGTGATCGAGTTTCTGGCGTTCCGTCGCGCTTAGATTTCGCCCACAGAGTGCACCCATCATCACCGAAACACGTATCAACGCACCAGTCTTGAGCATGTGCATGTGTTCGAGCTCAGGAAGGGAGATATCCCGATCGACGCTCGCAAGATCAATCGCCTGGCCACCGGCCATACCGCGTGAGCCGCAAGCTTCTGCAAAAAGTCCAACCAACTCGATTTGATTTGCCGCTTCTTCCGTCAAAGAGTGCGTGCTTACAACCTGAAAAGCCATTGCCTGTAGAGCATCGCCGGCAAGGAGCGCAGTGGCCTCGTCAAATTCGATATGGCACGTTGGGCGGCCTCGGCGCAGCACGTCGTCATCCATGCAGGGCAGATCATCATGGATCAGTGAATAGGCGTGGATCATTTCCACGGCGGCCGCGACAATCCTTACCCGCTCACGGGGTGCCGCCGATACGTTGGCGGCGGCGAAAGCCAGCATGGGGCGGACGCGTTTTCCACCACCGAGCGTTGCATATCGCATGGCGTCGTGCAATCGGGTCGGCGGCGTGTTCGAGCTTGGCAGAAGTTCTGCCAGCGTTTTTTCCATCTGCCCGGCAATGTCCTGGGCCCATTCATTAAATGTCGCCTTCAAGCCGCCTCTGTCATGCGTTTGGTCCGACATTACTCGGCCAAGTCTTTGAGCGAGGTTGTGCCATCTGCCGCCGACGTCAAGACCTGAATGCGCTGTTCTGCGTCGGCTAAGACGCGTTCGCAGTAGCGCAACAACTCGGTACCACGCTGGTACGCGACAAGGGATTCTTCAAGCGGGAGCTGTCCTGCTTCCATTTTCTCAACCAGAGCATCGAGTTCTGCGGTCGCGGCCTCGAAGCTTTTTGGTTCTTTTTCGATCATTTTAGGCATTTTGGGCCACTTTTTTTGGGAAAGCAGAAGATACCGGGAAGCGTCTTGATTGCGCATCGGGAGACGTATGCTGGAGTTTACACGCGGCATCGTCATGGTGCTCGCGGGCGCACCAAGACACGCGCACCCAACGTATCCGCTGGGCATGGGGCAGCTTCGGTAGTTTCCGGTGTTCACCAGCAGCGCAATTTAAGTTGCACTCCGGGGGAAATTTGGGCAAAATCGTGATCCCTCTTTTATTGTGCAAATCGTATCTTCATTGCGCGCTAAAGGAGCCTTGTCGGGACGGAGCAAGCAGAGTTAAAAGCTAGTTTCTCGATCGCCCGGGTGTTGTTTTTACTTTGGTTGATGCGCGGCAGTTTGAAGCTACGCGCGTGTTAATTGGAGGTAAGGACTATGTCCAAACGAATGGGCGAGCGCGAGCTCTCCAAGCCCTTTGCGCCTACGGCGCAGTTGCCGATCAGCTGGTATTTCGATGGGGCCATCCATCAGCGCGAGCTAGACACCATGTTCAAACGTGGCCCGGTATATGTCGGGCACGAACTGATGGTGCCGAATCAAAACGACTATCGTACGTTGGATGCAACCGGCGGTGCTTGGTCATTGGTTAACAATGGCCAGTCGGTCGAAATGATTTCCAATATTTGTCGCCATCGCCAAGCGTTAATGCTTAAAGGTGCCGGACAGTTGGCGTCAGCAAATATTGTGTGCCCGCTTCATCGCTGGACCTACGATAACAAAGGCGATTTTCTCGGTGCCCCACACTTTGCGGAGCAGCCCTGCCTGCATCTGCCTCGCAAGCCGCTGTCTCGGTGGAATGGGCTGTTGTTTGAAGGCCCGAATGCGATCATTGACGACTTGGCGCGAATCAAGTGGGCAAAGGAATTAGATTTCTCCGGCTTTACGTTCGACAAAGCCGAGGTGACACACTACAACTTCAACTGGAAGACCTTCATCGAGGTATACCTTGAAGACTACCACGTCGTGCCGTTTCATCCCGGGCTCGGCGAGTTCGTTGACTGCGATTCCCTCGAGTGGGATTTTGGTGAATGGTATAGCGTACAGGTCGTTGGGGTAAAGAATGAGCTGACGCGCGCCGGCTCGGAGACGTATCAGAAGTGGCACGACGTGGTGCTGCAGTATCGCAACGGTGAAACACCACCGTATGGTGCCATTTGGTTGACCATCTATCCAAATGTGATGGTCGAGTGGTATCCACATGTCTTGGTGGTATCCACCATTCTTCCTGATGGTCCGGACAAGTGCACCAACATTGTCGAGTTCTACTACCCCGAGGAGATCGCGCTGTTTGAGCGTGAGTTTGTCGATGCGGAACAAAAGGCCTATGCAGAGACTGCGCTCGAGGATGAGGAAATCTGCCAGCGCATGAATGACGGTCGCAGACTGTTGTGGCGTGAGGGGCGCGACGAACAGGGCCCCTACCAGACTCCCTATGAAGACGGCATGTTGCATTTTCACGAGTTTGTGCGGCGCGAATTGAGCGCTAAATGAATTTGAAATCGCGGGATAGGCGCGATATCGTTGACTCGCCATGACCTCATCGTGGATGCTGGCGGCTGGTGGACGCCGTAGCGCGGAGCCGGGGCCCTGCGACGCGGGGATGCGACCGCGAAGGCGGACAGGTAGCGCCAGCCGAGGGAACCGATGACCTCATCATGGATGTTGGTAGCTGGTGGACGCCGTAGCGCGGAGCCGGGGCCCTGCGACGCGGGGATGCGACCGCGAAGGCGGACAGGTAGCGCCAGCCGAGGGAATCGATGACCTCATCATGGATGTTGGTAGCTGGTGGACGCCGTAGCGCGGAGCCGGGGCCCTGCGACGCGGGGATGCGACCGCGAAGGCGGACAGGTAGCGCCAGCCGAGGGAACCGATGACCTCATCATGGATGCTGGTGGCTGGCGCCCTGTTCGCCACGATGGGCGCGTTTGCCAAGCTACTCGGCACACAATTCTCTGGTGCTGAGCTGTCCATGTACCGCTCGCTGGTTGCGTTGACGGCCATTGGCGTGGTCGTGTTAATCCGGCGGCAGTCGCTGGCGACACAATTTTGGAAGGGGCACTTCTGGCGCGGTACGACCGGCACCATCTCGCTGGTCGGTTATTTCTATGCCATGACCCAGCTCCCGCTTGCAACGGCAATCACACTGAACTACACCTCGCCATTGTGGCTGACGGCGCTCTCTACGTTATTGCTCGGTGAACGCTTCCGGTCGATGCTGGTGGCTGCAATCGTTCTCGGCTTTGTCGGTGTGGGGCTGCTGTTGCAACCGACGTTTTCGGACGATAACCTCCATGCCGGTTTGATCGGCTTGAGCTCCGGTTTCTTCGCCGCCTGTGCATACGTGAATGTTAAGAAGTTAGGCGAAGCAGGAGAGCCTGAATGGCGGGTGGTGTTCTATTTTGGTTTGGCCGGATTTGTTGGCTCAGCATTGGTACAAGCCATCTGGCAAGGAGAATTCCATCCGGTCGATACCAGCAACATCTGGCCGCTGCTCGGCTTGGGTGTGGCAGCAACCATCGCACAATTGGCGATGACGCGGGCTTATCACAGCGGCAACACACTGGTAGTTGGAGCGTTTGCCTATTCCACCGTCATCTTCGCTGCGATATTCGGGTTAGTGTTTTTTGATGAAAAACTTCCACCGATGGCTTGGCTCGGTATGGCGATAATCGTGGCGAGTGGACTTATGGCAAAGTTTGCAAGCGAAAAGCCCGCTTCGGTGAAGGGTAGACCTACGCTTCCCGCAGAAGAAGATTAGCCCGATATTTTTGCTTCCCACTGATTGGAGACGTTGCGATGTTGGTCTCACCTAAGACTCTTGCGGCGCATGCCAACGACCCTGACTGGGTTGTGTTTGATTGTCGACATGACCTAATGAATCCCGGTAGGGGCGAAAGCATGTACCGAGAGGGGCACGTACCTGGTGCCTTCTTTGTCAACCTCGATACCGACTTGTCCGGTGAGAAGACCGGCGCTAACGGGCGGCACCCGCTGCCCTCGCCTGCAGCGTTCAGCGCCTTTCTGGCAAGGCACGGCGTCACCCAGCACTCCACGCTGGTCGCCTATGATGATGTCGGTGGGCAGTTTGCTGCGCGATTGTGGTGGCTCTGTCGCTGGGTGGGGTTACACAATGCCGCGTTGCTTGATGGCGGGGTTCAGCGTTGGATTGCATCCGGGTATACGCTTGAGAGCGCATTACCGCAGGCGCGCCCTGCGCCGTTTAGTGGCCGCGCAGATGCGTCGATGCTCACAAGTGTGGACGAGTTACTGCCGCGTATCAATCGTCCGGGCCTCACAATCATTGATGCCCGTGCACCCGAACGTTATCGCGGTGATGTGGAACCGATTGATCCCGTCGCCGGGCACGTCCCGGGTGCCGTAAATCGGTTTTACAAAGAGAATCTCAATGCGGATCTCACCATGAAATCGCCCGAAGTACTGCGCGATGCTTTTACCAACCTCGTGGATGCAGGAAGTGAAGTTGTCCACCAATGTGGATCTGGTGTGACAGCGTGCGCAAACATTTTTGCGATGGAGTATGCAGGCCTCACGGGGTCTCGTTTATATGCCGGGTCTTGGAGTGAGTGGATTGCAGACCCCTCCCGGCCGATGGTTGTGGGGCCGGCATCAAAAGCAAAGAGCACTTGATGCGAGGCAGAATCGCGTTGCTCATTCGCGCGATTTCACTTTGTGTGTTGTTCTGCCCGCTGTTAGCAAACGCAGAAGTCACGCTACAAGTGCCTGCTGGCGTCCAAGCGGCGGGAGTACCGCCTATTCCGCTATCACTAGAGCAACGTGCTGAACCGTACACAAGGTTCAAATCGTCGACAATGCTTGATTGGCATCCCAAAACTTCCGCCGCGCTTATCTTCACGGCAACACAATCGCCGGGAACCGAGCAACTACACCTCGTGGCAGGTTCCGGCGCGACGCCGGAATTGTTGGTCGCACAGCGCGATCGTGTTGTGGAAGCGACATTCCAACCGCTTCACGGCAACCATGTGTTGGTAAGAACACTCGCCCACGATGGCAAATCGAGCCTCTCGCTTTTGGACCTACCGAGTCGAAAGCTGTCGCGTATTTCACCGGCTGACGAATCAGCGGGAACGGGTGTATGGAACACATCTGGTGAGAGTGTCGTTTTCACCACGTCTACAACACCGAGCAAGTTATACACCGGTGATCCGCGGCTGCCGGAGCAGATGAAGGTTGTCACCTCAGCGCAGATCGGCAAGTGGCGCGACGCACAGTTCTCGCCCAACGGAAAAGTGGTCGTCTATGTGCAGGAAGAGCTGGACGCTGACAGTTTGTGGATCTACGACACTGAAACGACAAAGCGCAGAAAAATTGCGGAAGGTGCACCACCCACCAGATACGGTGCGCCGCAGTTTTCTTCAGATGGCAGTGGCTTATGGCTGACCGTAAAACGCATGCCCATACCAAGGCAATTGGTCTATCTCGACATCGCTGCTGGTGCCGAGTCCGCCGTGCCGACTAGCCCAAGCGCCGATGTCGTCGAGTTTGCCATTTCGGTCTCAGCGAAACGGATTGCGGTCAACGCCACCGAAAATGGTTCGTCAGTGTTACGTTTTTTTGACCTTGACTCCCGCAAAGAGTTGTTGAGGCCGGCGTTACTGCCCGGCGAGATCACGGGAATTCGCTGGATGCCGATGCATAGCCCGGCCGGCGGCGCAAATCTGCCGCTAAAGTCCAGAGCGGGTTTTCAATTGGGATTTAGTCTTGCCACAAGCCGCGCGCCGAGAGAGTTATTTGTCTACGATATTGAGACAACCAAATTGGTGCGCTGGACTAATGGCGCGGTGGCTGGCCTCAATGCGTTTCAGTTTGCTGAGCCATCGCCCCTCAGTTGGAAGCTTGATGACAATCGCACGGCTAAAGCGGATCTGTATTTGCCAGATCCGGCGCGCTTTCCAGGCCGACGTCCGGTGCTTGTCATCCTCCCAGCGACTAGCGCGATGGAGTCCCCTCGTGGTTTCATCGGCAAGTATCAGTTCTTGTTGAATGAACTCGGCATCGCCGTTTGTTACCCGAGCGCTGGTGAAACTGCGCGCTCAAGTATGTCGGCGCTGATCGATCGCATCAGGGAACAGGCTACGCTCAACGCAGACAGAGTCATCTTGCAGGCGTCGCCATCAGATGATCTGCAGACCTTTATGAGTGTTCTCCAGCGGCTGCCGCGAATCGCGGCTGGTATCTTTCTCGGCGACAAACCAAGCCCCCCGATACCAGACCGCGCGCCCATGCCGCTGTTTGTCGTGCAGGAAACGAATGGCCGATTGACGCCAGATTCAACGCGGCAAATTTCAATCGGCAGTGAAGGCGCTTCGGGCGACCCCGTTGTTCGTAACTTTGTCTTCTACGCACAGTTGCGCTTCTTGCAAATGATCACAGGGGAGTCTGGTTTACTTCCGCAAGACGAAGCACTTCCGTACAAGCGGCCGTTATAACTTGAGTTTGATCGCCTTGCCAGTTTCAAGCTTTTCAACTTGCGTGGTCTTCGGCTCAGCCATTGTCGTACTGACGATTGTTACTGGCGACGGCATGTAGCTTGGTGCCGCCCCCGGCTGGAAGCGTTGAAAATAGTCCTGCACGCCCGCTACGCGCCATTGACATCGTGTATCGGCAGACTTGGCGCAGTAGCCGACGGCTTGCACGGTAAATAGTGATTCGCGTTCACTGGTTCGGTTTGTGTAGTGTGCGAGTTTGGCGGCGGTTACGAGGGCGCTCCATGCAGACTGTTTGCTGGCGCATGGGGTTTCAAATCCCGATATCGCCACTTGGTTCAGACACGCCAAACTTGCCTGATATAGCGAGGAATTCATTTTCCATGTTTCGTCGAGGTCGGTGACAAGTGCGCCGTCCTTGGCACGACGAGCAATACTTAGCGGAGGCGCATCGGTAGCGCCTGTCACCGGGTTGACTTGGTAGACGTCATACAAATCGGTAAAGATGCCCGTCGCAGTTTGGTATTTGCATCCGAGTTCTTTACACGCCGCACTTTCAACAGCACCCAGATGGATGAGTTGGTTGTTGGCGACGGTAAAAACTTGGTCAACAATACAACGCCACTCGGCAACTTGTCCGCATTGATGACGGACAAACAAGTAATCACCCTTCCATCCCATCATTGAGCGCTGGTAGGCGAGTCCTTCGGACGGTGACTCGAAGTTATGTATGAATGTAACGAACCGATATCGTTGCTTCTCACGATCAACGTTCACTATGAATTCATAAGCGGTGTTTTGTGTCACCGAAATTTTGACGGCTGCCTTTGCCGCGTCCGTTACTGGTGACGCAACTGCTACTGTTGTGTTCAGTGCCATTAGCGACGAACATAGCGCCAATAGCCATTGGCCAGGGTTCTTGAGTTTCATGATCGGCGAGGTCTCCAGTGAACAAGATGTTGATTTGCTAGGGGCTGAGAAAAAAAGGGCACCCATGAAGAGTGCCCTTTCGCAGTTTTGTCGGTCAGATTCTTACTTGGAGGCGACCTGACGTTTCTGTGACTCGTCACCAATATTCTTGGCAAGGAATCTTTCCAGTCGTCCAAAGTGATCCAACACATTGGCATCCTTGTTAAAGCCATGTCCTTCGCCGTTATAGACCACGTACTCGACAAGGTTTCCACGACCTGCTGCCTGCATTTTTTTGACGAAATCATTGCCGTGAATAATCGGTACACGACGGTCGTCAGAGCCCATTGACAATAAAACGGGGATATTGATTTTGTCGACGTTACGAGCGGGAGATGTCTTCGTAAACTGCGCCTCGTCACGCTTGCTATCACCGACCGCCACTGTAAATTCGGTGTCGAGAGCATTGTCACCACGTTCAGCGATATCGGAGTGTTGCACCCGCTGTAACAGGAATAAATCTGTCACAGCGACGACAGGCGCGGTGCACTTCCACAGCTCAGGCTCACGAACTACCCCCTGCAAGCTTGCGTAACCACCATAGGAACCGCCATACAGGCACATACGGTTCTTATCAACTAGGCCCTCCTTGACTAGATGCAACGCACCATCGGTGAGGTCGTCTTGCATCGCTAGGCCCCACTGCTTGTAAGACGATTCGTAGTGTTTGCGCCCAAACCCAGTCGAGCCGCGGGGCTCTGGTTCAAGAACAACATAGCCACGCGACGCCAAGAACTGTGCGATCGGTGTGCGGCCTTGCCACTGGATACCGTAGTAATTACGTACTTGCGGGCCACCATGGATATGAAGCACTAGAGGCAGGTTTTTCCCGCTAGTACCCTTCGGAATTGTGACCCATGCAGGGATTTCCATGCCATCACGCGCCTTGTACTTGATGAACTTGCGCTCTGGCATGCTCGATGGTGGGAGCCACTCACGACGCTTCACCAGCGGCTCGATTGACTTGCCCTCGTTGTCGTATAGGAAGTACTGGCCTGGATTGGTTGGCGAAGCCGAGATTATCAGTAATCGTTTGGATTTTTCTTCAACCACGCCGATGTTGTTGACGTTACCCGGAATCGCCGCATCAATTTGCTTCTGGAGTGTCTCTAGCTCGGGGTCGAGCCACTTGGTAGCGGGCATTTCTGCGCTGTACCGAATCCCCACCAGCTTCTTCCTTTCGTTGCTGAATAGCAGCCCGCCCTCAACGTCGATGAGTGGATGTTCGTAGACCAGATCACCAAATTTCTTGGTCTTGGTGTCGTACTTAAAGATGGCCATCTTATCCCGGCCGATGTTAGATGCCATGTAGACGGTTGTATTGTCGAAGTCGAATGCAACCGGTGAAATCGCGTCGCCGACAGTGACACCCCACGTCTGGCGGTTTTCATACAATTTCTCCCATTTGGCGTCGGCGCTTTCACGGTGCCAGATACCGATACGTGTGAAGGTTTCGTTACCTTGGCGCGGTTCGCTGGTGACGGCAATTCTTGGCACCTGGTTACGGTCGAGTACCCAACGTTGGACGTCGCCAGGACTGTTGAACGTGAGCAAAGTGTAGCGGCCGGTAATTGTATTGAAACGATAGAGGTCGTTTGATTCTCGCGAACGTGCGGGCATGGATATGATGTATTCAACCGAGTCACCGCCAACCGCGCGAACGGGGTTAAACAAGATGGCGCGACCTTGGTCCGTACTGTTCTTCTTGTCGATTCGGGTGAAATCAGAAAACTCTGTTCCATCAGTGTTGATGCAAAATGTGCCGCGATAGGTAAAGTTGCCAGTCACATCTTGGCCATCGGCCACGCGCATACAAATACGTTTGTTGTTTACCCAATAAAAGTTGGCGACGTCAGTTGTCTCGAAGCTGGTCAAGAGACGGCGGCTGCGTTGGGCAAGGTCGATGACAACCAAGTTGCCACGACCTTTGAACGGGGAAACGGCGGCCAAAAAGTCACCGCTTGGTGACAGCGACATATCCCGGAATTCAGGTCGCCGCAAGAACGTTTCCAACGGGATTGCGCTAGCCTTGATAGCGGTAGCCTCGGCCGTTTTGCTTTCTGTCGTTGTTTGTGCCATTGCACCAGTCGCGAGCCAAGCGGCGCAAGCAACTGAAAACAGCCGAAGCAGCGATTTAAAAGAGTGATTCATAAATGCCCCTGAAAAGAGTAAGGAATTAGCAGGTAGTCAACAATGTTAGGCAACGAAGTCTATGGACGTTCACCGCGTTGCGCAAGTGTTTCCAGCGCATTTTTGTATTGGCGCGATAAGCTGCGATTTGCGTCGACCAAATGCCTTTTTTTACGGACGGATACGGTGGCCAATAAATGATTGCTGCGATGGCAAACTCGTTTAGGGGCGGGCAGTTTGGGGCAAAAAAGGCTGAAAACGCCCGCCAATAGGGCGGTTTTCTATTCCGTTGTGGTCGGTGTCGCGCCCGGCGTTTTTTTTGTACCCAACCTCGACTCTGTCCCATTCATCAGCTTGGTGATGTTTTCGCGGTGCCGCCAAATCAAGAGCAAACACATGAAAAACACTGCCGGAAAATAACCGGTAAGGCCAAACAAATACGCGGTGCAGAAGGGTGCGAATATCGACGCCACTAGGGCGGCGAATGACGAGTAACGAAAAAACACGGCGATGATCAGCCACGTCGCGAGTGTTGCCAGACCCAGCCAGAGATTGATCGCAAGCAAAATCCCGGCAGCGGTGGCAACACCTTTGCCGCCTTGGAAACGGAAAAAGACCGGGAATAAATGTCCAATAAATACGGCGAGTGCGACGGCTGCGAGGGTGGTCTCGTTCAGCGAAAAGTCCACGGCAACGCGTTGGGCCAACCAAACGGCAAACCAACCTTTGCCGGCGTCGCCCGCCAACGTGAGAAGCGCCGCGAGCTTTTTGCCGGTCCGCAGGACATTGGTCGCGCCAGGGTTACCCGAGCCATAGGAGTGGGGATCGGGTAATCCCATAAGCTTACTGACAATAACGGCAAACGAAAGTGAGCCGATGAGGTACGCGACAGTGACGGCAATCAAGGTATTCATGGGTGACTACTTTACAATAGCCAGTTATAAGTAATACGAACGAATCGCGCGTTTCCCGCTTTCGTGCTGCGTCCCTTCCGATACCAATCATGCTCTCTCTTGGCATGCACTTCTGATCCAACCAATGGACATCATTTTTATACGTGAATTTCGTGCCGATGCGTGGATCGGCGTGTACGAATGGGAGCAGCAGCGACCGCAAACCCTTGAGTTCGATCTGGATATTGGACTCGACACCCACCGAGCCGGCAGCAGCGATTCGATACGCGACACGATTGACTATGGCAAGGTCGTCGAGCGAGTTCGAAGTGACCTAAAAGAGGCGAAATTCAAACTGCTTGAAGCGTTGGCCGAGCACATCACACAAGTGCTATTTAGTGATTTTCATGCCGAGTGGGTAAAAATTAGTGTGGCCAAGATTGGTCATATGCGTGGCGTGAAGAAGGTCGGCGTCACCATTGCGCGTTCGCGCCATGATCCTAGCGTGGCCAAATCGAATTCCTCCTCAAGCGGCACAAATGACAACGTGTCGAGCTAACGAGTGCTGAAGTGGATCTTGGTGATTGTGGCCGGTGTGGTCTTGCTCGGGCTGCTTGCACCAACACTCAACAGGCTGGGTTTGGGTCGACTACCGGGCGATTTGCACTTTCGCTTTAGAGGGAGGCTAATCTATCTGCCCATCACCACAACGATCTTGATTTCGTTGTTGTTCACGCTGATTTTGCGAATCCTCTAACGCTGACCTATTCGATTAACGCCACATCAACTAACGTCGGCTTGACGACCCGCACAATTTCTGACGGCGGCATCGATACCAGAAAGCCACGTTTACCGCCGTTGATGTAGATGCGTTCGATATCCAGAACTGACTTCTGCATATATACCGGCATAGGCTTACGCAGCCCGAACGGCGAGCAGCCGCCGACCTGATAACCGGAGTGACGGTGGGCATCCTCGGGCTTGCAGGGCGCGACCCGCTTTGCGCCGATTTGCCGGGCTAGTTCCTTGGTCGAGACTTTGCGATCGCCGTGCATCAGCACACACATTGGTGCACGTCTGTCGTCCTCGAATATCAGCGTCTTCACGACGTGATGTTCGATCACGCCTAGTGAGCTCGATGAAACACTGGTACCGCCATGTTCGACGTAGTCATAAATATGTTCGCCGTAACTGACACCATGTTCTTTCAGCATCATGGTTGCGGGTGTTTCGGAGTGTTTGCTCATTCGGACATTAGAAATGAATTAGCCACGAGGGTGATGTTCGGCGTGAATCGCCTTTAGACGTTCGCGCGCCACATGGGTATAAATCTGCGTGGTGGTGATGTCAGCATGGCCGAGCAGTAGTTGCACAACACGCAGATCCGCGCCGTGGTTGATCAAGTGTGTCGCAAACGCGTGGCGCAGCACGTGCGGCGAAATTGTCGCAGAAATGCCTGCCTTGATGGCATAACGCTTAATGATGTTCCAGAACATCTGTCGTGACATGGTTGCGCCGCGAACGGTGATGAACAAATCGTTAGACGTACGGCCATCAAGAATTTGGTTGCGCGCTGTACTGATGTAGCGAGTTAACCATTCAGCCGCAATCTGGCCAAGCGGCACGAGACGCTCTTTGCTACCTTTGCCCATGACGCGAACAACCTGTTGATTCAAACTTAACTGGGCAAGCGGCAAACCAACCAATTCGGTCACTCGCAGTCCCGCTGCATACAGAGTCTCCAACATTGCCCGATCACGCAGGCCAAGCGGGGTTTCCACGTCGGGGGCGGCAAGCAGGGACTCAACATCCGTCTCAGATAACGACTTCGGCAGCCCGCGTGGCAGCTTCGGCGCATCAATGGCGGCGCTTGGGTCGACTTCGAGCAATTTTTCGCGGAGGAGGTACTGATAGAAGCGTTTGAGTGTTGAAGTCAATCGCGCGGTGGTTTTCGGGCTGGCGCGATCAACACTGATGCGGTGCGCAAAATACGCCTGCAAATCCGTACTATCAAGTGTAGTGAGCGAGAGGGGGTCTTCGCCGCTGAGTTTAATCAGCCAAGTGTCTAGTTGAACGAGGTCACGCCGATAACTCTCAATCGTATTTTTGGACAGTCCATCCGATAGCCAAAGGCTGTCGGTAAATTGGTCGATCAATACATCGTAGGGTCGGCTCGTCATTGCGATCGTTAGAACAGCGACTGTGTACTGGCTAAGTTACCAGCGAGTTTTCCAGTGCGACTACCTGCCGCAGCACCCTCGTGCACGAGTAACCAGCGTTTGATGGCGAGTGGGTCCTCTCGTTTGCCGCCCATGAAGCCACCAAGCCCGGAAGCGGCAACGATGCGATGGCAGGGTACTACAATCGGTACCGGATTTTTTCCGCAGGCGGTCCCCACTGCCCGTGCGTTCGAGCCAACTTGCTCTGCCAGCGCGCCGTAGGTCAGGGTGTTGCCCGCGCGGATTTTCTGCATAGCGTGCCAGACATCGAGTTGATGTTTGCTACCCGACAGCCGCACCGGCAAATCAAAAGTGAATTTGGGATTGTTGAAGTACGACATCAGCTGTACACAGGCAAGGTGCGCGAGTGTGTTTTTCTTTGGCGGTTTGGTACCAACGGCCCCATCCAAAAAAACGATGGCGGTAACTGCGCGATCGTCAGCCTTAATGCCGATGGTGCCGAAAGGTGCCACCAGACAAGCGTCAAATTGATCGGCGGAAGTTGTACTCAACGAATCCATTGCAGGACCAACACGACAAGTGTGGCGAGAAACAGTGTTTCGGAGACGATCAGGATCACCGGTCTCCACCCCAAAACGGTAAGTTCTTTCAATTGTGTCTTCATGCCGATCGCTGCAATCGCGGTGACCAACAGAAAACGTGACACCTCACTGAAAAAGCCGCTGATTCCTTTAGGGATGACCACCAAGCTGTTAACCAGAACGAGTAGACCAAAGGCCACCGCGAACCATGGCAACAACGGTGGCCGCTTACCGGCACCTGCTGCCGCAGCCTGATCTTGACCACGCCGCAGCATGATCGACAACACAAGAATAACAGGCAGCAACATCGCAACACGCAGTAGTTTGACGATCGTTGCGGTTTCGCCAGCTTCCGGGGAAACGGAAAATCCGGCACCAATGACTTGCGCAACGTCGTGGATCGTAGCGCCGAGAAAGATGCCGGCGTGTCGGTCGCTAAAACCCAGCGCGTGGGAAACGAGCGGATAGATCACCATGGCAATGGTTGAAAGGGCTGTTACACCGATGACGGTGAAGGTGGTGTCGCGATCAGAGTGGGCGTGGCGCGGCAAGACGGCCGAGATTGCCAGAGCCGCAGACGCACCGCAGATAGCGACGGCGCCTCCGGTGAGAACACCAAAATCTCTTACGCCGGTGGTGAATCTTGAAAGAAAAGCGCCTACACCAATCGTCAGTACGACGGCGACAACGACCATCGCGGTGACCGGCCAGCCTAGTTGCGATATTTCTGTCACCGTAATGCGGAGGCCAAGTAGGGCGATGCCGATACGCAGAAGTGTTGACGCGCTCCACTGCACACCAACCACGGTACGACCTTCCTGCCCAAGAAAGTTAAGTGCCATGCCAAGCAAAAGCGCAAACAACATCGCTGATGCGCCGTAGTGTTCAGCAAGAAACAACGCCGCAATAGCAATAACAACTGCTGCTGTCGTGCCGGGGGCAAGAGCACGCGCTTGGTCAAACATCGAGGCGGTAGAGGACACGATTGGAGTAATTGATCTGCGAAGTGAACAATTTACTCCAACCTGCCGTGTCAGCCGAAAAGATAAAACATCGATAGCAGTGTGCGGTTGGTTGGTGCGTCAGCGCCCTATAATTTTGAATGTCTTTAGCAATCCTACTGATTCCGGATTTCGCACTCATCCTATTTGGGTTTGCACTCAATCGCATCACTAACTGGGGGCGAGATTTTTGGGCTGGGCTGGAAAAACTCATCTACTACGTACTGTTTCCGGCGCTGCTGTTTAACTCCATTGCCAAACAGAAGCTAGATTTCGTGGCGGCGGCCCCCGCACTAAAGACCGCCATCGTCACGGTGGTGGTGGGGATTCTGATCGCTTATGCGGCTAAGTGGATCGTCAAAAGCGACAACAAGGCGTATGCCTCCAGCTTCCAAACGGCATTTCGCTTCAATTCGTACATTGGATTGGCAATTGCCGGGCGACTCCACGGCGAAGCAGGGATTGCCGCGTTTGGGATCGTGATTGGCGTTGTTGTGCCATTGTGTAACGTCGCCTCGGTCTGGATGTTAGCCAAGCACGCGGAAGCCTCCATCTTCAAGGAGCTCGTGCAAAACCCGTTGATCATCGCCACCGTCGGCGGTGTGCTGTATTCACTCTCCGGCCTACCGTTGCCGGAAGTCGCGCACATGCTGATCTCGCGTATGGGTGCCGCCTCGCTGGCCTGTGGCCTGCTCGCGGTAGGCGCGGCGCTGACGCTGGTAAATGTTGGCACTAACGCGGCGTTGATTACCTACAACACCCTGATCAAGCTGGTTGTGATGCCGCTGGTGGCGATTGGCATGGCAAAGTGGCTTGGCGTGAGTGGTATCTATTTCGATATGGTCGTATTGTTCGGTGCCCTGCCGACGGCAACATCAGCCTACATTCTTGCCGTGCGGATGGGCGGCGATGGCCCAGTCGTCGCGCAAGGGATCACAGTGAGCACGCTGTTCGGGATGCTGTCGATTCCGCTTTGGTTGAGCGTCGCGCGCCAACTCTAGTTGTACAGGCTGCTTTAACTAAATCTTGCCGTGCACGGTTGGTACACCAAGATTCTCTTCGTTCATTTCGTACCCCAGCATTTTCATGGCGTTCTTCACCGGGGTTTGCAGAAAATCTTTGCCTTGGAAAAACAACGGCAAATTCATTTTCATTGCGAGTTGGAATGAAAACAAGTCGCCCATGTTAAGCAGACCTGGGGGCTTTGCCCTAACGTGGTGCTTGATCGACGCATTCTTATAGGCTGGAATGTCATCGCCGCTAAAATCCACAGACTCGATTTTCAGGGAGGCGATCAGCCCGTCCATCGCATCGATCGCATGACGGCCTTGAAGGGACATCGTCGCGAGAATCACTTCAGCATACGTCGGCGCAGCGATATAGAGCTTGCCCGTCTTTCCCATCTCAAGGAGAAACACACTGGCGGCCGGTTCACTCTTGGCGATACAAATCAATGCCGACGAGTCCACCACGCAGGCTTCGAGCCTCTTCACTTCGGCATGCCTTGGTCGTCATACAAGATATCGTCAATGGGCCGTTGATCGACTACCGCAAAGCTCTGTAGCCGACGGGCCGCCGCAATAATGCTCTCCAAGTCTTTGCCTGGAGATTTGGCGGCTTCGCGACGAGCGCGCTCTTCTTCAAGAACGCGAAGCACCTCCTTGTTCATGGAGCGATCATGCCTCTTTGCCTCTTCTGCCCAATATTGCTTCAAATCAGCAGGCATTTGTTTGATAGTCATCACTTCGCTCATCACAACCTCCTCTGCTATCTTTAAGGTGCCAAAATGATACCGTTATGGTAGCTTTATGTCAACTTTCATCGCTGTAGAAAACTCTGTCCGCCCACCGGTGGGGGGCGTTACCTACCCATTATCAGTTGCTCTGTCGGCAACGATGGACGAAAAAAAGCCGCGGCACATAAAGATGTAACCGCGGCTTTTTGATCCAAAAACGAAAACGCTATTGCGCTTACTCGCCTTTGGTCTGTGTGGAAACGTAGTCCAGCTTTTCCTTGATACGTGCCGACTTGCCGGAACGATCGCGAAGGTAGTAGAGCTTGGCGCGACGGACGTCACCACGACGCTTCACTTCGATTGAAGCGATGGTCGGTGCGTAGGATTGAAACGTACGCTCGACACCTTCGCCAGATGAAATTTTGCGAACGATGAACGATGAGTTGAGGCCGCGATTACGCTTGGCAATAACCACACCTTCGTAGGCCTGAACACGCTTGCGCTCGCCTTCGATCACGTTTACGTTGACGATCACGGTGTCGCCAGGAGCGAAGTCCGGGATCTTGCGGCCGAGGCGCGCAATTTCTTCTTGTTCCAGTCGTTGAATCAAATTCATATTGTTTCCTTTCGTTTATCAATGGTGATGGAGGTGGGTTAGAAAGCGGTTCCACTCCGATCGACCTACTCACACAGCGCAACGCCCGATCACAAAATCACAATCTGCGTTGATGTGTGCCTGCTTTGGCACTACTTGCTTCTACAACTCTTAAGACTCGTGCGACTGTTTGATTTCCTCAAGCCATCGCAGCTCTTCTTTATTCAAACTCAGCCCTGCCAACAACTCTGGGCGACGCTTCCATGTTCTTTCGATTGCTATGCGTCGTCGCCACTTGGCGATCTCCGCATGGTTTCCGCTCAGTAACGCGGGGGGTACAACAGAATCTTCTCCTGCGAGACCCCAAACTTCCGGACGCGTGTAGTTCGGATGGTCCAACAATCCGTCCCGCGCCGGTGAATATGAGTCTTCCACCGCTGAAGCCCCGTCGTTTAACACGCCGGGTAACAACCTTACCATCGCATCGATCACCACCATCGCCGCCAATTCGCCGCCAGAAAGTACGTAGTCACCTATCGACACTTCTTCATCAACGTGCGCGTCAACAACGCGCTCATCGATGCCTTCATACCTGCCGCAGAGAAATATCAATCCTTGCTCTGCCGAAAGCCGCCTGACGTCAGCGTCTCTCATTGGCCTTGCCTGCGGAGAGAGATAAATCACTCTCGGTGTGACCTGAAACTGCTGCTGGCGTTGTTTTGCCGCGGTTATCGCCTGATGCAACGGCTCCGCTTTCATCACCATCCCCGGCCCACCACCAAATGGCCGGTCATCAACGGTTTTGTGTGCGTTGCCAACAAAGTCGCGCGGGTTCCAACACTTCAGCTCCCATACGTTTTCATCCAATGCCCGACGCGTTACGCCCGAGTCGGCAATCGCATCAAACATTTCCGGAAAGAGGGTGACTATGTCGTATCGTTTCACTACGTCACTCCCAGTTTGCTACTTTCCGTCCTTGGAATCATTTTCCTGCCAGTGGCGTTCCCAACGAACTGTGACCACCTTGTTCTGCCGATCCACGTTCGCCAAATACTCACTGACAAACGGAATCAAAATCTCTGTACTTCCTGCACTGTTACTTGGCCGTACGACCAGCACATCATTCGCGCCGGTTTCCATCAACGTTTCGATCGTTCCAAGCGCTTCCCCGGTTTCATTGACGACGCTGGCGCCGATCAAGTCGATCCAGTAATACTCATCCCCATCCGGTTGATCCAGCCAGCTGCGCGGAACCGCAATATCACGCTTGCCGAGCTTCTCTGCCGCGGTTCGATCGTCGATGCCCTTTAGCTTTGCGACCACCGACTTCACGTTTACCGCAAAGTCCTCGACCTCAATCTCTTGCCAGCCGTTTGCGGAGGACACGAACCAAGAATCAAATTGATCGAGGCTGTCGGCGTACTCGGTAAACGTTTGCAGCTTTAGCCAGCCCTTGATGCCGAATGGCGCGGCGATGCGCGCCATTACGACTGCATCGGCATCAGAAAGGGATGTGGCTTGGACCTTACTTGGCAACGGCGGCTTGCTTGCCACGCTTGACCAACTTCATCACAGCGTCGGAAGCTTGTGCGCCTTGACCTTGCCAGAATACGAGGCGATCCATGGCGATACGGAAACCTTCTTCGGATTCACCGGCAGTCGGGTTGTAGAAACCGAGGCGCTCAATGAAGCGACCATCACGACGATTGCGGGAATCTGCAACAACGACGTTGTAGAACGGGCGGTTCTTAGAACCACCGCGAGACATACGGATTACGACCATGCTAACTCCTAAGGTTTAGAGAATCATCCGATTGAGAACCGGAAACGGCCCCATTGCAAACGGGGAACGGGTAACGCCTGCAAATTCGCCAGTTTTGGGATTTGCGGGAAGAGAAGTATAACAAAAACAGGGGGTTAAGTGCAACCTCCGTCCAACTTGGCATAGGTATCCTTGGGCAAGTTGTCGTGAATAGCCTTCAGCACGTAAGGGTAAGTGCGACGCATTGTCAGCGTGAAACTAACAAGAGCTCTAATGCCTGAAAAGGCTAAGAGCGCCAACACCTAAAAAAGTTAATTCACCGCCGAGGTCCAGTCAGAACGGCCGAAGTGGCCAGAATCACCGAAACCAAGAGGGTGTAAGGAATTTTGTGTAGATTAAATTTTTGCTAGGCTCCCTACTATGTCAAGGAGCCACTATGTCTACGAGCAAGTCACCGAAGTCCAAAACGTCTGCCACACCCGCTGTTCCACAAG
>Ga0315906_10002496_pt1 | contig 25592 bp, 15 predicted proteins | sample LakEriMetagenome_4_FD_203526 | JGI IMG/M metagenome (GOLD analysis project Ga0315906, IMG submission 203526) | Freshwater fungal communities from buoy surface, Lake Erie, Ohio, United States - Buoy 2 MA122 | ecosystem: Environmental > Aquatic > Freshwater > Lake > Lake biofilm | place: USA...
ATACTAAAAATATATCCGCATTTTCTGTTTCTTCTACGCGCAGTGCAACGTTAATTAATAGCTCTTTAGTAAGCCTATCACGAATCTGGCGACTAGTTATGAACTTACCTTCGGTGCCAGCTAAAGGTGATGTATTTACTTGAAAGTTCATGCTTAAAGTTGGTTCGTCAATAGTAAGCATAGGTAATGGATTAGGATCATTTATATCGCAAATAGTTTGTCCAATATTTAGCTCTTCAACTCCATTAATTAAAACAATATCTCCAGCTGTAGCTTCAGCAACGTTAACACGCTCTAAGCCTTGAAATACTTGAACTTGATTAATTTTGGCAGTTTTTCTGACTCCATCAGGTCCAGTTGCTACAATTACTTGTTGGTTGGCTTTGATTGTTCCACTACGAATACGACCAATGCCGATTCTACCTACAAAATTAGAGTAATCAAGAGCTGATATTTGTAATTGTAGTGAGCCTTCTGGATCATCTTTTGGAGCGGCAACACTTTTTAATATAGTTTCAAATAATACCGACATATTGTCAGTTATTTGTGTTTGATCAAGAGTGGCAAATCCTTGTAATGCAGATGCATATACCACAGGAAAATCTAGTTGTTCTTCAGTTGCACCAAGTTTATCAAATAGATCAAAAGTTTGATCTATAACCCAGTCAGCTCTAGCCCCTGGTCTGTCAATTTTATTGATAACTACAATTGGTTTTAAGCCTAAAGAAAGAGCTTTACGTGTAACAAAACGTGTTTGAGGCATTGGTCCTTCTACTGCATCAACTAGTAAAAGCACCCCATCAACCATTCCAAGAACACGTTCTACTTCGCCACCAAAATCAGCATGTCCAGGGGTATCTACAATATTTATGCGAGTACCTTGGTATTCAAGGGACACATTTTTAGCTAGAATCGTAATTCCACGTTCTTTTTCTAGGTCATTACTATCCATAACTCTTTCGCCCATTTGTTGGTGTGCTGAAAATGTTCCAGCAGCAGCTAGTAGCTTATCAACTAAAGTTGTTTTTCCATGGTCTACATGGGCAATAATTGCTATATTGCGTAATTTTCTCATGTGGGTAATCTTTCATTTTTACTATTATAAGTAGCTATTGTACCATAAATTATGCTACTTCTTGACATCTAAAAGCAAATTTTGTAGTATTTATGATAAAATGCCATTCTTGTGCAACATTGATATTTGATAAGAGGTAAAGAAAATGATATTTAAACGGCTTATTTTGTGGTGTTTAATATTTATTACACATAATGTATTTGCTAATAAAGCTCTAATTTTATCTGATATTCACTTTACTCCTTTTGCGAATTGTTCGGCATTGCCATTATTTTGTACAAAAAATAAACAATTAGAAGTATTACCTGTTAGCTCTTGGACATTTAAAGATTCCAAACCTAATGAGTATCGTGAAGAGACTAATAGTTACTTTTTAATAAATGCTTTAGATAGTTTGGGTATAAAACTTAAAACCGAAAGCAGTTTTGATATTTTTGTTACAGGAGATTTACTTGCTCATAGTTTTGATGAGCAATATAGATACTATTACAATCCATTTGCTTCTAAAGGTGAGGTTTCAGATTTTTCTTATAAAACAATAAGTTATGTATTGTTTCAGATCCATAAGGCTTTTCCCAAAAGCAGTATATACTACGTATTAGGTAATAATGATACCGACACCCAAGATTATAACTTACCCACAGATGAGTGGTTGCATAAGGTTGCAAAATCCGCAGCTGCTAATTTACCACATTCTGAGCAGGCAGATTTTATTTCTCAATTTAGTAGTAGTGGTTATTATTCTCTTGCCTTAAGCGGTGGGGTTCAATTAATTGGGTTAAATATTAATCCACTGAGTAATAAAGCTACAGATAACAAAAGTAAGCAAGTAGCACAAGATGAGCTTATTTGGTTGGAGAAGCAACTAAGTATAATAGCTAGTAGTAAACGGCATGCAATTATATTACAGCATATTCCATTAGGTATTGATGTTTATAAAACTAGCCAAAGAAATCAGACTATTATGTTATTAGATAGTCAATTACAGAGCAAATATCTTGGCATACTCAAAAAATATAGTCAACAGGTAAGTATTATATATGCTGGACATTTTCATAGTGAATACTGGCAAGAGGTGTATAATATTCCTGTTATGGGTACGCTTTCTTTCAATACGTTGTTTGGTAATCATGGGGGCGCTAAATTAGTAAATTATGATACATCTAATGGGAAGCTAAATAACTATGTAACGTATGTGGTAGCGATTGGTAATAAAACTACAACATGGCAAGAATTATATAACTATCCAAATAGCTACTCTACCACTAAACAATTAGGTGCATTTATTAAAGATTTGCCATATCAAATTTCTGATACCAAGGTTAAACAATATCGTTTATTCTATAATGGCGGGGTAAGAAAGTATCCACAACCGATAAGCAATGATATATTTTGGAAAAACTATTATTGTTTTTTAAATAATATAAATTTAGCAGAATTTAAAAACTGTATAGCCAAAGTGAATAAGTAATTATAAAACAGGCTTGTCATTGCGAGCTTTGCAAACACACTAGTGTTACATACTTGTGTGGCAGTATGGAGTATCCTTCTACTAAAATGTGTTTTGTATTATTGTGGCAGGGTTAACCAAAATAGGACGATAGAATTGATGCAAATAAGCAGTTAATAAAATATTTTAGCTTTTTAGGGACTAATCGAGGTATAATATCTCTGAGGGCATATTTTTATTATTAAAAGTTTTTAGTTCTGGATTAAAAACTAGTCGATTTATGGGGAAAATGTTATGAAAAACTTAACTATTATTTGTAAAGACTTTGAGCTAACAGATGCAATTAGAAATTATTTAGAAGATAAGATGTCATATTTGTATAGATATATTAAAGCTGAAGAAGAGTCAATTAGTTTTAATTGTAGGTTAGGTAAGGTTGCAAATAGTCGTGTAAATGGTAAAATATATTATGCTGAAGTGAGTATACATACTCCAGAGAAGAATTATGGTGGTAGAGTTGAGGCAGAGGATACTTATATAGCAATAGATTTACTAAAAGATGAGTTATCTGGGAATATAACCCATTATAAAGATAGAACCCGTACATTACATAAAAAAGATGCACAAAAATTCAAAGAAGAATTACATAGTCTGGGAGAGTAGAATCTTTTATAGACTCTTTAGTCTTTATATTGCGCCCCACAAAAAACACCGTGGGGTTTTTTTAATTAAATTTTTTGATTATTATTTTATATGTGTTAAATTACATATTACCCCAATAAATTTATTAGTTGATAAATGAATTATAAGGCTCGTATCATGATGAATAGCTCTACTTTAATTAGATTATCTCCATATCATAAAATATTTTATAATGAGTGGAAACTTGAACCACTATCAAATAAATATAATATTGTCTTTGACCAAACAATTGCTAATACTCTAGATATTCCAAGACTACAGCAAGCATTAGAACGCTTCATCGCTGATTATCTTATCTTAAATAGCCACATTAAATCTATTGATGGTGAGCCTTACTGGGTAGCAAATTCTACAATCCGACACCTAGAGGTGTTTGCAGATGTAGCAAGCTACGATCAGCTATATGCCCATGTGTCGCAACCTTTTAATATAGAGTCAGAGCCACTATATCGTTTTGCAATTTTTAAGCAATCAGATGGCAATTATCGTTTTATTTTAGTTTGGCATCATTTACTCATAGATGGGGGTTCAGGTAATGAGGTAATTACTGAAATATCTAATTATTACAATGATACTGCATATAAAATAAACACAAATCTTGAAGAACAGAAGCATTTAATTATTACCAGAACACAAGGGTTACATAGTAAACTAGAAACTATTGCTCAACAAGGTAAGCAATTTTGGCAAAATCTAATATCTGATACCGAAGCTATAGATTTACGCTTTCTTCGCCTGACAAATCCTCTCGCACAAAAGTCGAAGTATCAACAAAGCGATAATCCCATAAAAGAAATTAGGTTTGATTTTGCCGATAATACAATCTGTGAACTAAACCAATTTAATCAGCAATATGGTAGCAGCATGTATAGTTACGGATTAGTGGTTTTTGCTATGTTAGTACATCGCTATACTTCACAAACAAAGTTTGCTATTAGTTACCCCATTGCTATTAAAGAGCATATAAGGTTGCTTTATGGGGCTGGAATTAATACTATCCTTTGTCCATTTAAATTTGAAAATAATACTACTATTCTAGATTTAATCGCACAATATAAAGAGTTTCTTATTGCTGGTAAAAATAGTCAAGGGAGTTATCAATATTACCCAATATCAGATATACTTACCGGTGAAAACAGTAATATTTTAGATGTGTTTTTTATACAAACTAATCTGAAAGATACACCATTTAAATTGAACAACGTAAATGTGTTAAATATGAATAAAGACTTTAACATTGATTTACCCACAAAATTATTGTTTGAACAAGAGAGGCATCAAGATAGAGTATGCTATAGAGTGCGCTATAATGATAGATGTGTTGATGAAACGATCCTCCATCAATTTATTAATCATTATAAAAATTTATTTGTGGAAATATTAGCAGATTTTAAGCAAAATAATGCAAGTAAATTAGTATCACAGTATCAGATATTGACTGATGCAGAGTATCACACAGTAGTTTATGATTGGAATAACACCTATCAGCCATATCCAGATAATAAAACTATCCATCAGTTATTTGAGGAGCAGGTATTAAGAACCCCAGATAATATAGCGGTTGTATATGAAGACATACGGCTTACCTACAATGAATTAAACACAAAAGCTAACCAGTTAGCACATTATTTAATTAATAATATGGTGAAGCCCGGTGATTTAATTGCATTATGTTTAGATAGATCAGAATATATGCTAATTGCTATATTAGCGGTTTTAAAATCAGGATGCGCATATGTTCCTATTGATATAAAAAATTATCCAGATGATAGGATAAGCTATATCTTAAAAGATTCTGCAGCCAAAATAACTTTAGTAAATGAAGTGCATGCAAGTAAATTAAGCAATATAATTAGCTGCTGTCAAAATAGCAACTCACAAGATAGTAACCATTCTCATGATAGCCATATTAATATTGAGCAAGATATACTTATTATTGATAGTGCCAATTTACATAATAGATTAATAACGCAAGATATAAAACCCCTAATCTCCATATCCAAAGTGCTTAGCCCTACAAGTTTAGCATATGTGGTTTACACTAGTGGTACTACTGGAAACCCTAAAGGGGTGATGGTAGAGCATAAAAGCACCATAAATTATGTTAATTATTTAATTAGAAGTTGTCAGTTAAGTGCTGTTAGCGTTGGCAGCCAGTATGGTAGTTTCTGCTTTGATGCATTAATAATCGAAGTGTTTCCTATTCTTATATCAGGTGCAAAATTATGCATTATCCATGAAGAATACAAACTAGATCCAGTTAAAATTAATGATGTCTTTACCTATTATAAAGTTAGCTATGCGTTTTTACCTTCACAAATCGCTCAAATATTTTTTACTCTCAGAAATGCCAGCCTAAAAACTTTGATAGTAGGCGGAGATAAGCTAAACAAGTATATCAAGCAATCATATAAAGTTATTAATGCGTATGGCCCTACTGAAGTAACTGTACAATCAAATGATTTTGTAGTGGATAAGTTTTATAATAATATCCCTATTGGCAAACCAATTGCAAATGTTAGTAATTATATACTAGATGCGCAGTTATGCCCACTTCCGATAGGTGCCATTGGGGAGTTATTTATTGGTGGAGAAGGGATTACTCGAGGGTATTTGAACAATCCTGAACTTACTAAACAGAGATTTATTATCAATACCTTTTGTAGTGAGCAAGATAAGCAATTAAAGCGTAATACAGTACTGTATAAAACAGGAGACCTGGTTAGATATTTAGCCGATGGCAATATTGAGTATATTGGGCGGAATGATTTCCAAGTAAAAATTAGAGGCTATCGCATTGAGCTAGGAGAGGTGGAGGCGGCTTTATCTAAATACCCAGAGATTAAACAGGTGTCAGTGCATGCTGTGGACTATAAAAAATCAATAGCTACTACAACGGCATGCATTAACTCTGAGAATATTGGAAGATCAGGCAATGCTTTTATTTCTGAACAAGGGGTATTAAATGGAGCATTAGAAATGCTGCCAATTCAAGAGTGGTTTTTTAAGCAAAATTTTACTAATATTAACCATTGGAACCAATCATTTTTAATTAAAACTCCACGGTTGGATAAAAGCATATTGTTAGATTGTATCAAAAAATTAGTAAAATATCATGATAGCTTTAGATTGCGATATAAAAAAACTGATAAAGTATCTAATGGTTATACATCTGGTATACAATATACCCAATATTATGCAAACGATACACAGGAATTATCATTATATGAGTTAGACATTAAGCAAATCCCTTACCCAGAAGGTGGCCTAGAATTTAACAATGCACTTTATCAAATTATGACTAATTGGCAAAATAACTTTAATATTAAAACTGGAGCATTAAGTAGTTTTGGCTATATCTATGGTTATAGCGATGGTAGTAGTAGAGTGTATATTGCAGCTCATCATTTAATTATCGATGTAGTTAGTTGGTATATTATTCTCCATGACTTAAAAAAGCTTTATACTAGTTTATGGATGGCACAAAAAAATGGCAGCTTAAAGCAGTTAATAAATAACCCAGATTTATTAGGTAAAAAAGGCTCAAGCTATCGACAATGGGTAAATAGTATACATTCTAGCACAGCTTATGCTAATGAAAGAGAGTACTGGTTAAACATAATTTCTGGATATAAAGAATTCAATGCACAACTGCTTAAATTAGCTACTCCATATACATATCAATCAAGCATTTCTTTAGACAAGCAATATACGGAGAAATTAACTACTAAGGGCTTATCTTCATCTAATAATCAAGTTAAGGATATTTTGCTGACAGCATTTACCTTTGCTCTAAAAGAATTGCTTGCGTTAGACACTGTATACATTACTCTTGAGGGTCATGGTAGAGAGGAAATTAACCTAAGCATTGATCTCACCCGTACGGTTGGTTGGTTTACTTCTATGTTTCCAGTTAAATTAACTATAGTAGATAATAACAGTTTAACAACTAGTTTACACTCGGTACAACGTACTTTACTAAATATTCCCAATAAGGGTATTGGTTATGGAGTACTATTTGCTTATGAGGATAATTTACCATTAATTAGCTTTAACTATCTAGGGCAAATTAACTTAGGGCAGACTAGTCACGATGAAGATAATACATCATCTTGGTCAATTACAAATGATCCAAGTGGGCAAAATATTGCTTCAACTAACCGCCAACATAATATTTTAAGTATCGATGGCGGCATTATAGATGAGCATCTTATGCTTACTATTAATAGCCAAATTAATCAAGAAAAACTCAGTAAGTTTGTTAATACTTTTAAAACAAGTTTAATTAATTTAATTGATATAGTTGCTGGTAGTGTTGTAGATGATGGTGTAGTCAATAAATGTTTGGTGGCATATTATGTATCGGATAGTAAATTAGAAACAGATTCTTTAAAAAGCTTTGTAAGCAAATTATTACCTCAATATTCAGTGCCTGAGGTATTTGTGCAATTATCCGCAATCCCATTAACCACAAATGGTAAGGTTGATACAAAATCTTTGCCTAATCCACAAAACATAAACTTTGATGAGTATATTGCCCCAGCAACCGAAAAAGAAGAATTAATTTGTAAAGCATTTGCTAAAGTGCTAGGTAAAAAACGTATTGGTATTACCGATGATTTTTTTATGTTAGGTGGAGATTCAGTATTAGCAATAAAATTGATGATGATTTTACGAAACGATTTCTCTATACATGTTAGCGATATTTTTACTTTTAAAACGCCAAGAACACTGGCTCAGCATATTACTGTTTCTAAAGACTACATAAAAACCCATTTATTAGAAATTATGCATAGCTGCGAGCAGCACAATATACTTAAATTACAAGGTCAAGAACAAGCTAAATATAGTCAAATCAACAGTAATATACAAAGTTACATGACGAGTGTTGTAACTTTGCATCCAGATCTTACCCCTAAAAATATTAAGAATGTATTATTAACAGGAGCAACAGGATATTTAGGGATTAATATACTTAATCAATTATTGATCACCACAGATTATAACATTTATTTATTAGTGCGTGGTGATTCTGCACAAAGTGCTATAGAGAGGGTTATAAATAAATATAAATTATATTTTTATGAAGATTTAAATAAAACACAGCTGATTAATTCCAGAGTATTTATCTTTCGTTCTGATTTAGAAAAAGAAGATTTTGGGTTAGCAAAACATCAATATCAAGAGTTGATTAATAAAATTGATAGTATAATACATGCGGCAGCATTGATTAACTTAATTGGCGATTATAAAACATTTTTTATGGCTAATGTGCAAGCAACTATTAATCTATTGGAACTATCAAAACTAACTAAATTAAAAGATTTTCATTATATTTCTACAGCATCTCTTTTAAAACATAATGAATCATCTTATAAAGATTGGGGCAATAATTACACTGAGCAGAGTTTACCCAGTAATTTAGAATTTATAGACGATAATGTGTACTTAAAGACTAAACTAGAAGCGGAGCAGCAAGTAGTTTTATATCGGGAATATGGGGTAAATAGCAATATTTATAGAGTAGGGAACCTAGCTTTTATGTTAAAATCTTCTTCTGTTGCAGACTTGTCTGTTCCAGACTTGTCTGTTCCAGACTTGTCTGTTCCAGACTTGTCTGTTCCAGACTTGTCTGTTCGGGAGAATTTAGGAGGTATTGGCTTTACTCATTGGCTTAAGTACCTATTTTACTCCAAGAGAGTTTTAGCTAGTAGCAAAATAGCACTATCACCGGTTGATTTAACTGCAGAAGCTATAGTAAAATTATTTAATAAAGGATGTTCTAGTAATAGTATTTATCACCCATTTAATCCATATTTATTGGATTTGGTGCAGTATATGCGGGGATGTGTTGATTTGCAAGTGGAAGTATTATCCAATACTGAATTGATCAAATATATTATTGCTGATTTAGAAAATGCTACCAATATGGATATAATATCCCGCTTTTTATTAGCACATGGTTGGATAGGTTCAGAAGGGGTGCACCAGTTTGCAGAGCGAAACTATGTGCAACATAAAACGCAATATATTCTACAACTTTTAGGTTTTGATTGGAATGTTATTACACATGAGCAATTTACGACATATCTTGATAAAGTTATTAATTTTTAGAAGGTTAATTTAAATGAAGCAAAAAAGAACAGCAGTAGAAATATTTGCCGAGTTGGAGAGGGTGGCTAACATGCTACCTGCGCCACTTTACTGGCTGGATAAACAGGGAGTGGTTTTAGGTGCGAATGATGCAGCATTTAAGGGACTTGGGGTTGGGTTTACTCGTGAACTAATTATAGGCAAAGAACATGGTGATTTTTACCCCCAAGATGTAGCAGATACGTTAACGGCAAATAATAATCAGGTAATATACACTGGGCAAACCATTGAGTTTGAAGAAAAAATTGCAACTCCAGTTATTGGGGTGACTAAATATTTCACTTCAATTAGATCTCCATTACGCGATGATGATGGTGCAATTATTGGTCTAATTGGTACTTCTATTGATATTACTGATCGTAAAGAAAAAGAGCGCCTACAGATAGAAAATGAAAGACATGAAACAAAGGCCCAACAACACGCTAAATTTCAAGAATTAGCTGAAAGTGTAGCTCATGATATTCAGTCACCTCTAATAAGCTTACAAAATATTGTGCAACAAACAACTAAAATCCCTGAGTCAGATAGAAGCATTATAAGGGATGTAGTCTCAAGTATTAGTTATATTACAAATAATCTTTTACATAAATATAAAAACAAAGATTCTGATTACTTAACATTACCAAGCAATATTTTAGTATTTAGTCTATTAGAGCAGGTTATTAATGAAAAGAAATACCAATATCATGGTGAGCCGTTTAAGTTTGTTTTAAATATTCCTAGAAATATAGAACCAGTGTTTATTCAGTTAAATAGCAGTAATTTTAAGAGAATGCTATCAAATTTATTGGATAATGCGGTGGATGCATTATTTAATACTGAAGCTCCAGTGGTGACTTTAGGATTAACGTGTGATTCTAATTTAGTGACTATTTCGGTTAAAGATAATGGCTCTGGTATGGGTAAAGAAGTTCGCGACAAAATTCTAAATAATATTTGTGTTACACAGGGTAAAGAATTTGGGCATGGAATAGGATTTAGACAAATTCTAGAGACTATAGACGCAGGCCATGGCAAATTAAATATAAATTTAGGAAAGACTAACGGCACTGAGATTTTAGTGGATTTCCCAAGGGTGGATGCGCCATCATGGTTGGTTCAAGATGTCGTACTTGGAAGCAGAGATATGGTAATTATTCTAGATGATGATGATTCAATTCACGGGGTTTGGGATAGAAAGTTAGCAGAGGCTCTGTCTGAAGCACCTGATATACAGGTAATGCATTTTAGAACAGCATATATGGCATTGGAGCATATGAAAAAACTATCAAAATCTGATTTGGATAGATTAACGGTGCTTAGTGATTATGAGCTAATTAACGATACTAGAGTAACTGGGTTGGATGTTATTAAGCAATTTAAAGTTAATCAATCAATTTTAGTTACTAGCCATTATGATAACCATACTGTAGTTGAGCAAGCGGAAGCATCTGGCGTTAAAATAATCCCTAAAGTGATAGTAAATAATGTAAAAATCATATTAGATAAAAAGAAAACTTATGCTAATGCGCCAAAAGCGAGCAAAAGGTTAGATTTGGTGCTTTTAGAGCCAAATATTGCTCTTTCTACCAAACTTCTACTAATGTTTCGAGATAAAAGAATTGAGCATTATAAAACCCATAAAGAATTACTTGAGTCAATAGAGACATATCCCAAAAATACGAAGATTTGCTTTGCCTATAATTTAGGTGATATGAATGGTATTGGGTTAGCGATAAAGTTACATGAGTTAGGTTATACTAAGTTGACTCTCTTTACGGGTGATAGAATAAATCAAGAAAATATGCCAAGCTATTTGAATCATATAAACGATAGCTTTCTTGACTTTAAGAAGTATATACGGGGAGCTAAATAATTATGTTAGAATTTAAAACAAAAAATAATGTGAATCTTAACGTGACGGAACTTGATTGGAGTGAGGCGCGTTTATTGTTACAAAATGTGGATGCTAAATTAGCGGCAATTATTGATAGTCTTCCAATTAGTGATGATTTCACTATGTATAAAGCCACATATCCTTTTGGGGTAGATATAATAAAAAATGGAATGTTATATTTTTCAACTACAGATGGTAATTCAATTGCTTATAACGATATTAATATGCCTGATAACTTAGTATCAAAAATTAGTTATAAAAAATCTATTGAGAGTCCTGTGGGTATTGTACTTGATAAAACTGCAGAAATATATCTAACGGCAGAAAATAAGCCTTTTCCACTTAAGGTTTTATCTCCAGGTGGTATATTGGGTTTATCTTCTATAGTAAATAGAAATAATATTAACTTTTATTTGAACCCCTTTGAAAATACGGTAGCTGGTGCTAGGAATTCATTTATGTTGGCTAAAATTAGTGATGTAATGCGTCATCGGGATTTAAAGCTTGCATATAAGATAAGCCAGAATAGACCGCAATCATTTCATGAGCATTTCCTGGTCTTTAAGGATATAGCTAAAGCAGAAAAAACAAATTGGCATTGTGAGGTCTTGTTTTTTTCTAATGCTGCGCTAAAAGAAATAAATACACCATCATGGGTAGCGTTATCTGATTATTTATCAGCTAAGTATATAGCTTCTTCAGGTTCATACCGTTTAGTTGAATGGGGTAGATTTTTAGGATATATAGAGCAAAAACGCACTCTAAGGTTTACTGCTCCAGTGCTTAATTTAGCTAAGCAGCTATTTGCAATAGCCAATGGTGATGAGTTATGTTTTAGCCCAGCTATAAATGATAACTCTCTTCCGCTTAATTTAATTCAGTCTGCTTATACGCATGGTTATGGTTTGAAAGATTACTCTCATATTATTATGGAGCCACAATACATTAATCCATCTCAGGAAAACTCAGGTTATTATTTTTATAACTATTCTACATTGCCTCAGTTAGAATTTGAAGCACCAGGGACTTCAAAAAAAAGCATTATGAATTTTATTAAAGATGTTAAATTTGTAATTGAAGCATATCAAGATAGTTTAGACAATAATGTATTATTGGAACAATCATTTTTAAGTTATCTATCAAAAATAGTTGAATTTTCATATTATCATGATGAACCAGATTCGGATAAAAATATCAGAACTATTGATGAGTTTTTTAATGAAGATGCAAGATTTTTATACAATCAATCCGGAGATTTCCCAAGATCTAGTCCAATGCTTAGAGGGTGTGTAAAAATAGCATATAAAAAATAGATTTAATTATGATTGCGTGTCGAGTTTTATTTTATGGTAGTTATTGGAGTGGCTTTAAATTTTATATATTTATTGGAAGTGCAAAAATACTGCTTATTTAAAAATAAATATTAATTAATTTTAAATCTAAAAGCAATGTGCGCGTAGGGCAAATGAAAAACTATAATATTTTGTGTAAATAAAACTTGAAATATTAATTAATTATAAGTTATTATGTAGTACTGGCACTTTAGTTGTTCCTTAATCCAGCTACAGTGCTAGTACTCATGATTGTACACAAATTCCTGTTTGATCCTAAATAAAGATAATTTCTATATCTAAATAGTAAACCACCCGCTACAACATAACGCCAAAATTATAAGACCAGGGTTTACTTCTTTAAATTTTCCTAAAAGTAGTTTTAATATTGTATAGCTAATAATACCCACAACAGCACCAGCTGTTATAGAGAAGCATAGCGGCATCATTATAATGGTTAATATTACGGCAATAAAATCTTCTAAGTGCACTAGATTGAGATTGCGAATATTTTTAACCATGAGTATTCCTACTAAGATTAGTATGGGAGAAGTGGCAATATTGGGTATTATACTGATTACGGGAGATATAAATAAAAATGGGATACAAATAACTGCGGTTACTATTGAGGCAAATCCAGTCTTTGCTCCGTTATGTATACCAACCGAACTTTCAACAAATACAGCACTGGGAGCAGTTCCTGCAATTCCGCTAATAATCCCACCAATAGCATCAGTGAGTAAGGCTCTTTTATTATACAGTTGTTTACTCTCATTACTATTGTATTCTAATTGGGATAGTAGTCCAATTACGGATGATGTTGCATCAAAGAAATTAACTAAAAACAACGAAAGTATTGCAGGCAGGATGCTTAGTTTTAAACTTCCAAGAAAATCTATCTTTAGAAATAGGCTAAAATCTGGCATAGTTATAAGATTATGTGGCAAATGGCTTGAGCCATTAAGGATACTAATTACTGTTATAATTATGATTGGAAGTATCATAGCATACATTTTACCCTTAATAAAAAGGACACTAGCTAAAATAAACCCTAAAAAACAAAGTATAATATTAACATTCATTCTATTCATTGAAAGCAATGTTTCTGGGTTGCTTATAATAACATGAGCATTTTTTATACCGATTAAAATCAATAATAACCCAATGCCAACTGATAACCCCGTTTGTATTGATAAAGGAATTACATTAATGATTTTTTGGCGTAGATTAGTTACCGAAAATATTAGTAATAAAACACTAGACCAAAATATGATACCTAAAACTATGGGAGTTGGTAGCTTATCGTGTACTGCTAGGGTATAGCTAACCATGGTGTTTAGCCCCATTCCTGGTGCAAGTATAAAAGGCAATTTTATTAGAAAAGCAGCTATGGTTGTCATGATTACTATAGATATAATTGTAGCGGTAACAGTTGGAGATATTGGGAATCCTTTACCATTAGCATTCATGATCACGGGATTAAGAATAATAATATAAGCAATTGCCATAAAATTAGCTATTCCGCCGATAATCTCTTGCGGGTAGGATATTTTTGTTTTATGAAAAGTAAATAATTGTGAAAATGTCATTTAGGTTGCTTCCTTATTGCATAAATGTTTTAGAATGCTAGTTACGTGTTGTTTTATGTTACCAGTTTTCACCCCTTTGATAATAAATTCTAGTTGGCTATTTAGTTCAAAAATTAAAATTAAATCATTATAACTTAATCTTGATTGTGCTATAGGTAGCAGATTCACCGCATCTCCCCATACACCAATTTCACGTATCACTTGTGCAACGTTATTATTAACTTTTAATTTGGCTTTAATTTTGATTAATTTTTTAAGATCTTCATTAAGCATCCAATGTATTAAAATTGCATCTTCAGCTGCCTGATAGATGTTATCAAGTATTTTTAAACATTGTAATAAATTACCTGATAAATACGCATTAGATAATTTATAGATATTAAACTGAGAGTTATTAGTAGTATGGGTTTTTATATCTTCAATATTTAGTTTGGATCCTTTAGGGCAACTCAAAGTTAATTTAGTTAATTCTTGAATTATTTGATTAGCATTTGCTTGATTTTGTTCTAATAATAGTTGTAGCGCATCTTTTTCAAGAGTGATTTCATATGGGCTTAATGCATGATTAATCAGTGTGGTAAAGTTACTCTCATCAAGGTTTAAAATTATACCGTATTGGGATAAGCTATTTACCCATTTTGAACTTAAGTCACGTTTATTTAGCTTTTCAGTGGTAATTACCAGAGTGTTTTGCGATGATAACATCGGGTAAATATCATTTAAAATTGCCTGATGCTCAAGTGTAGGTTTAGTTTTATAATTAAGTTCAATATAGTTATTTTCATCAAATAATGATTTACTATTTAAGATTTGTTTGATTTCTTGAAAATTAAAAAAGCGATCCACATTAAATTTAATTATATTAGATGCCCCACCAAATTTATTTTTTAGATTATCTAAAGCGTAGATTATTAATGGGGTGCATTCCTCACTAGCATTAATCAATAGTAATTTAGGGGTATTATTTGACTCTAGTTTTAGAAATTCATTTAGGGTTATTTGCATTTTGTGGCTTATAATATTTAAAGTAAATTAGTCTACGAACTAACTGATTTGTTGCATTTTCATGTAAATTATTCCAAAAGGTTGCTTCATTTTGATTTACAGCAAGAATTAAACTATCGTTATAGTTCATAATCGAACGAACTGATATTTTTATATTATCTCCTAGCTGAATACCTTTTTGGAGTACCTGAGCTTGTACTTGATAAGTTAAAATATAGGCGGCAATTCTCCCAGCTGCATTAAATGCTTGTGGATCTTTACTTGTTTGTTCATCAAATAGCTGGATAGTTACATCAGCGCTTTCTGCTTTAACTTCTATTTTTGCCAAGTATTGGGTTTTAATTGCAGTATTAAAGTTCTCGCAAATAAAAACATTGTTGCAGTCAAGGTAAACTTTATTAAAGGGAAATTTATACTCTCCTTGCACTCCACGTAAATGAAACCCACATGCTGAGATGATTGTAATTAAGATGAAAAAAAGTGTATATTTAAGTAAATTCATTAAATTGTATCCTTAGTATTTGTAGTTCCAAGCTTTTCCATTAGAGCTGCTTGTGATGAGAACTTTTTTCTTTTATTTTTAACTAAAGAATAATTACCATCTTTATCCATGATCCAAGCCCCAACATTGTCCTTCAAACAAAAGGTTAAGCTTTCGGTAATAATTCTGCGTTTAATTTTTTTGTTTAAGATAGGAATACAGGTCTCCACTCTGCGGAAAAAATTGCGCTTCATCCAATCAGCTGAAGAAATATAAACATCATTGGCTCCCGAGTTATAAAAACAAAATACTCGGTGGTGTTCAAGAAATCTTCCCACAATTGAACGTACTTGAATATTTTCTGATAACCCAGGGATTCCTGGCCGAAGAGCGCAAGAACCACGAATGATTAAATCAATTTTAACCCCAGCTTGGGATGCTTTATATAATGCTCTAATAACTTGGTTTTCAAGTAGGGAATTCATTTTAGCAATAATTTTTGCTGGTTTGCCATTTAGAGCATTTATTGTTTCATGTTCAATTTTTTCCAAAATCAGTTCAAATAGGTTAAATGGTGCTTGATATATTTTTTTAAGTATACCATTTTTACCAACTCCTGTGATTTGCGCAAATAAATTATCCACATCATGTACAATCTCAGGATTTGTGGTAAGTAGCCCAAAATCACTATATACTTTAGCTGTTGCTTGATGATAATTGCCACTTCCCAAATGCACATATTGTTTTAATATGCCGTTTTCTTTACGCACAATTAATAGCATTTTTGCATGTACTTTATACCCCATTACGCCGTATACTACGTGAGCTCCTGCATTTTCGAGCATTTTAGCTAGTTCTACATTTGCTTCTTCATCAAACCGCGCGAATAATTCAATAGATGCAACTACTTGCTTACCAGCTTTGGCGGCTTTAATTAGATTTTGAGCAAGTTCAGAATCAGTCCCAGTTCTGTATACTGTCATTTTTACTGCAAGCACATCAGGGTCTTCTGCAGCACGCCGAGTTAATTCAATAAGAGGTTCAAATGATTGATATGGAGTATGAATTAGTATATCACTTTTAGACATGGCGGCAAATATATCGGGAGTTGCAATTAGTTCCTCTGGAATTCCTGGAGTATAAGCGGCAAATCTTAGCTCATCGCGTTTGATCATTTTAGTAATATCTTGTAACCTTGAAAGGTTTACAGGTCCTTGAGCAAGATAAAGATCTTGTTCGCTAATATTAAATTGGTTTAGAAGGATATTGATTAATTTGTTATTTGGCATACCTGAGGTAATATCCAATTCTAGACGTGAGCACTCTGCATATTTTCGATTTTGAATTTCATTAGTAACGGCTAAGCGCAAGTTTTTAGAATCATTCTTTAAATTTATCTGCGCGTTACGAGTTACTCTGAATGGATAACATCCTTTAACATTTAGGCCATAAAAAAATTCATCAACGTGTAATTTTATTATATCTTGCAATAGTACAAAAGTATCTTTGCCATCTGATAATTTTTCAGGTAATTTTATAACTCTATGCAATATTCTTGGTGCTTCCACTATGGCTATTTTTGAGTTGCGGCCATATTGATCAATCCCTTCAAGTTCAACGGCAAAATGGAGGTTTTTATTAGGTATCCTTGGAAATGGGTGCGCAGGGTCAATACTAATAGGGGTTAGAACAGGTTTTAATTCATTGATAAAGTACTTATTTGCCCATTTTTGTTGTGCTGTATTCCATTCTTCGTGAGGGAGAATAACAATATCAGCTTTTCTAAGTTGTGGGATAAGAATACTATGGTATACCCGATATATATCATCGTATAAGGATACAACTGCCCCTCTTACTAAAGATAAAGCATTATTTGCAGTTAAGCCATCAGGAAGTAATTTATTCGGATGATCTTTGTTCCATTTAAGTAGTCTTGCTACTCGTACTTCAAAGAATTCATCACAGTTTTTACTAACTATGCATAGATAGTTTATTTTTTCAAGAAGTGGGACTGAATCATCGGTTACTTGGGCTAGAACACGACGATAAAATTGAATTAAACCCAGCTCGCGATTTAACATGATTTCTTGATCGTTGGATGTAGTAGTTACCATTTTTCACCTTATTGTGAGTTTATTACTTGTAATCTGGGTTGTTTATTTAGTATATTCGTTTATTCTTGCAAGATTTATTTATTCTAATAGAAATCAAAGACGATTAGAGGTATATCTCCGTGATTTTACCATATTTTGGTTATTGTGATCCAGATATCATTTCTTCATTTTAGATGCTGGGTAGTATAACTAGTTGGAGCTAAATATGATATAATCCGCTATTTATATTCTGATATAATTTGCTATTTTTTATTCAAATCATATTTAACCTAATGAGAGAACATGTCAAATTTTAAAAAGTTATTGTTTTTAGCTGTTATTGTTATGTCAAAAAGTATTTTTGCAGATAATCTAGATATTAGCTCTATTGGATTAACAGATCTGATAAAGCCAGCCACTGCATTTCCTAGTTGTACTAGTCATAATGATTATTGGATGGAGAAAACTGGCACAGATTATGTTTTACTGACGCCAACTCCCTATAAGGCTGCAACAATAAAGGCGGACCAAATCACCGGGCAAGAAAGTGGAGTGCATTACGCAAGCGGAAATGTTATTGGGTATAAAGAAGATAAAACTTTAACTGCTGATTGGTTAATTTATAATCAGAGAAATTCACACTCAGTGGGTGGTAATGTTGTTTTAACTAGGCAATATAATGTGATGCAAGGCAAGTGGATTGACTATTATTTTGATTTGGATAAAGGTGTAATAAAAGATGCTAATGCAAAAGATACTACCACTAATATGTATGCAACAGGTAAACAGATTAATATTCTTAATAAAAAGCAATATCAAGTAGAGAGTGGGTATTTTACTAGTTGTAACCCAAATGATCCAGATTGGCATATAAAAGCCCAAGAAATGAATTTTGATTATCAAAATGGGGAAGGTAACGCTCGCCATGCGGTATTTTATGCAGAATCTACACCAGTGATGTATGCTCCATATTTTAGTTTTCCTTTAGGGTTCAGGAAATCTGGGTTTTTAATGCCTGAATTTGGTAGTATGAATGCAGGATCTTTTGTTGGCACTCCATTTTATTGGAATATGGCCCCAGATTTTGATATGACAATTGAGCCTAAATTATATAATCTTTCAGGGTTTTTAATTAGTGATGAGTTTCGTTATTTAACAGAGCAGGGTGCTGGGAAAATTTATACGGAGCAATTGCCTCATGATTGGCAAACTGGAGAATATCGCTATTACTGGAATTTAATGGATAATCATTCGATAGCGCCAGATTGGACAGTAGGTTATAAATTTAGTCAAGTATCTGATAATGATTATTTTGTTGATTTTGGTAATTTTAATACTATGACAGACAATATCAATTTGGAGCGTTCAGTATTTTTACATTATACTCCAAATTGGGGGTTTTTTGGAGTTAAACTACAGGGGTATCAAACTTTAAACCCTTCTGGGCAGCCGCAGTCACCATCAATTTATTCAACTGTGCCACAAATAGATTTTAATGTTAATCAAACTCCTTTGATTAACACCCGATTAAATGGCGGATTTGTAAGCCAATATACTAACTTTTCTTCAAGTGTTATGGCAACTGCTGGGTCAGCTTTACAGAATGGGCAAAGGTTTGTATTGTATCCAAGTCTTACTTTGCCATTACAAAACACATGGGGGCATATAACACCTAAGTTTGGATATAATGATACTTTTTATCAATTAGACTCATTTACTAATTTTCAAAAAAATGCATCTAGTATTAATAGAGGTATTCCTATTACTTCAGTGGATTCTGGATTAATATTTGATCGTCCAATTACTCTGAGTGATTCTAGCTATATTCAAACAATTGAACCTCGGTTATATTATCTGTACATTCCGCAAATAAGCCAAGCTAATACTCCTGTATTTGATACAGCTCAGGCATCGCCAAATTTAAATCAGTTATTTAGTGAAAATAGATTCGCTGGGTATGATAGAATTAATTCCGCTAATGATATTACGATGGGAGCAACCTCTCGTATATTAAATGATAATAATGGCAAAGAATTTATGAACCTTGGTATGGGTTATAGATATTATATTACCCCTAATAATAATTTACTTTATGGTAGTTATACCCAATTTGGGCAGCTTTATCAACCAAACCCTAATTTTATAACTGAGTTAAGTAATAATTGGAGCTATAATATTACTACAAATGCAAATTTTCAATATGATAATGTGTATGAGAATATTGATGCGTATTCCTTCCAATTACGTTATAACCCAGATATACATAAAGTATTAAATGCCCGTTTTAGCTATCAATACCAATTGCCGATATTTTATTATGCTTGGTCAGCAGGGCAGGGTTACCAACCTTTGTTTACTGAGAATCAATATGCACTGGATGTTTCTGGACAGTGGCCGTTATTTTCTGAAAGATGGCTATTAAATGCCCGCTCAAATTATGATTTTACCCGTAGCCAATTTCTAAATTTATTAGGTGGCATTGAGTATAATGCTGGTTGTTGGTCAGTTAATTTAATGTATGAACAGTATCTAACTAATATGAGTCAATATGCTCAAGCATATTTTGTGCAGCTTAATTTAGGTGGCTTAGCAAGTGTTGGTACTGCTGATCCTACTAGTGATTTAAGAATGAATATTCCTGGGTATGTCCCAGTAACTGTTGTTCATTAATTAGTCATTGTGATGATTTGAGAAGTCAAGAACTTATTAAATACATAGCAATCCCATAATTATATTTTGTCGGATACGAAGTTAAAAATGTTTAAAAATAATAAAAGATTTAAAATTATCATATGTTGCATAGGTTTAATTAATTGTATATTTGCAGATAATTTAGCTGTAGAGTCTAGACCTATAAACAAAACTAAACCTAGGGTATTAACAGGTGATAGTTCGGGTAAGAATAATATACAAAGCTTGGATAGGATTTTGGTATTTGTGAATAAAGGGGTTATTACTTCTAATCAGGTTAATGTACAATTAAAACTAATGCAAAGTAATTATAAACAAAAAGGTGTTGCAATTCCTCAGACGCAGGATTTTAAAAATAGTATTCTTAATCAAATGGTTACTGACAAAGTTGAGTTGGATTTAGCTGAGCGTATGGGGATTAAAGCTACGGATCTTGAGGTTTCTAATGCTATTAATAATATGATTAAAGCCCAAAAAATTAGCTTAAAACAATTTAAGGAAAGAATTTTAAGAGGTGGTATTACTTATAATGACCTCCAACAACAAGCCTCCCGTCAAATAGTAATGGAGAAGTTAAAACAGCGAGAAGTTGATTCTCGTGTGGTTGTGAGTGATGAAGAAGTAAATAGAATTTTAGCAAGTGAGGCATATAAAAAACGTATTGACTATAATCTTTCTTATATTATTATTAGCGTGCCTGAGCAAGCTACGCCTAAAGAGTTGCAAGCAAAAACAGCTTCGATAAATCAGGCTTATTCTGAAATTACCCATGGTAAGCCTTTTAATGATGTTTCAGCTCAGTATTCAAATGCGCCGAATGCTTTAGAGGGCGGTATTTTGGGCTGGAAAAGTAATGTTGCATTGCCTGGGGCAATTTCTTCTGCCTTACAGGGGTTAAAAAATGGGCAAATTACAAAAGTTATCCGATTACCAATGGGGTTTTTAATTTTTAAGGTAAATGATATTAGGAGCTTTAATACTCAACAAATAGTAAAGCAATATGATGTACGGCATATTCTAATTAAAGTAAATGAAAATAGTAGTGATGATGAAGCTCATCATAAAATAGAGATGATAAAAGCTATATTAGATAAGTATAATAATAATTCGCTTTCTCAAAGAGAAATGTTTGTTAAATTAGCTAAGCAATACTCAGAAGATACAAGTAGTGTAAATGGTGGAGATATTGGTTGGGTTGGGCGTGGAGATACTGTTGGTGTCTTTGAGGATACAATGCTAAATATTCCAGTTGGTAAACTTAGCGATCCAATTAGAACGCCTTTTGGCTGGCATATATTAATGGTTGATAATGTAAGAAACTCAGATCAAACTACAGATAGAGAAAAAGCGGCAATTCGTCAAGAGCTAAGAGAAGTTAAAGCAACCTTATTATACGCTGAATGGTTACGCAATATTCGTGATTCCGCATATATTAAAATGAATGATAACTGATGATGAATCTAATGAATAACAAAAAGATTATTTTAGTGACATCTGGTGAACCAGGAGGCATAGGTCCAGATATTTGTTTGGATTTAGCTTATATGCCACGTAGCTCTGATTATGAGATTGTAGTTATTGGTGATTATGAGTTACTTACTATACGTGCAAAGCTATTAAATAAAGATATAAGCATTATTCCTCTAGATGATCTGGATAAGCTATCTTCATATTCAATAGACCAGAAGTATAATCACTTTCTATTTGTATTACATATAAAGTGTAATAATTTAGATACGATTGGTAAACTTAAATTAGAAAATGCCCCCTATGTAATTGCAGTGTTAAATATAGCAATTAATTTATGTAAGGCTGGTAAGAGTAATACTATTGTAACAGCTCCTCTAAGTAAAGAGATAATTAGTCGAAGTGGCTATGATTTTACAGGGCATACAGAATACTTTGCTCATGCATTTAATTGTGATAAGGTTGTTATGATGCTTGCTAATAGTGTTATGAAAGTTGCATTATTAACAACTCATCTACCATTAAAGGATGTGTCATCATATGTTACTAAGGATACTTTAAGACAAACCCTAAAAATTATTATTAATGCATTTAAGCACTATTACTCCATTAAAAACCCTAGAATTGCAGTATGTGGTTTAAATCCACATGCAGGTGAAGGTGGGTATTTAGGTGCAGAAGAGCAAGCTATAATTAACCCAGTAATTAATGAATTTACCGCAAAAGGCTATAATATTAATGGTAGTTATCCTGCTGATACCATATTTTTAAAGCATACAGAGTTTGATGTAATCCTTGCGATGTATCATGACCAGGGATTACCTGTCCTTAAGTATTCAGGCTTTGCTGATGGCATCAATATTACTTTAGGTTTGCCAATTATTAGAACTTCAGTTGATCATGGCACAGCATTAGAATTAGCTGGTACAGGTAAAGCTAGTAGTACTAGCTTAATTAGTGCCATAAAGCATTCATTAATAAGGGGAGAGAAATGTTAAAAAATGCAATATATGCCCAATCTGGTGGGGTTACTTCAGTTATAAATGCATCTGCCTTTGGTGTTATAAACGCTTGTAGAGATATGAAAGATAGAATTGGGACATTATATGCTGCATATAATGGAATTTTAGGTATTCTACATGAAGATTTAATAGATACAGCAAACGAATCTGATGCAGATATTAAAGCATTACGCTATACTCCAGGAGGAGCATTTGGTTCATGTCGTTATAAACTAGAGAGCCTAGAAAAAAACCGTAAAGAATACGAGCGATTAATAGAAGTATTTTCGGCATATAATATTGAGTATTTTTTTTACAATGGTGGTAATGATTCTGCAGATACTTGTTTAAAGGTGTCTCTAATTGCTAATGAATTAGGTTATCCGATTAAGGCTATACATATTCCAAAAACTATAGATAATGATTTAGTTATTACGGATAATTGTCCAGGTTTTGGATCAGTAGCTAAATATGTAGCAACTTCAATTAAAGAGGCTGGTTTTGATTTGGCTTCAATGTGTGCTACTTCAACTAAAGTATTTATAATGGAAGTAATGGGGCGCAATGCTGGTTGGATTGCTGCAAGTAGTGCTTTAGCTTCTACCGATTCATCTATGCCACCACATATTATTTTATTTCCAGAATTAGTATTTGATGAAGGTAAGTTTTTATCTATAGTTGAACAAACTGTTAAAAGCTATGGTTATTGTGTTATTGTAACTTCAGAAGGGATAAAAAATAATGCTGGGGAGTTATTAAGTGCTTCTGGAATAAGTGATGCTTTTGGTCATGCTCAATTAGGTGGTGTGGCATCTTTATTAGCTGAGATGGTACATAAAAAACTAAAATATAAATGCCATTATGCGATTGCAGATTATTTACAACGTTCAGCTCGGCATATTGCAGCAAGAGTTGATGTAGAACAAGCTATTGCTGTGGGTGATGCTGGAGTTAAATTAGCTTTAAGTGGGCATAATGCTATAATGCCTTATATAAAAAGAGTTACACAAGAGCCATATTCTTGGATAATTGATTATGCTAAGCTTGAAGATGTAGCTAATTATGAAAGGTTTATGCCAAGGAGTTTTATTAATAAAAATGGTTTTCATATTACTGAAGAATGTCGTAATTACTTGGCACCATTAATTCAAGGAGAAGACCACCCGCCATATATTGATGGCCTTCCCAATTATATAAAATTAAAAAATGTTAAAGTAAATAAAAAACTGCCAGCATTTACATCTACATCTTAATAAAAAATAAGTAATTATAGATGTTATTGCGAGCATGAGGCTCACTTATTTGAGCATCAATGCGCGGTAATCCTAATTCACTATAGGAGTGTGAAAGTTGGAAATAATGAAAAAAAACATAACATTGGGTATAACAGGTGCTAGTGGTATTCCAATTACATTTGCTTTATTAAAAGAGTTATTAGCAATTAACGAAAGCATTAGGGTTAACCTGATAATTACTCAAGCAGGAATGATAACTATTAAGCAAGAAACAGGAATTGCAATGAATAGTAATCCTAATCAAGCAAAAGAAACGCTAGTAAATGAGTTAAAATTAACTAATAGCGAAAACTTGTTTTTATATGGTAATAATGATTGGTACGCTCCGATGGCATCAGGTAGTAGTGTAAGTGATGCCATGGTTATTTGCCCATGCTCAATGGCAACTTTGGGGAAAATTACAGCAGGCATAGGCGATGATTTATTAATTCGTGCTGCTGATGTTATTTTAAAAGAGCGTAAAAATTTAATATTAGTACCAAGAGAAACACCATTAAGTGCAATACATTTAGCAAATATGCAAAAATTAGCTGAACTAGGGGTATCAATTATACTACCAGTACCAGCATTTTATTCGCATCCTAAGACTATAGAAGATATAATTAATTCTATAGTAAGTAGGATTTTAGATCAGTTGGGTATAAGTAACACCTTATCCAAACGCTGGTAGTACACTCATTGTTTTTGAACTTTGAGTAAGTATTAGTGTCATTGCGAAGAATCCGTAGGATTGTGTAGCAATCTTATAAAACATATAATATTTTTTATAGAAAGAGATTAAAAATATGAATAATATATTAGAAACAATAAAAAACCAAGTAACAACACATAAAGTGGTATTATATATGAAGGGCACTCCACAGTTCCCGATGTGTGGTTTTTCTGGGCGTGCTATAAAAATTTTATCGGCATGTGGGGTTAATAAGAGCTCATTATTCGCTGTAAATGTGCTTGAAGATGAAGATATTCGCCAAGGGGTCAAAGAATATGCGAATTGGCCAACAATTCCACAATTATATATTAATGGTGATTTTATTGGTGGTTCGGATATTATAGCTCAAATGTATGAATCTGGAGAACTACAAAAATTATTATAAAGTATAGTTGTAAAAAATAGATTTGGGCCAGATATGCCGAAAGCAATCTGTTATATTTAACTTAATACGCATGTTTTGTTTTAGGAGTTCGTATGAAAAATAAGTTTAAGTTAGATATGCCTCAAATTGCACATTCTTTTAACTCGTTAGATAAGATTAATTATCAAGAATTAGTCAGAAAGAACCAAGATACGAATAAAGGTGATTTTGGTTCTATTGCTATTATTGGTGGTGGAACAGGTATGTACGGGGCATTATTACTTGCTGGTCGTGCAGCTATGTTTAT
>Ga0315906_10002499_pt1 | contig 25575 bp, 26 predicted proteins | sample LakEriMetagenome_4_FD_203526 | JGI IMG/M metagenome (GOLD analysis project Ga0315906, IMG submission 203526) | Freshwater fungal communities from buoy surface, Lake Erie, Ohio, United States - Buoy 2 MA122 | ecosystem: Environmental > Aquatic > Freshwater > Lake > Lake biofilm | place: USA...
AGGGCGCATGGCCCTGCCTTTTCAGAAAAACCCGAAAATTACTTCTTGTCGGCTTTTTTCTCTTCAGCTTTCGGAGCAGCTTTTTTCTCTTCTTTTTTCTCGGCCTTTTTCTCTTCAGCAGCAAAAGCCGGGGCAACGGCAACGGTCGAGAACACAGCAGCGATGATGGCGGCAAACAGTTTGTTCATGATTTCCTCATTAGTGGTTGATCAACCGGGCTTTTTCGGCCCTTGACCGAAATGACGGTCATGGACAATAACGGGTATTTGGGCGCTTAGTTGACAGTTTCGTGTAAGTTTTTTCACTTTCTCTATACCCAAACTGCATTTTTTCTAAGTTTGTAGGGATTTTCCGACTATTTTTGAACATATGGACTTTTATTTTGTGATTTGTAACACATAATTAACAAGTCACTCCGCTTGATTTGGGCGATCGGATAGTCGGACTTCTTGCCACTGTCCCGGGGCGAGCCTATCCAGAGTCCACAATCCGACAGCGTATCGGATCAGGCGGAGTGTGGGAAAACCTGCAGCGGCAGTCATGCGCCTGACCTGCCGATTTTTGCCCTCTCTTATCGTCAGTCTCAGCCAGGATGTCGGAATTTGCCTGCGGACACGGATGGGCGGGTCGCGCGGCCAGACCCAGTCCGGTTCGGCAACGATGCTTGTTTCGGCGGGTTGTGCGCGGAAATCGCTGAGTTGTATGCCCGCACGCAGCGGCGAAAGGGCGGCGTCATCCGGCATGCCCTCGACTTGGACAAAATAGGTTTTTGCCAGCTTGTGCTGGGGATCGCTGATGCGGTTTTGCAGCGCGCCGTCGTCAGTTAGCACGACCAGTCCTTCACTGTCCGTATCCAGGCGGCCGGCTGGATACACGCCTGGAACGGGTACAAAGTCCTTCAGCGTGGGTTTGTCACCCGATGGGCTGAACTGGCAAATGACGCCATAGGGCTTGTTGAGTAGCAGAAGTCTGGACACCTGATGATTGTACGAAGAAAAGCTCCCGCAGAAACGGGGGGGGGGGGGGCTGCACTGAAGCCGCATTGGATCAGTGAGTTGCTGCGCTTTCGATGCCTTTGGTCAGGTGCTGATAGCCTGGAAGCGTGAGGAACTCGACGTAGTCATCGCTTGTGGTGATCTCGTCGAACAGCTGTGCGGCTTTTTCGTAGCACCCGGCTCTCCATGCCTCTTCGCCAAGTTCGCGGCGTACGCGAGCCAGTTCTTCGGGCAGCATTTTGCGGAACATTTCCCTGGTGACTTTGCGTCCGTCATCAAGCACGCCTTTGGGGCTGCGCATCCATTGCCAGATCTGCGAGCGGGAAATTTCAGCAGTGGCGGCGTCTTCCATCAGGTTGTAAACAGGTACGCATCCGTTGCCGGCGAGCCATGCGCCGATGTACTGGATGCCAACGCTGATGTTGTTGCGCAAGCCCGCTTCGGTGATTGGCGCTTCCGGTTTAAAGTTCGGCAAGTCTTCTGCTGTTACATGTACATCGGGTCGTTGGCGGGCAACCTGATTCGGAGCGGGCATGTGTTTGTCGAAAATGGCTTTGGCAATACCGACCAGTCCGGGGTGTGCCACCCAAGTGCCGTCGCAACCGTCTTTCGCTTCGCGTTCCTTGTCGGCGTGTACCTTGGCCAGCGCCGCTTCGTTGGCTGCAGGGTCGTTCTTGATGGGGATCTGCGCTGCCATGCCGCCCATGGCGAAGGCCTTGCGGCGATGGCAGGTCTGGACCAGCAGCAGCGCGTAGGCACGCATGAATGGCGCAGTCATTGTTACCTGGCTGCGGTCGGCAAGGCAGAAGTCCTTGTTTGAGCGGAATTTCTTGATGCAGCTGAAGATGTAGTCCCAGCGACCGATGTTCAGGCCGACGCAATGATCGCGCAGTTCATAAAGAATTTCATCCATCTCGAATGCGGCGAGCACGGTTTCAATCAGCACCGTGGCCTTGATCGTACCCAGTGGCAGACCCAGTTCGCGTTGTGCCATCACGAAGATGTCGTTCCAGAGCCGCGCTTCGAGATGGCTTTCCATTTTCGGGAGATAGAAGTACGGGCCGGTGTTGTGCGCGATTGCTTCTTTGGCGTTATGGAAAACGTACAGCGCGAAGTCGAAAATCGCGCCGGAGACCGGTGCGCCGTCGACTTGCAGGTGATGTTCCATCAGATGCCAGCCGCGGGGACGCACCAGCAGCGTTGCCGTTTGTGCATTGAGCCGGTATTGCTTGCCTTCGGGACTCTGGAATACGATCGAGCCGCGAATGGCGTCGCGCAGATTGATCTGGCCCTCAATCATGTTGCTCCAGGTTGGAGCGTTGGAATCTTCGAAGTCGGCCATGAATACATTGGCCCCGCAGTTCAGCGCATTGATGACCATCTTGCGGTCGGTGGGACCGGTGATTTCAACGCGGCGGTTCTGCAGATCTGCCGGGATGGGGCCGACAGTCCATTCGCTTTCGCGGATGCTGCGGGTTTCCGGCAGAAAATCCGGCAACTTGCCGGCATCGAATTCGGTCTGCCGGCGCACCCGTTGTGCCATCAGGTCCTGGCGGCGTGCCTCAAATTTGCGGGCCAGCTTGGCGATGAAGGTGACGGCCTGCGGTGTGAGTATCGATTAATATGCGGCGGGCATCGGGCCGTGTATCGCGATGCCTTCGGACAAAACGGTTGCGGTCATGGCAGGCTCCTGAAGTCGTCAGCAGAAATTTCACAATGCAAAATTCCATATCAAATCAGATGCTGCAATGCATTATACCGATAATCGCCGAAAGTCCAATTTTTGTAAATTACGCTAATTTTATATATGAAATTTGTATTTGATCTTGCTTGAATGCGATATTCCGCAATGCAAAAAATCCGGACGACCGGCCGCAGGGCGCTGATTGGTTTATCGCGGGTAAACCGAAACCGCAGCCCAATAAAAAACGCCCGTGGTTACGGGCGTTTTTTAGGTCGCTGACCGAAGGGTCTGAGGCTGGATTACTTGGTGCCCCAGGGCTTGATGGCGGCCTTGAGCTGGTTGTAACCGTCAAGGTAACGCGGACGTTTGCTGCTGTAGATCTTGTCGAACGTGGCCAGTTGGTCATCCAGCCATTTCGCCAGTTCGGCATTGCCCGGATTCGCAGCCTTGTATGCCTCGTTGATCAATACAAAGTGAATGCGCGGATCGTAAGGGTCCTTGGTGCCACCGACAGTTTCGTCTCCGTTGAGCAGACGTTGCAGCATCGCATCGGCGGAACCGAGGGTCTGTTCGTAGATCGGCGCGCCTTCCATGCGATACATGACGCTGGTCATGTCCTTGCCGTTGGTCATGGTGAAGCCCATGTCCTTCCACACGTCGCCCATTTTCTTGCCGGTCTTCGCGTAGTCGAGAATCATCTGGCCCCACTTGCGCAGCACGTCCGGCGCATCGGCCATCAGGTCGGTCAGGCGGTCGCCGTCAAGGTCGGTCGAGTACACGATGCACTCGCGCTGTTCGATCATGTCGTGCAGTAGCAGGCCGAAGTTGGTGTCGGAGATGTGTTCGTAGATGTCGCCGCCCCAGTTTTCCATGCCGGCCTTGAAGTCCTTCGGCAGCAGCGCAACGATCGCGTCGACGTTCTCTTTGTGCTCCTGATACGCGTCAACCGCATACTGGCGTTTCAGTTTGAACTTGGTGCCCTGCAGAATCCAGCGGAACAGGCCGGCGTTGACGGCGTCTTCCTTGGCTTGAGTCGGCTTGGTGGCAACGCGGCCGATGCAGCCGCGCTCATTGACCAGTTGCAGGAACAGGCGCGCGGCATACGCCATGCGCACGCCCGGGGTGTTCATTTCGGAGTGGATGTTGCCGGTGGCTTTTTCGACCACGAACTTCTTGTTGTCCTGCGAGTATGGCAGGCCGGGCATGAAGCGCACGTTGGTGATCGAGCCGTAGGGGCGGACGTTGCAATACACGCCGGCAGCGGTGCGCAGCGGGGCGTTGGCCGATTTGCCGGCAACAACAACTTTCTTGCCGCCGTCGTTGACCATGAAGTCACCCGCGGTTGACCATTTCAGGCAGGTGTAGTCCATTTTGCCGAACCACTCGAGCGATTTCAGCTTGGTGTCGTGACGGAACTGGGCCATCATCGGAACGCCGAGGAAGGGCAGGCCGAGCACGTCGAGTGCCATGATGGTGCCGTTCAGCGCGAAGGTGTCGGTCAGGGCGTGGGCAACCGGTTTGACGTTGCCGGTGAAATTGCCGCCTTCCCAGATGATGGCATCACTGATGCCGCGCGGCTGGGTTTTGGAGCGTTTGAAAACGCCGTCCAGGTATTTGAAAAGATCGCCGTTTGCTTCTTCCTGCGCGATTTTCAGCAGGTCCAGTTTTCCGCTCATTTCTCTAAGTCTCCGTTCGAATTGGGTCGTTCAAGTGATCGGCGCGTATTGGCGATCGAAAATGGTGCTCCGGATGCAACGTTCTGCCCGGAGCGGTGACCATCGTGCCTGTGACAGATTGCCTGCTGGTCAGGGGGCGAATTATCGCACCATTTCCCCCGCCCGGCATCGGCTGGCACGGACGGATCGGGGCGGCGGGACGTAAAAAAGCCCGCAGGCTTGCCTGCGGGCTTTGTTTCTTGCAGGGCAGTGGACCGGACTGCAGCCCGCTGCTAAATCACAGCTTCAGGCTGCTTGGATGTTAGAGGCTTGCTTGCCCTTCGGACCCTGGGTGACCTCGAAAGACACTTTTTGACCTTCTTTGAGCGTCTTGAAGCCATTCATCTGGATCGCGGAGAAGTGGGCGAAAAGATCTTCGCTGCCGTCGTCCGGAGTGATGAACCCGTAGCCTTTGGAGTCATTGAACCATTTCACAGTACCAGTTGCCATATGCCTGCCTTGATAGAAAAGCGGATGGGCTCCGCGATTTGTTCGAGTTCCAAGGAAAGCACCGGCCAAACTGGTCTTGCGCTGTAACCTGAACCCCAACACCCGACTGCTTTCTAGGGTATTTGCCGGCCAAAGTCAAGTGCAAGCGAAGTTCCCCGGGAAACCACCGAGGCGGCAGGGAATTCAGGCTCATTTCGCCACTTGAAAAATTTCCAATTCCAGACACAATAGGTCCAGAGATTTTCATTTGAACTTGAACAGCGTAACCCCCACTTACAGCAGGCATGGCGAACCGGCAGCGTGAAGACACCGTCCTTGAGGCGAAGCGCAGCAAGACCAAGCCACCACCGATGTTCAAGGTGCTGCTGCTCAATGACGACTACACCCCGATGGATTTCGTCGTCGGGGTTTTGCAGCGGTTTTTCGGCTTGAGCCGCGAGCGCGCAACCCAGGTCATGCTCAAGGTGCACCAGGATGGCATGGGGGTCTGCGGTGTTTTTCCGAGAGATGTTGCTGCAACCAAAGTCGAGCAGGTAAAGTCGTACGCGAAGCAGCACCAACACCCGTTACAGTGTGTAATGGAAGAAAATTGATTCCCAACAGGCCATGATCGGAAACTTATGATCGCCCAGGAACTTGAAGTCAGCTTGCACATGGCCTTTATGGAGGCCCGTCAGAAGCGCCACGAATTCATCACCGTGGAACACCTTTTGCTGGCACTCCTCGACAATCCCTCGGCGTCCGAGGTTTTGCGTGCCTGTGCGGCAAATGTTGACGAACTGCGCAAGCTGCTCGCCGATTTTGTCACCGAGCACACCCCGATACTTGCCGGTGAAGAAGTGGATACCCAGCCGACGCTGGGATTCCAGCGCGTGATCCAGCGCGCAATCCTTCATGTGCAGTCATCGGGCAAAAAGGAAGTCACCGGCGCAAACGTGCTGGTTGCGATTTTCGGTGAAAAGGATTCCCACGCGGTTTATTTCCTGCACCAGAAGGGTGTGACCCGGCTGGATGTCGTGAATTTCATTTCCCACGGCATCAGCAAGGTGCCGCAGGTGCAGCAGCCTAAACAGGAGGGCGAACCTGCTGAAGCGGAACAGGAGGCCCAGTCAGGCGGGGCGCTGGAGTCATATACCCAGAATCTGAATGCAATGGCGACCGCAGGGAAAATCGATCCTTTGATCGGGCGTGACCACGAACTCGAGCGTGTTATCCAGATATTGTGCCGACGGCGCAAGAACAACCCGTTGCTGGTCGGTGAGGCCGGTGTCGGCAAGACCGCCATCGCCGAGGGACTGGCGCGGCGCGTGGTTGAAGGCGATGTTCCGGACATCCTCAAGAAAGCGGTGGTTTATGCGCTGGACATGGGCGCCCTGCTGGCCGGAACCAAGTACCGCGGTGATTTCGAGCAACGCCTCAAGGCTGTGCTGAAGCAGCTTAATGAAAATCCCCACGCCATCCTGTTCATCGATGAAATCCATACGTTGATCGGCGCGGGTGCCGCATCGGGCGGAACGCTGGATGCTTCCAATCTGCTGAAGCCTGCCTTGTCGAGCGGCCAGCTCAAATGCATCGGCGCCACGACCTACAACGAATACCGTGGCGTGTTCGAGAAAGACCATGCGCTGTCGCGTCGATTCCAGAAGATCGACGTCAATGAGCCGTCGGTCGCCGAAACGATTGCAATCCTCAAGGGATTGAAATCGCGCTTCGAAGAACATCATGGCGTGAAGTACCAGCCTGCCGCGCTGAGCGCCGCAGCGGAATTGTCGGCCCGCTTCATCAATGACCGCCATCTTCCGGACAAGGCCATTGACGTCATCGACGAAGCCGGCGCCGCGCAGAAAATTTTGCCGAAGTCGAAGCAGAAGCGTGTGATCGGCAAGCACGAGATCGAAGAGATCATTGCCAAGATCACGCGTATTCCGGCGCAGACCGTGTCGGTCGATGATCGAAATGCTTTGCGTACGCTCGATCGCGATCTGAAGGCCGTGGTGTTCGGGCAGGACAAGGCGATTGAAGCGCTGACTGCAGCGATCCGCATGGCGCGCAGTGGTCTGGGCAATCCCGCCAAGCCGATCGGCAGTTTCCTGTTCAGCGGACCTACCGGCGTCGGCAAGACCGAAGTTGCTCGGCAGCTCTCCTACGTGATGGGCGTGGAACTGTTGCGCTTCGACATGTCGGAATACATGGAGCGTCACGCTGTATCACGCCTTATCGGTGCGCCCCCCGGCTATATCGGTTTTGATCAGGGTGGTCTGCTGACCGAAGCCATTACCAAGAATCCGTATTCGGTGCTGTTGCTCGACGAAATCGAAAAAGCACACCCGGATATTTTCAATATCCTTTTGCAGGTGATGGACCACGGCACACTGACTGACAACAACGGTCGCAAGGCGGACTTCCGCAATGTGGTGATCATCATGACCACCAATGCCGGTGCTGCCGAACTGTCGAAGACGTCGATGGGTTTCACCGCATCCAAGCAATCGGGCGACGAAATGGGTGAAATCAAGCGCATGTTCACGCCGGAGTTCCGCAATCGTCTCGACGGCATCATTTCGTTCCAGTCTCTGGATCGTTCGGTCATCCTGCGTGTTGTCGACAAATTCCTGATGCAGCTGGAAGAGCAATTGCACGAGAAGAAAGTCGACATCAGCTTCACGCCAGCACTGCGCGAACACCTTGCGGAGAAAGGCTTCGACCCGCAAATGGGTGCGCGGCCGATGTCGCGACTGATTCAGGACACCATACGCAGTGCGCTTGCGGACGAATTGCTTTTCGGCCGTCTGGCCAATGGCGGCAAGGTGACAGTCGACCTGGATGCGACGGGCAAGGTACAGCTGACGTTCGCCGAGGAACCGGTCGGCGTCGCCTGACCTGACGGGCCGGTCTCCTTGTCTTGACAGGCAGGGTATTTATGCTGAAACTGGCCTTATAAGAAAAACTGATATCAATCGGTTATACGGCCTCAATCGTTGAGGCCGTATTGATCTGGAGACCTGCCCATGTTGAAAACGACGACACTGTTCGCCGTCGGTTTGGCTGGTTGCGTGTGGACACATGCCGCGACAGCCGCCGATCCTTCGTATACCCGAAGCCTTGCTGCCACGTGTTTTACCTGTCATGGCACCGATGGCCGTAGCGTTGACGGCGTGCCACCCAGTCTTGCCGGCCTGAATCGCGATTATCTGCTCAAGCAGATGCAGGATTTTCGTGACGGCAAGCGCCCGGCCACCATCATGCATCAGCACGCCAAGGGCTACACCGATGAACAGCTTGCGCTGATCGCCGGTTACTTTGCCGCGGTGTCCCCCGGTCGGGCCGCGGCTGCGCCGGCCCCGCGATAGGAGAACAACATGACCCTTTCAAGACGTGAATTCATCAAATGGGCTTCAGCGGGTGCAGGTGTCGCAACTCTGGCAGGCTGTGCGACGGGCGGCAGCGGCAGCGCAGGCCGAGTTGTCGTGATCGGCGGCGGATATGGCGGCGCGACTGCTGCGAAGTTCATCAAGCTGTGGGCGCCGGATATTGACGTGACGCTGGTCGAATCCAACGAATATTTTGTGTCCTGCCCGATCAGCAATCTGGTGCTGGGCGGCAATGCGCAAATGTCGCAGATCACCTTCAGTTATCAAAGTCTGCGCAGTCGCGGAATCCGCGTGATTCGCGACACCGCGATCGCCATCGATGCGGAAAAACGCCTGGTAGCGCTGGCCGGCGGACAGACGCTGCCGTACGACCGGGCAGTGGTGTCGCCGGGTGTCGAGTTCATGTTTGACCAGATCCCAGCGTTGAAATCAGCAGACGCCCAGTCGCGCATTCTTCATGCGTGGAAAGCCGGCGCTCAGACCGTTGCGCTGCGCAAGCAACTGGAATCAATGCGCGATGGCGGCGTTTATGCGCTGCAGATTCCGATGGCACCGTATCGTTGCCCTCCCGGACCCTACGAACGGGTGTGTCAGGTCGCTGACTATTTCAAGAAGGCGAAACCCAAGTCGAAAATTCTCGTGCTGGATTCAAACCCGGACATCACGTCCAAGAAGGGTCTGTTTCTGGCTGCCTGGGATGGTGCCTACAAGGGCATGATCGAATACCGCCCGAACAGCGAGATCGCGGATGTCGATGTGAAGGGTATGACGGTCAAGCTGCAGTTCGACGACGTCAAGGCCGATGTCATCAACGTTGTACCGGCGCAGCGTGCCGCTGACATCGCAGTCCGCAGCGGCCTGATTACCGCCAACAATCGCTGGTGTGGCGTTGACTGGACAACTTGCGAATCGACAGCGGTGAAAGGTGTGCACATACTCGGTGATGCCACGCTTGCGGCTCCGGCGATGCCCAAGTCCGGCAGCATGGCCAACCAGCATGCCAAGGTATGCGCGGCTGGCGTCATCTCGCTGCTCAAGGGGCAGCCTGTCAACACCGACACCATGATGATGAACACCTGCTACAGCTTCGTCAGTGGCGACAGTGCGATGCATGTCGCATCGGTGCATCGTTATGACCCTGCGCAGAAGACGCTGGTGCCGGTCAAGGGCAGCGGTGGCGTTTCTTCTGCCGCAAGCACTGCCGAAGGCGTCTATGCCTGGGGTTGGGCGCGCAACATCTGGGCGGAAGCACTGGCCTGATTTTCGATCGTTGCGACAAAACCAAAAGGGGCGTCTGGCGGCGCCCTTTTTTCATGGACGCTTGCCTGCCGGTGGTATGCGCCACCAGGTCAGCGCGACCGCGGCCGCAAATGCAACATAGGCTGCCGTGAACATCCACGAAGGCAGGTCGTAATAAATCAGCGCATGCAGCCAGCGCGCGATAAAGCCCTTGTTCGCTGAATGACCGCGCAACGCATCTTCCAGAACAGTCAGCGGGCACCAAATTCCCACAATGGCTTCGGCACTGACGATGAGGATTGCGCCAAGATGGCACGCGCGCAATCCGAAATGACGCACCCAGCGCCAGCCGGCGGCCGCGCCGATCCAGATCAGCGGCAAGCCCGAGACCACGAACAGCACGAATGCGACATGAACGATCAGTACCAGATCTGCGAGAAGCAGATTCAAGCGAAGTGCCTGCGCGGCACTTTATTCAGTTGCTGCCGCCGGCGACCGGGCGGCGGCGGTCACTGACCCATTCGCTCCAGGAGCCCGGATACAGGCGTGAACCGTTGAGTCCTGCAAACTCCATTGCCAGAAGGTTGTGACAGGCCGTCACTCCTGAACCGCACTGGTGAATGACGGTCTGTGCGGGGCGTCCGTCAAGCATCAAGGCGAATTCCTGCTGCAGCGTTGCCGGTGATTTGAAGCGCCCGTCATCTCCGAGATTGAGCTTGAAGAACCGGTTGATGGCGCCCGGTATGTGACCGGCGACCGGGTCCAGCGTTTCGTTTTCACCGCGATAGCGATCAGGCGCGCGGGCGTCAATGACTTGCGTCTTGCGTTCCTGCAGGTCAGCAAGGATTTGCGAGCTGTCGACGGCACTTTGCAACTGCATGCGCATGCTGAAGGTTGTCGGTTCGATTTCCGGTTGCGCAACCGTGAACGGCAATCCCGCGCGTTGCCACGCTTGCCAGCCGCCGTCGAGCACCGCCACACGATCGTGGCCGAGCCAGCGCAGCATCCACCAAAGGCGGGCAGCAAAAGGCCCGCCGCTGTCGTCATAAGCGACCACCTGCTTGCTGTTGTCGATGCCGAGTGCTCCCAGGCGCAGCGAAAAAGTTGCAGGGTGCGGCAAGGGGTGGCGTCCGGTCAGTCCGGTTTTCGGGCCGGAAAGATCGACATCAAGATGCAGGAAACGTGCGCCGGGAATATGGCCGTTGCGGTAAGCGCGATAACCGGCGCTGTAATCGGCGAGGTCATGCCGGCAGTCGCAGAAGACCCAGTCCGGATCTTTCAGATGCTCTGCGGTTTCTTCGGCACTGATCAGCGTCGTATGAGACATCGCGACAATCCGGTTGTGAGCGGGAGCCGCAAAGGTAGCAAACGCAGACCGAAAATCAAGCCTTGTAAAAAAATTACGACAATCAGCGGCCGCCGCAGTTTTATTGCAAGTATTTGTTTTTAAATTAAATTATTTTAAAAGCTGAGGTTCGACTTCGCGCCGCAGGAATTCGTGGAAATGCACCATGCCGTCTTCCAGCGGCGACTGATAGGGGCCGACTTCGCTGCGGCCCTGGCGCCACAACGCACGGCGACCCTCGGTCATGCGCGCGATGATCTCGGCATCTTCAATTGCCGTTTCACGGTAGGCGGCCTGTTCCGCTTCGACGAACTCGCGTTCGAACAGTGCAATGTCTTCCGGGTAATAGAACTCGACGACGTTGCTGCAGGCTTCAGGACCACGCGGCACGATGGTGCTGACCACCAGCACATGCGGATACCACTCCACCATGATGTTGGGGAAATAGGTCAGCCAGATCGCGCCGTGCGCGGGCGCCTTGCCTTCGCCGTAACGCATGACCTGATCGTGCCAGCGCTGGTAGACAGGGCTGCCGGGGCGTGCCAGCTTGTTGGCGATACCGCAGGTCTGCACGCTGTACCAGTCGCCGAACTCCCAGCGCAGGTCGTTGACGTTGACGAAACGGCCGAGACCCGGATGGAAGGGCTCGACGTGATAGTCCTCGAGGTAAACCTCAATGAAGGTTTTCCAGTTGCAGGCGTATTCATCGATCTCGACGCGGTCGAGCATATAGCCGGAGAAATCCAGATCCTTCATCACGCCGAGCTTTGCCAGGTCGCGCGCAATGTCGCGACGGCCCGAGAACAGCAGACCGTTCCAGTCGGTCAGCGGCGTGCGTTCGAGATCAAGGCAGGGATTGTCGGGGAAATGCGGCGCACCGAGCAGTTTGCCGTCGAGGCCGTAGGTCCAGCGGTGCAGCGGGCAGATGATGTTCTTGGTGTTGCCGCGATCTTTCAGGATGATCGCCTGACGGTGGCGGCAGATGTTCGAAAGGAGGTCGATGCCGCCGGCATTGCGCACCAGGGCCTGTGCGTTATCGAGCCAGGCGAGCGCGTGATAGTCCCCGGTGTTCGGCACCATCAGTTCATGACCGACATAACCCGGGCCGTTGTCGAACAGCAGGCGCTTTTCAACCGCATGGATGTGCGGATCGAAGTACCACTGTACAGGGAGTTGCGTGGAGGTTTTGCCGAACGCGGAAACGCTGGAGAGATCGGACATGCAGCGGGTGCGAAAGTTACGGGTTGGTCAGCCGTCGATGTTGTTCAAGGGCCTGATTCTTAAAGTTTTTTAGCGCTGATTCTCGTGCAATGAAGCGGCGGCAAAAATGAGCGGCCATTCTTCCCCAGCCCCCCCCAAAAGGCAACAACAATTTCCTCAGGGTTTCAGGGTAGAAGGGGTGGGCCGTTCATTAACTGCATGTTTATTATAAGAAATATCGCCAAAAAGGCTGTTGCAAAAGTGCCCGTGCTGTCGGTGTCCATGGCCATGCCGATGCCACTGACGGGCGGTGTGTCCTCACTGAACGCGGATCGGAAATCCCGTTCGCAAAAAGGAACGGTTGCAAGTAAGAGTGGATCATTAACGTCAGAAGCCGCAGAGGCGCCCAGCAGCACGGCCAGCAGGAGCAGCTTGAGCCGATGATCAGGCCGGTGGTTTTTCAACTGATGGATCGATGAGTCCGGATCGCTGCAGGCGCTGCCAGTCTTCAGGCCGGTCGATATCCCAGAGCGTTTCCAGTTCCAGCCAGCGTAATCCGCAGTCGCGCAGGCGTTCGCGGGTTTGCCTCATCACCTGATCGCTGCTCCAGCGGATGCCGGTGAACAGTCGCGGTTCATGGCGTGCGAGACCGATCAGTGTGTAGCCGCCATCCTCGGCCGGGCTGATCACCGCGTCATGGCCGGCGCGCATTGCCGCGGCCGCGTCGTGAAGATGCCGGACGGTCAGGGCAGGGCAATCGGTGCCGATACAAATCGCATGTTTCGTGTGTGCCAGTGATTGTGTAAATGCCTGCGCCATGCGTGCGCCGAGATCGTCGCCGGTTTGCACTTGCAAGGTCGCATCTGCATCGCCTGCTGCTGCAACCAGCGCCGGGTGTTCAGCGTCAGGCGTGCACCACAGTTCCAGCTTCGCGGGCGCCGCCGCCCGCGCGGTGACCAGTGCATGGCGAAGCAGGCGTCCCTGCAGTTCGGCCGCGCCATCAGCGCCGAGCAGCGGGATCAGCCGCGTTTTTGCCGCGCCGGCGACCGGTGCTTTGGCGAACACCAGTATCGCGAGATCAGGATTTGTTCCGGACATATTGCCGTGCCAGCCGTTCGGGATCGGCGCCGAGGAAATAGGCGAGGCGCAGCCGCCACATCAGCAGGATCGTGCGCCACACCCCGTGTTTTTCCCAGCGACGCCCTGATGTCGTCATGCGGTGGGCGATGCACAGCGGTGCGCCGTAACGCTTCAACTGCCGCGTGAATGCGATGTCTTCCATCAGTGCGATTTCCGGGAAACGACCCGCGGCTTCGAACAGCGATCGGGTCATGAACAGGCCCTGGTCGCCGGTGGCGATTCCGGTCAGTCTCGAGCGCCAGTTCATCATCTGCGCGATCAAGCGCAGCATCGGATGGGTGCCGGTAATGGAAACGTCAAAACGTCCCCAGCTGCGACGGCTGCCGGAAAGGCCGCCGACGATCAGGCCGTCAGCGCCGTCGGGCAGGCCGGAGTCGGCGTGCAGGAAACAGAGGATTTCTCCTCGCGCGGCCGCAGCCCCGGCGTTTAACTGCAGTGCACGGCCGCGCGGTGAAGTGATGACCTTGTCGGCGCGTTCTGTGGCGAGCAGCACCGTATCGTCGCTGCTGCCGCCATCCACCACGATGACCTCGACGCCGCGCTGGCGCAGCGGCTGCAGGCTGTCCAGCGTGGCCGTGATGTGTTCCGCTTCATTGAGCGCGGGAATGATGATGGATAGTGACAATGCGGTGCCGGCAGTCGGGACTATTTTTTGGCGTCGTTCAACGTCCAATCATAATCCAGATGCCGGATCACGGCCTTGCGTTCCGTGACCGCCTGCTGCTGCGCAGGATTATCCGCGAGCAGCGCTGCATATTTGGCAAAAAACTGTTCACGCGACTGCATCGGCGTGCCTTTGCCGTCAAAGCCGCGATAGCCGCTGCTCCAGTCCGTGCTGAACCATTTGAAGATTTCCGAGACTTCGAGTGCGTTGTCCTGTGCGTTGTAACGGTTGCGGCTGCGGTCGGACAGGAAGCGTTTTGTCTGTTCTTCAAGCTGGGCATCCAGGCGTGAGGCGACATAAGGCTCTTCGCGCAGCATCGGGCATCCGGTGGAGGCGCAATTCACTGCGAAATGCACGCGCGGCTCATCGTAGGCGCCGGGTTTGCGCAGCGTTTCATGTTCGATCATGTCCAGAGAGAATTCGCGGCCCAGCAGCGTAAAGAATTTGTCCTTGAACGGATTGCCGAATACTTTTCCGAAATCCCAGATCGATTTGATACCGGGATAGCGGGTGAGGATTTTTTCAACGGTAAACGCGTTGTAGGCGTTGATCAGGAAGGCCATCTGCTGGGGTTTGCTCCAGGCATTGAATTCTGCCGGTGTTACTTTGGACAGGGCGGCGAGGTTGGCCTTCAGTTCGCTGCGGTCCTGCATGAGCCCGGCGTAGCGGACTTGCGAGGCTTTGCCATTGTCGATCAGTACGACGTGTTTTTTGAGCAGGGCGGCCCAGGCTTTGTAGTCGTGATCAAACGACTGTGCGCTTGCTGTCAGCGGCAGCAGTGCCAGAAGCAGGATGGACAGGATTTTGTTCATGGGGCTAATTTAACGGTACGGCTTGTGATGTTTTTGTGGTCAGATTTTTGGTGCAATAGGTTGAGCGTGCCCGGGCAAAATCATTGGCAGGAATTCATGGGCAGGAATTCATTGGCAAGAATCAGCCCCGTCGCCATGCATGAAACTTTTCCACCCACTCCAGCAGTCCCTTGGGTGCGTGATTGCGTTTCCAGTTCCCGGCGACGTATTTGTTGGCTTCGGCCATGGTCGGGTAGATATGGATGGTGCCGAGGATTTTGTTCAGGCCGATGCCGTGTTTCATCGCGCTGACAAATTCGGTGATCAGATCGCCCGCGTGTTCACCGGCGATGGTGGCGCCGAGGATTTTGTCTTTGCCGGGGACGGTCAGCACCTTGACCAGGCCGTGTGCGTTGCCGTCGGCGATCGCGCGGTCGAGGTCATCAATGCCATAGGTGGTGACTTCGTAAGGGATATTCTTTTCCTTTGCCTCGGTTTCATTGAGACCGACGCGCGCCACCTCGGGGTCGGTGAAGGTCGCCCATGGAATCACCGAGAAGTCAGCGCGGAATTTCTTGTAACCGCTGAACAGGCCGTTGACGGCCGCATACCAGGCGGTGTGTGCCGCCGTGTGCGTGAACTGGTAGGGACCCGCAACGTCGCCGCAGGCGAGGATGTTGGGGTACTTGGTCTGCATGAACTCGTTGACTTCGACGGTGCGCGCCTTGGTCACCGGAATGCCGAGTTCCTCCAGGCCATAACCGGTGGTGTTGGCGACGCGGCCGACGGCGCAGAGCAGCGTGTCGAATTCCACGCGCACGGCCTCACCGCCGTGCTCGCAATACAACACCTTCTCACCATTTTCGATGGCAAAGCGCTGCGCCTTGTGGTTCACCAGCACGTTGACGCCCTCGGCACGGAACTTCTGCATGACTAGATCGGAAATTTCCGGATCTTCACGAATCATCAGCCGCGGCAGCATTTCGACCTGCGTCACCTGTGAACCCAGGCGGGCAAAACACTGCGTCAGTTCGCAGCCGATCGGGCCGCCGCCGAGCACCAGCAGGCGTTTTGGCAGCTGGCGCAGATCCCACAGTGTGTCTGAGGTCAGGAAACCCGTTTCCTCAATGCCGGGAATCGGCGGCACGAAGGGGCGGGCGCCGGCGGCGATGATGATGCCGCGCGTCGTCAGCGTCTGTTTGCCGCCGGCCGTGGTGATTTCCACCGACCACGGTGTAGTGATTTTTGCTTCACCGGTCAGGCATTCGACGCCGAGCTTGGTGTAACGCTCGATTGAATCATGCGGTTCGATTTCGCCCACCACGCGCTGCACACGTTCCATGACTTCTGCGAAATCAAAATCCAACTGCGCATTTTTTAGGCCGTAATCCGTCGCATGTTTCATTGTCGCCACCAGCTTGGCCGACTTGATCAACGCTTTCGACGGCACGCAGCCGGTGTTCAGGCAGTCGCCGCCCATTTTGTGTTTTTCAACCAGCGCGACTTTGGCTTTCACGGCCGCAGCGATATACGCGGAGACCAAGCCAGCTGAACCGCCGCCGATGACCACCAGATTGCGGTCGAAAGTAGCCGGCCGTTTCCAGGCGGCATACACCTTGCGGGCTTTGATGGTGTCCAGTGTCTTTTTCGCAATCAGCGGGAAAATGCCGAGTAAAACAAATGCACCGATCAGTCCGGGCGAGACGCGGAATTGCCCGAGCTGGGTGCCGGCATACACATACACGATGGTGCCGGCGAACATGCCCAACTGGCTGACCCAGAAATAGGTGCGCGTACGGATCGGTGTCAGACCCATCAGCAGATTGATGGCGACAAACGGAAACACCGGCACCAGGCGCAAGGCAAACAGGTAAAACGCGCCTTCGCGGGCGACGCCTTCATTGATCGGCCGCAGCTTGTCGCCGAAACGCTGCTGTACCCAGTCGCGCAGTAAAAAGCGCGATGTCAGGAAAGCCAGCGTAGCGCCGATAGTCGAGGCGAAAGATACGATGACCGTGCCCCAAAGCAGCCCGAAGACCGCGCCGGCGATCAGCGTCAGCACCGCGGCGCCCGGCAGCGACAGCCCGGTGGCGACGGTATAAATTGCAAAAAACAGCAGGCCTGCGCGTAAAGGGTCGGTAGCGACGGTGGCATTGATGGCCTCGCGCTGCGCCTGGAAATAATCCAGGGAGATGTACTGCTTCAGGTCAAAAACAAAAAATGCGGTGATGGCGGCCGCGATGATGGCGATGACCAGCAGTTTACTTTTGCTCAAACGGATCTCCCGGCTGCGCTGACCTGCTGCAGCAGTGACTGACTGATGCGGATGCCCGACCCCATGGCGCGATTGAGCCCGTAACGCGGGCCGTTACTGATGCGCCGGGCGTATGAGATTTCCGCCGGGCTGCCCTCGGGCCAGTTCGCGGCAAAATCTTTTTGCCACGCCGCCTGATCATAGTGCACCGCCAGCGCGTCAATATGGACGTTGTCGATGACAGTGCCGTACAGCGCAGACGGCGTGGTTGCAGGGTGAATTGAAATCCGCGTGATGACGCCGAAAGTGGTGCCGGCGAAGTTGGGCATGCCGGCGGCGCCGTTGTTGAACAGCGCTGAGCGGCCGTTTGCGGTTTCCAGCGTCAGCGCGATCGGCAGGCAAGTATGGCTGCTCGCGATCATGCGCGCGCCGGCGGCTTCCAGATGCGCGGTGGCACGCGCAAGGCCTTCGCCGCCACGCAGTGTGGATCCGTCATAAGACCAGCCGGCCAGCGACTCGCAATCACCATGCACGATGGCGACTCGCAATCCGCCGACCTCCGCGATCAATGTCATCGGCAGCGCGGCCAGCTGCGCGCGCAGCGAGGGTAATGCCTTTGCGGTTTCACGCAACCGCGCCTCAATGGCGTTCGAACGCTCGACGTCTTCGTCGCTGACGCTGTCCGGATAACCGCAACCACAGCCTGCCGTGCCGTTTTCATTGGCCAGTTCGGTTTCGACATTGCCGCGCAGCGCGTGGTGAACGAGGACGGCTTCGTTGATGGCGGTAAATCCCGTCGCATCGCAGTTGAACCAGTTGAAGTCGCCATTGAAGACCGGTGTCACCGGTCCGGATTCTGCTGCCGCGAGCGCCTGTATGGCCTGCAGCGCCTGAATGTTGCCGTAGAGACCGCCGATGACATACAGCGTGTCGGCGCTGAAATCCGCAGTGCGGTTCAGCGACGCCGGGGCATAGCGGTATTCCAGCGGGCAGCTGCGGCCGGGCTTCATCGTTTGCCGTTCATGGCCTGCCACCCAACCGGCAGCAGGAAGCCGGCAATGCACAGTCCGAGTCCGTAGAAATTGACGCCGAGCAGCAGCGCGTATTTGCCGTCGCCGATGGCCCAGGAGTGCGGGATCATGCCGGTGGCGAGCAGTACGCCAAGCAGAATGCCCGGCCAGAATGCCAGGTGAAAACTCCAGGGCGAATGGCGAACCAGCGGCGCCAGCAGGAATATCGGCGCGAGTCCCATTACCATCGTGCCGCTGATGGTGGTGGCCTTGAGAATGTCGGTGCCGGCGATCATCGGAATATTGCCGAGCAGTGCGAACACGATCATGGTCCACATGCCCACGACCATCGCACGCGGCCCCGGCTTGCGGCCGGCGAGCATCGGCATTTCCTGTCCGATCGACTTGGCGACCGAGGCAAAGGTCGAGTCCAGCGTCGAACCCGCGGCCATGATCATCACCACCGTCATCAGCAGATAGGGAAAGACGCCAAAGGCCTGCGCGACGGCGCCGGGCATGTTGTCACCCGAGGGCAGCCCTTCAAGTTTTGCATGCACGCCAACCAGACTGAATGCAAAAATGCAGATGAAGCCCAGCACGCCGGCGACGATCATCGCGCGCAGCATGGTTTTTTCGCGGGTGATGAAACCGCGATCGGTCAGTACGGGATCGTGGAAGGGGTAGGACAGCACCTGCAGCAGCGCAACAAGAATCAGATCAACGCCGGCGTTCATGCGGAACTCGCCGACAGCGAGCAGCGTGCCGAGACCGTGGTGGGGCAATACCAGAAACAACACCGCGCCGAGCGCAACGATGAACAGAACGGTCTGGATGACATCGGTGACGATGGAACTGCGCAGGCCGCCTTTCAGCGCATAGATCAGGGTCGCTCCGGTGAACAGCAGCGCTGCGGTAATAAATGTCCTGCTGCCGGCCTGTCCGTAATACGCGCCGACGACAGCGGTGTTACTCCACACTTCGTTGTAAAGCCGAATCAGGATGGCCAGCGTGAATGCAAGCGCAGCCAGCCGGCCGTAACGCGCAATCAGGAAAGGCACCATTCCCGTTGCCCCGTGGCGGGTGCGCAGCCAGTAAATGACCATACCCGCCACCGGTATCGACAGCCAGTAAGTGGCGTAAGCGAGCCCGCCGACGACACCCCAAGCCGCACCGAGATTGGCGGCGTTGGTCACCGATTTGGCGAATATCCAGCTGATGAAAATGCTGCACATCAGTGCCCACTCGGTCGCCGGGCGGCCGTTGTCGTCGCTACCGGTAAAAAAACTGGCGGCGGTGCGCGAGCGCGGCGTGATGGCGTACATCGCGCCGCCGTAGAGCAGCAGGAAACCCCAGAAATAAATCGCGAAAGCCGGTTCGATCATCTCAGCGGTTGCCCAGCGCGCCGCCGCAGCTCGACCCCTGACCCGCGGTGCAGCCGTAGCAGTGGTCTTTCACCACGATGGGATTGCGTTCGAGGTCGGCGCCGAGCAGTTCACGCAGATGGCTGCGCGCGCGGCCTTTCCAAGCCAGCGGCAGCTCCAGCATCTGGTTGAAATCGCAGTCATAGACATAACCCTGCCAGTCCACCGAAAGCAGCGTCCGGCACATTACCGTGTCGAGATTTTCCGGCCGATAGGCTTCTTTGAGCAGTTTCATGTAAGGCTCGAACTGGCCTTTCGATACCAGTGTGCTGCCGAAGCGCTGGATCGGCATATTGGTCAGCGCATACAGTTCATTGAACACTACGCCGTAGTTGTCGAGCAGGCGTTGCTGGTAATCGCGCTGCAGACCTTCCTGGCCTGGCGGCAGCACAGGGCCCTGCGGGTTGTAAACCAGATTCAGTTTCAGCGGCGATCCCGGTTGCGCATAACCAAGGCTGTTGAGTTTCTGCAGCGCGCGGATGCTGGTTTCGAAGACCCCTTTGCCGCGCTGGCGGTCGACGTTGTCCTCAAGGTAGCAGGGCAGTGACGCGGTGATCTCGACCTGCTGGTCGGCGAGAAATTGCGCGAGGTCTTCATGGCCCGGTTCGAACAGGATGGTCAGGTTGCAGCGGTCGATCACGCGTACGCCCAGCCCGCGCGCGGCTTCGACGAGCATGCGGAAATGCGGATTGAGTTCAGGCGCGCCGCCGGTGACGTCGAGCGTGCGGATGTTGGCCGCCTTCAGGCAGGCGATGACTTCGAAGATGGTCTCTCGCGACATCAATTCCGTACGCGTCGGTCCGGCGTTGACGTGGCAGTGCAGGCAGCTCTGGTTGCACTTGTAGCCGAGATTGACCTGCAGGGTCTCGACCGGTTTGCGGCGAATAGCCGGAAAATCGGTGGCTTCCAGCAAGGGCAGTGTGGCGTGCATCAAAAAGCTCCTGTATTGCAGTTGTTTATGCGCAGGGGTGACCGGTAAGTCGCTAAAGCAGGGTGATCCTTACAGGCAGCGCATCTCTTACATAGCATGAATTGCCGCAGGCCTTGCTCTTGCTGAACTGTTAAAGCCGGATTGGTGTGTTGCATTATGGAACGATCATTCTATAATTATCCGGCGAACCATAAAAGTTAAGCAATAGCAGTTTGTGATTGTGACTGCATTTTCATAAAGCAATTCAAAGAGGTAGACATGTCCCGAATCTCACCTGCATCCCCCGAAAGACTGGCGGAACTGGAGCCGGACTTTGAAAAGGCGCGCAAGCAGCGCGGTTATGTGCCCAACAGCTGGCTGACCCTGGCGCGCAAACCGAGGATCTTCAGGCTGGTGCGCGAACTGCGGGATGAAGTGATGGCGGATGCCGGCGAAATACCGCCGGCATTGCGGTTCATGATCGCCGAAGTCGTCAGCAATGCCGCCGGCTGCCGCTACTGCACCGCGCACAACGCCGAAAATGCCGTCGAACGCGGCAAGGTGGCGGATGAGAAGCTGCACGCCTTGTGGCAGTTCCAGTCCAGCCCGCTGTTTACGCCGGCCGAGCGTGCCGCGCTCAATCTGGCGCTGGCTGCCGGCGGCACACCGGCTTCGGTGACTGACGCGCATTTCGATGAACTGAAAAAACATTTTTCCGAGGATGGCATCATCGAAATCGTGTCAGTGATCTCCATGTTCGGCTGGATGAACCGGTGGAACGACACGCTGGCGACGCAACTTGAAGAACATCCGCTGGAATTCGCCAGGGAACACCTCACCGCATCCGGATGGACCCCCGGGTGCATGCCAAATAACCATTGGAGAAAACCATGGTCATGAATCGCATTATTGCTGGAACGATGCTTGCCCTGTCTGCAGTATCCGCCAGCGCTGCTGACGGACTGATCGCTGTGAAAAGCGCACACAGTGTCAAAGACACGATGGATCGTTTCGAGACTGCGGCGAAGGGCAAGGGCCTCAATATATTCCTGCGCGTTGACCATGCCGCCGGCGCCAAAAAAATCGGCAAGGATTTGCGTCCCACCGAGTTGTTGGTATTCGGCAATCCCCAGGGCGGTACGCCATTGATGGAATGCGCACAGACTGCCGGCATCGACCTGCCGCTCAAAGTGCTGGCTTGGCAGGATGGTGCAGGGCAAAGCTGGCTGGGTTACAACGATCCCGCTTTCTTGGCCAAGCGCCACCAGGCCGATAACTGTCCCGTTGTATCCAATCTGCAAAAAGTGCTTGCAGGTCTTGCTGCGGAGGCCGCCCGCTAGTGGCCAGGCCGCGGGAGTTCGACGCTGACGTGGTCGTTGACAAGGCCATGCACGCGTTCTGGACGATGGGCTACAAGGCGACTTCGGTGGACGAGATTTGCGCAGTCACCGGAATCAGCCGCTCAAGCCTGTACGCGGCTTACGGTGGCAAACGCGCGTTGCTGCACCGCGCCTTGGCCCGCTACGAGGCCCAAGCTGTTTTACGCATCAGCGCAGCGATGGCCAAACCTCTGCCGATCCGCGAGGCTATAGCCGTTTTTGTCGGTGAACTGATCAACAGCATCGTTGCCGGACCGGGTCGCGCCGGCTGTTTCATCGGCAATTGCGCTGCTGAACTTGCCGGGCAGGACCGTGCGACCGCAGCCCGCGTGCGGCAGAGTCTGGCGAATATCGAGGCCGCTTTTGGTAATGCCCTGGCGCGTTCACAGGCGCGTGGCGAAATCGCGGTCACCGCCGACATTGAATCGATGGCGCGATTTCTGGTGGCTGGTATTCAAGGTTTGCGGCTGGTCGGCAAGGCCAATCCTGATCGCGCGGCATTGACCGACATCGCCGCGGTGATGCTGCGCTGTCTCGACCGATAACCTGACAGCTCCAGCGGACTGCGGCTTCTGCAAAGAATAAGCAATCGTGAAGACTGTCAAAATACCCGATGTGTTGTACGCAAAGTCGCGTGGATCAGCGCTTGTAAGCGCAGTGGGTCAATGGCGACATGAAGATGCCAAGGCAGCCGCTTTTGTGCCCGGGCTTGTTGATCAAGTAATCAAAGTGGGGCTTATATGGCGCGATTGACGGATTTTCCTGAAGCGGAACGCAAGCACCATCTCGACAAGATTGACGATCTGCCGGATTTCGGCCGCACACCTTACGTGGCGGGATCGCCGCTAGGTGAGCGCCGCGTCGCGATTGTCACCACGGCCGGCATTCATGTGCGCGATGATCGTCCGTTCGCCGCGGGTGCAACGGACTATCGCGTGATTCCCGGTGATACGCCGCCGGGCGATCTGGTGATGAGTCACATGTCGGTCAATTTCGACCGTACCGGTTTTCAGGAAGACCTCAACGTCGCATTTCCGCTGCAGCGGCTGCGCGAACTGGCTGCGGGCGGAGTGATCGGTGAAGTTGCGGATTTCCATTATTCATTCATGGGAGCAGCGCCGATCCGCGCACTCGAACCCAAGGCGCGCGAACTGGCCGCGCTGCTGAAAAAAGATCGCGTAGACGCGGTGGTGCTGACACCGGTCTGACCGAACTGCACGTGCGCCGTGGGCGCACTGAGCCACTACCTGGAGCGGGAAGGTGTTGCGACCGCCCAGATCAGTCTGATCCGTGAGCAGACAGCGGCGATCCGGCCGCCGCGGGCCTTGTGGGTGCCGTTCATGCTCGGACGGCCCTTGGGGGCACCGAATGATCCGGACTTCCAGCGCCGCGTGCTGCATGCACTGCTGGCACTGTTCGAACGCGAGGCGGGTCCGGTGCTTGAGGATTTTCCCGAGGATGCGCCGGCAGCAGAAGTGCAGCAAGGCGGTTTCGCCTGTCCGGTCAGTTTTGCAGCGCCGCCGCTGAAGGCGGATGAACTGGGCCGTGCGATGCTTGAAGAAATTGCGCAACTGGCGTCCTGGTATGACCTGGCGAAAAAACGCCGCGGACGCACCACAGTCGGAGTCTTCGCTTCGACAGTGGATGGGGCGGCGCATCATGTTGCCGCTTATCTGCAGGGCAGTCCGGTGGCGCCTCCAGTGCCGGATTGGTCGGCGGGCATGGCGTTGAAACGCGCGTGCGACGACATCAAGGCCTATTACTACGAAGCGGCGGCCGCGCAACCGGGCAATCTTGCGCCGGCGGCCATTGAAAACTGGTTCTGGCACGAGACTGCGGCAGCCCGGGCTTTACTGGCAATGCGCGATATTTGCCTGACCAGTGATGACGCATCGTTAAAGCCATTGGGCAAACAGAGCCTGATTCCCCGCGCCGTGGCTGAACAGCAATAACGCGTACGCCCCTTTCATCAGTTGCACTTGGCGGGCTGCCCGGCCAGAGGGATGTCAGCGTGTTTTGATGGCGCCATCGTTGACCGCAACCCTCTGATTGCGCTACATTTCCTGACCTTTCCGCGGGGTCACGCACCCTCATGTCCAAAACCACAAAATCCGCATCCGCCACACCCACTTTCGAAACGGCGCTTGCCGAGCTCGAAAAAATCGTTGAAGCGATGGAAGAAGGCCAGATGCCTTTGGAGCAGTCGCTCGGCGCCTACAAGCGCGGCGCTGAACTGCTCAAGTTCTGTCAGGCACAACTCCATGATGCCCAACAGCAAGTAAAGATTCTGGAAAATGGCGTGCTGAAGAATTTCGGCGCAGCCGAGCAGTAGTCGCTTATTTACCACCGCGATCCATTTTGACTTCCAACGACTTCCAGGCCTGGGCCGCCGCCGGGCAGACGCGCATCGAAGCGTTTCTGCAGCAGGCGCTGCCGTCAGCAGACATCGCCCCCCAGCGCCTGCATGCTGCCATGCGTTACGCCGTGCTCGGCGCGGGCAAACGCGTGCGGCCGCTGCTGGCTTATGCCGCCGGTGAACTGTCGCAGGCTGATCCTGAACGCGTCACTGTTGCCGGCGCCGCCGTTGAAATCATCCACGCCTACTCGCTGGTGCATGACGATCTGCCGTGCATGGACGACGATGTCCTGCGCCGCGGCAAGCCGACCTGCCACGTCGAATTTGACGAAGCGACTGCGCTGCTGGTCGGCGATGCGCTGCAAAGCCTTTCCTTCCAGTTGCTCGGTGAATACACGCTCGCGCCCGATGCCAAGGCCCAGCTCGAAATGATCAAACTCCTCGGGCTGGCCTCCGGTTCACGCGGCATGGCCGGCGGACAGGCTATTGATCTGGCTGCAGTCGGCAAGACACTGACCGTGCCCGAACTCGAATTCATGCATATCCACAAAACCGGTGCGCTGATCCGCGCGGCGGCTGTGCTCGGTGCACGTTGCGGCGCAGGGCTCAGCGAAGCGGAATTCGCCCGCATGGACGCCTACGCCAACGCCGTCGGCCTGGCGTTCCAGGTCGTGGATGACGTGCTGGATGCCGAAGCTCCGACCGCGACGCTGGGCAAAACCGCCGGCAAGGACGCCGAACAGGGCAAGCCCACCTACGTCAGCGCCATGGGTATTGCCCAGGCCAAGGAGCTGGCCGGGCAGCTGCGCGAGGAAGCCCTTGCTGCCATTGCGCCTTTCGGTGCTAGCGGGGCGCGACTGGCGCAACTCGCGGATTTCATCGTCCTGCGCAAGTTCTGAGACAATGACGGGATGAGCGGAACATTGACCATGGACGGGGCAGGCGATCGCGACCGGCCCAAGTACGAACTGCTGAAATCGATCGCATCGCCTGCGGAACTGCGCCTGCTGGAACGCAGCCAGTTGCCGCGCGTGGCCGAAGAGCTGCGTAACTACCTTGTCGAGTCCGTCAGCCAGACCGGCGGCCACCTTTCATCCAATCTCGGCACCGTCGAACTGACGATTGCGCTGCATTACGTGTTCGACACGCCGCATGACCGGCTGGTGTGGGACGTCGGCCACCAGACCTACGGCCACAAGATCCTCACCGGGCGCCGCGAAGGCATGAAAAACCTGCGCATGTGGAAAGGCCTGTCCGGATTCCCGCAGCGCGAAGAATCGGAATACGACACTTTCGGCACCGCGCATTCAAGCACCTCGATCAGCGCCGCGCTGGGCATGGCGGTCGCCGCCAATCTCAAAGGCGAGCCGCGCCGCGCGGTCGCCATCATTGGCGACGGTGCGATGACGGCAGGCATGGCTTTCGAAGCGATGAACAATGCCGGCGACATGGATGTCGACCTGCTCGTAATCCTCAACGACAACGACATGTCGATTTCGCCGCCGGTGGGCGCGCTGAACAAGTATCTGGCGAAACTGATGTCGGGGCGTTTCTATGCAACAGCCAAGGATCTCGGCACCAAGGTGCTGGGTGACCTTGCGCGCCGCGCCGAAGAGCACGTCAAGGGCATGGTCACGCCGGGCACGATGTT
>Ga0315906_10002501_pt1 | contig 25555 bp, 25 predicted proteins | sample LakEriMetagenome_4_FD_203526 | JGI IMG/M metagenome (GOLD analysis project Ga0315906, IMG submission 203526) | Freshwater fungal communities from buoy surface, Lake Erie, Ohio, United States - Buoy 2 MA122 | ecosystem: Environmental > Aquatic > Freshwater > Lake > Lake biofilm | place: USA...
TCGGCCGTGATCTGCTGCCCGGCTTCGGCAATGATCTCCCCCGACCGGGGAGACTTGGCCGGGTAGACCAGATCGTCAGCAGCGTACTTGTTGGTCACCCGCTTGGTGAAATCGGCCTCGGCGATCTTGACGCTCTTGGTCGGATAGAAGCACCGGATCACCGCGGCATCGCTGGTGAACTCGGGATTCATCGCCCGCAGCAGGGTCACAGCCGAGAACTTGCCGCTCTGGTCAATGCGGACCCCCAGGGCCTCCCGCTTGCTGATGTTCAGCTCGATCCAGCTGCCGCGCTCGGGAATAATCCGGCACGAATAGGTCTTCCGCTCCCCAGGCTCAGCACTCGACACAAAGTCCACACCGGGAGACCGGTGCAGCTGGCTCACCACCACCCGTTCGGCCCCATTGATGATGAACTCGCCGCCGCCCAGCATGATGGGGATGTCGCCGAGGTACACCTCTTCTTCAATCGGCTGCTCCTTGACCAGTCGCAGCCAGACGCGGAAGGGGCGGCCATAGGTGAGCCGCAGTTGCCGGCATTCGACCGGGGTATACCGCGGCTTGCCCAGTTCGTATTTCACATATTCGAGCTGGAACTGCTCGTCGTAGCTCTTGACCGGGAAAACTTCCCGCAAGATCCCTTCCAGACCATGGTCGGACCGGTGCCGGGGATCCTCATCAAGCTGCAGCAACCGCGCGAAAGACTCGGTCTGAATCTGCGTGAGATTCGAAAGCTCAAAGTCATCTTCCAACTGACCGAACTTCCGGATACGATCGCAGCGAATAAAATGGGTCGTAGGCGTCGGCATTCTGTGCTCACTCGCAGGGGGAACCGGCCTCAATCGGCGCGCACCAACACCACAGGTTCGGCAAACACCCCTTGCCGCCCGTGGTGAAGTGACCCGCGCGATGAAAGCCCATGCGTTCCGTTGACAACGCTCCCTGAACGCAGCCGCCGGCAAAACGCCGGCGGCACGTCGTGGGATGGGATGACCAAGTACAGCTTAGTGGATGGTTGGCGGAGCGCCAACCATCCTACCGGGGGTCCCCACAGGGACCCCGATCGAATTACTTCAATTCGACCTTGGCGCCGCTGGCTTCCAGCTCGGCCTTCAGCTTGTCGGCATCGGCCTTGGAGAGGCCAGTCTTGACGGGCTTGGGAGCCGCCTCGACCAGATCCTTGGCTTCCTTCAGGCCCAGACCCGTCGCCGCCCGGACAACCTTGATCACGCCGATCTTGTTGTCGCCGGCAGCCGCCAGAACCACATCAAATTCGGTCTTCTCGGCGGCGGCGGGAGCAGCACCCCCTCCAGCGGCCGGACCAGCCATCACCACAGCGCCGCCGGCGGCGGGCTTGATGCCATGGACATTTTCCAGGTAGTCGGCCAGTTGCTTCGCCTGCAGCAGGGTCAGCGCAACGATGCTGTCTCCCAGCGTCTTGACATTGGAATCGTACTGGGTGGCCTCAGCGGTAGACATCGGACTTCAACTCCCGAATGACAGAAACAGGTGCGAACTCTCTTGACTCAACTCGTCGCGGTCGGGCGGTTCGCGATCCACCCGGCCGCAGATGCGGGGGCCACCTTAGGACGCCGCAGGCGATGCCGACTCTTCCTTCTCGGACACCGATTTCACCAGACCTGCCAGGCTTGCTCCCGGAGCTCCCACCAGTGCCGCCAGATTGGCACCCGGAGCCAGAATCATACCCGCGATCTTCGACAACAGCTCTTCCCTCGAGGGACTCTTGCTCAGGGCATCCACCCCGGCGGTGTCGAGCCCACGGCCCTCCACCACACCCCCCTTGATCTTCAGCTTGTCGTTTTCCTTGGCCGACTTGGTCACCTCTTTTGACAAGGCCACCACGTCAGTGCTGCCGTAGACCAGAGTCGATGGACCGCTCAGATACGGCGCCACCGCTTCCAGTCCGAGGTCCTTCAGGACCTTGACCGCCAGCGTATTCTTCACCCCCAGCATGCGAATGTTCTGCTTCAGCAGATTCACCCGCAGGGTGTTGGCCTTCGGCCCGGCCAGAGCCGAGGCGTCAACCACCAGAAAATCCCGGGTGTTGCCGATCCGCTTCTGCAGATCTTCCAACACCATGTTCTTGATGCGTTTGCTCATGCTCTGCTACCTCAAGCCGCAACAATCGGAACACCGGGGGACATCGACGCAGTCACCGTCACACTGCGTACGTAAACCCCCTTGGAACTCGCCGGCTTCAGCGAGCGGATGTACCGCAACAGGGCCTCAATGTTCTCAATCAACTGGGCTTCGCCGAAAGACAGCTTGCCCGCCACGCAGTGCACAATGCCTGCGTCATCCGCTTTGAACTCGACCTTGCCCGCCTTGTACTCGCGGACTGCGTTCGCCACATCGGTCGTCACCGTTCCGGCACGGGGAGAGGGCATCAGGCCCCGAGGCCCGAGCACACGACCCAGCGGACCGACCACACCCATCATGTCGGGTGTCGCGATCGCCACGTCGAAGTCGGTCCAGCCTCCCTTCACCTTCTCGGCCAGGTCCGAACCACCCACATGATCGGCACCCGCGTTCCGGGCAATCTCGGCGTTGTCTCCCTGGGCGAACACTGCCACCCGCTTCGACTTGCCAATCCCGTGCGGCAACACGATCGAACCCCGGACCATCTGGTCCGCCTGCTTCGGATCAATCCCCAGACGCACAGAAACTTCGACCGTTTGGTCGAACTTGCACGGCTTGATGGTCTTCGGCAACGACGGCTCCAGAGATTTCAGCTTCTTCACAGCGGCCGCCACATCGACAGGCGCCATGTCTTTGGTCTGCTCCTGCAGGAACAGAAACCGCTTCGACTGACGGGGCATGATCTCACACTTGCAAAAGACCAGGAAAACTTCGCCAGCCCCCTGCCCGGGACCGACCCACCCAAATCCTCAAACAGTTCGCGACTCGAGTCCCCGAGTCATTCCGCCGCCGCAGTGTCACCCGCAACGCATCTCCGGTGCGAATCCGGCGATCAAGACTGCTTCCGGCAGCCGTTGGGACTCCACCACGCTATTCCAACACCTCGATCCCCATGCTCCGGGCAGTTCCCGCAATCACCCGACACGCCTGCTCGAGACTCGACGAGTTCATGTCAGCGAACTTCGTCTTCGCAATCTCGAGAACCTGCGCCTTGGTGACCCGTCCCACCTTGTCCGCCTTGGGGTTCGCTGCCCCCTTCGCCACCTGGGCAGCCTGCTTCAGCAGAACCGCAGCGGGTGGACTCTTGAGCACAAACTCAAACGAGCGGTCGTTGTAGACCGTGACGATGACGGGAATGGTCGTTCCCTTCATCTCCTTCGTCCGCTCGTTGAATTGCACCACGAACTGCCCCAGGTTCACGCCGTGCGGACCGAGGGCCGTACCAACCGGGGGGGCCGGGGTGGCTTGACCACCCGTGACCTGCAACTTGACCTGGGCAACAACCTGCTTCGCCATGGAGACGCCTTAAACCGCTTCCACTTGCCAGTAACCAAGCTCGACCGGTGTCGACCGGCCGAAAATCTCAACCAACACGTTGACCCGGCCACTCACTTCGTCGACCGTCTCCACCGTGCCTTCAAAGCTCTCGAAAGAGCCCTCCTTGATCTTCACCCGGTCGCCCGGAGCAAAGTCGATCTTCACCTTGGGCTGCGCCACCTCTTCCTTGGCGGTCTGCTGCCCCAGCATCTTCACGACGTCTTCGTCCTTCATCGGTCGCGGCTTCTCAGCCGCTCCCGTGAATCCGCCGACGCCGGCTGTCTCGCGAATCAGATACCAGCTCTCATCATTCAGGATCATCTTGATCATGATGTAGCCGGGATACAACTTCCGCTCCGACACCCGCCGCTTGCCGCCGCGAGTCTCCGCCACCTTCTCGGTCGGAATCAGAATCTCCGACACCAGGTGACCCAGATTCTCCTGCAACACCCGCCGCAGAATGCTCTCGCGAACAGTCCGCTCACGATTGCTCGTCACCTTGAGCACATACCAGCGGGGCTGGTCGTCTCCGGGCATTTCGGGAGCTGCGTTCATCTCGTGAGACTCAATCTTTCTGGAAACCGGCGGTTTCACCGCCGCACGTCACACACCAGTCCTCAACGCCTGGGCCACCCAAGTGGCCCGCAGGGTTTGCCACCCTGTTGTCTCTCTCAAATCCAGTCTCTGCGTTGCTTTGCGGCTGAACGACCTCGGCCTCGAAAAGCACCGCATTCACATTCACCCCGAGCACGCCTGACTCAGGTCACCACAATCCCCAAGGTCGTCAGCAACCACGCCCAGAAGGCGTCGAACAGAAACAACACCAGGGTCAGAAACGCCATCGAGCCAATCACGACTGAGGTCGCCCGCACCAACTCTTGCCGACTCGGCCAGGAGACCTTGGCCATCTCGGCCTCGACCGCGATCAGGAACTCCGCAAACTTCGGCATGTTGACCAGCCGGAACGCGAGCCAGGACAGAATCCCGACGAACGCCAGAGGAAACACACTCCGGACCCACTGCTTGGAACCCGCCAAGGGGCCCCGAGCCATGATGTATCCCCCAGCCAAAGCGATCAGGATCAACGCTCCTGCCGTCAACTGCCGGGTCAATCGTCCCTGATTCTTCTTGTACAAGCCAACCGAAGTCAGCTCGCTCAAGAATGTTCCTTCATCCGCTTTCGCCATCGCTCATCCACGCCAGGAGTGAATCGTTGATCTCTTGCCGCGAACACTAACAGCACGACCGCCTCGCCACCACCCACAACACCACGAATCCGCGACACCCTTGTCTGGGTCACGCCACTCGGCTGGTGTCACCGGACTGTCTGGCGACATCGGACTCTCTGGCGACATCGGACTCTCTGGCGACATCGGTGCGTCGGAAGCCTACCTGACTCCGAGTCCGAGACCACACCACCTTCCACCCGCCCGCGGTTTTGGAACCCGACTCGCGGATCCTTGGATCCAGAGACGGCTTCCCTACGCTGCCAGCACGGGCGGAGGGATTTGAACCCCCAACCGTCGGATTTGGAATCCGATGCTCTGCCGTTGAGCTACGCCCGTCCTCACCCACGTCTGGCAAGACAACTCTGACAAACCATCCGAGATGGAACTCAGAGCGATCCAGCACTGCGGTGGGCCTTCATGCCGCGGTGATCCGCGACTTACTTCTTCCGGGATTCCTTATGAGCGGCGTGCCGACGGAGCTTCTTGCAGTACTTCTTCAACTCCAGACGGTCGGTTCCCCGGGTCTCCTTCGGAGTCCGGTAATTCCGCTGTCCTGACTCACCGCATTCCAGCCAGACGTACTCGCGAACCATCACAAGTCCCTTTCACACACCAGCACTCGGTAACTGCTGTTTGGTCGATGCTCCCCAACCAGAATTGCTCAGTCTCGGACTGACCAGGGATCGCACCACACACACCATTTCGCTGCAAGCCAGAAAAACCAGCCTCCCGGTTGCCTCAGCGAGGTCGCCGGGAGGTGATTCTGACCGAATCGACACTTGAATTCCAACTGTCCTCAGGCCGTTGGACCGAGAGTGCAGTCGCCGAAAGAAAGCCGAAGCGGGTGAGGCCCGTCGGGCACTCACCCATTTCGACCGTGACTATTCCAGAACCTTGGTGACCACGCCCGAACCGACGGTCTTGCCACCTTCACGGATGGCGAACCGGCTTCCCTCGTGCATGGCGATGGGCTGAATCAGCTCAACTTCCAAAGCCACGTTGTCGCCAGGCATACACATTTCCGCAGCACCGACCAGCTTGGTCGAGCCAGTCACGTCGGTCGTACGGAAGTAGAACTGGGGACGGTAGCCGCTGAAGAACGGGGTATGACGTCCCCCTTCTTCCTTGCTCAGCACGTAAACCTCACCCAGGAACTTGGTGTGCGGCTTGATTGCGCCCGGCTTGCACAGCACCTGACCGCGCTCGATATCGGTCCGTTCCACACCTCGCAGCAGCAGGCCAACGTTGTCACCTGCCTCACCCGTGTCGAGAGTTTTCTGGAACATTTCGACGCCGGTGCAGACCGTGTCGCGGGTCGGCTTCAGGCCGACGATTTCCAGCTTGTCACCCACCTTCACGACCCCCTGCTCGATACGGCCGGTGGCAACGGTACCACGACCCTTGATCGAGAAGACGTCTTCAACGGCCATCACGAATTCCTTGTCCTTCAGGCGGACAGGCTCGGGAATGTAGCTGTCGAGAGCGTCGAGCAGGTTCCAAATGCACTTGGCAGCCGCCTCGTCCTTCCCCTTCCCCTCGAGCGCTGCCTTCGCGTTACCGCGAATGATGGGCACATCGTCGCCGGGGAAGCCGTACTTGGTCAGCAGCTCGCGGATTTCCATTTCCACCAGCTCGAGCAACTCTTCGTCGTCGACGAGGTCGCACTTGTTCAGGAAGACCACCAGGGCAGGCACGTCCACCTGCTTGGCCAGCAGGATGTGCTCGCGGGTCTGGGGCATCGGGCCGTCGGCAGCCGACACCACCAGAATCGCTCCGTCCATCTGGGCGGCACCGGTGATCATATTCTTGATATAGTCGGCGTGGCCCGGGCAATCGATGTGGGCGTAGTGCCGCTTGTCGGTTTCGTATTCGACGTGGCTGACCGCGATGGTCACGGTCTTCGTTTCGTCGCGAACCGTGCCCCCCTTCGCAATGTCGGCGTAGCTCTTTTCCTGGGCGAAGCCCTTGGCCGACTGCGTGGCCACCAGAGCCGCGGTCAGAGTGGTCTTGCCATGGTCAATGTGGCCAATCGTCCCCACATTGACGTGCGGCTTGGTTCGTACAAATGTGCCCTTCGCCATCGCGTCTCCCTAGCTCAATCTGGTAGTCGTGTCTCGCACACCCGGGGGTGCGGGAGTGTGGTGAGTGATCGTGTTGTGCCCCGCCACCGCGGCGGGACCTCTGGTTTTGCTGGGCATCCGGAACGGCCCCACAATCGGAAGTGTCCTGGCAGAGATGACCCCACAGGACGACTCCCCTCTACAGGCTCCTCAAAGAACAGATCCAGAGCCGCCCCTCAGGCCATCTCTTCGGCCCAGGCGACTCCAGTTCCCAATCTCCGAGACCCCCTCCGCCACTGGTTGCGATTCGTGGCCGGCCTTGCGGTCAGCCACAATGATCTCTTTCCAACTTCCCCGGCGTCTTCTTGTTCACCGGGACGATTTGGCGAGAGCCACCAAAGCGTCATCTGGAGTCGACGACCACCACCAGCTCTCCGTCACGACGGCAGAAGCACGTCGATAACGGACACTTCCCGGCGGCATTCGCCCGCACCGTGTCAGTTGCCACACCAACACAGAGCAAGAGCTGCTGACGGGATTCGAACCCGTGACCTCGTCCTTACCAAGGACGCGCTCTACCAGCTGAGCTACAGCAGCAGAATCCGGCACACGGCACCGCTCCCGATGGGGAAGCCCTGTAGATTAGCAACTGACAAGGCAGGATGCCAGCCACAGGCGAACCGTGTGCGCACTTTTTTCGCGACTTTCGAGCCTGCACCATCCCCCGGCTGAACCAGGGTCGGTGTCTTCTCGATCCGTTTGCTTCCGTCAGAGCCCCGCAAGGATCTTTGGTCAGCAGAGCGGGCGAAGGGAATCGAACCCTCACGGCCAGCTTGGAAGGCTGGGGCTCTACCATTGAGCTACGCCCGCATCTCACGCTTTTGGAAAGCCCCAGGCACACTGCACTGGTGCAATCCTCATCCGCACTCACTGACGACAATCGGTCGATCTTCACCCGGTCCGCAGGTGTTCCCGACCGCTCTCGACAGGGCTTTGTCCGTCCGTCAGGCAAGTCCTTCAGGCGTCAAGCCAATCATCACACCACTCCCAGTGGGGGAAGCAGGATTCGAACCTGCGAAGGCAGAGCCACCAGATTTACAGTCTGGCCCATTTGGCCACTCTGGAATTCCCCCGCTCAACCTCTCAACTCAACTCTCAGACTCTCGACTGTCAACCTCTCACTTAAATCCGCAGCCCAACTGGCCGTAAACTGCTTTCTGACGGCATTCCCCGCACTTGCAGTCTCAATCAATCCAGTGGAGCTTCGGCATGTCCAGCACCCCAATCGGGGCAGTGGTCAAAGCAGAGACGACCGGTCTGTGTCGTCTGTTCGCATCCAGGTCGTCTGTTCGCATCCAGCAGCAATCAGGTCAACCGAATCCGGCGGACCCGCCTCGCCACCATTCGCTCCCGCACCTGAGAGCTGGCCCGAAACCGAGATGAATCCCGGCCTCCGTCCGGCCTGTCCGGTGTCTCGAGTGAAGTGGCGGCAGCCGCCGACTTCGTGAGCTAGCGGTGGGATTTGAACCCACAACCACCGGTTTACAAAACCGGTGCTCTACCGTTGAGCTACGCTAGCCTGGCGCCCCGTCGGCTACAACGGAAGTCCGGAAGTATACCGGGTGGCGGCGTGAACGCAAGAGAAAAGACACCCGGGTCGCAGGGTGGGTTCAGTCCCTGGGGAGGCTGTCGCTACCACCCCACCCCCTCCCTTCGGCGGATCCGGTCCGGCGGTCTTGGATTGTTCCCCCGTCACATTGGTGTTACACTCTCTCGTTCGCACCCCTGGATCCCCGGATCATGTTCGAGACGATTTCCAAAGGGCTGGAAGGTGCTCTCGGTTTTCTGCGCGGTCAATCGAAACTGACCGAGTCGAACATTCGCGAGGCACTCGCCGCCGTCCGCCAATCGCTGCTGGAGGCCGACGTTCACTACGACGTCGCCCAACAGTTTTGCGATCGGGTCGCGCGCGCCGCCGTCGGACAGCAGGTGCTGGAATCGCTCAAGCCGTTCGAGCAGTTTGTCGGTGTGGTGTACCGCGAACTGATCCAGTTGATGGGGCCGGTCGATCATTCGCTGGGGCTGCGAAAGGGGACGGTCGGCATCATTATGATGTGCGGGTTGCAGGGGAGTGGCAAGACCACCACCTGTGGCAAACTGGCCCGCATGCTCGAGTCGGAGGGGTGGCGTCCCCTGTTGGTTGCCGCCGACCTGCAGCGTCCGGCCGCCATCGACCAGTTGAAGGTCATTGGCGAGCAGCTGTCGATTCCCGTCTACAGCGAGCCCCCCAATTCCGATCCGGTGCGGGTTTGCCAGAATGGTGTGGCCCAGGCGAAGCGCCAGGGAGACATCGATGTGGTCATTCTCGACACGGCAGGCCGCCTGCATGTCGACGAAGCCCTGATGCAGGAGTTGCGGCAGATTGACCGCAGTCTCAGCCCCGATCAGGTGCTGCTGGTCTGCGACGCCATGACTGGTCAGGATGCCGTCAACTCGGCGAAGGCGTTCCACGACTCGCTGGAGCTCAACGGGGTCATTCTCACCAAGCTGGACGGTGACGCCCGGGGTGGGGCCGCACTGTCGGTCAAGTCGGTCACCGGTGTGCCCATCAAGTACATTGGCGTTGGTGAGCAGCTCGACAAGCTCGAGTTGTTCCACCCCGACCGCATGGCCAGCCGCATCCTGGGCATGGGAGACGTGCTGACGCTGTTTGAAAAGGCGCAGCAGGCCTTTGATGCCGAGCAGATGGTTGCGCAGCAGGAAAAGCTCCGCAAGGGGCGGTTCACGCTGACCGACTTCCGCGACCAGATGCAGCAGGTGAAAAAGCTGGGGTCGATTTCGCAGATCATGAAGCTGATCCCGGGCATGGGCCGGGTCGCCGACATGATGTCCGAGGCCGACATGGATCCCGAGCAGGACCTGGGAAAGATCGAGGCGATCATCGGCTCGATGACGGCCCAGGAGCGGGACAACCCCGAAATCATCGACATCAGCCGGCGGCGGCGGATCGCGCAGGGGAGCGGCACCGACCCGGCGATGATCAACAAGCTGCTGAAGGAATTTGCCCAGGCGCAGAAGCTGATGCAGAACATGGCTGGCCAGAGTCATCTCGACCGCCTGCGGTCGTTGCAGACCATGGCCAGCATGGGAGCGTTTGATCCAGGAGCGGAGCTGCAGTTCAACAAGCAGCGCAGTGCCCGGTCCGAGATCGACCGCGACAAGAAAAAGAAGCTGCGGAAGGAAGCGAAGAAGCAGCGGAAGAAAAACCGCCGCTGACCGAGGCCGGGGGGCGAATGGGCACAGGCCGGCGTCGCCACCTTCCGCACCCATTCCCGACCTGTAGTGATCTGCGGTCACCCACCGGTGATTTCGGATCGCAAGACCGATTTCCAGTCGACCTGTTTCGTTGTGATTTTGAGGAGTGTCTGTTCGTGTCTGTTCGGATTCGCATGCGTCTGCATGGGCGGAAGCACCGCCCGTTTTTCCGGATTTGCGTGATTGATCGCCAGAAGGCCCGCGACGGCCTGCCGATCGAGGAGGTGGGAACGTACGATCCCACCATCCGCGACAAGGCGGCCCGCGTGAAACTCGACATGGAGCGGGTCGAGTTCTGGATCTCGAAGGGGGCTCTCCCCAGTGACCGGGTCGCCACGTTGATCAAGAAGATCAAGGCGAACGACTTTGGGGTGGCCAAGGCGGCTCCCGAGCGGGTGGCTCCCAAGCCCCTGCCGGTCGCTGAAGAGGCTCCTGCCGGGGGCGAAGCTTCCGCCGAGACCCCCGCCGAAGGCTGAGCCGCGCCTCGCCAGACACCCGACCTCCGCCGTGATCTCACGGCGGTCCCGCCGGTGTGGAGGACCCCATGCGGTTCGACCTGCTGACTCTCTTCCCCGATCTGTTCGAGAGCTATCTCCAGCAAAGCCTGCTGAAGAAGGCGCTCGACCGGAACCTGGTCGAGATTCAGCGGTGGAACTTCCGCGACTGGGCGACCGACAAACATCAGTCGGTCGACGACAAGCCTTATGGCGGCGGGCCGGGGATGCTGATCCGGTGTGAACCGGTGTTTGATTGCGTGGAGTTCGTGCAGCGGCAGGCTCCGCAGCCCGGGCGGTTGATCATGTTGACCCCCGCGGGCCGCACCCTGGACCAACGACTGGTGGAATCCCTGGCGTGTGAACCCCGGTTGCTGCTGTTGTGCGGACGCTACGAAGGATTTGATGAACGGATCCGGCAGGGCCTGGCCCCGCTGGAAATCTCGATTGGTGACTACATCACCAACGGTGGGGAAGTTCCCGCCATGGTGCTGATCGAGACCCTGATCCGACTGGTGCCGGGTGTGCTGGGGGATGAGACCAGCAGCCGTTACGAGTCGTTTGCGGAGTCGGGACGGCTGGAATACCCCCAGTACACCCGGCCTCGCGAGTACCGCGGGATGTCCGTTCCCGAGGTGCTGCTGAATGGAAACCATGTCGAGATCGCCCGCTGGCGCGAAGCCGCCAGCCTCCAGCGGACCCGCGAACGTCGCGGGGGCGATTCGGCTTCTCCGGCAGCTTCCCGCAGGCTGTCGGGTCTCGTGCCACCCCCCCCGGGTGGCCCGTCGGAATCGGGGGATGGGTCCCGGGTTGCAAACCCCGGCTAGACCCCCCTCCCGACCTCTTCACCCACAAACCTCCTGTATCCCAGAAAGGATCCGGGCCCATGTCTCTGCGTCAGGTTGAACTGCTCAAGAAGGTCGAGGCCTCGAGCCTGCGGGAAAATCCCCTGAAGTTCGAAATCGGCGACACCGTCAACGTCCACACCCGCATCCTCGAAGAGGGTGACAAGGAACGGATCCAGATTTTCAGCGGAATTGTCATCGCCCGCCGCGGTGCCGGGACCCGCGAGATGTTCACCGTCCGCCGCATTGTCGCCGGCGAAGGGGTCGAACGCTCGTTCCCCGTCAATTCCCCCAAGATCGCCAAGCTCGAAGTGCTGCGTCACGGCAAGGTTCGTCGCGCCAAGCTCTTCTACCTCCGCGACCGCGTCGGCAAGGCCACCCGCCTCACCGAACGCCGTCCCAAGAAAGACTAGTCTCCCCCGACCGCCAGTTCGGACAGTCCCTCTTCCCTCAACCGGGAATGACCCTCCGCTGGCCGTCGCTGTGGTTGGCTGCGACTTGCGAAACGCCGTGGTCCGACATGTTCCGTCGGACCAACGGCGTTTTTCTTGCGTCCCGGGCCCCGCGCCTCCTCCGCCCGACTTTCGACCTTCCCACTCCGCTCCGGTTCCTTCTTCCTTCACACGAGCCCCGCATGTCGGCCGCCTGGTGGGAACGCTCTTGGGACTGGTTTTGCGACCTGGTCGCCCGGGCGGCTCCCGCCGGCCCTCAAGCCCGCTGGTTGAACCTCTGGCTGGGGGATGCCGGGGAGCGCGTCGCCGCCCGGCACCTCCGCCGGGCCGGGATGAAAATCCTCCTCCGCCGGCACCGGACCCCCCAGGGAGAAATCGACCTCATCTGCCGGGAGGGCAACACGGTGGTGTTTGTTGAGGTCAAGACCCGCCGGGGAACCGGCACTGGGCTTCCCGCCGACGCCGTCGATACGGCGAAGCAACGGCAGCTCACCCGCCTCGCCCTGGCGTTCCTCAAGACCCACCGGCTGCTCGAACACCCCGCCCGGTTCGATGTCGTGGGAATCGTCTGGCCCGACCCCCAGTCTCCCCCCCAGATCACCCACTACCGCAACGCCTTCGAAGCTCACGGGCACGGCCAAATGCACTCTTAGGCCGCCCAAGCCCCACCCGGCAAGGCTTGAAAAAGCGGATCATTCCAATAACTTCGGTCCACGGTCCACGGTCCACGGTCCACGGTCCACGGTCTCACCCGCGCGCCCGCTTCTCCGCCACCAATCCCCGCGCCTGTTCGGCCACCGCCACGACCAGGTGCCCCATCTTGGGATGGGCGGGTTCAATGTCGGGGGGCAGCCCGGCAGCCAGCAGCGTCTCGCTGGCGGTGGGGCCAATGCTGGCGATCACACACTTCCGGGCGGCCGCCAGGAACGCCTCATCCCCCACCTCCTCCCGGGCCACCTGTTCCACATGCCGCCACTGCTGGGCACTCGTGAACAGCAACACGTCGTAGTCACCCGCCACAATCCCCCGGATCGCCTTCCGTAGCGGCTGGGTGTCTTCCGGAAGTTCCCAGCGGTAGACCGGCACCGGCACCACCTGCGCTCCCAGTTCCTGCAGTCCCTGGTACAGGTCGGGATTGGGAATGCCGTATTCCTGCACCGCCACCACCCGCCCGGCCACCGAACCGTGCCGGGCGATCGCGTCGAGCAGTTCTCGCCAGGTATTGGGCTCGGGAACCTGCACGTCGATCCGCACCCCCCACTCGCGCATCACCACCGCCGGCTTGGGCCCCCGCACCACCACCACACAGTCGCGCAGGGCGTCGACCAGTTGGGGCAGGGTCATCTGCAGCGCCAGCACCTCGGCCAGGGCCCGTGCGCCGACCCCCGTCAGAAACACCATCACATCCACCCCCCCCGTCCGCAGCCGGTCGCCAAACGTGAGGGCGGCGGCGTTCTGCTCGAGAGGGATCTCGCGCATCGACGGGGCCACGACGGCGTGTCCCCCCAGCCGCTCGATCAGCGACTGCATCTCGGCCTGCTTGCGGCTCTCGAACGAACAGAGCCGCAAGCCCGCCAGCCGCCCCCCACTGGCGGGGGCCCCGGTTGAAGCCGGCCCCTCGCGGTCAGATTCCGCACCAGACATCACGCACCTTCCGAAAGCCGGTTCGTCAGTCCCGCCCCCCACATCCCGGAGCACGGCGATGACGAACGCTACGCTGCTCATTTTCGCCAGTTGCGGCAAGGCTGACAAATGGTCGGCAAGAGCGTTGCCGGTCGGTGCTGGCCCCGCATGGGGGCTGTGCGATGTTGCGGGGAACGCCCGAGTCCACCATCCCCGCGCGCAGGCCATCAACAGCGCGCGACTCGCGATACGTGACCCCGGCACGAACCGCTCAATACCCCAGTGGTTCATCTCCCAGATCAATCACATGCGGTTTTCCATTCTGGGGAGCGATCCGCAGTTTTCTCGCAAACCGCGGGTTCTTTTTCAGAAAGTCGGCGAGGCTGTCTTTGGCAGCGGACCAGGCAAAAGTCTTGCTGTTCTTTTTCTTCCGTTGCTTCGCATTGTCTTTCTTCCGCTCGGCGTCGATGTGCTCGATGGGATAGGTCAGGTGAACCTCAAAGTCCCGGTCGCCTCCCGCCTTGTCGAGCATTTCGAGTGTGGTCCGCTCGGGATTGCCATGTTCGCCATCTCCCGAAAAAACGTAGTGGTCGGCGGTGATGCTTTCGAAAAAATCAGGTTGGATGTTCCGGTCGCTGCCATGGTGCGGCGCTTTCAGAATATCGACATGCAGCGTCTGTCCCTTCTTCAGCAGGCCCGCCTGCCGGAGTCCGTCGAGAATTTTGTCTCCCCGGGCGTCACCGGTCAGCAGGATCTTTTTGGGGCCTGCCTCGACCAGAGCAACAATGCTCGAGAGGTTGAAGGGGGAGTCATCGTCGTAGGCGGCGAGAGCGGCTCCCGCCTTCAGCTTGGCCTGGTTCTTGACCCACTTCTCGAATTCCTTGCGCAGCTTGTCGATTTCCTTCTGCTGCGGTCCCAGGATCGTGACTTTCAGGGACCCAATCTGAAGCGGCTTGAAGGGTTTGGCGGCGACGATCAGGCCGTCGGCTGATTGCTGGTTCGAAATGCCCAGTTGGCTGGCGTAATTCTCCAGCGTGGCTCCCTGCGGAACACTGGCCAGCACCTTGCCGACGTCGGGGCTCAACCCCTCGAGTTTCGCGATTTGACCGAGGGAGGCCACGCCATACGCGGCGGCCGTGGTCTTCTGGACCAGCCCCGCCTCCTGCTGGAGCAGCCGGGCGAACGAGTTGTGCCACAGGCTCTTGATCTTGAGGGAGACCAGTCGTTTTTCCCGCTGGGCATCGGCCAGGCTCTTGAACAGGTCGAGCATCCCCTGGATGTGATCGTCATCGATGTGGCTGATCATCACCAGGTCGACCGGCAGCGGCTTGCTTTCTTCGATCTTCCGCTCCTTCCGGATCTGGCGCAGCCGCGGCTCCAGCGAGTCCTGGTAAATCGTCGCCGGACCCCCGTCGATCAGCATCAGCCCCGGCTTCTTGCTGGTTCCGAAATGCAGGCAGAGACAGTCTCCCTTCGCTGCCCGCAACACATCGAGAGAAAACAGCATGACTTCACTCTCCAGAAAAGAGGTCAATGCGAAGGTGGGCTAAACAGACCACCGGTCGGGACGGCTCACCGTTTCTGAAACACCCGCAGAATGTCGAGCATGCCATGCCCCTGGAAACTCCGCTCCCGCCCCCGTACAGGCCAATCGCAGCCGCGCGCGGAGGACTTGGCCAGCCGGGCGGAAATCTTCTTCGCCAACCGACCAGCGGGAATGCCAGACTGCGGAGTGATCAACAGATCCACTACCGCGACTGCGTTTTTTGAGTCGTGGAGCCAAACATCTCTCGGGATCGCGGAAAACTGCAATTCCCGTCTCCCTGCAGTGGACGAAAAAAAACTCATTTTGACCAGGCTCTTGGGCGAGAGTTCATGCGGAGGGAGAGTCATCGTGCACTCCATCGGAGAAGTTTCCCGGAGCTTACCGTCGTTAGACTCTGCTCCGACAGGGTACTCAATCGTATTGCCGACCATGTGGTATCTGCCGCGACATTGCGTGTGATGAATCAGGTCTTATCGGAGCCCGGCACCGATTTGGTTGTGCCCAGCCAGTGGCTGGAGTCGAAAGCGGAGTACAGTCACACGTTAAGTTCAACGCGGTTCAAGGCTGCAAGTTCAAAGCTGGCACGCAGCTTGGCTGACACCTCCTGTGAATTCGCAGGACATCCAAGTGACCATGGATAGGGGCCAACCGTCTCTTCGGGTGAATGGAGAGTTGTCGGGTCGCGTCCATGCGTCTCGTGAACAGACCCCTTTCTCAGCGCTCCCAAGCCTTCGGGATCAGCACTGGTGCAGAGTTGGGATTAGCTGTCCTCCACCGTTCTGCCGCCAGCCTGCAGGACGACGCACGCCGCGGCGCGGCTTGGGCGACAGGTTAAAAACCGATCGTACGACGGGTGATGCCCTTTTTTTGCGGACGGCTGGGTGACTGCTCGCGAACTCAGAGCCCCTTGTAACAGAGCCGGGGGACAAGGCGGCGGTGGATTTTGAGGAGGTCGGATTGAGCCCGCAGGACCTGGTCGATGTTTTTGTAGGCCGCCGGGCCCTCTTCGCGCAGGGCCGCGCTTCGGCGGCGGTCGAACCAGATTCCCCGCAGTTGCCGTTCCAGTTGGCCCACGCCAATCGCCTGCCGCGCCGCCGACCGGCTCAGCTCGCGCCCGGCGCCGTGTGAACAGGACTGCAGCGATTCCGGACAGCCGCGGCCTGCGACGTGGTAGGTCGCGGTTCCCATCGAGCCGGGGATCACCCCCGGCTCTCCCTCCGCCGCCGGCTGGGCCCCCTTCCGGTGGACCCAGAACTCCTCCCCAAAATGCCGTTCGCGACGCACATGGTCGTGATCGCTGTGGATCAGCGCCGGCCACTCCACCGCCACCGCGAACTGCTGCCGCAGAATTTCCTCCACGGCGCGCAGCATCGCCAGCCGGTTCTCGGCCGCATACCGGCGGGCCCAGGCGACGTCGTTGAGGTAGGCCTGCCCCGCCGCCGTCCCGGCGTCGAGACAGACCATCCCCTTCTGTGTTGCCGCACCCCGCGTGTGGTGCGCGGTGATCGCCTGGCCCATGCCCCGCGAACCGCTGTGGACCATGACCCACAGCCGTTGGTCCGCGTCGGCCTGAAATTCGAGAAAATGATTCCCCCGTCCCAGGGTCCCCAACTGCACCTGCCCGTCGCGGGACGACAGGGTCTGCAGACGGGGATGGCTGAGGGAGCCCCCGGCCAACTCGGCCGGCAACTCACGCCGGTTGGCGTGCCGGTTCGAAGGAACAGTTCGATACAGGGCGGCGAGCAACCGCGCCGCGCTGTGTTCGTCGTCCAACAGGTCGGCGGTGGCGTCGAGCGCCACCGCCGCCATGCCGCAGCCAATGTCTCCCCCCACGGCGGCGGGATAAATCAGCCGGGTGGTCGCGACGACCGCCCCCACGCAGACGTCGTGCGACAGATGGACATCGGGCAGCAAGACGACGTGTCGCACGTCGTCTTGCTGCCGCAGCCGTTCGGCCGAGCGCGCGACCTCAGCGGTCAACGGCTCGGCCGACCAGACGCGCAGAGTCGCCTGGGGTTCGTTCAGGATGGCCCCTCCGGCCGGCTGGCGTCGCAGGCGCTGCTGCGTCCCAGCAGGTGGAACATCAGCAGAGGGGTTCGCTTGCGCGTGATGGACCGGGCCACCTCGCTCCGCAGCCAGCCCGCCCGGTCGGCGAGCCGGGCCTCGACCTGCGGCCGGTCGTATTGATCGGGGGGCAGATCGGCGACCACGGTCACCAGCAGGGTGGAGGAAGCGGAATGGGTGACCGAGACAATCCGCAGACTGTCGAGCAGGTCATCGCGCAGTTCACCGCCGAAGATCTGGTCCAGCGTCTGCTGAACCTGCTGACAGAGCTGCCGCGTTTTGCGGTCGAGCCTGGTCCGTTGGCGATCGGGGCGGAAGAAGTCACGGGGATCGACCCCGTCGTCATCGTGCAGTTCACCACAGTGCGCGCGCAGTTGCTCGCGCTGTTTCCGAGCGTGTGCCATGAAACTCTCATCAGGGAAGAATGCAATCGGCGTACGGCGGAGAGACCGCCGGGCCACATCGACAGACTGAGCAGGCGAGAGCATGAGCCTCACCCTGATGAGCGGTTCCCGGCGAATTAGCGCGGGGGGAACACGGCGTACCAGGCGAGGCTCTTCGGCACAGCAATCATCAATACGGCTTGCATGGCGGCACCTGGTGTTTGGGGGGGAATCGACCGTGAAAGGCGCGATTGGCCGCGCCAGCACCGAAGCCAGACACAGGTCATGAGCAACAGGTTCGCGCGAATTCGCGTGTTCGCAAAAAAAGCAGACTTTGGGGCACCAGTGCCGTCCGCCAGACGTGGCCCCCGGCAGACTTCGCTTGCCCGGTGAATGACCCGCAGGTAGTCTACCCAGCGTCAGGAGGACCAACAGACTTATCAGGACATTTCTTCGGTTAAGAATTCCCCAGGCAGGAGCGTCGCATGTCGGTCGAAGCCACGTTGGAACAGTTCGGGGTGGCGGAGGTGATTGTGTCGTTGCAGGCGGTTCCCCCGGGAGGAATGGAGGGGCTTGCCGCGGCGACCGAGGTCAAGCAGCGCAATCTCGCGCAGTATTTCACCACCAGCGATCGGGCCACCCGCAGCCTGCTGGCTGCCTCGTCGAACAAACCCGCCCCCGGCCCCTACCGCGTCTACGAACACCTCGGGCTGGTGCTGGGAACCGTCAACAAATCGGGTTGGTCGGGGCTGAAGGCCGACCCCCAGGTGGCCGACGTCGAAGAGGCCCCGCAGTTCAGCCTGATCCATCCCATCCGCCCCCTCGCCGCCGGGGCGGTGTCCCCCACCCCCGGCCCCACCTGGGGACTCAGCAAACTGCGCGTCGCCGAGTTGTGGAGCCGGGGTTTTCGCGGGCAGGGAGTTCGCATTGGTCACATCGACACCGGCGTCGACGGCAAACATCCCGCCTTCCGGCAGAAAGCGATAGGCGGGTTTGCCGAGTTCGACATGATCGGCAATGAAGTCGCCAAGCCGAAGGTGACCGACAGCGGCGACCATGGCACCCACACCGCCGCCACCATTGTCGGCCGACCGGTGAATGGATTCGAGTTCGGCGTCGCCCCGGCCGCCACCCTCTACAGCGCCAAAGTCATCGAGGGGGGCAATGTGGTTGCCAGGGTGCTGGGGGGCCTGAACTGGTGCCTCGGCCAGCAGGTCAAGATCATCAGTATTTCGCTGGGCTTGCGGGGCTACACCCCGTCGTTTCTGAATCTCATCCAGGCGTTGCGGGCCCGGGGAGTGTTGCCGGTGGTGGCGGTGGGGAATGAAGGGGTCGATACCAGCCGTTCGCCGGGCAACTACGACAACGTCTTGTCGGTGGGGGCGAGCGACCGACAGAACAAGGTCGCGACCTATTCCTCCAGCCAGTCGATCCAGCGGCCGCAGGATCCGCTGGTGCCCGATCTGGTCGGGCCGGGGAGTGATGTGATCTCGGCCCAGCCGGGGAAGGGTTATCAACTGCTGTCGGGCACCTCGATGGCGACTCCGCACATTGCGGGGCTGGCGGCGTTGTTGTGGCAGGCGGCCCCCACGGCCACACATGCCGACGTCGAGCGGGCGATCTTGCAGTCGTGCAAGCGTCCTCCCTCGATGCCCCAGGGGCGGGCCAATCGGGGCTTTCCCGACGCTCTGGAAGCCCTGAAGATTCTCAACCCGTCGGCAGCCGCCAAGCCGAAGCCCAGCGCCTCGGGCAAAAAACCAGCCGCAGCCGCGAAGAAAAAAGCGGCCCAGCCGGGCCCGGCGAAAAAGGGAACCGGCAAAAAGGCCGCCGGCAAGCCGAAAGCTGCCGCGAAGAAAACCACCAAGGGCGCGAAGAAGGGGTGATCGGTCGCCGTCTTGGGGAGACCCGGCCCCGAGGTCGCCGGCCGGGCGTGGTCGGGGTAGGGGGAGGAACCATGGGCGAATGGATTCGCCGCTCGTGGAACCGGCCTCCAAGGTCGAGCTGTTGAACGTGCGGCCGGCAGGCTGGCGCGAACAGCGCGATCGCCGCGGGGAGTGGGGAATGCGACGGGGCCTCTTTTCTCCCTGCGTGACGTGTGCGAGAATGACAGAATGACCACGACACCCTCACCGGAAGTTGATGCCGAATTGACACGGCAACTGTCTCGGGCCGCCCCGGGGGAGGCGGTGCAGGGGGTGTTCGTGCTGCGGACTCCGCCGTCGCAGCCCTATCTGACGGCAGCCGAGACGCGCGACCGGGTGCAGGCGCTGTTGACCGCGGCACAGAAGCGGTGCGGCTTTGACTGCGAGCAGGTGACGATTTTCGAAAACCTGCAGTCCTTCGCCCTGCAGGCCCCGCGCGAGGTGCTGCAGGCGGTGCTCGCGAGTCCGCAGATCGCTTCGGCGATGGCGAATGCGCAGCCTGAGAGTTTGCAGATTGAACCGATCCGCCCCTCCCAGGGCCCGGCAGGCGAACGCCGCACGCGGGGGGTGAAAGCCGCACCAAAATCTGCCTCCCGGAAGCGTCCTCCCAAAAAGAAGCAGGACTGAACTCTGGAGAGTCGGCCAGCTTGCGGGCGCAAGTTGGGGCCCGCCACGTCGAAGTGGCAGAGTGTGCCCGAGGTGCGACCCCCAGACGCCGATGGCTCACAATCCAAACCCCACGGAATACAATTGGCACCTGCCGGTTGTTGATGATTTACCCGTGTGCGGGGTCCGGGGTCGCAGTATGATTCTCCCTTTCCCCAAGGTTCACAAGACACTCACCGGGAGGAACGCGCATGCCTGGGAATTTGTGGCTGGCTCTGGCTGTTGGTTTGTTGGGAGGATTGCCTCAGGATCCACCGGGCGATGCCGGTCCGGGTCGGGCGGAGGCCGAGTTGGCCGCCGAGCAACAGTTGATTGACAACCGCGGCGGTCCTCCCGGTCCTCAAGGCGGCCCAGGCGATCGTGGTCCTGGCGATCGTGGCCCAGGTGACCCTCGCCCAGGTGATCGCGGGCCAGGGGAGCGTGGCCCGGGAGATCGTGGTCCGCGGGAAGGACGCCGCATGCAAAACCGGGGGCCTGACGGGCGTGGTCCGCAAGACCGGGGCCCGGGGAATCGCGGCCCGGGAGACCGTCCCGAGGGGATGGGGCCCGGCGGGCGGATGCAGGAGATGCGTGAGCGCGAGCGGCAGGAGATCGAACGGCATCTCGATGAATTGCGGCAGCGGATGCGCGAGCTGGTGGAACGACAGGCTCCTCCTCCGGAGCTGGCGGAGGTGGAACGGGCCATCAATGAAGCCGAACGCCGGCTGCAGCAGTTGCGCAATCGTCCGAACCGTCCTGGCCGCCCTGAAGACGGCCCCGGTCGTCCGCAAGGTCCCGGTCCGCAAGGTCCCGATTTCCGGGGACCTGGTCCGCAGGGGCGTGGTCCGCAGGGACCCGGTCCCCAGCGTGATCTGCCGCCGGAAGAACGGGCCGAGCATCTGCAGGTGGCTGCCCGTCATCTCGAAGCGGCCGGTTTCCCGGATCTGGCTCACGAAGTCCGGCAACGGGCCGAGCAGTTGATGCGCGAGCATGCGGAGCGCAATGCGCGGCGGCGCGAAGGCCAGCCGAACGGAGGGGAGGAAGCCAACCTGCGGCAGCAGCTCGAAGAACTGCGGCGGGAACTGCGCGAACTGCGATCGGAATTGCGGGGCCCGCGCGACGGACAACCGCCGCGCTGACGCCCCGTGGTTGCCGCCACTGCCCGGCTGCCTGGGGGGGGCCCTGTGTCTGCTCAGGCAGCCCGGCGTTCGGGCGTCGGCTGAGACTGGGCTTCGCGCTCGGCCAGCAGCGTTTCCACAGCGCGGATCAGTTCCGCGTACTGGAACGGCTTGGGGAGATAATTCGCACTGTCGGCCCCGGCGGCACCCACCGCTGGCGGTGCGGCTGGCGAACCCAACACCACCCGGGTCCGCATCTCGGGGGCGGGGGGAGTCACGCTGGATGAAGTCGCCGGGAAGTCCTCGTCGAGCACGAACACTTCGGCATCCCGCGGCGCTCCGGAGCGCCGCGCGGGAGCGCGGCGACGCTCGACCTGCACTCCGCGCGGAGCGAACACCGCCTGCAACACATCGGCTGTTTCGGTGGAGTGATCCACCACGATCAAACGGGGTTTGAGACTCACGCTGGATTCCTTCCCAACACGGGGCCGCCCGCCGTTCGGGAGGGGGCCAATTGTCTGCCGCCGAGGGGGGGATTGCGGCGCGGCTCCCCCCATCCGGGGGTCCAGGTCCTCTGGCCTCCCCCGACGGCTACCGGGAGCGGGAAAGTATCTGGAATGCCGATTTCTGTCAAAATCAGTTGGTTCCTCGAAGTCCCCACCCCGACATGAATCGGCATGAAATCGCCCGGCGAAAGCGGGCCTTGGGGCAGTTCTTCACCCCTCCCGATCTCGCGCGCTGGATGGCCCGCGGACTCTGGGAGGATTGGCAGGCTGGGCAGTCTGGGACCCGGGTCGACTCCGCCAATTGTCCCAAGCTCTCAATTGCCCCTTCACTGCTCGATCCCGCCTCTGGCGACGGAGCCTTGTTGCGGGCGGCGGCCGAAGAATGGGGTCGACGAGCGCAGTGTCCCACTGGCTCCGCCCATCCGGATCAGGGGGCGGTTCCGGTCCCCGGTCAACCCCTCCCGCGTCTGTTGGGCATTGAGTGCGATCCATCGCTGGTCGCGCGATGCCACACGTGCTGGCCTCCCGAATTGGTCACCAGCCCCGGAAACTCGCTCATTCCCCGGGTGTATTGGGGTGATGCCCTGACGGGACCGGGGTTTGGTGAAGCGGAGGCGCGAACCGACTCGGCCAACCACCATGCGGCGCTCTCGCACGAGGTCCCCCCCATCGACTGGCCGGCCACGTTTCCTGCCGAGGCGGCGGGAGGAGGGTTTGACCTGATCCTTGGCAATCCTCCCTATCTGCGTGAGCGGGGGCACCAAGCGCTGTTCGCATCGCTGGCGCGCACCACTCTGGGCCGGCGGTGGCAGCAGCCCCGCATGGATCTCGCCCACTACTTTCTGCATCGCGCGCTCGATCTGCTGAAGCCAGGCGGCTGCCTGGCGTTTGTGATGTCGGTCTATTGGACGCGGTCCGACAGTGCCGCCCCGCTGCTCGAACGCCTGCGGACCGAGACCCAGCCCCTCGAATGGATCCAGCTGGGGAACCGCGATCTCTTTCCGGGGGTCCAGGGGCACCACGCGGTCTTCCGCCTGCGCCGTCGTTCGTCAGAATCCGCCGACGCCAGCCGTGATCCCCAAGTCGCCCGCCTGCGGACGGTCGATACCTCGGGACCACTCGATGCGGCGTGGCAAACCGCCGAGGTCCGCACGCTGTCCGTCAGCGAGTTTTTCGACGCAGTCCTAGAACCGCCGGCCCACCGTCACCGGCGGGTCAATCCGCTCTCCGCCCCACCCGTCGATGCCCCGACCGAGAGCCCTGTGCTGGAGGATGAGTTCGAAGTGCGACAGGGGATTGCCGAGAATCCCCCCCGCATCACCCGGGCCCATCAGCGGATCTGGCCCGACCTGCCTCCCGTTGGGACCGGGGTGTTTGTGCTGACCACCGACGAACTGCGGCAACTGGAGCTGTCTCCCGCCGAGGAAACGCTCGTGCGTCCCTACCACCGGCCGCAGGCGATCCAGCGATATCACTTGGCAGCGGAACCGGTCGAATGGCTGTTGTATCTCACCCGGCAGACCGTCCCCCGGCTCGCTGCCTGTCCCGCGATCGCCCGGCATCTCGCCCGGTTCCAGCCTCTGTTGGAGGTGCGGCGGGAAGTGGCGCGGGGGCTGATTGGCTGGTGGCACCTGCACTGGCCTCGGGAAGAACGGTTGTTCCAGCAAGAAAAGATCCTGGGAATCCAGATGGGAACGGCCCCCCGGTTCGCCTTCGTTCCCCAGCCGGCGTACACGGGGTTTTCGACCCATGTGATTGTTGCCCGCCCCGACACTTGCGGCCGGTCGTTGCCGGTGTTGGCCGCCCTGCTGAATTCGCAGGGGGCTCACGACTGGTTCGCGGCCCGGGCCAAGCCGCGGGGGGTGAAGTTCGATCTCAGCGGCGGGCTGCTGCGACGGTTTCCGCTCCCCGCTCGTGAAGCGGACCGGGAACAGGCGATCGAGGCACTGGTCAGGCAGGCGGCCCGGCAGCCGGATCCCGGGCTGGATCAGGAGCTTGACCGGCTGGTTCTTCCGTGGTGGAGCTGAGGTCTCCTGCGGTCTGGATCCCCACAATCCAGCCGCGTTGTGCCCAACTCTGAAACCAGACCGTTATGAGTGGCCCTAACTCGGGGGCGATGGCGGGCTGTTCCGCGACCAGACGCTGCAGTGCCTCGCCGACAGCATGGCCGGCGTGCAGCAGGCTCAAGAGCCGGGCGGGGGCCGGGTCGACCGGCAGCCGTTGTACGCGATACGCGCGCCGCCAGACCGCCAGGGTCTGGGGTGCGGGTGCCGGCATTGCGGGCTGCTCCCCCCGCACGAGGGCGCTGAAGTGTTCGTGCAGGGGAAACCGGAGGGTGACCAAATGCAGAGACCGGGCCAATTGCAGGCGAGACCGGGCGAAGAACTCGGGAGTGAGCCGCGCGAGGGCCATCCCATCGAGCGGCACGCTCTCTTCGTCTCCCGGTCCATCAAAAACCTGATTCACCACCGTCTCCAGGCGAGCCAGGTCGATGAGGTAATCGGTCCAGTCGGGCGAATCACCGGTGCCTTGGGTGGGGGTGGTGTCGAGATCGGAGCGGGAGTCTGGATCGGGGCGCGATTGCTCGAGAAACGTCACGAATTGGTCTGCGAGCCGGCCCAGTGTGTAACTGGTGGGGGGATGGGCCCGAAGGTAGTTGAGGGCGAATTGGTCGAAGAGTTCGCTCCCCAGGGCCCGGCACAAGATTGGGTATTCGTCCCGCAGCACCTCGCACAGCCGGGCGAGGTAGGCGTGCTGATACACCGCGACCCGGTCGGCGGCCGAGAAATTCCGCGAAGTCTGCACGACCTGCCCGACAGACCACTCGGGAGGGGCGGGGTCCGGCAGGGGTTGCTGGGTGATCTGCCGCAACAGCCACCGCTGAATCGCCGCCAGATCCCCAGGTTCCTCCGCGGTCTCTCGCTCGTTCGCGTTCACTTCTCCACCCCGGCCGTTTCGCGGCACAGGGGATGGGGGACAGCCGTCAATTGAGTGGAAGCAGGGTTGGCCGTGCGCGTGGCGGGCTGCCCAGTGACAGCACTCACCGGGCGGGAGAGCCACTCCCGGGCCTGCAGCACTTCGGCATGCACGGTGGGAAAGTCGGGAATCTGGGCATCCCATTCCAGCAGTGTGGAACGGGGGCCGGTGCGGCCGACGGCGTGTGCGTACAGCCGCCAGACGGGGTCGATCACCCGGCCGTCGTGGGTGTCGATCAGGTGGGTGCCGCAGTCGGTGTGTCCTGCGAGGTGATACTGGACGACGCGGTCGGCCGGGATCTGGTCGAGGTACTCCACCGGATCAAACTCGTGATTCACCGCTGAGACGTAGACGTTGTTCACATCGAGCAGCAGACCGCAGTCGGCCTCGGTTACCACCCGCGAAACAAACTCCCACTCGGGCATCGACGACTGGTGAAACGTGAGATAGCTGCTGGGGTTTTCGAGCACCAGCGGCTGTTCCAGAAAGTCCTGCACCTGCCGCACACGTGAGACGACGTGCCGGACGACGGCGTCGGTCATCGGCAGGGGGAGCAGGTCGTGGGTGTTGCGCCCCGCCACTCCCGTCCAGCAGAGATGATCCGAGATCCAGCGGGCGTTGATCTCACGCCCCAGCGCTTTGAGCCGTGAGAGGTACTCGAAGTCCAGCGGATCGGTGCTGCCAATCGAGAGCGAGACACCGTGCATCACCAAGGGATAGCAGGCGGCGAGTTGGCGCAGCACGTGCCGGGGGCGTCCCCCCGAATCGAGATAATTTTCGGAAAGAATCTCGAACCAGTCGACCGGGGGGCGGTGCTGCAGCAGGTACTGGTAATGGACGGTACGCAGCCCCACCCCGAAACCGAGCGAGCCCGTGGGAAGCCGGGGCACTACGACCCCTGTT
>Ga0315906_10002507_pt1 | contig 25530 bp, 17 predicted proteins | sample LakEriMetagenome_4_FD_203526 | JGI IMG/M metagenome (GOLD analysis project Ga0315906, IMG submission 203526) | Freshwater fungal communities from buoy surface, Lake Erie, Ohio, United States - Buoy 2 MA122 | ecosystem: Environmental > Aquatic > Freshwater > Lake > Lake biofilm | place: USA...
AAACAGCCGTCGACTCCACCGACCCCAAGGCCCGCCACACCTCCGTGCCCCAGGTACTGATGCCCCGTGTCTTCGGCACCGCCCTGCTGACCTTGGCCCTGGTGGACCAACCCTCCCCGCCCTCCGACATGGTCGAGCGATCCGAGGAGCTGGTGAATTACCTGCGCCGCGAGGCCCTGGCAGACCTGCGCACCCGTCCCGCCGGCACCCCAGCCACCAACGCCCCCGCCGGCCAGCGCTACCTGGTGGCCTTCGCCCTCATGAAAAGCAACACGGTCCGCCCCGCCGTCTGGAAAATGGAACTGGCCGGGGCCCTGGTCACCGCCACCAGCGGTCCCGTGGAGGCGCAGGCCCAGCCCTGGCAGGGTCTGGCGCTGGCAGAATGGAGCCGCGCCCGCGGCGATACCAGGCGCGAAACGGCTGCCAAACTCTACGCCGTCTGCGAGGAACTGGTCCGCTGGCAGCAAACCAAAATGGATCCCACATACCCCCGCCACTTGGGCGGCTTCCAACCCCCGGTAGCCTCCGGCAACCAGTCGGCTGGAAGCCTGCCGGCACCCCCCACCACCACCTCCACCTCCGCCATCCTGGTCACCCTGGCCGAGGCAGCCCTGCTGTCCCGCGAACTGGGCGACGCCACGCGCAACCAGACCCTGATGGAAGCGATCGATCGGGGCACCCAATTCATCGCCCAGCACCAATACACCGAGGCTTCCACCCAACATTTCGCCGAATGGTACCGCCCCATGCTCGAGGGCGGCTTCCGTGATTCAGAGCGCGGTGGAACCCTCACGCTGGCCACCCAAAACATGGCCCTACTGGCCATTTTGGAAAGCCTCCGCGCCTCGGCGCCTTGAGGTTTCCCATACTGGCCCCGGGGCGGTTTTCCTCTTAGAATGCTTCAATGCTGTCTAGGAAGGCACCGGTCTTGCGGGATAAGACGTTTTATACACTCCTATCGCGAATTATCTGCACCCGCGCGGATGAATCGGTGGCTAGCGCCAGGCAACCATGAGCGAAGAGCGCGCCTCCAATCAAAGGCCCAAGTGCTTCACCCTTGCGGGCATCCAGATAGTCGCCACCGGCAGCTATGTGCCGGATTTGGTGATCACCAACCAGCAATTGCATAGCGAGTTGGGCTGCGATTCCGACTGGATCGTCAAGCGCACCGGCATCCTCGAGCGCCGGCACGCCCTGCCCCACCAGGCCACCACCGACCTCTGCCAGATCGCCGCCCAGCGCTGCATCGACAAGAGTGGCCTTGGCAAAGACCAGATCGACTTGCTCGTCCTCGGCACCTTCACGCCGGACATGAGCTTCCCCTCCAGCGCCTGCCTACTGCAGGACCGTTTGGGTCTTCGCTGCCCCGCCATCGAGGTCCAGGCCGCCTGCGCCGGTTTCGTCTACGCCCTCACCACCGGGGCCAGCTACCTCCTCGCCGGCGCCGCCCAGCGCGTCCTGGTGGTCGGCGGCGACACCAACTCCCGCGTCATCAACCCCAAGGACATCAAGACCTATCCGCTCTTTGGCGACGGCGCCGGCGCGGTGCTGCTCACCCGCGGCGGCCCCGGTCAGGGCCTCCTCGGCGTCAGCCTGGGCTCCGATGGCGGCGGCGGCGATCTGCTCAACCGCCCCGCCTGCGGCAGCCGCCTCCCACCCACGCCCGGCAACATCGAGCAGGGCCTGCACTTTCTCCACATGGATGGCCGGGCCGTCTTCCGCTGGGCTGTCACCATCCTGTGCGACACCATCCAGGATGTCCTCCGCCACACCGGCCTCACCACCGACGATGTCGACCTCTTCATCCCGCACCAGGCCAACATCCGCATCATCAACGCAGCGGTCGATGTGCTGAAGGTCCCCCGCAACAAGGTCTTCAGCAACCTCGAGAAATACGGCAACACCTCCGCCGGCTCCATCCCCATCGCGCTCGACGAGGCCCTAGCCCAGGGCAGGGTCAAACCCGGCCAGACAGTCGTCATCAGCGGTTTCGGCGCCGGACTCACCTGGGGCACCGCCGTCCTCAAGCTCTGATCCCCACCCGCTATTTCCCCGGCACCGGCGTCTTGCCGTCCAGGTACCGCCAGTCCTTCAGGTAGCGGATCAGGTCCGCCATCTGCCCCGGGCTGATCGTCTTCTCCAGCCCCTCCGGCATCAGCGATTTGCCGGTGGACACAATCTCTTCTATGTCCCCGCGCGCCAGGTCCTCCACCTTCCCGTCCGGCAGCACCAGCCGGATAGCGCCACCCGCCGCCCCCTGGATCACCCCCGCACGCACCCGCCCGTCCACGGTGGTCACCATCTGCGCCACATACGCCCCATCAATCGCCCGATTCGGGTCGAGAATGTCGCCCAGCAGCATCTCCGCCGTCTTCGTGCGCGTGTCCGAGATGTCCGGCCCCACATCCTTTCCTTGCCCCTCCACCCGGTGGCAACTGGCGCAGTTCCGCGCGAAAACCTCCCGCCCCCGCGCGGCGTCTCCCCCAGCCAGAGACTGCACCCGGTACTGGGTGATCACCCCGTCCCGCGGCGCCGGAATGCACGCCGCCAGCAGCTTTTTCGCTCGCCCGGCAAGCCCCTGGTCGGCCATCGCCATCCACCGGGCCGCCCGTCGCGCGTCCAGGTCGGTCACTGGCACCTCCCCGGCCTCCACGCCGTCCAGCACCGCCGCGGCCAGCACCGGTTTGCCCCCCGCCAGATCCATAATTTCCGCGCGCACCGCCGGCAGTTGCGCCTTCCACCCCGCCACCAACTCCTTCTGCCGTTCATCGGGCAGTATCCCGGCCAACAAGCGCGCCGCCCGCGCCCGTACCTGCGTGTCCGGGTCCTCGCGCATCAGCCGGGCTAACTGGCCGCTCACCCCGTCTTCGCCGCCAGCCACCGTCCCTGCCACAAACAGGGCTTCCAGCCTCCGTCCCGTCGCCTGCGCCGGGTCACTAGCCACACCCATCTCCCGGGTCCCAAATGCAGCCAGGGCCTTCTGGTTCGCCACCGTCAGCCCCACCATAAAGTCAGCCGCCGACGCCCCGCCCCGCTGAGTCACCCCCTGCAGCAGCCCTCCCACCCACACCTCCGCCTGGCCAGTTCCCAACACCACCCCCAGCAACTCCCCAGTCTCCGCCAACGGAAGCGACCGCCCGCATTGCCGGGCCAATTCCCGCAGCAGGCCGGCATCCACGCCCTTCCCGCCCGATGGCTTCACCAGGGTTTCCAGCAGGGCCCGCTGGCACCCGTGCGCGCTCCCCAAAACCGACAGGCGAATCCACGGATCCCCGCCATGCTCCCGCCCGATTTTCGCCAGCACCCCGGTCCGCTCCCCCGTGGGCAGCTTTTGCGCCGCCTGCGCCACCTTCCCCGCCAACCGGTCACCGCCGCGGCCCAGCAGTCCCATCAACTGGTCCGCTGTCAAATCACCCGGCCGGGCAAGCGCCAACCCCGCCTCCGCCACGCGAGCATCCAGCGCCAAAGCTTGGTCAACCAGGCTCTTCCGTTCCACCCCACCATGCGCCGCCAGCAACAACAGGGCATGAAAGCGCGCCAAGGGCGACCCATTGCTCAGGGTGGCTACAAGTCGCTCCTTCACTTCCAGATGCCGCTCCTCCAGCAGCAACCGGAAGGCGGTCCCCCGCAGCCAGGCCGATTCCGCACCCAGATAATCCACCAACGCAGGGCGACCCATTTGCGACAGATCCGGCACCTTGCTGCGCGGCACCCCGCTGGCCCGCACCCGCCAGATCCTCCCCTTGTCGCGCCCCCACAACAGGTCCGGCCGGTTCCGTAATTCCGGCGGCATGAACTCCGGATGCTCGATCACCGCCCGCGCCATGTCCAGAATCAACAGCGACCCATCCGGCGCCTCCACCAGGCTCACCGGCCGGAACCACTCGTCCTTGGCCGCCAAAAATTCGCTGCCCTTCTGCGGCGACTCCGCGCGAAAGGTCAGCCCCCGCGCCGTCAATCGCTCCTCATGCACCAGGTTGCCGGTCGGATCGCAGGTGAAGACGGATCCCTGGTACTCCTTGCCCAGCCCGGCACCCTGGAACACGAGTACGCCACTGGCCGCGGTGAACCGCCCCGCGTGCAGGTTCGAGGTCGTCCAGTTCCGGCTGATCGGGTACACCTTCCCGCCGGAAGACAATGGCCCGCCCTCCTCGCCCGCCACATCCAATAGCAATTCACCCGGTGCCAAAAGCGGGTTCGCCTGCACCACCGCCGCCTCCACCACCACATGCCGCAGGTGGTGCCGGTTGTCGCACACGAACCTGTTACCCCACGCATCTAGTGTGTTGCCAAACTGCCCCGGCCCCGTGGTCGCCTCCACCGCCGATCCGTCCGGTTTGAACCGGAAATCCATCCCCGCCAGGTTGATCTGATCCTTGGCCGCGCCTCCTGCCTTCCGCACCTGCCCGGCCCGTAGCCCGCTGGAAACCTGCACCCAACCCTCCGGCGTCAGCAGCGGAAAACTCGGCCGCAGTTGCGGGTTCGCCTCAGCCAGCCCTTCCAGCAGCGGGGTCCGCTGGTCCGCCTTCCCGTCCCCGTCGGTGTCCCGCAGGTACAGCACCTCGGGGGCCCGGGTGACAATCACCCCGTCCTTCCACAGCATCAACCCGTTGGCGAACAGTAGCCCGTCGGCAAAAGTAGCGGCCCTGTCAAACACCCCGTCCCCGTTGGTGTCTTCCAATATCTTGATCGCCCCGCCCGGCTTCTCCCCCGGCGCCGGCCCGTTGGGGTAATCGGGCATCTCCACCACCCACAGCCGCCCCCGGGCGTCAAACACCCCCGCCACCGGACTCCGCACCAGCGGATCGCTGGCCACCAGCGCCACCTCCATCCCAGCCTGCGCCACCATCGAGGCCCGCACCGCCTCGGGCGAGGGAGCCACCTGCCCGCACACCACCACACAAGCCATCCACACAGGCGCCATCGGCAACCCTCCCAAACAATCCATTCATTTTCCCACAGGTCCGTCGGCCGGGGAACAGGCAACCAGCCCGCCGAACCAATGGCGTTGCCTTCCCTTCGTGTCTTCGTGGTGAACGGCTGGCTTCCCGCCCGCACCAGAACCCGTGCACTCCCGCGCACGGCTCGCCTAAGACAAAACCCGGAATCCTTTTCTCTCCTACCGGTTGTACTCTTGTTTTCCGTCAGCACCAGCGGCCCGGGCGTTGCCGCACCCGGCTCACAAAGACAAAAAAACCTCGCGTCCTTCGCGTCTTCATGGTGAAAAATTCACCTCAAATCTCAGCCACTACGCACCAACGCACAGAAATTTCCAAGCAAAATTTTTCCAAAAATTTTGCCAACTGCTCTCTGAACAACGCCATCTGTGCGTCAACAATCCAGGGGTAGTGGAAAGGGAAAGAAGCCAGACGGGCTTGCCAGGCCAGCAACCCCCGCCTCGCGCCACCTGCCCCGATCCACGGCGGCCCGGGCCAGTTGAGACCGTTCAACTGTGCCGGTGTCTGATAGCCCTGCCGGATCTGTCGCCACGGTGGCGACGGACCGTCGGCCCGGCTCAACCCAGCGGAGTCAGCCCTGATGTTCCCCTCAGCGGGGTATCTGCTTACCCTGGTTTTTCCTGATTATGACGCAAAAACCCTTTGAATTAAGCATTTTTGCGATTCCGGCCTGTTTTGGCCTTTAGCCGTTATTCCTGCCATTTACAGAGTTGATTGGCACAGTGTGCCAATCCTTTTCAAGCCTGAATACTGCCGACCTGAAGGCCTCCAACGTGATTGTTTGGAGGTTCTGGTTCATGTCAAATTATAAGCTTTCAAGGCGCTCTCCTGAAATCGGTTTACCTGCACAGCAAGACCTCATCGGTCTGGCGAAGAAATGGTTGGAGGACCAACGCAAGCACTGGCCAGATCACCCAGATTCCAGGCTGCGGGACAAACGGGATGATGACACCGTCGCGGCGGAGATGGCCTCCCAATTCCGGGAAGGCTATCTCCGCGCTGCGGGCCTTTCTTTTAGCCCTCCCAAAAAAGCTGGCGGCATTGCCAGGGGCGCGACCTACCTGCGGTTCAGTTGTGACAACAGCAACCCACGCTCGTTGGCGCAGCAACTGGGGAATGTCCTGACCCGCGCCCAACGCGAGGGGATTTTCATTCCCTGGGAGGCAGTCTTTGCGGACGCCGCCGTCTCGGGAACCATCGCCAGCCGACGGGGTTACCAGATGGCCAAGAAGGCGATCGTGGAGGAACCGGGATTCGGCGTCCTGTTCCTCGATGAGATCGGCCGTGCCTCCCGCGACCTGGAGGAGGTCCTCAAGCTTGGTCGCAAGATTGATCAGGCTGACAAGCGGTTTGTCGGTGCCTCCGACGGGTTCGACTCTGCCATCCCCAACAACCGCATCATGCTTGCCAACCAAGGCATGATGCAGGAATGGTTCGTTGGCCAGCTCAAGCAGAAAGTGAAGCGCGGCATGAAGGATGCCTTCCAACAGGGCAAGGTCATCCAGAACGCCTGCCTCGGCTACCGCCTGGAACCGGTGATCGATGCCAATGGTCGGCCTGTCATCAGTGCCAAAGGCAAGGTGCAGAAGGTGCGGGTGGTCGACCAGGACCAGGCCGCCTTGGTCCGCGAAATCTTCGAGATGTATGCCAGCGGCATGCGACCCGAGGAGATTGCCCGGGATTTGAATGAGCGACGGGCCAAGGGACTCCGTTCCTGGGGTCGGTCCCAGATCATGCAGATCCTCAAGCGGGAGACCTACATCGGGACCGAGTACTACAACAAAACCTCCATTTTGCGGGATCCTGAGACTGGCAAGGTCGAGGTGAAAAGACACCCGAGGGAAACCTGGCTGGTGCGGGATGTTTCCCACCTAACCATTGTCCCCAGGGAACTGTGGGACAGGGTGCAGGCTCGCCGGCTCAAGGCGGCGGAAGCTTTTCACCGTCGGAAACCCCAAGGCCCCTACCGCACGGAGGCCTACCCCACCCGCCTGTTCCAGCCCCGGTGCGGCCACTGCGGCAAGGCACTGTGGCTGGGCAAAGGTGGGAAGTATGCCGCCTTCAAATGTACCAACGGTTTGGAATCCAAACGTGGGTGCAAACTGCGCAACTACAAAGCGGCCAACCTGATCGAAACCGTTTTGCTCCATCTGGTGAAACGGCAATTCGAAAAACCCGGCTGGGTGGAAATGCTGGTGGAGGAGGCCAACCAAGCCCTACGGGCGGCGGCATCCACGCCCCCACCCGATACCCACAAGCTGTCCAGACAGATTGCCCAAAAGCAAAAGGCCTGCGACCGTGTTCTGGGGATGATTGAAGGCTACGAGGGGGAGGATGCATCCAAACTCCAAGAGCGGCATTACGCCCTCACCCAGGAACTGAACGCCCTCAAGGCGGAACTGGCCCGGCTCAACGCCGGTAGCTTGGCTCCGCCGCCGGGTGAGATCAGTCTGGAGGAGGTGAAGGCAATGCTGGCCGACCTGCCAACCTTACTGCGGGAGGCCACACCGGAGGCCGCTCCCTACCTCGCAGAACTGTTCCAAAACTTGGAAATGTCCTGCGCAAAAGAGGTGGAACGGGGCGCTTGGCGCGCTACTTTCCGCTTCAATGCAACAGCGTTGATGGTCTACCTGTCACGCCGCGGACATTGTCCAAGCACGCCGCTTTGGGAGTACCTAAAACAGCGTGGTTGGACAATCGAAAACGCACCCACGGACCAGCTCATTCACTTCACGGAAATGAACCGCCAGCAGCGGGACCAAGCCCGGGCACTTCATGCCCAGGGGGCTTCCATCATCGATCTCAGCAAACAGTTCGGCGTCACCTGGGATGTGATGAAGGGTTGGCTGGTGGAGGGATACACCGAGCACCGGCGGCTTAGGTATGGGAGGAAAAGGAAGAAAGCAGGCTGATCATTCAAACGATCAGGCATAAAGGAAAAGTGGCTCCAAAGGGGTTGGGAATCTATTCTTCCCCCAACCCCATTTCTTCCAAATATTCCCTGAAAATCTTCACCACCCGCTGCACAGTCCGAGTGGAAACCCCGAACTGAAGTGCGGTTTCCTCAGTTGAACCGGAATCCAAAAACGATTCGATGATTTTCCTGTCTGTGGGATCCAGTTTTCCCAGACCGGTTTCAATCAGATCCCTCAATTCCGCCATCTGTTCTGGACCCGGTTCCTTACAGGCAGCTTGGAAATCTTCAAATGCGACTGCCGCAGGGCGTTCATTCCCCTCAGCGTCCAACCGGTCATTTCTTTTTTTCTGGCGATGCAATCGATTGCGATTCAGGGCCTTGCGCACGGTCACCTTGGAAAGCAGTCCGTAAAGGGCAGCCCAACTGTCGATTACATATTCCTCCTTAGCCTGACCGTCGAAAAACGATTGCATGACAGATTGCATCACACTTTCTGGATCAACTTTTGCCCCCAACCGTTTGTCCAATCGCTGGCTAGCTAGTATTACCAATCGCTGAGAATAACGCTCATACAACTGGCGTGCGGCATCCTGATCACCTCGGTTCAAATCACTCATCAGGTTGACAAAAGAATCATTGGGGCAAGGCATGGTTCGGATCCGTTTATGATGAAATGGGCATCTGAAACACAAGTTATCAAAAGGCTAATTGAACGTAGCAACCGCTCTTCATTTTTTGTGTCCGGCAAAATTTCCCCAGCAAGCAATTTTGAGTAATTCAACAAGGCAACAATGTCCCCGCCAGGCAATTCCCATCAGGCAAAATAAATGATAAACTACGTGAACATTTTAAGGGCGTTTGCTACAAAACATTATTTTCGTATTTTTTAGCACAAAACGTGAAAAGGGGCACTCAATGAGCGCGGGGACAGAGGACTACAACCCCTCGCAAGTGCATCAGATTGTTTCCGATTTTGAACAAGCGCTTTTGGTAAATCCTGAAATTCGGATGGAATCTTATCTTCAAGGAGAAGGAGCATTCCGCTGGCACTTGATGGTGGAGCTGATCCATACCGATTTGGAAATGCGGCTGCGCAAAGGAGAAGACACTAATTTATACTTTTATATAAATAAATATCCCGAGATCATGTCTTCACCCAAAGACATTGATTCGCTCCTTAAAACCGAAATGCAATGGCGTAATCACCAGGGACTTCCTTTAGACCGGGAAAAAATGGAGCAATTGTATCCCGATCACATACCCCTGATCCGCCAACAATTTATTCGCTTGGGCAAAATGCCCCAGATACCAGGTTTTCTTTGGCTGGAGGAGTTGGGGAGTGGTTCATTTGGGGTGGTGTATAAGGCCCTTCAGACTAGCCTCAACAGGCCGGTTGCTATCAAGGTGCTGAAAAGAAACACCCAGGAATTATCCAGTCAGGAAATGATCCGTTTCCTGGGTGAGGCAGAGGTAATCGCCTCACTTAGAAATCCGCATGTCGTCGAGGTGTATGATTTCCAGGCCCGGCACCAACCCCCCTATCTGGTCCTTGAATATTTGGCGGGCGGCACCCTGGCTGACAGGCTCAAGGCGGGGTTGATGCCCTTGCGTGATGTCGCCAGGGTGGTGCGAAACATCGCCGCAGGCGTCCACTCGATCCATTCCCGAGGAATCATCCATCGGGACCTCAAACCATGCAACATACTGTTTGACGAAACCGGCCGCTGCAAAGTCACCGACTTCGGTCTGGCCAAGCGCGAATCATCCGAACTGACAGCCCACTACGCCCAGATCGGGACGGCACCATACATGTCCCCGGAACAGGCAGAAGGACGGTCCAAATTTGTGGGCCCACAGGCGGATGTCTGGGCCTTGGGCGTTATTCTGTACGAGTGCCTTACAGGATATTTGCCATTTCCAGAAAATGAAACTCTTGCCATTTTGCAATCAGTGATAAAAGCCGAGCCAATCAAGCCTCGCGAGTTGCGGTCTGCGATTCCAGCCCGCCTTGAAGAAATTTGCCTACGATGTCTCGCAAAAGACCCGTCTGCGCGCTACTCCTCTGCAAAAGCCTTGGCAACAGACCTCAACGAATTTATCCAGAAAGAAAAGCGGGGTGGTGGCTGATTTTTGGATCAGACCAACCACCTGCGAAGTAAAATGGCGACCACACACAAGGAGAGAATCACAGAAAACGTAAGGATTCCTACCTTAAGCCAATCCGGAATAAATTTATCTTTAAGTAGTTCATTTTTTTGTTCAGGCACCTGCCGAGGGGATGCCCGTTTCCCATCAAAGCTCGCTAATTTGGGCCCCGAAAACCTCCCCGATGAACCAGCTTTTGATTCACTTTTTGGAACCGGCGGAGATGGAGGCAACAACTCCTCCAAGTGGCCGTTTTGCTTACCCTGAATGTCGATGGAAAGAAATGCCTCCAATGCCTTGGAGGCGCTTTCTGGCCTTTCCTCAGGCGACTTGGCAAGCAAGGATTCAACCAATCGCACCAATCCCAAGGAAAGGTCTTTCCTGACCAGCGTTAGGCTGGGCAATACATCATGGGCCACAGCATTCATCGAGGCCACGGCGCTTTCACGCGCAAACGGATTGGCCCCCGCAAGCATCTCATAGATAACCACGCCAAGACTGAACAAGTCACTCCGTGCGTCAGCGACTTTCCCGGCCGCCTGCTCCGGGGCCATGTAGGCGGGTGTTCCCAAAATGCCCCCCGATAGGGTACTTCTATCCTCAGCGGTTGGCCCCCTTGTCAGCCCGAAATCCAAAACCTTGATCCGGGAGGCGTCTTTCTCAACCCAAAGATTGGCAGGCTTGATATCCCGATGCACCATCTGGCTCTGGTGGATCGCGATGAGACCGCGAAGGGTATCCTTTGCAACTTTGATGGCCACGGCGGGAGCAACCCGCTTTCCCTGACGCCTCAGCCAGTCATCCAAAGGGGCACCATCCAGGCATTCCATGACCAAGTAGGGGACCAGGGAAGTCTCACCCGCTTGGTAAATGGTGACAACATGCTCGCTCTTCAAAGAAGCCAGCAAACGCGATTCCCTCAGAAACCGCCTTCTCGCTGCCGGTTCACTGGCCACATCGGGACGAATCACTTTGATGGCAACAGCCCTGCCCAGGTTTTTGTCGATTCCCCGGAACACATATCCCATGGCCCCGCGGCCCATCAGGGAGATCACCCTATGGCCCCCCAATGAGCCTATGTCATCCGAATGGATGGCAGCCTCGAGAAAGGGATACTTGGGCTGGGGCGGAAAAACCTCTGTCTCTTGGGAATGAAGGAGATCAGAATCGGAATCTGTCCTGGTTGGAGCCAATAGACCGTTGGGTGTCAGGGGTTCTGCGACAGGAATGGATACTTTTTGTGCATCGGCCACCTGGCCACTTCCATGGTCACCCTCTCGCTTCTCCTGGCGCAATTTTTTCTCGATCGCGGCAATCGTGTTGAAAGCCAGTCTAGCATCGGCCGGTCGTTTTTCGCGTCCTTTGGAAAGGAGTGAATGGATGAGGTCCTCCAATTCAGCCGGAATGTCCGGGCGGCAAAAATGGAGCAGGGTCGGTTCCTCGGTGACAAGGGCTGTTAGGGATGCCAGCGAGTTTTCCTTCTGGAAAGGGTTGCATCCCGTAAGCAACTGGTAAAGCACAACTCCCAGGCTGAAAAGGTCGCTCCTACTGTCAAGCTCCTCCCCTTCGGAGTGCTCGGGGGACATGTAGGCCGGTGTGCCCAAAGTACCGTTTTGGGTGATACTTTCTTCCCCGGCGGATTGCCGCGCCATACCAAGGTCCAACACTCGAACTTTGCTGGATTGGCGGTCGATCCAAAGGTTGGACGGTTTGATATCCCGGTGAATGATTCCCTTGGCATGAATTGCTGCCAAGCCTCGGAGAACGTCGCGGGCAATCTTGCAGGTGGTGGTGTAGGTGACCGGTTTTCGTTGACGGACCATCCAGGAATCGAGGGAAGATCCCTCCAGCAGTTCCATCACGATATAGGGAAATCCGTCTGACTCACCCACCCGGTGAATTCGGATCACATGATCGCTTTGCAGGGCACTCAGAATTCGGCCTTCACGCAAAAACCGGGCCCGTATTTGCGGGTCACCGGCATGTTCAGGGCGTATCAGCTTCACTGCAACCGATTGCCCGAGCAGGGGGTCCTCGGCACGGAACACCTCGGCCATACCACCGCGACCCAGAACCGCGGTGATGCGCATCCCGTCCAATGACCCGAGGTCCCCAGCTTGCAAGGGAGGACCGAGCGCTAGTGTCGGTTGGTATTGCGGGCTCATGGCATTGCTGGGGACGGCGCTTCCATTTCTGGTGATATCACTGAGACTCAGTCTAGCAAAGCCTTTCTATCGATTTTCCGATTATTTTTCGCATTCTGTCGCCACCAAATCCCACTGGTGATTTCACAAGGAGCAAAGCGAAGGCTTGGTCAGGGTATTTGGAGTCCGTAGGATGGTCCCAACAAAAGAAGACAACCTGCTGGATGGTTTTGTGAATGACCAGTCGCCGGGTGTTGGCAGACATTCCACAGATCAGCGATTGAAGGATTTCCAGGCCATTTTGGGCCCGGCCCTCCGCAAGGGTGACCTAGGGTCCTTGGATGGCTATAGGGTCAAGAAACTGCTGGGTATGGGGGGTATGGGATGTGTCTTTTTGGGGGAAGACACCCGATTGTCCAGGGAAGTTGCCCTGAAAGTAATGCGCCCGGGGGAAGTCAGCAAGCATGCAGCCCTGGACCGATTCATGCTGGAAGGACGTGCCGCGGCTTCCATCAAGAACGATCATGTGGTGACCATCCACCAGGTGGGGGATGCTCGCGGGGTCGTCTACATGGCTATGGAGCTACTCCGGGGGACTCCTCTGGACAAATGGCTGGAAAAGCAGGCTGCTAACGGAGGTGTTCAGGCTCTGAATGCGTGTAGGATCGCGCGGGACACTCTCAAAGGTTTGGCCGCAGCCCACGAGGTCGGGTTGGTCCACCGCGATATCAAGCCCTCCAATCTCTGGCTGGAGGAGGGTACCGGTCGTGTCAAAATACTGGATTTTGGTCTGACCAGGGCCAACCAGCATGACGGAACGCTCACTCAGGAAGGAATGTTGGTGGGTACACCCGCCTACATGTCGCCCGAACAGGCTTTGGGAAAACTGGTTACCCCCCGGTCAGACCTCTTTAGCCTTGGCACTGTGCTCTATCAGGCATTAGGAGGTGAGAACCCGTTTCTGCGCGACAGTGTGGCGGCCACTCTGGGTGCGATTGTCAACAAGGCCCAGGCCCGTCTGGTGGCAAAGCGGCCGGATGTGCCTGCCGAGCTTTCGGCATTTGTCGACCGGCTACTGGCCAAGAACCCCAATAACCGCCCAGCCTCAGCGGCCCTTGCCCTTCGCGAGCTACAAGAAGTGGACCGGCTGGTTCGGATCACCTCGGTTTCCACCCAAGGCAGTCGGCAACCTGCCACTACCACCAATCCAATCAAAGGAACGGTTCCACAATACAAGGCCCCAACTACCAACAATGCTGACCCGGGATTCCAGCCAATGGAATATGGCCCTGACGGGTCGGAAAGAGTGCCTGAAAAGGGGACAACCTGGACCACCGGTCGCAAAGTGGCAATAGCCGCAGGGTGCGGGGCGGTCCTTTCGCTGGGACTGTTTTTGACGGGGCGTGGAAACAGGCAACCCGCCTCACCTCCAGCCGCAAATCAAGCGGAAAAGGATGCCAGTCCCAACCCGGCAGCCATTCAACCCGTTTCAAGCACTCAGTCTGGGGATACCTTGCCTGGGCTCAATAAAGAACCCGCCCCAAGCTTCCAAAGCAAGCCGCTCGAACCACGTCTCACGCCTCTTCAAGCGGGTACCTTGTTGCAGCGGGCGCATTTGGATAATTTCCGCCACCAAAACCCGGGAATCACTTTAAAGTGCACTTGGAACGATCGCCAAGAGGTGGAAACTCTCAGGCTTTCTGGTGCCTTCCCAAGGAATTTGGATGCCCTGGCCAACCTCACTTCACTAAGGGAAATTAGCGCTGAACCGGCTTCGGACAGAGACCCTGTCCTGAACCTATCCCAACTTAAAGGGCTGTCCCTGGATCGCCTTCGACTCCCCGGAAGGCGGGTCAGCGGTTTACAAGACCTGGCCGGCCAAAAACTGGTGGAATTGGAAGCAGCATTAGGCTCCGAAGGAGAAAAGTTAGCCTGGATAAACCTGGCATCCCTCCGAAGCATAAACGGGAAAACCCACATTTCTCAATCAGGAAAAGCTGGGGAATCAAATCTGCCGGTTCCCGCAAATTCCTTGGTTAAGCAGGAGCCTATAGCAAAAACCAGTCCTGAAAAACCCTCTAATGGAACGGGGTTAACTACCAACCTGCAGCAAAATAGCCCTCCGCAATTACCCAGCGGATTGGGACAAAAAACCGCTGCTGGAACTGCTCAGCAATCTTCAGTCCCGCCGGGGAAAAATCCCACCCCGTCCGCAAAGAAAAAGCCCGCGCCGCCCCCGCGGGGAGTGGCTTGGATAAACGGCCGCATGGTCGATTTGGCCGAGCAAAAAGGACGAGGTACTTCCTGGAAGGACACCCCCCTTCCACCGGCAATTCTTCGTGGTTTACGGTTCGGTAACGACCGCCAGCCCCCTGGCGCAGGTTATGAGGTAGCCACGACTACCCAGGGTGGACGGAAATGCCTGTGGCCAGAGGAGCTGGATGGGCCAGCCTACCGCCAGGTTCGCGACGGCTTGGAAAGGGAGCACCGGTTGGGTTGGATCGCTGTATCCAAGGGCAAATCCCCCCGGGCCCACGCTGAGGCGGGAAGGAACTTCGTTGCAAGTGCCCAACAATGTCTGGCTAGGGACGCAGGGCTGGTCACCCCCGACGAATATTGTCGGGCAAAGCGATTCCTCAGTGGTATGGAGCAAGAATTCAAGGCCATGGCGGGTGAAAACCCCAATATCGTCCTGGCAGGCCAATGGGTACCAGACCCCGATTCTGTAAAAACCATCAGCCAATTGGCCACTTTCATGGCGGACCGGTCCATCAGTCTGGCGGACACCCCGGAAGGGTCCAGGCGGTCTCTCGATGACCTGGTCCACCTGATCGACGGTATGGCGAAATCCAATCCAGGACTTTTCCGTCAGCTTACCGCCGTGTCGCCCGCAACCGGAAACGGTGATTAGGAACCTGAAGGGCGTCGCATGGTGCCGCGCCCTCGGGAAAAATCATAATGGAAGACACACGGACAAGCTCCCGGTGCCAGCACTGCCGGGAAAGCCTTCAGCTCTCCACTGCCGAGAAAGGTGAGCTGCTCAGAAGCCTGCGGGTGGAGGTGCTTTGCCCCCAGTGCATGCGCCTAACCGAGGTGACGGCTCTGCCGAGAAAGAAGGGCTCGCCGGGAGCCAGTTCAGGTAGCATCCGCGCCTCCGATGTCACGGTTCGGAAATCCCCCAGCGCATCCTCGGGCCAGATAGGCCGCCCCCCGTTCCAGCCTCTGGAGCAAGCGGTGCGCACTGCGGCCCCGACCTCCTGCGCGCCGGGAATCACTTCCCTGCCGTTTCAGCCGATGGTCGATGCGGCTACCGCCCCAATCCTTGCATCAAGGCTGGTTGGCTCATCCTGGTCAGGCGGAAAGGTGCGTGGCTGGTTGCCCATCCTGGCCGGGGCAGCTCTCGGCGCCGCGGGGATGCTGGCAGGTCTGGTCCTGCTAGCCGGCCAGAAAAAAGACCAAGTCCCCACCGGGAACGGGCATACCCAGAACGCAAGGCCCTGATTTGGAGTCAATCCATGGTCATGCTGCGCGAACAGATCTACCAAAAGACTCTCAGGCATTTCTTCCAACCAGTGGAGGACCTGCTTTTTGAGAAGCCCGAGGTCACCGAGGTTCTGATCAATGGTCCTGACCGGATTTACTGCGAAAGTGGTGGCAAGCTGCACCTGACCAACCGTCGATTTGATTCGGAAGAATCCCTGGAAATGGCGGTCCGCAATCTGGCGGAATATGTCGGCAGAAGGCTGGACGAACACAACCACAGCATGGACGCCCGGCTACCGCCGCCTGAAGGGTTTCGGGTACATGCCATCATTCCTCCGGCCAGCCGGGCCGGAATCTGTCTTTCCATCCGCAAGTTCGGCAGAAAGAACGAGACAACCCTGGATTGGCTGGTTGGCAAGGGATCCCTCACGCCCGAGGTGGCCGAATATTTGCGACTGATGGTGGCCTGCCACCGGAACATCGTTGTCTCAGGTGGCACCGGCAGCGGCAAAACCTCATTGCTCAATGCGCTGTCCTTCGCCATCGATGAGCGGGAACGAATTGTCGTCATCGAGGATTCCTCGGAATTGCGGCTGGCCCAGGAGCACACGGTCTATCTGGAAGCAAAACAACCAGGCCCTGACGGCAAGGGTGGGGTCACCATCCGCAACCTGTTCGTCGACTCCCTCCGCATGCGCCCGGATCGGATCATCGTCGGCGAGGTGCGCCGCGGCGAGGCTCTCGACTTGATCCAATCGATGCTGTCCGGTCACGATGGTGCCCTCACCACCGTCCACGCCTCCAATCCCCTGCTGGCCCTGGTGCGCCTGGAAACCCTCTGCTTGATGAGTGATGTGGCACTGCCGGTCTATGTTGCCCGGGCCCAAGTGGCACACGCCATTCAGGTGGTGGTTCAAATCGCCCGAATGAAAGATGGCTCCCGGCGGGTCACGGGACTCAGTGAAGGGGCCGGACTCGCGAAAGGCGAAAGGTACCGGATGCGAAAGATCTTCGAGCTGAAACCCGGTTCGCAAGGCCAGCAATTGGCATGGACCGGCAAAATCTCACGGTTCTCTGCGGATGTTCTCGATCAAACAAAGCCCTCGGACAGGGAATTGTCCGCGGCAGTGTGGGGGACGCAACCATGAGCGATTTAGGGAAATACGGGTACGGCAAAACTATCTGGCCAGTCGCTTTGTTGGCAATGGTGGCCTTGCAAATAGCCGGTGCCATTTTCGGAGCCTGGATGCCTGGCCCTCTGGCATCCCCGGGCATGCTGCTAGCCTTGGCGATCACGTTGGTGGCCACTATTACCGACCTGCGGTCTCGTCGCATTCCCAATTGGCTTTCCTACCCGGCCATGCTGGCCGGGTCTGGAATGGTCCTGGCAGGTGCCCCCACTGGCTGGTCTGAGGCCATGGGTGTGCCGGATGTGATGGAATCCCTGGGCGGTTTTCTGTTGGGCGCCACCTTGCTGGGAGTGCTGTACCTTTCCCACGGAGGAGGCGCTGGGGATGTGAAACTGGCCGCCGCACTGGGAATCCTGCTGGGCCCTGTTGCCCTGGCAGGTACCCTGTTGGCCGGCTGCATCGCTGCGGGTTTTGGCGCCCTGGGACTGGTGGCCCTGCGGCTGCTTCAGCAGTCACAACCATACCCAGGTGGCAAATTATCCAACGCCCTGCGGGGCAAAATGCCAATGGCGCCGTTTTTTCTGGCAGGTCTACTGCTGCACTGGATGAATTGAACGGGATCAAAAATCCGGCAGTCAAGCGTCGCCAAAATCGAAAATCAGGTGATTTACCTACAAGAACCTAGTTGGATTAAGTGGAGAAAGGTTATGAATCATTCATCCTCAAAATTATCAAAACAAAATCAGACAGCCGGCTTGCCAAGAAGCTTTAGGCTGCACCGTGTTAAAAGGACCAAATGGGAATCTGCTTTATGGTTTGGCTTTTTTATTGCCGGATGCGTGGGTTTTAAAACCTGGTACACCAGTTTGGAAATCAGGTCAGCTATGGAGGCTCAGTGGGGGTGCTTTGGTACCTGTTGCCCAGGCCTGGAAAAATTCAGGAGACCATAAAGCCATGAACTATTTTCCAAGAATCCTCAAGGCCCGATTCCATGTAATCCGCAGATCGGTTTACTGCTTCCATAGGACCGAGCAAGGCAGCGAGTCAATCATCGTCGCGGTATTGCTGGCAATGAGTGCGATGGTGAGTTTGTTCTTGTGGAAAGATATTTGGACCGGGCGCATCCAGGGGTGGGTGACCAAGACGATTGAAGTGATTCTGGCGATTTAGTTGTCTTACCTGGCAGAAGCTGCCAATTCAATTTTGGATTATTTGCAAGTCATATAGAGTTTTTTAAAGGAGAAGTGCCATGGGCCATTTGAAGCAAAAGACCCCATTTGGTAAAAATGCCCCAGGTTTTTTTGGCAAAATCCGTCAAAAAATATCTAGGTTTCATCGTGGTGAACATGGAAGCGAAGCGATCATTAATGTGGTTTTATTGGCAATGGGCGCCATGGTTTGCCTGTTTCTTTGGAACGACATCTGGACAGGCAAAATCAGGAAATGGGTAACAGATACAACCACTTCGATTCTTGCGGACTGATGGCAACCATTATTTGAAAGTAGCCAAGTCAATCCAAGCAATTTTACATGGTTCCGACAACTAATTTGAATTGGAACATTCTTTCTGTCAGAGCAGATATTTCCGTTTTAGGCGGCTCTCGGTTCGGGTGAAAACCTATTTTCTGTCGCCAAAATTGCCCGACATGTGATTTCAAATTGGACAAACGGATTTACTAAAAGAGGGCAGCCACATGAATTCCTTCCATGATCAAACCGGCATTCTGTTTCTGTTGGATACTCAATTGGCAATTAACTTGATGCTGGGAACCATCGTTCTCCTGGCTATCCACGTATTTCACAATTCTGCAACGAGGAATCCGGGTGGGTAATTCCCTTGATGGACTTTACCTTTTCCAACCAGCCCCCTTCCGATTCTTTTCCGGCATGATACCTTGAAATGATTAAAAAAGCTGCCTGGGGACAATCCGCCCTGGTTAAGCGCAAGTCTCTTGAAGTTCAAGGTATCCCCAATGCCCCCCGGGAACGATCCGAAGGACGACTGGAGTTTCCTAAGGCCGCCTCTGGTGGCTGGCGACCTGGCCAGTCTCGGCGGATACCGCATCCTGTCCCTGATCGGGCAGGGGGCGATGGGCTTCGTCTTTAAAGCCGAAGACACCGGTCTCAAGCGTCTGGTCGCCCTCAAGGTGATGCGGCCTGCCATTGCGGCAACGCCCCTGGCCCGCGACCGGTTGCTGCGCGAGGCGAGAGCAGCGGCGGGCATCCAGAGCGAATGCGTCGTCACCATCCACCAGGTCGGCGAGGACCGTGGCATCCCCTTTATCGCGATGGAATTCCTCGACGGAATGACACTCGATGACTGGATCACCAAGCACAAGAAAACGGCTACTGTGGGAGCCATCTGCCGGGTGGGGCGCGACCTGTTGCGCGGCCTTGCAGCCGCACACGAAAAAGGGCTGATCCACCGCGATATCAAACCGGCCAATCTGTGGGTGGACCAGAAATCCGGCCGCGTGAAGGTGCTCGACTTCGGCCTGACTCGCGACACCGGGTCCGAACAGAAGCTGACAATGGATGGCGCCATCATGGGCACTCCAGCCTACATGGCGCCCGAACAGGCAAACGGCAAGGAGGTCGACTGCCGGGCCGATCTTTTCAGCGCTGGCACAGTGCTTTACCACCTCGCCACCGATTCCAGCCCCTTCCACCGCGACAGTCTGTTGCCCACGCTGTCGGCAGTTTGCAACCACCGGCCCCAGCCGGTGCTCTCCATCCGGCCCGAGCTTCCCGCAGAGTTGGGCGCCTTCATCGAGCGGCTGATGAGCAAAGACCCGGGCGAAAGGCCAGCCGACGGGCAAGCGGCCTTGGCATTGTGGCTGGAAGTTGAAAAGTCGGTCCGCAACGCCCAAGGTCCTGCCCCGGCACAGGCAGCCGCAGGATCCGGTATCCGCCTTCCAAGTCCCGTTGCCGCCGAAAGCGGCGTCCTTCGGTTCCCTGAATCGAAAATCTTGGAAGGTGGTTCCGCCCGTAAAAACCGAAAACGCAAATCGCCTTCTTCCAACCCATGGCCCTGGATGGCCGGCGGCATCGCACTGATGGTGCTCATCCTGGTTGGATTGGGAATGTTCTTATTGCGGAAAAAGCCTTCCAGCGAATCAGACAAACAAGATAACAGCACCGCCGTCGCCCAATCTCCCCGTAATTCCGAGTCAAAAGCAATTCCCCCCACCACTCCAACAGGCGTTGGTACTTCTCCACCTTCTACCAACACCAACCCACCCCCGGCCCCGTCGTTGAGGCCATCGGGGAATCGAGCGCCAGACCGTTTCACCAACACGGTGGGCATGGATCTGGTGCTGGTAAAAACCGGCCGTTTTCGTCTGGGTGGAACCGGAGGAGACAAGTTCCGTAAGCCGGTTGAGATCCAATCCGAGTATTACATCGGCAATCGCGAAGTGACACAGGACCAGTGGTCCAAGATCACCGGTGAACAACCCAGTCACTTCAGCCGCAAGGGCGAAGGGGCAACAATGGTCGCCGGTTTGCCCGACGCCACCCTCGCCCGGTTACCGGTGGAAAATGTATCCTGGAAGGAGGCCATGGCCTACATTGCCAGGCTAAACGCCCAGGAGCCCAACCCTGGTTGGGAATACCGGCTGCCGACGGAAATCGAATGGGAATTCGCCTGCCGGGGTGGCCACTTGATGGGCCAGGACGAAGACCTGCTCGATTACTACGGCTTCACCCCATCCAAAGAGATCACCCGGGAGGCTGCCAACCTGGGTGATCCTACGGGCCGGCCCAAGCCCACAGGCAGTTTTGGCCCGAACCGGTTGGGCCTGTTCGACATGCACGGCAATGTGGCGGAATGGTGCTCCGACACCCACATTCCCAAGGACCGCCCTGTTGGCGTGTCGGACCATGTCATCAAGGGAGGGAGCTGGGGCTCCCCTCCAGAACATGGCCGTGCAGGCGCCACCTTCACTACCAACGAAAACGGCAAAACCTGGGCACTGGGATTTCGAGTGGTGCTGGGCAGGAAAGTGGATTGAGCCTTCTTATGCAACCATTAGTCAGCCAAGGAAAAAAAATCCCCAACCCTCATGGCCCTAAATCTTGGATCTTCTCATTAGTTTTTTATTGCCCTGAAGTATTTTCATACGAAAGATTTTTAATTTTTTACTCACTTGCCTGGCAAACCCATACTGGCCTACTGAATTTTTGAAGCGTATTTATGTTATCTAACTAGGTTAATCTTAATTTGTTGAAGCTTTCGTTTAAACCCATCATCATTACAAAGCGTATGAACCCATTTTCCGCCTGATCGAAGGTAGGAAATCATTCCGCCTCCCTCAATACAAGCAACGAATACAGGATCCTTGGCTAAAGGCGTATTAAATTGGTAGATTGTAATGTTTTGGCCAAGTAATTCACTAATGCTTAAATTGGGAGAAACTCCCCGAAGGACATACCGTTCCGGGCAGTTTGGAATCGGCTTCCAATCACCCTTAATTAACATTGAAAGAAAGGTCATAATTTTATCTTAAACAGCCTGCAATGCCTGATCTGCTTGTAATGGAAAAAGATGTGTGCAAAGTTTCCAGTCGTGAACTGGTTGATCATCAATATAGTAATTTGGTTTTGGAATAAACCCTTCAAAACAGTCAGCAATTCCAAGCTCCTCTGCCGATTGTTTGCAATAGTCCGCACCTCCGGAACTCCAACAGAAAAGCTGATATCCCTGCACCTTTAGCCGTCGAACTAATTCAACTACCGAGCACATCGGAATACGCTTAGATCCATAAGATCGAATCAATGTGTCATCCACATCTATGAAGACAACCTGCTGCATCTTCAGATACTCCAAATTTAGGTCCCGTTGAGCGGCTATAACTATAAGCGAATGTAATCCTTATACTACTTTGTCGCCGCCCAACTTTGAATTTCCCCAAAGGTTTTTATCCTGCCCTCAATAATTTCCCCACGAAGTGCCTTGTAAAAAATCGCTTTTTTGGCAGGTGTATCCAGAAGGGTCTCGGCAATTCCAGACCGTGACATCCCAAAATGAATCAGCAGATACCTGGACGCATCATCCGTGGTACGGATGGCACCCTTGTCGCGCTGGGCTTCCACCGCGGTGATCATGGCTCCGAAATCGAACGAATCTTCATGAAATCCCAAATCCCTAAGGGATTTTCCACTCATTAGCCTGTGGTTGGGCCTTTCAAGAAAACCGTTCCGGCGAATGGAATCCTCAATGGGCCCAAGCAAGGCCAATTCCCGGGCCTCAACATCATGATTGGCCCGGCCCCTTTGGTCCGCCCGGCATAACCTGAGGAAAACCGAGAAATCAGCCGGATACACGGCGCGGACCAACTGGCGGACCAGGTTGTCGAAAACAGCCTGGTTCTCCTTCGACCGCTTGGCCAACTCCATTGGCTTCATATGGTTGACCACCAGCTTGTTGACCTGCATCCTGGTCCTGTGGGAAAAATCCAGTCCTTGGAAATACCGTCTGGCAATGGCCACACTTTCCACCTCATGGCCATGCGAGGAAATCTTGAGCCCATCCGGTTCCTGACGGACCTTCGTGGTGGTCAATTTCCCCACATCATGGAATAGCGCCGCCAGCATCAACTTCACGGCGTCTTCCCGTTCAAGTTCACGGGCCATCCCAGCAGCCGCGTCCACCACCAGCAGGGTGTGCTCATAGGCGGATCCCTCCGGATGGTGAACCGGGTTTTGCGGCACCTCCTTCAAAGCCGCGATTTCCGGAAAGAGTGCCTGCAGCACGCCCAATTCATCCGCCAGACGGATACCCATGGAGGGCTTTTCGCATCCGGTCAGCAGCTTGACAATCTCTTTGGTTTTGAGAACCGGATCCAGGCGTCCCAAACAACCACGAGCCACCGTTTGCCGAATAGCCGACTCGGCAAACTCATCCAAACCAAACCCCAACTGGCCAGCCAGACGGCAAGCACGCAGGGGAATGGTCTCATTCATGGATTGGCCATCCAGACCCGGCACCAACCTCAGCAGGCCACCCTGGGTATCAGCAATTCCTCCCAAAGGATCCTGCCAAGATTGGTCTAAGGGATCGTGGTAGATGGCATTGCAGGTGAAATCGCGCCTCAAGGCGGCTTTTTCAACAGGGAGAGAAGGATTCAGAACCAGCTTTTCTTCCCCAGAGTCCGTATTCTCCGCGCACATCGGGAGCGTGATATCAATGAAGCCATCAGAACCCAAAATCACTTTGAAAGGCACCATGCCTGGCTGAGATGGAACAATCACCTGGTAGTCCAGGCTTGTCAGGCAAGCCGCCACCTGTTCGGGGCTGGTCCCAAACCATTCCATGTCGATGTCGGGAGAAGTTTGGCCAAGAATTCGGTCCCGGCACCAGCCACCGACAATATAGGCGCGCCCGCCTGAGGTCCGTGCCTTCCCCGCGATCAGGGAAGCCACAGCCAGAAGCCTCTCTTGTGGGTTGTCGGCCATTCAGCAATCCCTCGCCCTATTTCCCCAGCATGGATTCGAACCTTGACCAACCGTTCCAAAGACTGTGGTGCTACCATTACACCACCGGGGAATAATCGGATAAGAATAAAAGGAATGTTTGAAAACGGAAAAAACTTACCAGCCTGGCAAGTAAAGGCGGGGATAGAGGTTTTTTAACCCTTTCTAGCCTTTTGCTTTAGGGGGACAGGTCATTTCTATACAGTTACCAAACTTAAAATGGGTGCAAGTGGAAAACGAGTTCTCGATTTCCACTTGCACTTCTATTTCCAAAATTGCTAGTGATCAAATTTTCCGAATCACAAGAGATCTACGAGAACCCATGTTCATTAAAATCTGACTATTGTTAAAGTTATCGACCCAAGTAACCCAAAATCTTCCATTCCAGTACTGCATAATCCACACATCTGGTTTTGGCAATTTGACTTGATACCAAGGGGTTAAATCAAAATTCGCTTGGTTTTTGTTTGTCAACCGCCTCCAAGTAGTAGTTGCTGGCGGAATAATTATTTTTCTGGTTAAACAGACCAACCTGATTTTCACACCTGGGGTCGGCGTGTCCACAGTAATCGTTGTCGGCTGCGGCGAGGCATAAACCTGGTTCGTGGAAATGAATGTCAGCCCAACTAATGAAAAGGCCCCCATCAGGAAAACATTCCTTGTGATCAGACTGTTTGTACCTTCGTTCCTTTTCATGATTATCTCATCCTTTGTTAAAAGTTTTTTCCCCGCCATTAAATAACCGTTCTTCTATACCCGGCGACAAAAATTGGAAAATTGGTAACCATTCAACCAATTGCCGTGACTTTTGTTAGCAAAGGCGGCAGTTGCCCTGATCGTACGTAAGACTTCAAAGCATCCACCAGAACCTGCAGCGGGTTGTGCCCACGCATTTTGAGGGTGCGGAGGATGGTCATGAAGATGGCCTGGGTTTGGGCACCTTTCTCGCTGCCATTCGCGTAGCTGTTCTTCCGGATCAGGACGGCGGGGCGGATCCCCCTCTCCCCGGCGTTGTTGTCCGGCGGCACCTCCTCATGGTCCAGGAAGGTGAGCAACTCTTCGCTGTGGCGCCGCAGTCTCTTCTGCAGCCGCCGGGCATGTTTTTCCTTCCACCCCTAGTCGATGAACTCGTCCAGACGTTTTCGGATTCTTACTTTTCGCCGTTCGGAGACTTCCTGTCCCAGACCTTGCTTGTCTTTCTTCAACCGCATGCCGTCCCGGATCAGGCGGCGAAGCCGCCGGTAAAACTCCGGCCAGTCCCCGCCGGGATTATGGGAATGCCGAGTCCGGCTCAGGTCACGCAGCAGGTGCGGCAGGCACTTCTGTTTGGCAAGGCAGGTGACCGAGTTGTATGCACCCCAGAAGTCGGTCAACTAAACCCCATTGAAGCAGGCGCGGAACAGTTTCTTCAGAACACCACTGCCCCGTCTGGGATCGATCAGGTAGTACACGGCATCCCTGGACGCCAGGCACCACAGCCAGGAAGTCTTCCCCTGTACCCGCCAACCCGTCTCATCGGCGTTCAGCACAGCCTGGCCCTGGATCTCCTCCAGAATCCCGTCGTACCATTGGCGCAAGATCTCTCCTGTCCGATGCCATGCCTGCATACACCCGCCTTCCGTCACAGGGAAATGCAGGTGATAGTTGTAGACATCCAGAATCTGGCTGAGTGTTGTGCCCTGCAGGTAGTGCATCATCCCGGCCAGACAGTAGGCCCTGTGCCCGATCTGGCTGTCCGGCAAGGCGTCCTCGACAACCGGCTCCACCTTCTTCCGGCAGTTGGCGCACCAGTACCGGGGGATCACATGTTCGTTCACCGAGGGTCTGGAATCCTCCTGGATGTCCTCGATGATCCGCGAACGACTTGAATTGCATTTCGAAACGCATCCGGAGCAATAAGGACATCGCTCCAGGGTGTGCGGAACGGTTTTGTCCGGCTTGGGCACCTCCCGGCGCGAACCAGGATGACCTGGCCGGGCACCGGGCTTCTTCCGACGGCCCTTGGCTTTGGGCTTGAGAAAGATGGCAGTCTGGCCCGTTGGAGCGGAGGGATCCGTCTTCCCGACCAGACCGCTCAACTCGGCGACTCGCTTGGCCAAGGTCAGGATCGCGAAGATTGATGCCTCGGGCCCGAGCTCGACAATGGCGCGGGCATCCGCCTCGGAGAATCTGGGTGTCCGTTAAAAACCTTCTGAATATCAGGCGTAGGCGGTTCTTCTTTTGATTCGTTTGAGGGCCTTGCGTTGGCGAGCCTGCCGGTTTTCGATGTCCCGGTTGAG